>Ga0302283_1001143_pt1 | contig 22509 bp, 19 predicted proteins | sample III_Fen_E1_4_FD_198770 | JGI IMG/M metagenome (GOLD analysis project Ga0302283, IMG submission 198770) | Peat permafrost microbial communities from Stordalen Mire near Abisko, Sweden - III_Fen_E1_4 | ecosystem: Environmental > Terrestrial > Soil > Wetlands > Permafrost | place: Sweden: Abisko... | reverse complement strand
TGGATGGACGCCAGATGCTCGCGCATGCCCAGCGTCGCGGCGCGGCCGACGGCTCGCTCCGTCGTGCCCAGGATGCCGGTCACCTTCGCGCGCATCTCATGGCCCCGCTTCGCAAGGCGCTCGCTCCTGGAGCGGCTCGCTGCACGGGCCTCCCCGGCAGCCGCTTCGAGCTCGCTCGCGCGGCGAAGGGCTCGCTCGGCCTCGTCGCGAGCCCGCTGGAGCTCGTGGCGGAGCCGCCAGAGCTCGTCGTCCGCGCGACTCGAAGTCTTTGTGGGTGAAGATGTCATCAACGTGCTCTTTCCCGCCGGCAGGTTCCCAGGCTGACTCTCGGGACGGCAGTCACGCGGGAAACATGAGCCTCGCCACCGACGAACGCCGTCGACGCTGGACTTGTGCCCCGGCTATCGTCACGGCTCGGTGTGAAGGAGACGTGAAATACGTGCGATCGGCAGGAAACCGACTCAGGGTTCTACTCGGGCTCTCCACGTGCCTCGCGCTCGCCTCCTGCCCGCGGACGGAAGCGCCGGCGGGCGACGCAGGACCGCAAGGAGGAGCGGCGTTGCAGGATGGCCCGCCCATTCGGACGCCCGCAGACGGAAGCGCCCGCGCGGGGTACTACCGCTACCCGGCAATCCACGGGGACACGATCGTGTTCACGTCCGAAGGGGACCTCTGGGAGGTCGGAGCGGAGGGAGGCGCGGCCCGCCGACTGACCTCCGGTGCCGGAACGGAGCTCTACGCGGCGATCTCGCCGGACGGTCGGACGGTCGCCTTCAGCGCCTCGTACGAGGGACCGAAGGACGTCTACACGATCCCTATCGCGGGAGGGGTGCCCCAGCGTCGCACGTGGGGCGGGCAGAGTCTCGGGTCGAACCCGTCAGGTGACGAGGTCGCGGGCTGGACGCCGGACGGTCGTATTCTCGTTCGAACCTGGCGCTACTCGGCCCTGCCGGACAGCGAGCTCGTCGCTTTCGACGGCGACGGCGGGCACGAGATCATTCCCCTGTCGCAAGCGTCGGAGGGCGTCTTCACGCCGGACGGCAAGACGCTCTTCTTCACCAGGTTGCCGCGGCAAGGCAGCCAGACGAAGCGGTACCAGGGCGGCACGGCCGAGCGCCTGTGGCGGTACGAGCCCGGCGCGGAGGCCGTTCCCCTGACGACGGATTGGGCCGGGACGTCGCACAACCCGATGTTCTGGAGCGGCCGGGTCTACTTCCTCTCCGATCGCGACGGCGTGATGAACGTCTACTCGATGGATCGCGACGGGCACGACCTCAAGGAGGAGACGCACCACCGGGGGCTGGACGTTCAGTATGCGTCCCTCGCCGATGGCCGCATCGTCTACCAGTGCGGCGCCGACCTGTGGCTACTCGACCTCAAGTCGGGCCATGACGCCGTGGTCCCCATCACGATCGTTTCGGACTTCGACCAGCTGCGCGACCACTGGGTGAAGAAGCCCCTCGACTACTTGACGGCGGCCCACCTCTCGCCCGACGGGTCCGCAGCGGTGTTCACGGCCCGCGGCGAGGTGTTCACGATACCGCGCAAGGACGGGCGGGTCGTGAAGGTCGCGGGCGACTCCAGCATTCGTTACCGCGAAGCGAGGTACATGCCGGACGGCAAGAGCATCTTCGCGCTGTCGACGGAGACGGGCGAGACCGAGTTCTGGAAGTACCCGGCAAACGGAATTGGCAAGGCGGAGCAGTGGACGCGGGACGCGAAGGTGCTGCGCTGGGACGGCGAAGTTTCACCCGATGCTCGCTGGCTCGCGCATCGCGACAAGGACGAGCAGCTCTGGCTCTACGACATCAAGGCAGGCGCGGACAAGCTCATCGCCCAGTCGATGACGGGCGGCTTCGCGGGCTTCGTCTGGTCGCCGGACAGCCAGTGGCTCGCCTACGTCGAGTCGGCTACCAACACCTTCGACCAGATCAAGGTCTTGAACGCTCGCACCGGTGAGATCCACGTTCTCACCTCGGATCGGTACAACAGCGTGAGCCCGGCCTGGAGCACCGACGGCAAGTGGCTCTACTTTCTCTCCGATCGCATGCTCAAGACCACGGTGGGCTCGCCGTGGGGCGCGCGGCAGCCGGATCCGAGCTTCGATCGATCGATGAAGATCTTCGAGCTGGCGCTGACGCATGGTCAGCGATCGCCGTTCCTCCCGGCAGACGAGCTGCACCCGGATTCGCAGGACAAGGACAAGCCGGGCGGCGACGGCGGCAAGGAGGCGAAGAAGGCGGCCGACGAGAAGAAGCCCGGCGAGGTGAAGATCGAATTCGAGGATCTCTCCACGCGGCTGGCGGAGGTCCCGGTGCCGCCGCGCAACTACGCGGACCTGCAGGCCGCCGACAAGAGGCTCTGCTGGCTCGACCGCGACGTCGAGCTGCCTCCCAAGCAGGCGCTGGGGTGCATCGACATCGGCAACAAGGGCGAGAACCCGGTCGACGTGGCCAGGAAGGGCGACAATCCGTACCTCGTCCTGGGCGATGTGCGGGGCTACGAGGTGTCCGGCGACCGCAAGAGGATGCTGATCCGAAAGGACGACGACTTCCTCATCGTCGACTCCGACGCGACGTCCAAGTCCCTGGAGCCGAAGACCATTGCCCAGGCGAAGCTCGATCTCTCGCCATGGACCATCCTCATCAACCCGCGCGTCGAGTACCGCCAGCTGTTCCTCGACGCGTGGCGGCTCGAGCGGGACTACTTCTACGACCGCAAGATGCACGGGATTGACTGGCAGGCGGTCAGGGAGCGGTACCTCCCCCTCGTCGATCGCGTCTCGGATCGGCGGGAGCTCGACGACGTCATCGCGCAGATGGCCAGCGAGCTGTCCGCCCTTCACATCTTCGTGCGCGTCGGGGACGCGCGGCAGGCCGACGATCGGGTCGCCCTCGGTGCGCTCGGCGCCGTGCTCCGGCGCGACGCCGGGGCGGGGGGCTTCGTGGTCGACCATGTCTACCGGCACGACGTCGACCAGCCGAACCTCGCTCCGCCGTTCTCACGGCCTGACTCGCTCGTGAGGGAGGGGGAGGTCGTGCTGAGCATCGACGGCCAGTCCCTGCTCGACTCCCCCGACGAGCGGGCGCTCCTGCGCGGCAAGGCCGGGCATCAGGTGCTTGTTCGCGTGAAGTCCGCGAAGGGAGAAGAGCGCGACGTGATCGTCAGCCCGATCACGGCCGGGGAGGAGGCTGACGTCCGCTACCGGGAGTGGGAATACACGCGGCGCTTGAAGGTGGAGTCCGACTCGAAGGGCCGCATTGGCTACGTCCACCTGCAGGCCATGGGAAGCCAGGACATCGAGCAGTGGGCCCGGGAGTTTTATCCCGTCTTCGATCGCGAAGGGCTCATCATCGACGTGAGGCACAACCGCGGCGGAAACATCGATTCGTGGCTGCTCTCGAAGCTGATGCGAAAGGCCTGGTTCTACTGGCAGCCGCGGATCGGGAACCCGACCTGGAACATGCAGTACGCGTTTCGCGGACACATGGTCGTGCTCTGCGATCAATCGACGGGCTCCGACGGGGAGGCCTTCACCGAGGGGTTCCGGCGCCTCGGGCTCGGCAAGACGATCGGCGTGCGGACCTGGGGCGGGGAGATCTGGCTCAGCGCCAACAACAGGCTCGCCGACAACGGGATCGCGACGGCGGCGGAGACCGGCGTCTACGGGCCCGAAGGGCAGTGGCTCATCGAGGGGCACGGCGTCGATCCCGACATCGTGAAAGACAACCTCCCTCACGCGACGTTCGGTGGCGAGGACGCGCAGCTCGACGAGGCCGAGCGCTACCTGGAGGAGCAGATGAAGAAGGAGCCGCGCCCCGTACCGAAGCCGCCCGACTACCCGAACAAGGCCTTCCAGTACGTACAGTGAGCGGGCCACGACGTTGTGGCTGCCACCTTAGGGACGAGGAATAGGCGGTCCTGCGTCGGTCGTTACTCTGGGCGCCCACCACGAAGTCTTCAAGACGCTGCCCGGGTACGTCCCGAGCGGCAGCTGACGCGCCTCGACGCGCGGTCCCGGCTCACGGCTCGTCTTCGTCGTCGACAGAGGCTGCGACCGGTCCAGATACTCCCGACCTGGAGCGCGAGTGTCAGGGAGACCGCGCGCCACATTCCAACATCGTACTACGACTAGTTGGTCGGGACGGTGGTGCCCGTCGTCGAGGGATCGAGCAGGCTCCCGATGTTGTTGACGACGGTGTCTCGCGTCCCAAGCTGGCCCGTCTTCCCGCCGAGCCAGTTCCATTCGATGAATTTCACGATGGACGAGTGCTCCATCTCGGTATGGGCGATGGTGCCCGGCGCGACGAAGTTGCCGATCGCGAGGAGCGGCACGCGCGGGCCGTAGGGCTGCCTGTCGATGGTGCTCGCGGGGGGCGGCGCGACGTGGTCGTAGTAGCCGCCGCTCTCGTCCCAGGTCACGAGGATGAGCGTGTCGGCCGCGTACGGGGAGCTCATGATCGTGTTCACGAGCGCCGTCGTGAACCCGACGCCGGCGCTGATCGTGTCCCCCTCACCCGGGCGCCCTCTCTTCTTCGCGTGGGGCGCTCTCCGCATCCTGGGCGGACGCCGTCGCGGCGCTCGTCATGCGGGGCGAGGCTCTCCATGCTTCACGGGCGTCGCTCCTCGTTCGGCGCGACGCTCCCTCCCCAACGCGGGCGGCGCTCGTCACTCCGTGCGTCGATCGGTCGCGCCTGGCGGCGTCGGAAGGACCACGGGCAGCGTGAGCACGAGGTCGATGCGCGCGCCGCGCGGCAGACGGATCTCCACCGGCCGGTCGTCCGTCGGCGGAGCCTCTCCGAAGCCGTGGTCGGCGTAGCTGTCGGCGTCGATGCGGTAGAGGTACGAGTCGCAAAAGGGGTCTGTCTCCGCGGCGCTGCCACGGCAGAGAGTGTCGCCGTTGGCGGGAGGGGACTCGGAGCCGGGGTAGGTCCGTCGCTGGGCATGCCGGACCGCAGCCTGGATCGCCGCGAGGCCGCGCACCGTCGCGATGGTGTCGAGCGACAGGCGAATCCTTGGCTCGAAGGACGTTCCGACGGACACAACGTGGCCCACGAGCGACGCTCCGCGCGCCACGACGAGAAATCCCTCCGGGCTGCGAAGCTCCCCGTCGACCGTCGCTCGAAAGAGCTGGCCGGCACGACTCGTCTCCGTATCGATCGGCTCGTCGAGGTCGACGAGGACGTGAGTCCCTCGGGGAAGGAATGGGCGCGGCGTCGCACTTGCGGCCAAAGCCGCGGTTGCGGGTCGGCTCACCGTCGCCACCTCGGGCGCGGCGCAACCTGCGATGAGGGCGAGCGCCGCGACGCTCGCCCGACGCAGGCGTGACCGTTCAAGTCGCAGCATGGACGAGCTTTAGCACGGCAGCGTCCTCGGGTCGGGATACGCGCGAGCCAAGGCCGTCCGTGTGGCCGCCCTCAAGTAAGGGCCGAGAGTGCCGTTAATAGGCTCACCGTGTCGACCTCGCCGCGACGTATCGCCGATTCGGGAGGGTTTTCTTCGATCGCCGACCGCATGGCAACGGGTGGCGCATGCATCGCGACACCCGCCGGCGTGACGCTGGCGCGGACCCCGCGACTGTGGCTGAGCGCGCTGGTCCCCGAGACCTGGCGCGCCGACCTGCTCCGGATCGTGCTCCGCGTAGCGGTCGTGCTTGGCAGCGTCGTCTACGTTCCGAGCGCCTTCCTCGCGATGAGCCACGGGATGATCGGCGTCGTCGTGCTGGATACCGTCACGATCGTCGGGGTGCTCGTCCTCACGTACGTCGTTCGGATCCCCGAATGGCTGCGCGCGGCGTGCACGTGCCTGGTGCTCTACGTCCTGGGGGCCGGGCTCATGGTCGGCGTCGGCGCGATCAGCCAGACGTTTCTGCTCGCCTTCTCGCTGCTCACGACCCTCCTCGTGAGGTTCCGCTGGGCCCTCGCGAGCGTGGCCCTCAACTCAATCACGATGCTGGCCATCGGGTTCTTGGGGGTCGCCGCACCGGAGATGGGAGTGGCGGGGTGGAGGTGGAGCTACGCCGCGTGGTCCGTGATCGTGTCCAACTTCGTGCTCGTGAACGGCGCCCTGGTGCTCGTGCTCGGCGCCGTCATCACGGCTCTGGAGAGCGCGGTCCGTCGTTCGGCGGGGACGCTGGAGGCTCTGGAGCGGGAGCGCCGGGAGCTGGTGAAGGTCAACGAGTCGCTCGGGCAAGAGGTCCGCGAGCGAGCACGAACCGAGGAGTCTCTCCGTGAGAGCCGGGCGCTCTTGCGCATCGCGGGGCTCACCGCGCGCCTCGGCGGTTGGCGCATCGCGCTCGGCGGCTCGCAGCTCGTGTGGTCGGACGAGGTGTGTGTGATGTTCGGCCTGCCCGTCGGGACGACGCCGACGATGAACGAGGCGCTTGCGTTGTTTGCGCCTCGCTGGCGGGACACGGTCACCGAAACGATCCAGCGCTGCTCGGTCGACGGAACGCCGTTCGACCTGGAAGCCGAGATCGTCACGGCGAACGGCGCTGGGCGATGGGTCCGGACGATCGGTAACGCGCTTCGGGACGCCGACGGGGCGATCTCCCACGTTCACGGCTCCGTACAGGACATCACCCAGCAGAAGCTGACGGAGGCACGTCAGGAGAAGCTCGAGGAGCAGCTCCGGCAGGCCCAGAAGATGGATACCATCGGAGGTCTCGCCGCAGGCATAGCCCACGATTTCAACAACCTCATGTCGATCGTCCTGAGCTACACGGAGCTCGCGCTGCTCGACCTGAAACAGGACGATCCGCTCCGTGCCGACCTCGCCCAGGTGCACGCCGCCGGGAACCGGGCCGTAGCGCTGACACGGCAGCTGCTCGCCTTCGGCCGCCAGCAAGTGCTCGCGCCCAAGGTCGTCGACCTCGCGCGGATCGTCGTGGGTATGGAGAACATGCTGCGGCGGCTGATCGGCGAGGACATCGACCTGGCGACGTCAGGCGTCCCCGGCCTCGGGGACGTCCTCGTCGACCCGGGGCAGCTGGAGCAGGTCATCATGAACCTGGCGGTCAACGCCCGCGACGCGATGCCCCGCGGCGGCATGCTCACCATCGAGACCCGCCGCGTCACCCTGGATGAGCACTACGCGGCCGAGCACGAGGGCGTGAGCGCCGGCGCCCACGTGATGCTGGCGGTGAGCGATACCGGTACGGGCATGGACAAGGCGACGCAAGCGCGCATGTTCGAGCCGTTCTTCACGACCAAGGAGGTGGGCAGAGGTACGGGCCTCGGGCTCGCGACCGTCTTCGGGATCGTGCGGCAGAGTGGAGGCACGATCTGGGTGTACAGCGAGCCGGGGAAGGGAACCTCCTTCAAGGTCTACTTTCCCCTCGCGAGCTCCGGCGCGCCCACGCTCGATGTTGCGGAGCGTCCCAGCGCGCCGCGAGGCGCAGAGACGATTCTGCTCGTCGAGGACGACGAGCAGGTTCGCGTGCTCACTCGTTCGATCTTGCGCCTCTACGGCTACAACGTCCTCGAGGCGTGCAACGGCGGCGAGGCCTTCCTCGTCTGCGAGCAGCACCCGGCGACAATCCACCTGCTCTTGACCGACGTGGTGATGCCTCGCATGAGCGGCCGGCAGCTCGCCGAGCGGGTCCGCCCGATCCGTCCGGGCATGAAGGTCCTGTACATGTCCGGCCACACGGACGACGCGGTCGTCCGCCATGGGATCCTCGAGTCGACGATCGCCTTCATCCAGAAGCCGATCACGCCAGAAGAGCTCGCGCGCAGCGTGCGTCGCGTGCTCGACGCAGCCTGAAAGCCGGGGCGCGAGTCACCGATTGCTGTCGTGAACCTACGGGCCAGGCTCCACGACCCTGCTGCTGGCGAGGGTGACCGCGGTCTGGGCCAGGAGCCGGCCGTTGATCGACGCTCCCGTCTGGAGCGCGATGGACGTCTCACCCAAGATGACCCCCTCGCCGTGCGCCGTCGTACCGAGACTCACGAGGCCGCTGACCTGCCAGAAGACGTTCCGGGGCACGGCGCCGCCGGTCAAGATGATGTTCGTCGCGTTGGCCAAGGTGAGACTCTGGGCAATCTGGAAGATCCAGACGTCGGTGGCGCCGCCCACGAGCGTGAGGGTGGAGGGAATCAGTACGGCGCTGCTCCAGCTGTAGACGCCAGGACTGAGCGTCATCCCTCCGATGTTCCCGGCCCCCAGCTCCGTGACGCCCGGCGCGCGCCCCGCCGCGTCCGTGAAGGCGGAGAGCATGTCACTGACCGCCGTGGTGAGACTGGAAGGCGTTGGCGCTCCGTAGTCGGCGGCGTACACGTTGCCTGTGACCTGCGACGACTTCGAGAACACGCCGGACGGATCTGCGATCAACGAAAATCCCGTGATGTAGGTAGCCGCTGCCGGGCTGACGCCCAGGTTCCCCGTGATGGCGGAGGTTGGCACGTTGGTGATTCCCGTCTTCGAGAGGATCACGTAGGTGCCGGCCGCTCCGAGGTTCACTGCGGAGGGCGTCGGCGGACCGCCCTCTCCGGAGTCCGCCATCCCGCCGCTGTCTCCGCCGCCGACAGCGGAGTCCGACGCGCTCCCGGTGTCCCCGACGCTTCCGGAGTCTGCCCCGCCCGCCACGTCCTCCGCGCCGCCGGAGTCTGCCTGCGCCGTGTCCTGGGTGGTTCCGGCGTCCGCGGGGCCGTCACCGTCGTCGTAGCCTCTGGCGTCGCTCGAGAGGCCCCCATCCGACGCGGATGCCGTGAACGGGCCCCCACACGCCGCGGAGAGGGAGCCCAGGAGGAGCGCACCTCCCGCCTTCGGCAACGTCCACTTCATCGTCGTGGTCGAGAAAGGCGTCATGGGATCCGTTCCTGCTTCGGCTCGCCTTCGACCGAGCCACCAACGTAACCATCCTTGCGAGCTCCGGTGGACGTGGCGGAGAGGCGGGCGGAAGGTTGTCAACGTCCACGCCAATCGCCACGGTAACCGGGCACCTGAATCGGTAACGCAGTAGAGTTGGCCTGCGCAGTCGACGAGCGAAGCGGTCCCGGGATTTATCGCGCATGCAAGAGAGGGATGAGAGCAAGCCGGAGGCCGACTGGCGGCAGGCTCTGTTCAACGACTCGCCCGTGGCGATCGGGCTCTCGCGCGCCGGCGTCGTGCTGGATGCGAACCCCGCGTACGTGCGCCTCTTCGGTTACGAGAGCGCTGCGGAGATCTGTGGCGGGTCGCTGCTCGAGCAGATCGCCGTCTCGCATAGGCCGCGGATCCTGGAGCTGCTCGCGAGGCGTGCGCGCGGTGACAGCATTCCCTACCGCTACCAGACCCTCGGACGACGCAAGGACGGGACCGAGTTCCCCTTCGAGGTCACGACCACGCCTGTGAGGGTTGCGGGCAACGCTTTCCTCATCGCATGCGTCTTCGACCTCTCCGCGCGCGTCAACGCGCTCGACGCGCTCCGGGCAAGCGAGGAGCGGTTCCGCACGCTGTCCGCGGCCGCCTTCGAGGGAGTGTTCGTGCACACGGCGGGCACGATCGTTCTCGCCAACGAAGCGGGCGCCGCGATGTACGGTTTCGAGACGGCGGCGTCGATGGCGGGCGCGGCCATCGCGGGCCTCTGCGCGCCCGAGTCGCGTTCGAAGCTCGCGGAGCACCTCGGGCGCGAAGCGACGGAGCCGTACGAAGGGACGGCGCTCCGGAAGGACGGCACCACGTTCATCGCCGAGATCCGCGGCAGGACGCTGTCCCACCAAGGGCGGCCCACGCGCGTGGCCGTGATCCGCGACGTTACCGACCGCAGGCGAGCGGAGGCCGAGCAGCGCGCCCTGGGCGAGCGTGTCGAGCAGGCGCAGAAGCTCGAGAGCCTGGGCGCGCTCGCAGGCGGGGTGGCGCACGACTTCAACAACATCCTCACCGTCATCTCCAACGAGGTCGCCCTCGCCAGGCACGAGGCGGGCCTCCACTCCGGGCTGGCGGCGCACCTCGATGCCATCGCGCTGGCGTCGATGCGCGCCGCGGACCTATGCCGTCAGATGCTCGCCTACGCGGGCAAGGCGCGGCTCGAGCGGGAGACGGTCCAGCCGAGCGCGCTCGTCGAGGAGATGGCGAACATGCTGCAGGCCTCCCTCTCCCGGAAGGCTACCCTCGTGCGCGAGCTCGCCCTGGGGCTCCCCACGATTCTCGGCGACGCGACGCAGATCCGCCAGATCGTGATGAACCTGGTTCTCAACGCCTCGGAGGCCATCTCCGACCCAAGCGGGACCATCCGGGTCTCGACCGGCGTGGGAACGTACGAGGCGGCGGCGTTCGCGCGCTCCGCGGCCGGGGGCGAACCGAAGGCTGGCGCGTACGTTTGGCTCGAGGTGAAGGACGACGGAGCGGGCATGGATGCGTCCACGGTGGCCCAGATGTTCGACCCTTTCTTCACGACGAAGTTCGCAGGCCGCGGCCTGGGCATGGCCGCCGTCCTCGGCATCGTCCGCGGTCACGCCGGAGCCATCGAGGTGGAGAGCGCTCCGGGGCATGGCACACGGGTTCGCGTTTTCTTCCCGGCGAGCGACGCGGAGCCGGTCGCCGCGCCGCCCAGCCCGACGCAGCAAGCCCGGGGAGAGGGGGTCGTGCTCCTCGTGGACGACGAGAAGAACGTGCGGATCACGACCGCGCTCCTGCTCCGGGCGGCGGGTTTCGAGGTGCTCGTCGCGGCCGACGGCCTCGAGGCCCTCGAGATTTTCGGCGCCGCGTCCGGGCGGATCGGAGCCGTGCTGCTCGATCTGACCATGCCCCGGATGGGCGGCATGGCGACCCTGAAGGAGCTCCGGCGTCTTGCGCCGGGGATTCCCGTGGTTCTGACCAGCGGGTACGCGTCCGCGCGCCTCGAGGAGGAGCTGGTCTTGGGCGACCGCCCGGACGCCGTCCTCCCCAAGCCGTACCCCGCGGAGCGGCTTCTCGCGACCCTCCAGAGGGTGATGCGCGTCTAGCGCAGGCGTGAGATGGAGGGCGGGCGCCTGAGGACGGTCCGTGCCTGGAGGGTAAGAAAAAAGCCGGGTAGGGGGGCTCCCTAACCGGCTGCTTTTCTTCGTCTCTCGGGAGCGGGACACGAGATTCGAACTCGCGACATCCAGCTTGGGAAGCTGGCACTCTACCAACTGAGTTAGTCCCGCAAATCTCTCTCTCCTCCTACCTGCATAGCGCGCCCCGTGTCAAACGCGGCCGCCACCTGCTCGTCAGCTCTTCTGCGCTTTCTGCGCCACCTCGTCCGCGGCGAGGGCGGCCTCTATCGCAGGTTCGGCCGGATCCCGGTCGAGGGCGCTCGAGAGGGCCACCCGGGCGTGCTGGTTCGCGACCGCGTCTGCCGCCAGCGCGACGCGTGTTCGAACGGCCGCCTCGACCGGTCGAACCCCCAGCAGGAAAGCCGCGCCGAGGCGTCGATCGAGCGGAGCGCCTCCGTTCTCGATCACGCGGACGAGCTCCTCGGTGTCGAAGTCGGTCTGGCGGTAGGTCGAAGCTCCCTGGCTCGCGCGGTCGACGAGGTCTGCGCGCCACTGCTTGAGCGGCCGGTTGGCGCGCGCGAGCGCCTCGTAGCGATCGGTCGCCTCGTCGCGGGCGCGCTGCTCGCGCTCGGCCTCGATGCGCCAGACGATCGCGTCACGGAGGCCGACGCCGCTGCCGTTCGGAGACGCCGTGGGCAGGAGGACGTCCTTGCCGTCGCGCAACGAGAGGACCACGCCGCTTCGGCTCCGGTTTACCTGGGTCACGCTGGCCAGGGGGACGAAGCGGCGCTCGCCCAGATGCGACGTGGCGATGCCGTCGCTCCCGATGTCGCAGCGGGCAGGGGTGACGTATTGCGCAAACCTGTACCCGAGCCCGAGCGGAATGCACATCAGGATGAGGCCGAGGAGGCTCCATCCGGAGAGGGACAGCACGGCCACAGAGAACATCGATGCGAGTGACAGGCAGCCCATGGTCACGAGCCACGGCGCCAAGAGGTGCATGATGGGGCCGTTGCCCGCGGCCGCCGCCTGCGTGCCGAGCCTCACGCGCAGCACGCGCCGTCGCGGGCCCAGGCCGACCGCCTCGATCACGGCCGCGGCGCGCGCGAAGGTGTCTTGCTCGACGAACAGCATCGCGCCGGACGAAAACCGGATCGTCGCCGCAAACCCGCTGGGCGACGGCTCGATCCAGCCGTTCTCGACCGCGTCGCGGCGAAGCAGCCGCAGGCCACCCGGCCCATCCAGGCAGAGACGGTCGGCGTCGACCTCGAGGGCTTGCTTCGCGGCGCCCGGCAGGCCGCGCGGCGCCTGCCGGACCGAGAGCTCGAGCCTCTGCAGCGCCCACACGATCGCCGCCCAGACGAACGGGCAGCCGATGTACAGCGGGGAGAGGATGACGCCCGTAGCGATGGTGACGACGCGGAGGGCGCGCGCGTGCCGGACGAGCACGATCGTGCCCTCGAAGCGCGCCGGGGGAGGTGCCTCCACGCTCATGCTCGACCGAGGCTACATGACGGGCGCAGAAGCGCCTGTCGCCGCTGCCGCCCCAGCGCCGTTCCGGGCCCCAAATAAAGAGCGGCCCGGGTGAACAGTAGTCACCCGGGCCGCCGTACTGGCCCCAATCCAGGCCGTGTTTGAGCGCTGGTTTCGCGCCATCAAGGAGGGCAGGCGTCCGAACAGGCAACGCCTGCGTCTCCTCCCGTGAGTGTGGGTAGGCGGGCGCGGAGCTCCGGCTCAATCAATCATGCGCGCGACGGTACCGCTCCGCTTTCCGCGAGACGATTGCCATACCAGACGGCAACCTTCACGCGACGAGGCGGCCGCGCGCAATGCACTACGGCGTCGGCCCTGTAGGATTAGAGCCATAGGTACTTTGCATGATGGTTTTGCCTCCTCCGGACATGCCGGCACTCGGGGGTCGCTGGCGCGCGGACGTGCGACAGTGCACGCCCTCGGAGGCCAACGCCACAGCGAGTGTTTCCAATGTGGGGCCGCGATGGGCCGAAGCTCTCGCGTGCGCCCTGTTGCGCCGTGCCTCGGGCGTGCTCGCCCGTCGGACAATTCCGGGATCGATGTAGCTGTCCTTCACGGCTTCTCCACCCACTATAACACGCGAACGTCGGCCGTCCCGTCCAGGGGGCCGCCAGGGCACGCCGTGCTGTCCAAGCGGCGCGACAAAGGGCACCCTCGAAGGGTGCGGTGGACGGCCTACGACACGCGATCCGCCGTCCGGGCTGCCATCGCGGCTGCGCTCGGCTTCGCGCTGGCGTGGCTCGTGACGGCATCGACCGACGAGGGCGGGATCACCCTGATGACGCGCGCCGGGCGCGCCCTGCCGCTCGCGCCCGCCTGCGCGGGGCTCGGCACATGGCTCGCCCTCGCGCGCGGGCGGGCGAGGGGAGAGGCGCTCGCGCTGGAGGCGCTCGGTCGAAGTCCGTGGCAGCGATCCGCGGCGGCCGTCTTCGGAGCGAGCGCCATCGCGCTGGCGGCAGCGCTCGCGCTCCTGAGCCAGCCGCAGGTCGACGTCCAGGGCTTCTTCCCCGTCGCCCCTCGGGCCGTGTCGTACCGCTTCGAAGGAGGCGCCTTCGTGGACGACGCCGCCGGCGTGCGGATCGAGCCGAACGGCGACCTGACGCCCGCGGCGTGCCCGACGTGCCCGGTCACGGCGTCCCTCCAGCCACGACCGCCCGCGCGCGTGGGCCGCGTTCCTGCGTACGGGCGCTTGGCAGCAGCGCTCGCCATGGCGCTCGCGGGCCTCGCGATCCCGATGATGGCGGCACGGCCAGCGCGTGACCGGAGAGGATCCCCGCGGCCAGGCTGGCGGGCGGCGGGGGCGCTGGCCGCGACGGTGGCGGCGTCGATCGTCCTGTTCCACGCTTCCGCTGCGGGGCGCGTTGCGGCGCTGTCGGCGGACCTCCCGGCTTTCGTCCTGCTCGTCGCGACCGCCTTTCGGTATCGTGGAGATGCATGGACGACGACGACGCGCGGATAACGGGCAGCTGGGGTGCAGAGGGTGGAGGATGGAGCATCCTCGTCCACGGTGGTGCGGGCGACGTCAGGCCGCAGGTGCTCGCCGATCACGTCGAGGGTGCGCGCAGGGCAGCGGCCGAGGCCGCCAGCATGCTCGCGAGCGGGGCGAGCGCGCTCAATGCGGCCCAGCGCGCGGTCGAGATCCTGGAGGACGATCCACACTTCAACGCCGGCACCGGGGCGTGCCTCAACGAGGATGGCCAGATCGAGCTCGACGCTTCGATCATGGAGGGCACGATGCTGCGCGCGGGAGGCGTATGCGCGCTGCCACCGTTCCAGCACCCGATCGCGATCGCCCGCGCCGTGCTCAACGAGGGTGTCCATATCCTCTATGCAGCGGAGGGCGCCGAACGGTTCGCCCTCGCCCGTGGCTTTCAACGGTCGACCGACGAGGCGATGACGACGGCAGCGGCGCTGCACCGTCTCGAGGCCGTCCGGCAAGGGACGGCGCACGACGGGTGGGCCGGAGGCACCGTCGGAGCGGTCGCTCGCGATCTCAACGGCACGCTCGTCGCGGCGACGAGCACCGGAGGCCGGGTGAACAAGGGCGCGGGCCGCGTCGGCGATTCGCCCATACTGGGTGCCGGCACGTACGCGGACGATGACGCGGGCGCCTGCTCCAACACGGGCGACGGCGAAGCCGTCATGCGCGTGTGCCTCGCGAAGACGGCCATCGAATGGCTACGTCAGGGGATGCACCCCGAGGATGCGGCGCGCGCTGCCGTCGGCCTCCTGGGCACCCGCGCCGATGGCTCGGGCGGGATCATCCTCATCGACCGCTTCGGCCGCCTCGGCTGGGCGCGTTCGACATCGACCATGACCTGGGCCGCCGCCAGCGAAGGCTGGGACGAAGTCATCGGCGGAAGCTAGACGTGCGCTCTCAAACCGTGCGCTCTCAAACCGGCGTAGAAGTGCGGCGGTTTTCGTCGAGGGCAAGCGATGGCAAGGAAGGCGAGGAGCCGTACTCCTGTACGGTGACGAGCCTGACGCCGCCAGCGCGCCGCCATCGGCGAAAAACGCCGCGCTTCTACCCTAGCGGTCGGCTTCGGGGGTGATGCCGGCCTTGCGATCGAGCGCATCCTGCAAGCCGCAGCGCAGCTTGGTGGCGTGCTTGATCCGCTTCGGCTTGCGCGGCTTCGCGAGCCACTCGTGACGCTTCTTCATGCTCCAGATTGCTCGGTTTGCCATGGGGACGCGCAATTTGCCTGAGATTCTGCCCACGTCAAGCGTTTCCTCCGCTGGCGCTCGCTTCCATGCCAGTCACGCGGGTGGGATTCCCCCCACGGCGCCGCCCGCTCCCACGTCGAAGGCGGCGCCCAGACCCTCGAGGCGGGCCCACACCTCGCCCACGATCGCGCCGGCGCCCTCGGCCGACGAGCCGGCGTAGCGCGCCAGGAGCAGCTGCGACCGGAGGACCTCGAGCAGCTCTGCCAGGTCGACCAGCGCCCGCTCGTCTGCCGCGCGGAGCTGCTGCAGGCGGAGCATGCTCTCGTGCTGGAGGCGCGCCGTCGCGACCGCGCGGTCGGAGCCTCCCCGCGATTCGAGCTCGCGCAGCTTGCCCGCGGAGGCCTCGGCGTCGAAGCCCGCCTCGGCCGCCAGCGCACCCAGCTCGTCCAGTCGCGCCGCCACGCGGAGAACCTCGGCCGAGATGCGGGTCGCGATCTTCGGCGAGAACACGTCGCTCATCGGCGTCCCGGCGACGGCCTCCACGGCGTCGGCGAGCGCCTTGTCGATGCGCGCGGTGGTCGTCGCGGCGCCGGACCTCGAACGCGCCGCCCGCGGGGCGCCGAGGGCGAACGGTGCCCACAGGGGCCAGAGCGGAATCGTCGCCGCGGCCGATGCCATCGCTCGCAGGTTCCGCGCCGGCGACCGCCGGAGCACGGCGATGGCGCACGCGATGCCGATGATCCCGTAGAGGAGGAGCAGATCGCGGAGGCTCACGGCGACCGTGCCTCGTCGACCGAAGAAGGCGCGGTCGTCTGGCTGCCCGGCGCCGGGCCCGTCGGGGCGACCAGCTGGCGCGCGCTCACGTAGAGCTGGTAGGCGACGCCGCCCTCGCGCTCGTTCGTGAAGAACGGTGTGGTGCCGTGCCGGGGATCGCCGATGTACGGACGCAGCACCCACGCAGCCTGGCCGCCAACGAGGAGGAATACCCCGACGAAGACGGTGACGGTCGCGAGCTGATCCCGGCCCTTGCCGAGGCTCCGCAGGAGGAGCCCGAGCGCAGCCAGGCCGCCGAGGGCGTAGGCGAGGGCCGCGAGCAGCTTCACGAGGTGGTAGGGGGCGCCCAGGTTGATGGCGAGCCAGAGCACGGGCGTGGCCGCCAGCAGGATGAGCGAGAAGCGCGCGCCGGCGATGAGCATGATCGAGATGGCCGGACGGAGCGCCCACGGCCGGCCGAACACCGCCGTGATGGCGTGGAACGCGGGCACGCACACGACGAGCGTCCCCAGGCCTACGAGGGTGAGCTTGATGGCTGCGAAGGCGATCTGCCGCCCTCCCTGCCACGAGCCAACGGCGCCGCCGAAGAACAGCGTCCCCACGACGATGGCGGCGATGGCGTTGGCGGCGATGGGGGCGACTCCCTTGTCGGCCCTGCAGTCCTTCGCGACCTCGGCCGGCGAGCGGAGAAGACGGTTGAAGAGCGTGATCATAGGGCCTCCGTGAGGGAAGGGAGCGCGAGCCACCAGACGCGGGCCGCGAGGACGGCGGCGAAGAGAAGGAACGCGGGCATGGCGAGCGTCATCACGTTGCGGGTCGCGCGCGGCGCCGCCTGGATGAGCGGCGCGAGCTCGGACGCGAACGAGCGGCTCGCGATGGCCCCCGCGAGGAAGAGTCCGCCGAAGCCGACGGCGGTGACCGTGATCGCGTCCTCCACCGTGACGACGAAGAGCGCTGCCGCGGGCGCGAGCCCCGCGAGGACGAGGCCTGCCTTCGCCGCCGCGCGGGCCGTGGCCCGGCCGAGCGACATGGCGTCGACCGGAGCGTTGGCGAGAGCCAGGATGATGGCGAACGCGGGGACCGCGACCACGCTCACGGCAACGATGCCTGCCGGTGCGCCGAGGCCGGCCAGCAGGATGGCCAGGCCGCCCTTGCGGAGTCCGAGGGAGACGCCGAAGAGGGCCGCCATGCTCACCGCGATGGCGAGCCGCCGCCCCTCGTCGGGCCAGCTCGCCGCGGCTCCCTTCTCCTGGCCCAGGAATCGCCGTGCCCACGTGTCTGGGTCGGCGTCGGCCTCGTCGGGCCCCGCGACCTCGGTCGGAGGTCGGTCCTCCGTCGGGGGGCTAGGCGCGGGACGTCTTGACGGGGGATCGTCGGGTGGATCGGCGCTCGCGGGGAAGGCCGGGGCGAGCGAGACGGCGTTGTTTGCGTTCAAGTTTTCCTCCTCCACACGACGTAGCGCCGCTCCTGGGCGGTTCGTGGGAGGGACGTGGGAGAAAGCGGGTGGAAACAAAGGAGCCTCCCCGGGCGTTCTCTCCGCGGTGGCTCTCCAACCGAAGGTCTTGGTCGTCGAGGACGATGGCGGGATCGCCGACGCTGTCGTCTACGCCATGGAGCGGGATGGCATGGCGGCGGTCCGCGCCGGCACGCTCGAGGCGGCACGAAAGGCCGCCGATGGCGTCGACCTCGTCATCCTCGATCTCGGCCTTCCCGACGGGAGCGGCTTCACGCTGCTCGGGGAGTGGAGGCTCCGCGCGCATGGCCCTGCCGTCATCGTGCTGACGAGCCGGGACGAGGAGGTCGACTGCGTCGCCTCGCTCGAGGCGGGGGCCGACGACTACGTGACCAAGCCGTTCTCCCCGCGCGCCCTCGTCGCGAGGGCACGGGCCGTGCTCCGGAGAGGGGCGCCGGGGTCATCGAGGGGCGGAGGAGCCGGCGCGTCCGCCGCGGAGCGTCCGCCGGAGGGCGTGGCCCTCGCCATCGATCCCGAGCGGCGTGCGGCGTCCTACGGCGGCCATGATCTGGCGCTCACCAAGATCGAGTTCGACCTCCTCGCGGTCCTCGCCGCCAACGCCGGGCGTGTTCATACGCGCGAGCAGCTGGTCTCCCGCATCTGGGGGAACGGCTACTCGCTCACCGAGCGGACGGTCGACTCGCACGTCAAGGCGCTACGCCGGAAGCTCGGCGAGGCGGGCGCCAGCAGCGCGCTCATCGTCGCGGTGCGCGGCGTGGGCTTCAAGCTCAGCGAGCCGTCGTGAGCGAACGGCACGTCCGCGGCGCCTCGCTGCGGCTGCGGATCTTCGTGGCGCTCGCCGTGGCGGGTCTGCTCGGCGCGCTCGTGACGGGGCTCTACGCGGTGGCGCTGGACGGTCAGACCATCGGGTTCGGCGCGCGCCTCCTCAGCGTGGCGCCGAAGGCGCTCGTGCTCGCGATGCTCCTCTTGCCGGTGGCGGCCCTTGGCGCGGCGCTCGTGGGGCGCCGGCTGGCTCGCCCTGTCGAGCAGCTCGCGGATGCGGCCGACCGCATCGCCGAGGGCCAGCGCACGGCAAGGCTGCCGCACCTGCGCCACCGCGACGAGCGGCGCATCGCCGGGGCTCTCGCGACGCTTCGCCGCGAAGTCGAGAACCAGCCGTACGCCACCGCCTTCCTCCGCGACGCGTGCCACGACCTCAAGACGCCACTGGCCGCCATACGGGCGACGGTGGAGCTCCTGGAGGACGGGGCTCTCGACGACAGGGAGGCGGCCCAGCGCTTCGTCGGCAACCTGTCGCGCGCGGCGGGCGAGCTCGAACGCACCCTGGGCGATCTGCTGACGCTCGCGCGCCTCGAGACGGCGTCGCTCGGAAGCGATCGCACGGCCAAGCTCGGCTCGGTGGTGAGCACGGCGATGGCGCGTGTCGCGACCATCGCCGCCGCCAAGGGAGTATCGGTGGGCGCCGACGACGCACTGGACGGGCTCGGTCGCCTGCGGTGCGACCCGGTCGCGCTCGAGCGGATGTTCGGCAACCTCCTCGAGAACGCGATCCTGGCGACGCCCGGTGGAACCGTGCGGGTGTCGACCTGCGACGAGGGGCGGGACGCCGTCACGATAGACGTCGTGAACGAGCCCGCGAGCGTGGCCCGCGAGGTTCGTGGCCGCCTGTTCGAGCGCGCCGTCACCTCCCGCGAGGGCAAGGGCTCCGGTCTGGGCCTGGCCATCGCGCGCGCGGCCGTCGAGGCGCACGGCGGCCGCATCCGCTTCGTCGAGCTCGGGCCGCCGCGCGTACGCGTGCGCATCGAGCTGCCGCGCTAGCGGCTACGGCGACTCGTCCGGGTTGCCCATGTCGGGGTCCATCTGCGGCTCCTCGTCCGGCGGCCCCTGGTCGGGGAGCGGCTCGGTCGGGTTGATCTCGAGCAGCTCGATCTCGAACTTGAGGCCGGCCTTCGGCGGGATGTTGGGGGGGCTCCCCTCGTCGCCGTACCCGAGGGCCTGGGGAATGACGAGCCGGCGCGTGCCGCCGACCTTCATGCCGGGCACCCCCTTGTCCCAACCCTTCACCACCGCGCCCGTACCCAGCTTGAAATCGAACGGGGTCCCGCGGTCGCGCGAGCTGTCGAACTTCACGCCGTTCATGAGGGTGCCCGTGTAGTGCACACGCACCGTGTCGCCGGCTTTGGCCTCGGGGCCCTTGCCTACCACGTCGTCCGTGATCTTGAGCTCGGCCGGTCCAGGGTCGGGCGGAGGGGGAGGGGCGGGCTTGAACTCGCTCTCGCCCGGCTCCCCCACCTTCTTCGAGCAAGCTCCGAGCGCGGAGAGGCCCAGCAGCGCGAGGCAGAGAACGGGTGCGAACCTTCGGGTCATGGCGCGTCGTTCTCGCAGCTCGGGCTCTTCCTGGCAAGAAGTCGGGCTCGCGAGCTCACTCCGGGACGGGCACGAGCTGTAGCTCGAGGCGGACCGGCTCCTCCTTCGCCTCGACCAGCCTGTCCCACGGCAGGTAGCCCGGGGCCTCGACGCTGATGCGGTGCTGGCCCCGCGGCAGCGCCACGCCTCGCGCGGCCACGACCTGGAGCGGCCCGACGTACTGGTCGTCGATGGTGACCGTCGCCATGGCCGGCGTGCCGTGCATGCGGAGCGACACCGTCGGCCCCGAGGGGGACGCGGCGGGCATGCACGCGGCCCCGGCTGTCGCGAGCGCGAGCGCGAAGCCGGCAACGCTTGCTCGGAGCGTATGGACGGTCACTCCCATTCGATCGTCGCCGGCGGCTTCGAGGAGATGTCGTAGACGACCCGGTTGATGCCCCGGACCTCGTTGATGATCCGGTTCGAGATCTGGCCGAGGACCTCGTACGGGAGCTTCGCCCAGTCCGCCGTCATGCCGTCGACCGAGCGGACGGCCCGGACCGCGCAAGCCTCCTCGTACGTCCGCTCGTCTCCCATGACCCCCACGGAGCGCACGGGCAAGAGCACGCAGAAGGCCTGCCAGATGTTCTCGTAGAGCCCCGCCTTCTGGATCTCGTCCGTCACGATGGCGTCCGCGGCGCGCAGGACCTCGAGCCGGGCGCGCGTGACCTCCCCCAGGCAGCGGATGGCGAGCCCCGGCCCCGGGAACGGGTGACGCCAGAGGGTGTCGTGGGCCATGCCGAGCGTCTCGCCGGCGGCGCGCACCTCGTCCTTGAAGAGCTCCCGCAGGGGCTCGATGAGCTTGAGGCGCATCCGTTCGGGGAGCCCGCCGACGTTGTGGTGGCTCTTGATGACCGCGCTCGGCCCCTTGAACGAGACGCTCTCGATGACGTCCGGGTAGAGGGTCCCCTGCACGAGGTACTTCGCGTCCTTCACCTTGGACGCTTCCTCCTCGAACACCTCGATGAAGACGCGGCCGATGATCTTTCGCTTCTGCTCGGGATCGGTGACGCCCTTGAGCGCGGTGAGGAAGCGGTCCTGCGCGTCGACGGCGATGAGATTGAGGTGCATGTGCTTGCCGAACATGGCGACCACCTGCTCGGCCTCGCCCTGCCGGAGGACGCCGTTGTCGACGAAGATGCACGTCAGCCGGTCGCCGATGGCGCGCTGGCAGAGGACCGCCGCCACCGAGGAGTCGACACCTCCGGACAGGCCGCAGATGGCGCGGTCGGTCGGGCCCACCGTGGTCGCCACCTTGGCGATCGCCTCCTCCGCGAAGGAGCCTGGCGTCCACGTCGGCTTGAGGCCGGCCACGTCGAACAGGAACGAGGCGAACACCTCCGCGCCGCGGTGCGTGTGCACGACCTCCGGGTGAAACTGGAGCCCGTAGATCTTGCGCGCGGCGTCGCCCACGGCGCAAAAGGGCGTGTTGGCGGAGGTCGCGATCGTCTGGAAGCCGGGCGGCATGGCCGCGATGCGGTCGCCGTGGCTCATCCACGCGTCGACCGACTCGTGCCTGGCGAAGCGGGCGAAGATCCCCTCGGGCGCCTCGACGACGACCCGCGCGGCGCCGTACTCCCGCGCCTCCGCGCGCTCGACCTTGCCGCCGAGCAGGTGCGCGATGAGCTGGAGCCCGTAGCAGATGCCGAGCACGGGCACGCCGAGGTCGAAGATCCGACGGTCGACCGACGGCGCACCGTCTCCGTACACGCTCGCCGGGCCGCCCGACAGCACGACGGCGCGCGGGTTCTTCTTCTGGATCTCCTCGAAGCTGAGGGTGCAGGGGTGGATCTCCGAGTAGACGTGCTGCTCGCGGATCCGCCGCGCGATGAGCTGCGTGTACTGGGAGCCAAAGTCCAGGATGAGGACGAGATCACGCTCCGCCTTCGTTGCCAGCGACATGACAACGCGTTAGCACGGCCGGCGCGCGGGACGAAGGGTGCCGAGGCCGGAGCCCGAGCCAGCGCGGCAAACGCCGGCGTCAGGTTTGGTATAGGAGTCCATCATGGTGCCCGATCTCAGGTTGGCGGTGACACGCGTGGGGCCCATCGTCGTGCCGTTGCCGCGCTACCAGACGGCCGGGGCCGCCGGGATGGATCTGCACGCCGCCCTGGCGGCGCCCGTCACGCTCGACCCGCTCGGCCGGGCGAAGATCCCGACGGGCATCGCGCTCGCCATCCCCACGAGCTTCGAGGCGCAGGTGCGGCCGCGCTCGGGCCTCGCGGCGCGGCACGGCGTCACGGTGCTCAACGCGCCGGGGACGATCGACTCGGACTACCGCGGGGAGGTGCAGGTCGTGCTGGTCAACCTGAGCCATGTACCCTGCACCATCTCGCCGCTCGACCGCATCGCCCAGCTGGTCTTCGCGCCCGTCGCCTACGCCGAGCTCGTCCTCGTCGACGAGCTCGACGCGACAGCGCGCGGAAAGGGCGGCTACGGATCGACCGGCTGAGCGGATCGGGCTCGCACCCCGCGTGACGGGTGGCAAGCTTTCGCTCTCGATGGTCGACGTCGCCTTCGCACCGAGTCCCATCCCGCGGCCATGCCTCGATGCTGCACGATCCCGCGTGGGGCTCGTGATTCGCGGCTGGCGGCTCCTCCGCTTGCTGGGCGTCGGGCCGCTGACGGCGGCCTACGAGGCGCGCCGCGAAGGGGCCGCACCGGACGGGGGGCACGCCACGCTGAAGCTCATGGTGGGTCCAGCCGCGGGCCTGGGAGCGC
>Ga0302283_1001132_pt1 | contig 22599 bp, 18 predicted proteins | sample III_Fen_E1_4_FD_198770 | JGI IMG/M metagenome (GOLD analysis project Ga0302283, IMG submission 198770) | Peat permafrost microbial communities from Stordalen Mire near Abisko, Sweden - III_Fen_E1_4 | ecosystem: Environmental > Terrestrial > Soil > Wetlands > Permafrost | place: Sweden: Abisko... | reverse complement strand
CCTTGTACTTGTGCGGGGACCGGATCACCGTGTAGCGGTGCTTCTCGGTGGGCAGCGGCACGGGACCCAGGACCTTCGCCTGGGTGCGCAGCACCGTCTGCACGATCTTCTCGGTCGACTGATCGAGTATCTCGTGGTCGTACGCCTTCAGGCGGATGCGGATCTTCTGACGGGGGCCCTCAGCGGCCATGGGGTAACAGCGTCCTCTCGTGGATGTGCGGTATCGGGTGGGTGACTACTCGAGGATCTTGGTGACCCGGCCCGAGGCCACGGTCCGGCCACCCTCGCGGATGGCGAAGCGCAGGCCTTCGACCATGGCGATCGGCTTACCGAGCTCGACCGTCATGTCCGTGTTGTCGCCGGGCATGACCATCTCGGTGCCCTCGGGCAGGGTGATGGTGCCGGTGACGTCGGTCGTCCGGAAGTAGAACTGGGGACGGTAGTTGGTGAAGAACGGCTTGTGCCGCCCACCCTCGTCCTTGTTCAGCACGTAGACGGTCGCCTCGAACTTGGTGTGGGGGGTGATGGAGCCGGGCTTGCACAGCACCTGGCCACGCTCCACCTCCTCCTTCTTGGTGCCGCGGAGGAGGGCGCCGACGTTGTCGCCCGCCCGGCCCTCGTCGAGCAGCTTCCGGAACATCTCGATGCCGGTGACCGTGGTCTTCTGGGTGTCGCGCAGGCCGACGATTTCGACCTCCTCGCCCACCTTGACGATGCCCTGCTCGATCTTGCCGGTGACCACGGTGCCGCGGCCGGTGATGGACATGACGTCCTCGATCGACATGAGGAACGGCTTCTGGACGTCCCGCTCCGGCTCGGGGATGTACGAGTCGACGGCCGCCATCAGCTCGAGGATCTTCGACGACCATTCGGGGTCGCCCTCCAGGGCCTTGAGAGCGCTGACCCGGATGATGGGAGTGTCGTCGCCCGGGAACTCGTACTCGTTGAGGAGCTCGCGCACCTCGAGCTCGACCAGGTCGAGGAGCTCCTCGTCGTCCACCGTGTCGGCCTTGTTCAGGGCGACGACGATGTAGGGCACGCCGACCTGGCGGGCGAGCAGCACGTGCTCACGGGTCTGGGGCATCGGGCCGTCGGCGGCCGACACGACCAGGATGGCACCGTCCACCTGGGCCGCACCGGTGATCATGTTCTTGATGTAGTCGGCGTGGCCGGGCATGTCGACGTGGGCGTAATGCCGGTTGGCCGTCTCGTACTCGACGTGGGCGATGGAGATCGTGATGCCGCGCTGACGCTCCTCCGGGGCCTTGTCGATCTGGTCGAAGGGGGTGAACGACGTGGTGGGGTCGGCGTCGTGGAGGACCTTGGTGATGGCCGCGGTGAGCGTGGTCTTCCCGTGGTCGATGTGTCCCATCGTCCCGACGTTCACGTGGGGCTTGGTGCGCTCGTACTTCTGCTTGGCCATGGTTGGGGTGATGCTCCCTGATCTCGGACGGTAGCCCCCTCGGGCCCGCCACGACGGAGGCGCTGCCTCCGTCATTCCTCGGTAGTGGTGGTACTGCGGTACTGACTGCTCGTGCTGCGTGCTGCTGGTGTGACTGGTCAGGCTGTGTGCGGTGTGGCCGCGGCCACGGCGCCAGATGGAACCGGTGCCGTGGCGGTCACTCGCCCCGCGCCTTGGCGATGATCTCCTTGGCAATGGACTCGGGGACCTCGTTGTACGCGGCGAACTGCATCGAGTACGTGGCTCGCCCCTGCGTACGCGAACGCAGGTCGGTAGCGTAGCCGAACATGTCGCTCAGCGGTACCTGCGCACGGACGATGTGGCTGTTGCCGCGCTGCTCCATACCCTCCACCTTGCCCCGTCGGGACGACAGGTCGCCGATCACATCACCCATGTAGTCCTCGGGGGTGGTGACTTCGACGGCCATCACCGGCTCGAGGAGCACGGGGCTGGCGAGCTGGGCGGCCTTCTTGATGGCCATGGAGCCGGCGATCTTGAACGCCATCTCCGAGGAGTCGACATCGTGGTAGGACCCGTAGGTCAGGATGACCTTGATGTCCACCGTCGGGTAGCCGGCGAGCACGCCGGACGTGATCGACTCCCGGATCCCCTGGTCGACCGAGGGGATGTACTCCTTCGGGATGACACCACCGGTGATCTTGTCCTCGAACTCGTACCCGGCGCCCGGGTTGGGCTGCAGGGTGATGACGACGTGGCCGTACTGGCCCTTGCCGCCGGTCTGGCGGACGTACTTCATCTCGACCTTCTCGGCCGGCTTGCGCACCGTCTCGCGGTAGGCGACCTGGGGCTTGCCGACGTTGGCGTCCACATTGAACTCACGCAGCATCCGGTCGACGAGGACCTCGAGGTGCAGCTCACCCATCCCGGAGATCACGGTCTGGCCGGTCTCCTCGTCGGACTGGACCCGGAAGGTCGGGTCCTCCTCGGACAGGGCGAACAGGGCCTTGGACAGTTTGTCCTGGTCGGCCTTGGTCTTGGGCTCCACGGCCACGTGGATCACGGGCTCGGGGAAGGTGAGCGACTCCAGGATGACCTGGTCGTCGGGGTCGCACAGCGTGTCGCCGGTGGTGGTCTGCTTCAGGCCGACAGCGGCCACGATGTCCCCCGCGAACATGGTGTCGAGGTCCTCGCGGGTGTTGGCGTGCATCTGGAGGATGCGGCCGATCCGCTCCTTGCGGTCCTTGGTCGAGTTCACCACGGCCGAGCCCTTGGCCAGGGTCCCCGAATACACCCGGAGGTAGGTGAGCTTGCCGACGTAGGGGTCGGTCATGATCTTGAAGGCCAGGGCCGAGAACGGTGCCGAGTCGTCCGGCGGGCGCTCGACTTCGATGCCCTCCTTGCGGGGGACGGTGCCCATGGTCGGGGGGATGTCGAGCGGGCTCGGCAGGTACTCGACCACGGCGTCGAGCATGGGCTGGACGCCCTTGTTCTTGAAGGCGGTGCCGCACAGGATCGGCACGGCGTGATTACCCAGCGTGACCGTGCGCAGCGCCCGTGTCAGGTCCTCGGGGAGGATCTCCTCGTCACCGAGGTACTTCTCCATGATGATGTCGTCGTGGTTGGACACCACGTCGATGAGCTCGGCGTGGGCCGCCTCGGCGGCGTCGCGGAGATTGTCCGGGATGGCCTCCTCGACCCAGTCCTCGCCCATGCCGTCGTCCCACACCAGGGCCCGCATGTTGACCAGGTCGACGACACCGCGGAACTCGCCCTCGGCGCCGATGGGCAGCTGCACCACGGCGGTGGTGCAGTCCAGTCGGTCCTTGATCATGTCCACGCACATCTCGAAGTTGGCGCCGGTCCGGTCCATCTTGTTGACGAAGCAGATCCGGGGGACCTCGTACTTGTTGGCCTGGCGCCACACCGTCTCGGTCTGGGGCTCCACGCCGGCGACGGCGTCGAACACGGCCACGGCACCGTCGAGCACCCGCAGCGACCGCTCCACCTCGACGGTGAAGTCGACGTGGCCGGGCGTGTCGATGATGTTGATGAGGGTGTCGTGCCACATGCAGGTGGTGGCGGCCGACGTGATGGTGATGCCGCGCTCCTGCTCCTGGACCATCCAGTCCATGGTGGCAGCGCCCTCGTGGACCTCGCCGATCTTGTAGTTCTTACCGGTGTAGTAGAGGATCCGCTCGGTCGTGGTGGTCTTGCCCGCGTCGATGTGGGCCATGATCCCGATGTTGCGGGTCTTGGCGAGCGGGTGGTGGCGAACGGGGCTATCAGACATGCGTGGTCAACTCTCGGGTCGTGCTCGTGTCGTCGTCGTGGATGGCGAGGCGGGACCGGCTACCAGCGGTAGTGGGCGAACGCCTTGTTCGATTCGGCCATCTTGTGGAGGTCCTCGCGGCGCTTGGCAGCGGCTCCGATGCCGTTGGCCGCGTCGCGGATCTCATTGGAGAGGCGCTCGGCCATCGTCTTTTCGCGCCGCTGCTGCGAGTAGCCGACGAGCCAACGGATCGACAGTGTGGTGGCGCGGCGGGGGCGCACCTCGACCGGGACCTGGTAGGTGGCGCCACCGACCCGGCGGCTGCGCACCTCGAGCTCGGGGCGGGTGTTCTCGACGGCCTTCTTGAGGACGGCGACCGGGTCGTTGCCGGTCTTCTCTCCCACGTCGGCGAGGGCGGCGTAGACGATGCGCTCGGCCAGCGTGCGCTTGCCGCGACTCAGGACGCGGTTGACCACCTGGGTGACGAGCACCGAGTGGTAGACGGGGTCGGGCATGAGCTCACGACGGACTGCAGGACCTTTACGGGGCACGTCAGGACTCCTTCTTGGCGCCGTAGCGGCTACGGGCCTGATTCCGCTCCCTCACGCCGGAGGCGTCGAGGGTGCCGCGGATCACCTTGTAACGGACACCGGGGAGGTCCTTCACACGACCGCCACGGACCAGCACGATCGAGTGCTCCTGGAGGTTGTGGCCCTCGCCGGGGATGTAGGCCGTCACCTCGAGGCCGCTGGTCAGGCGCACACGGGCGACCTTCCGCAGGGCCGAGTTCGGCTTCTTGGGGGTGTGGGTGTAGACGCGGGTGCACACGCCACGGCGCTGCGGAGCGCCGCGGAGCGCCGGCGTCTTCGACTTTGTCGGCTTGGTGGCCCGGCCTTTGCGGACGAGCTGGGAAATCGTGGGCACGCGTGACCTCTAGGTTGTGGACTGCAGGGATACTTCAGGACTGAGACGGACTGCGCTGACGAACTGCGGGGTGCGGCGCCCAGGCCTGCTGGGCCGGCCACCTGCACGCAGGCGGGCCACACCGTGCGACACGCAGCCGCAAGGGTTCCATGCTAGGGCACCGGCAAGGGCTGAGCAAGTGCACCCCCACCCCGGGTCCGTGCCCCGTAGGGCGTCGACCGGAGGGTGAGTGGACCGGGTGTGCGTTGGGGCCGAGCCCCGCGCACACCCGGTCCACTCAGGCCCCTGCGGCAGTCGGGCCGTCCTCGACTGCGGGTGCGTCCGCCCCGGCGAAGTCGGGCGACCCGCCGGCCAGGTCCTCGGCCGCGGGCACGGCGCCGAGCCAACTGGCGTCGATGTCCGAGCTGAACGTGCCCAGCGAGCCGTCGCCACCGGTGTCCCGCAGCCATGCGGCCAGGTCCTCGGTGTCGGTGTCCATTCCCCCGAGGGCCCAGGCCGGCATGGCCTCGGCGCCCGGCATCTCCAGCTTGATGTCCCGGTACCGCTCCATGCCGGAGCCGGCGGGGATCAGCTTGCCGATGATGATGTTCTCCTTGAGACCGAAGAGCTGGTCCGACTTGCCCTCGATCGCTGCCTCGGTGAGGACGCGGGTGGTCTCCTGGAACGAAGCGGCGGACAGCCACGACTCGGTGGCCAGCGACGCCTTGGTGATCCCCATCAGCTCGGGACGACCCTCGGCGGGACGCTTGCCGTCGGTGACGAGTGCCCGGTTGACCTCCGCGTAGATCCGGCTGTCGACGCGCTCACCGGGGAGGAACGACGCATCCCCCGGCTCGGCGACGAGGACCCGGCGCAGCATCTGGCGCACGATGAGCTCGATGTGCTTGTCGTGGATCGACACACCCTGGTCCCGGTAGACCTTCTGGACCTCTTCGACCAGGTACTGCTGGGTCTCCCGGATGCCCTTGACCTCGAGCAGCTCCTTCGGGTCCTTCGGCCCCTCGACGAGGGCGTCACCCGCTCCGACCTCCTGGCCGTCGACGACCTCGAGATGGGCGCGCTGGGCCACGAGCACGGTGTGCTCTTCGCCGTCGTCGGCCACCACGGTGATGTGGCGACCGGACTCGTCCTCCTCGACCCGGGACACGCCCGAGTGGCGGGCCAGGACGGCGGCGCCCTTCGGGGTACGGGCCTCGAAGAGCTCGACGACGCGGGGCAGGCCGTGGGTGATGTCCTCACCGACGATGCCACCGGTGTGGAACGTACGCATGGTCAGCTGCGTGCCGGGCTCGCCGATGGACTGGGCGGCGATCACGCCGACCGCCTCACCGAGCTCGATCATCTCGCCGGTGGCGAGCGACAGGCCGTAGCAGGCCGCACAGATGCCCTGCTCCGCCTCGCACGTCAGCACCGAACGGGTGCGGACCCGGTCGATGGCCTTGTCGTCGCGGAGCTTGGTGACGATCTCGTCCGTCAGGACGGTCCCGGTCTCCAGCTTGGTCTTGTCCGACAGGGTGACCGACTCGGACAGGAGACGACCGGTCACCCGGGTCTCGAGGTACGAGCGGGTGCCCGTGCCGTCCGGCACGATCCCCTCGATCCAGATGCCACGGACCGAGCCGCAGTCGTCCTCGCGGACGATGAGCTCCTGAGCCACGTCGACGAGTCGACGGGTCAGATAGCCGGAGTCGGCGGTGCGCAGTGCGGTGTCGGCCAGTCCCTTGCGGGCGCCGTGGGTCGAGATGAAGTACTCCAGCACCGACAGGCCCTCGCGGAACGAGGACTTGATCGGGCGGGGGATCATCTCACCGCGGGGGTTGGACACGAGGCCCTTCATGCCGGCGATCTGACGGATCTGCTGGCTGTTACCACGGGCTCCGGAGTCGACCATCATGTCGATCGGGTTGAAGGTGATCTCGGACATGGTCTTCTCCATGGCCTTCCCGACCTCGGAGTTGGCCGAGGTCCAGATCTCGATCTCCTTCTGGCGCCGCTCGTCGTCGGTGATGATGCCCCGCTTGAACTGGGCCTCCGCCTTTTCCGCCTCCTTCTCGTAGCGGTCCAGGATGGCGCCCTTCTCCTTCGGGGTGACCACGTCGGAGATGGCGATGGTCAAGCCGGACTGGGCGCCGTAGCGGAACCCGAGCGACTTGATCCGGTCGAGGCTGGCAGCCACCTCCCGCTTGGGGAATCCGGACGCCACCTCCTCCACGATGGTGCCGATGGCCGTGTTCCGCTTGCCGACGATGTCGTTGATGTAGCGGTACGTGTCCGGGAGGGCGGTGTTGAAGAACAGGCGACCGGCGGTCGTCTCGATCTCCACGCGGTCGTCCTCACCCACACCCACCAGGTTGCCCTCGGCGTCCACCTCGGCACCGTTGGTCACGGCGATGGAGTGGGCCATGGCGGAGCCGGGCTCGGGGCGGAGCAGGATCTTGGCGTGCAGCTCGATGTCGCCGGCGTCGAACGCCGTCTCCACCTCGTAGGCGTGCCGGAAGATCCGTCCTTCGCCCTTCTGCCCGTCTTCGACGAGGGTCAGGTAGTAGATGCCGAACACCATGTCCTGGGTGGGCACGGTGATCGGGCGGCCGGTGGCCGGGGACAGGATGTTGTTCGACGACAGCATCAGCACCCGGGCCTCGGCCTGGGCCTCGGCGGACAGCGGCAGGTGGACCGCCATCTGGTCGCCGTCGAAGTCGGCGTTGAAGGCGGTGCAGACCAACGGGTGGACCTGGATGGCCTTGCCCTCGACCAGTACGGGCTCGAAGGCCTGGATGCCCAGGCGGTGGAGGGTCGGGGCCCGGTTCAGCAGGACCGGGTGCTCCTTGATGACACCCTCGAGCACGTCCCACACCTGCGGGCGACGACGCTCGACCATGCGCTTGGCCGACTTGATGTTCTGGGCGTACTCGGCATCGACGAGCCGCTTCATCACGAAGGGCTTGAAGAGCTCGAGCGCCATCAGCTTGGGCAGGCCGCACTGGTGGAGCAGGAGGTTCGGGCCGATGACGATGACCGAACGGCCGGAGTAGTCGACGCGCTTGCCGAGCAGGTTCTGGCGGAACCGGCCCTGCTTGCCCTTCAACATGTCCGACAGGCTCTTGAGCGGGCGGTTGCCCGGCCCGGTCACGGGGCGGCCGCGGCGACCGTTGTCGAACAGTGCGTCGACGGCCTCCTGCAGCATCCGCTTCTCGTTGTTGATGATGATCTCGGGCGCGCCCAGGTCGAGCAGCCGCTTGAGGCGGTTGTTCCGGTTGATGACGCGTCGGTAGAGGTCGTTCAGGTCCGACGTGGCGAAGCGGCCACCGTCGAGCTGCACCATCGGGCGCAGGTCGGGCGGGATGACCGGCACCGAGTCGAGGATCATGGCCCGGGGGTCGTTGATCCGACGGCCCTGCTCGTCACGGCGGTTGAACGCGGTGACGATCTTCAGGCGCTTGATGACCTTCTGTCGGCGCTGAGCCGACAGCGGCTTGCGGCCGTCGGCGGCGTCGATCATCTCGCGGAGCTTGATCTCCTCGGCGTCGAGGTCGATCCGGTCGATGAGACGCGTGATGGTCTCGGCACCCATTCCGCCCTCGAAGTAGTCCTCGTAGCGGATGCGCATCTCGCGCCACAGCAGCTCGTCCTCGAGGATCTTGCGGCTGTGCAGGCTCTTGAACTCGTCGAACGCTCGCTGGGCCAGGGTGATCTCGTCGTCGTAGCGCTCGCGGACCCCCGCGATCTCCTTGTCGGCCAGACGCTGGCGCGCCTTGGTCTCCGCGTCCTTGGCTCCGGCCTTCTCGAGGTCGGAGAGCTCCTTCTCGAGGTCCTTGAAGCGACGGTCGATGTCGAGGTCGCGCTTCTTCTCGATGTCCGTGATCTCGGAGCGCAGCTCCGCCTCGAGCTCGGGCAGGTCCTCGTGGCGCTTGGCCTCATCGACCCAGGTGACCAGGTTGGCGGCGAAGTAGATGACCTTCTCCAGCTGCTTGGCCTTCAGCTCCTCGCGGGCCTCGGTGCCCATGAGCAGGTAGGCCAGCCAGCTGCGGGTGCCGCGCAGGTACCAGATGTGGACCACGGGCGCAGCCAGCTCGATGTGGCCCATGCGCTCGCGCCGGACCTTCGAGCGGGTGACCTCGACACCACAGCGCTCACAGATGATGCCCCGGAACCGCACGCGCTTGTACTTGCCGCAGTAGCACTCCCAGTCCTTGGTCGGACCGAAGATCTTCTCGCAGAAGAGCCCGTCCTTCTCCGGGCGCAGCGTGCGGTAGTTGATGGTCTCCGGCTTCTTGACCTCACCATTGGACCACCCGCGGATGGAGTCGGCCGTAGCCAGCCCGATCCGCAGCTGGTCGAACTCGTTGACGTCCAACATCAGAATCCCCTTTCGGCAGCGCGACGGGCATCTTCCTCGTCCGACCCACGTTCGGGCCGGCTGATGTCGATACCGAGCTCCTCGGCCGTGCGGAACACGTCCTCGTCCAGCTCTCGCATTTCGATCTCTTCGCCGCCGGGCGCCAGGACTTCGACGTCCAGGCACAGCGACTGCATCTCCTTGATGAGCACCTTGAAGCTCTCCGGGATACCCGGCTCGGGGATGTTCTCCCCCTTGACGATGGCCTCGTAGACCTTCACACGGCCGAGCACGTCGTCCGACTTGATGGTCAGGAGCTCCTGCAGCGCGTAGGCGGCGCCGAACGCCTCGAGCGCCCAGACCTCCATCTCACCGAAGCGCTGGCCACCGAACTGGGCCTTACCGCCCAGGGGCTGCTGCGTGATCATCGAGTAGGGGCCGGTGGAGCGGGCGTGGATCTTGTCGTCCACCAGGTGGTGGAGCTTCAGGATGTACACGAAGCCGACCGACACCGGGTTGTCGTATGCCTCACCCGTGCGACCGTTGTACAGCTGCGACTTGCCCTCGTCGTTGACCTGGACCGAGCCGTCCTCGCCGTCCGGGTTGAGCTTGCGGAAGATCTGCTGGATCGTCGGGTGACGACCGGCCTGGTCCTCCTCGTCCCAGTGGGCGCCGTCGAACACCGGCGTGGAGACCCACACCGACGGCTCGGTGCGGGGGCGCGTCTTGGTCTCGGTGCCGCGCAGTGGCTCGGTGGCCACGTCGCCTGCACCCTCCCAGCCCCAACGGGCCGCGTAGCCCAGGTGCGACTCGAGCACCTGGCCGACGTTCATCCGGCTCGGCACGCCGAGCGGGTTGAGCACGATGTCGACCGGGGTGCCGTCGGCCTGGAAGGGCATGTCCTCGATGGGCAGGATCTTCGAGATGACGCCCTTGTTGCCGTGGCGGCCGGCGAGCTTGTCGCCCTCGGAGATCTTGCGCTTCTGGGCCACGTAGACCCGGACCAGCTGCTCCACGCCCGGGGGCAGCTCGTGGGCGTCCTCACGGGAGAACACACGGACGTCGATGACCGTGCCCTGCTCGCCGTGGGGCACCTTGAGCGAGGTGTCGCGCACCTCACGGGCCTTCTCACCGAAGATGGCGCGCAGCAGGCGCTCCTCGGGGGTCTGCTCGGTCTCGCCCTTGGGGGTGACCTTGCCGACCAGGACGTCGCCCGGCCCGACCTCGGCACCGATGCGGATGATGCCGCGCTCGTCGAGGTCGGCCAGGATCTCCTCGGAGAGGTTCGGGATGTCCCGGGTGATCTCCTCGGCGCCCAGCTTCGTGTCGCGGGCGTCCACCTCGTGCTCCTCGATGTGGATCGACGTGAGCACGTCGTCCTTCACCAGGCGCTCGGACAGGATGATGGCGTCCTCGTAGTTGTAGCCCTCCCACGGCATGAAGGCCACGAGCAGGTTCTTGCCCAGGGCCAGTTCGCCGTTGTGGGTGGCGGGACCGTCGGCCAGCACGTCGCCGGCGGAGACCTTCTGGCCCTCCTCGACGATGACCTTCTGATTGATCGCCGTGTTCTGGTTCGAGCGACGGAACTTGGCCAGCCGGTAGACCTTCTTGCCCAGCGGGTGGCCGTTGACGTCCTTGGCGCCCGCCTTGTACTCGACGGTGATCTGGTCGCCCGAGAGGTCGGCGACGGTGCCGTCGCCCTCGGCCATGATCACGTCGCCGGCGTCACGGGCGGCCCGGGCCTCGACACCGGTACCGATGTAGGGGGCCTCGGGCACGACCAGCGGCACGGCCTGCTTCTGCATGTTGGCGCCCATGAGCGCGCGGTTGGCATCGTCGTGCTCGACGAAGGGGATCAGTGCGGTCGAGACCGACACGATCTGCTTGGGCGACACGTCCATGAGGTCGACCTCGGCCGGGGGCACGAAGTCGATCTCGGAGGTGGTGCCGTAGGACGTGGTGGCGAGACCCACCCGCACGCCGGTGCCCTGCGGGCCACGACGGACGAGCACCTTGTCCTCGGTGAAGCGTCCCTTGGCGTCGAGGGCGGCGGAGGCCTGGGCGATGACGTGCTCCTCCTCCTCGTCCGCGGCGAGGTAGAGGATCTCACTGGTGACCTGGCCCTTGACCACCTTGCGGTACGGGGTTTCGATGAAGCCGTACTCGTTGACCCGGGCGTAGGTGGCCAGCGAGCCGATCAGGCCGATGTTCGGGCCTTCCGGGGTCTCGATGGGGCACATGCGGCCGTAGTGGGAGGTGTGGACGTCGCGGACCTCGAAGCCGGCACGCTCACGGGACAGACCGCCCGGCCCGAGGGCCGACAGGCGACGCTTGTGGGCCAGGCCCGACAGCGGGTTGTTCTGGTCCATGAACTGGCTCAGCTGGCTGGTCCCGAAGAACTCCTTGACCGCGGCGACGACCGGGCGGATGTTGATCAGGGTCTGGGGCGTGATGGCCTCGACGTCCTGGGTGGTCATGCGCTCGCGCACGACCCGCTCCATCCGCGACAGGCCCACGCGGACCTGGTTCTGGATCAGCTCGCCGACCGACCGGATGCGGCGGTTGGCGAAGTGATCCTGATCGTCGATCCGGTAGTTCGACTCTCCGTCGGCCATGTGCTTGGCCAGGTGGAGCATGTAGGTCGACGAGGCGAGGATCTCGGCCGGGCTGAGGACGCCCTGGGTCGGCGTGGGCCGCTCCAGGTCGATCTTCAGGATGTCCGAGATGCGCTCGATCTCCGGACCGAGCTTCCGGTTCAGCTTGTAGCGGCCGACCCGGGTGAGGTCGTAGCGCTTCGGGTTGAAGAAGGCGTTCTCGAAGTACTGGCGGGCGGCCTCGACCGACAGGGGCTCGCCGGGACGGGCACGCTTGTAGATCTCGAGCAGGGCCTCCTCACGGGTGGGGGCGAGGTTCTGCTCCTTCTCCCACTGTCCCTCGAGGAAGTCGAAGTGGCGGACGAACCGCTCGAGGAAGGCCTGGTCCTCGTAGCCGAGCGCGCGCAGCAGCACGAACAGGGACAGGCGGCGCTTGCGGGCCACGCGGCAGCCGGCGGTGACGTCCTTGCCCGGCTTGGCCTCGACGTCGAACTCGATCCACTCGCCCCGGTAGGGGTGGATGGTCCCGGTGAAGACGGTCTTGGCGTCACGGCCGGGCTGGAAGATGACGCCCGGCGAGCGGACGAGCTGGCTGACGACGACACGCTCGGTCCCGTTGACGATGAAGGTGCCCTTGTCGGTCATGACGGGGAAGTCCCCCATGAAGACCGTCTGCTCCTTGATCTCGCCGGTGCCGGCGTTCATGAACCTGGCGCGCACGAACACCGGCGCGGCGTAGGTCATGTCCTTCTCCTTGCACTCCTCCACCGAGAACTTCGGCGGTGGGCGCAGGTCGGGGTCGGTCGGGTCGAACTCGAGCTCGAGGCTCAGCTGTCCGGTGAAGTCCTCGATCGGGCTGATGTCGTTGAACGTCTCGGCCAGGCCGCGATCGAGGAACCACTTGAAGGAGTCCCGCTGGATGGCGACGAGGTCAGGCAGCGGCAGCGCCTCGTCGATGTTGGCAAACGAAAAACGTTCCGGGCTGTTGGACCGTGTAGGCAACGCCTACTCCTCCCAGTTGCAAGGCGAATGGGGCAAGGACGGGGTACTGCGGTGGATCAGGTGCCGAACGGGCAGGTCACGGCGGGGAAAACAGGGTCGACGACCACCGCCGGAGCAGTCGTCAGGGGCGTCGGGGCGCGCGCCACTCAGCGCGAACGGCTGAGGAAGGCGACAGGGGCAGGCACGGCAACCGTTAAGCATAACCGGAAGCGCACGAGATCACAACCCCCACGGGGGAATCCCGGAGCCAGGCCCCCACAAGGTACGAGAACCGAGGGCCTCCGTCAAGGATTCCGTCCGCCGGGTGGCGGATCCGGGCGGGCCCGGGTCCACCGTGTCGACGACCTGCAGCCGGGCCCGACCACCGCTGGTGCGGCGGCCGGGACCCGGAGCGGGTACTACTTGAGCTCGACGGTGGCGCCGGCGCCCTCGAGGGCGGCCTTGGCCTTGTCGGCGTCTTCCTTGCTGACCTTCTCGAGCACGGGCTTGGGGGCGCCGTCCACGAGGTCCTTGGCCTCCTTCAGGCCGAGGCTGGTGAGCGACCGGACTTCCTTGATCACCTGGATCTTCTTGTCGCCGGCCGCCGTCAGGATGACGTCGAACTCGGACTTCTCCTCCTCGGCGGCGGCCTCGCCGCCTCCGACGCCACCGGCCGGGGCCGCCGCGGCCACAGCCACGGGAGCGGCGGCGGTCACGCCGAACTTCTCCTCGAACTCCTTCAGGAGCTCGCTGAGCTCCAGCACGGACAGCTCAGCGATGCCGTCCAGAATCTGGTCCTTGGTCAGGGTTCCTGCCATCGTCTTACTCCTTGTTCCTCTGTGTCGTTGTTGGGTGGTGCGTAGGTGGTGCGGTTGTTCGGTGGTGCGGTCGATCGGTGGTGCGTGGGCGACTAGTCGGCGGCCGGTGCCTCGTCGGCCACGGGCGTGGCCCCGGTGTCAGGTCCGGCATCCTCGGCGACCGCCTCCGGTTCGCCGGCCTCGGCGGCCGGTGCCTCGTCGGCCACGGGGGCCGCGTCGGCCGGGGCCTCGGACTGGCGCTGCTCCACCAGTGCGGAGATCCCGTAGGCCAGGTTGCGGGGCAGGGCCTGGACCAGGCCGGCCAGCTGCTGGAGGGGGGCCGAGAGGGCGCCGGCGAACTGGGCCAGCAGGGTCTCCCGGGACGGCAGCTCGGCCAGGACGTCGATGTCGGCGGCCGACATGACCGTCGCACCCACGACCCCGCCCTTGACGATCAGGTTGGGATTGGCCCGGGCGAAGTCCCGGAGGGCCTTGGCCACGGCACTGACGTCGCCCTCGACGAAGGCGATCGCCGTCGGACCGGTCAGCAGCTCGCTGATCCCCTCGCGGGGGGTGTCGGCCACGGCCAGGCGCACCAGGGTGTTCTTGTAGACCTTGTAGTCGCCACCGGCGGCGACGAGCTCGCGGCGGAGTTCGGCCAACTCGGCGACCGTCAGGCCGCGGTACTCGGTCAGCAGGGCGCCGTCGGACGCGTCCATGCGCTCACGCACCTCGTCGACGACGGCGACCTTCTCGGGCCTCGGATTGTCCATCGTGCCTCCACCGAGCGGTTCGCTCAGGTTCGGGCCGCAGACACCATCGAGAGCCCAGCCACGAGCACGGGTGCTCGGAGCGGAACGCCTCGTCAGGCGGACCCTTCGGGTCCCTTCGGTACCGGGTGACCGGTACACCGGAGGTCTACGGCAGTTCTGTAGATCGGGAAAAAGAAGATGCTAGCCGAACCGGGTCCCTCCGGGCCAGCCGGGCCAGCCGGGTCGACCGGCGGGGCGGATCAGGAGCCCCGGACCGGGGTCAGGCGGATGCGGCGGCCAGGTCCTCTTCGACCCGGCGGGCCAGCAGCGGGTCGATGTGGACCCCGGGGCCCATGGTCGACGACAGGGTCACGCCCCGGACGTAGCGACCCTTGGCCGACGCCGGCTTGGCCCGGTGGATCTCGTCCATGACGGCGTGGATGTTCTCGAGCAGCTTGGCCTTGTCGAAGGAGGCCTTACCCACCCGGATGTGCACGTTCCCGACCTTGTCGGTGCGGTACTCGACCCGACCGCCCTTGAACTCGAGGACGGCCCGCTCGACGTCGTCGGTCACGGTGCCGGTCTTCGGGTTGGGCATCAGGCCACGGGGTCCGAGGACCCGGCCGAGGGTACCGACCTGGCCCATGAGGTCCGGGGTGGCGATGGCGATGTCGAAGTCGAGGAAGCCCTCACCCGACACCCGGGCCACGAGGTCGTCGGCGCCGACCACGTCGGCCCCGGCGGCGCGGGCCTCGGCAGCCTTCTCACCGGCGGCGAACACGGCCACCCGGGCGGTACGGCCGGTCCCGGCCGGCAGCGAGAGGGTGCCACGGACGATCTGGTCGGCCTTGCGGGGGTCGACCCCGAGGCGGATGGCCAGCTCGACGGTCTCGTCGAACTTCGCCTTCGCCGACGCCTTCACCAGGTCGACGGCCTCGCTGGCCGAGTAGAGGTGCTGGCGGTCGATGCCGGCGATGCTGGCGGTGTACTTCTTTCCCCTGGACATGATGTCTCTTTCGTCTGTCGTCTCGAGTGGTCGTCGGCCTCAGCCGGCGACGGAAATCCCCATCGACCGGGCGGTGCCGGCGACCTGCTTCTTGGCCGATTCGATGTCGGTGGTGTTGAGGTCGGGGAGCTTGATGGTGGCGATCTCGGTGATCTGGGCGTCGGTGACCGTGGCCACCGTCTCCCGACCGGCGGTCGCCGCGCCCTTCTCCAGCCCAGCGGCCTGGCGCAGCAGCGCGGCGGCAGGCGGGGTCTTGAGCACGAACGAGAACGTGCGGTCCTCGTAGATCGAGATCTCGACGGGGACGATCGATCCGGCCTGCTTCTCGGTGGCGGCGTTGTACTGCTTCACGAAGTCCATGGTCTGGACGCCGTGCGGCCCGAGGGCCGTGCCGACCGGGGGCGCCGGTGTGGCGCCACCCGCGGGCAGCTGGATCTTGACGACCGCGAGGATCTTCTTCTTGGGGGGCATGTCGGTGTGTCTCCTAGTACGTGGGTGCGGGGGAAGCCCTAGAGCTTCGCGACCTGGCTGAACTCGAGCTCGACCGGGGTCTCCCGGCCGAAGATGTTGACCAGCACCTTGAGCTTGAGCTGGTCCTCGTTGATCTCGGCGACCTGGCCCGAGAAATCGGCGAACGGACCTTCCTTGACCCGGACGGTCTCGCCGACCTCGTGCTCGAGGCGGGGCCGACTGCGCTTGGCGGGGGCGTCGCCACCCTCCACCTTGACCTGCAGGATGCCTTCGACCTCGCGGCGCGACAGCGGGGTCGGCTTGGTACCGGGGCCGACGAAGCCGGTGACGCCGGGGGTGTTGCGGATCACGGCCCAGCTGTCGTCGTCCAGCTCGCAGCGGCACAGGAGGTAGCCCGGGAACACCTTCTTCTGGACGATCACCTTCTTGCCGTTCTTGAACTCGGCGACGTCCTCCATCGGGATGACGACCTCGTAGATCCGGTCCTCCATACCCATCGACGCCGTACGGCTGTGGAGGTTGGACTTCACCTTGTTCTCATACCCGGCATAGGTGTGCACGACGTACCAGCGGCCGGGCTGGTCGTACGGGCTGACGACGAAGGGCTCCTCGTCCTCGTACTCGTCGTCCTCGGCATCGGCGGCGGCATCGGCATCGGCATCGGCGGCGCCCTCCTCGAGGGCCTCGGCGTCCGACGGTTCGACGACGTCGGTCGATTCCGTGGCGGCGACGTCGACGACCACCGCCTCGACGTCGTCGTCGGCGGTCGGCTCGTCACCGATGGGGGCAGTGGTTCCGTCTTGGGTCACAGTCATACCGATCAGGGCTTGAACAGCCAGAGGACGCCCTTTGCGAAGGCGTAGTTGAGGACGAAGATGAGGGCCATCAGCGACAGCAGCGTGAACAGGGTCACCGTGGTGTAGTTGATGACCTCGGCACGGTTCGGCCAGGCCACCTGCCGCAGCTCCGAGCGTACCTCCCGGAAGAACTGACCGATCCGGAAGGGTTCGCGCTTGACCGGCTTGCGAGGCTGTGCGGTGCGCGTGGGCGCGGTCTCCCCCTCGGGATCCTGGCCCTGCTTCTGCATCTGTCGCTTCTGTTCTCGGTTCACGTGCTGTTTCTGGTTCGTTCGGCCACTGTCACGGGAGCAGAGCAGGGCAGGAGGGACTTGAACCCCCAACCTTCGGTTTTGGAGACCGGTGCTCTACCAGTTGAGCTACTGCCCTCTGTCCACCGCCATGCCGCGCACGGGCTTCCGAGCGCAAGTGCGGTGTCACAGGCTACCACCGGGGACGGGGCCCGTCCCAGGCGGAGTTCCCGACGCCGACCGGAGGGCCGGGCGGGACGGGTCTGGCGCCTAGCGGGTCTCCTTGTGGAGCGTGTGGCGACGGTCCCACGAGCAGAACTTCTTCATCTCGATCCGCTCGCGGTCGTTCATCTTGTTCTTGGTCGTGATGTAGTTGCGTCGCTTGCACGACTCGCAGGCCAAAGTGACCTGGATGCGCTTCTCGTTCTTTGCCACGGTGACTCCCTTGTGCCCGGGGCCGGTACGGCCTCGGGTCGTCGTTCATCGTACTGCCCGGGTACTGCGGAACACTGGTAGCGGCGGCCGGACTCGAACCGGCGACCCCACGATTATGAGCCGTGTGCTCTAACCAACTGAGCTACGCCGCCATGGGCGAGCCCCCGGTGGGGATTGAACCCACGACCCCCGCCTTACCATGGCGGTGCTCTACCACTGAGCTACAGGGGCAATGCAGCTCGGACGAGCGGCAGAGGGAAGATCATAGCCGCACCCGGGGGGCCTGAACAGTGGCGCCCCCGTCTACGATCCCCGGGATGCAGCTGCGCCTGGCCGAGCCCCACGACGCCGAGGCGATCCGTCGGATCTACAACGTCGAGGTCCTGGGATCGACCGCCACGTTCGACCTGCGGGCCCGAACGGAGCAGGAACAGGCGGCCTGGATGGTCGAACACCAGGGCACCTACCCGGTCGTGGTGGCGGTGGACGAGGACGGCGAGGTGCTCGGATTCGGGTCCCTGTCCACCTACCGGGACCGGCCCAGCTACTCGACCACGGTAGAGAACTCCGTCTACGTCGACGAGGGGGCCCGGGGCCGTGGCGTGGGCCGGGCCCTGCTCGAGGAACTCGTCCGGCTGGGCACACTCCACGGGTTCCACTCCATGGTCGCCCGCATCGGAGGGGGGAACGCCCCTTCGATCGCCCTCCACGAGGCGTGCGGCTTCGAACTGGTGGGCGTGGAGAAGGAGATCGGCCGGAAGTTCAACCGGTGGCTCGACGTCGCGGTGATGCAGCGGATGCTGGGTGGCGACGGGTTCGACCTGGAGTGAGGGTCAGGCCGAGGCGACCGCGGCGGGAGCCGTGCGCTCCGCGGCCAGGCCCGGGCGGCGCTGGTCCCAGGACGACAGCGGCACGGTCATGACCACCAGGATCCACAACAGGGTCAGGACGATCAGCAACGGGTCACCGTGGAGCAGGGTGCTGACCAGCTGGGTCCCACCCGGCAACTCGATGAACGCAGTCACCATGGACAGCCCGATCACCAGCGACCGCAGCTGACCGAGGGCCACCGGGGCCAGGAGGATCAGGCCCCACGAGAGGTACCAGGGCTGGACCACGGGTCCGAGAAGCACGAACAGTAGGAGGGTCAGACCCAGCGCCTTGAGCGTGCCGATCCGGTCGCTGTTGAACAGGAGCCAGACCCCGGCGACGCCCGCGACGAGCAGACCCAGGAACCGGGTCACGGACAGGACGCCGCTGACCCCGATCCCCACGTGGAAGAGATGGGCGATGCCGGCGAAGGCGAACGCCAACCCGGTGGTCGGGGACGCCCAGGAGCGCACGACGCCGGGCGTGCCCAGGATCGTGACCCAGCCCCAGCCGAGTCCGCTCACGTAGGAGAAGAAGCCGAGGACGCCGAGGCCGATCAGCCCCGCCGTCACGACCGGTCGTATCCGTTCGCGGACCGGTATCCGCGGTCCCAGCCAACTCCATCCGATGTAGAGGATCCCCAGCGCGGCCGGCGCCTTCACCGCCGTGGCCAGCGCACAGAGCACGATCCCCCAGATGGGCCGCTTCTCCTTGGCCAGGGTCACGCCGGCGACGAGCAGGCCGAGCATCAGGGCGTCGTTGTGGGCTCCCCCGATGAGGTGGAAGATCGTCACCGGGTTGAGCACCATCAGCGTGAAGAGCTCGGCGGAGTCACGGTGGTACGCGCGGGCCAGGCGGGGCACGCAGGCGGCGACGAGCAGGACCCCGACCAGGGCCAGCAGGCGGAGCAGGACGATGGTGGCCAGCTCGTTGTGGAAGGTGATCCGGGCGAAGAAGCCGTCCACCTGGAGGAACATCGGCCCGTACGGTGCGGGCGCGTTGCCCCACAACGGGTCCACGGGGGCGGTGTAGGAGTTGTTGCCCAGTTCGAAGGGCCCGTAGAGGTACGGGTTCATGTGGTGACTGACCATCTCGCCCTGGGCGGCGTAGGAGTAGGCGTCCCGGCTGAAGAGCGGGGCGATCACCAGGACCGGCAGGGACCAGAGGGCGAACACGCCCAGCATGGTGCGGAAGGGGACACCGTGGCGCCGGTGGTAGAGCCGGCACATGGCCCACCAGACCCGCATGAAGAGGAAGAGTCCGCCGTAGACGGCGGCCAGCGAGAAGTACACGCCCCACCGGCTCGGTGACGGTGTGGCCGGCTCACCGAAGAACCACACGCCGGGCATCTCGAGCTTGAAGGGCGAACTCGGCATGGAGGCCCCGATGGCGACCGCGAGGACGGCGACGAAGCCGAGGAGCGCCGGGCGGAGCACCAGGCCCCGCGGCGAGGTGCCGGCATCGTCGCCGACGACCGCACCCTCGACCTCGGGCGAACGGGCGAACCCTTCACGCCATGCGTCGATGCGGTTCATCCAGCGGAACGTCGACATGGGGCGACCGTCGGCCGAGGTGTCCCCACGGGGGGCCTCGCCCTCGGGCACTACCGCCGCTGTGCGTTCCGATGCCATGGGGGTGGGGGGTCTCCTGGTCCGTTCCGTCGCCGGTCCGCCGTCAGGCCCTAGTGGCCCGTCGGCGTCCTCCACGGAGTGCACTCACGTCCCCCGACAGGTCGCACGGTACGTCCGTCCGACGCGCAACGTCGTCATTCCGTAACGTCATTGTAACAACACCGGGACCGCTCGGCCGGAGTCGGTCCGGGGCCGGTCAACCGCCCCCGACGACCAGGACCGCCGCCCCGTCGACCCGGTCGTGGGCCAGATCCGTCAGTGCGCGGTCGGCCTCCTCGAAGGGATAGGGCACCGCCGACACCCGGATGCCGATGGAGGATGCGAGGGCCAGGAACGCCGCCCCGTCGGCGCGGGTGTTGGCGGTCACGCTGCGCAGCGAGCGCTCCTCGAAGAGATGGCGTTGGTAGTCGAGCACCGGGACGTCGGACAGGTGGATGCCGGCGATGGCCAGCGTGCCTCCCCGGTCGAGAGCCTCGAGTGCCGGCGGGACGAGCGTGCCCACCGGAGCGAAGAGGATCGCCGAGTCGAGGGGTTCGGGGGGTGGCTCGTCCGCCCCCTGGGCGCTGGCCGCCCCGAGGGCGAGGGCGAGCGCCTGCGCGTCGGTCGAGCGGGTCATCACGTGCACCGTCGCCCCTTCGGCCATGGCGACCTGGGCCGTCAGATGGGCCGAACCCCCGAAGCCGTAGATGCCGAGGACCCCACCGGTCGGCAGTTCGGCACGCCGCAGGGCGCGGTAGCCGATGATGCCGGCGCAGAGCAGTGGGGCCACGTCGACGTCGTCGATCCCGTCAGGCAGCCGGTAGGCGAACCGCTCATCGACGACGGCGTACTCGGCGTAGCCCCCGTCGACGTCCCATCCCGTGAACCGGGGATCGAGGCAGAGGTTCTCGCGCCCGCCGAGGCAGAACCGGCAGATCCCGCACGTGCGGGCCAGCCACGGGATGCCGATGCGGTCACCGACCGCCAGCAGCTCGCACCCGGGCCCCTGCCGGTCGACCCGTCCCACCACCTCGTGGCCCGGCACCACACCGGGTCGTCGGGGGTCGAGGTCGCCCTCGGCGAGGTGGAGATCGGTACGGCAGACGCCGCACGCCGAGACCCGGACACGGACCTCGCCGGGCCCGGGCTCGGGCCGATCCCGCTCGACCAGTGCCAGCGGTCCCGAGTCGATCGGGCCCGGTCGACCCACCGCCCAGGCGCGCATGTCAGACCCCGCCCGAGGCCACGACCGACACGACCGTGCGCTTCACCGGCATCGTTCCCACCCGCAGCTGCACTCGCACGGCACACTCCTCGTCGTCGCGTTCCCACCGCAGGGTACGGCGGCGATCGACGACCGCCCAGGGCCGATCGGCCCCATCGCACCCGGGTCGCGGTCGGGACGGAGCCAGGTCTCAGGCTTCGACGTCGGTCAGCAGCCGCGTGCCCAGCCGTTGGAGTTCGGTCACCATCCGCCGGGCACTGGTCACCTTGGCGTTCAGCACCGTCCGCTCGGTCCCCCTCGGATCACCGAAGGTGAGGACGACCTCGTGGCCGACCTCGGCCAGTGTCGACACGATCGACGCCAGCTGGCGTGCACCCCACAGGTCCGGGCACGGATCGGCCAGCAACAGGAGCTCCACCTCGTGGATCTGTGCACTCAATCGCTTGGCGGCAGCCAGGTTCGCCGCCGGCTCGCCGTCGAACACCGACTCGACGATGGTGCAGTTGGCGCTGATGCTCTCGAACAGCCCCGCCGATCGCTGGAACCACTCGGACACCTGCTCCCAGTAGAGGAGCGCTTCGCCAGCTTCACCCACGTCTCCATGCTGACACGTCCCTCCTCCCGGGCGGTGGAAGGGACGCAACCGCTGGCGCATCCTGGCGTCGTGGCCTCCGCCGGACGATTCCCTCGCCCCTCGGGGCCGGTTGATTGCCACTTTCCGAGATCGTCTTCTCACTTTCCGTGGTATATTTGCCTCTTGGTCATAACCGAGCCGACAGCGGCTGATTGCAGCAACCACGAACCCCGGGGTCACCGGAACCGCTGGCGGCCGGCCATGGTGCTCGGGGTCGGGGCTGGCGGCGTGATCGCCGGACTGGCGATGTGCGCAGCCCTGGCCCATCCGGCCGGTGCCGCCTCGTTGCCGGTGTCGCCGACACCAGCTCCCGCTCCACCCGCGGCAGCTCTCGTCCGGGCCGTCGCAGCTCCGGTGGCCAGCTCCACCGCACCTCTCCGGGCCGTCATGTCCACCGTGACCTCGGCGCTCGATTCCCCCGCACTCGCGTCGCTTCCGGCGGTCCAGGCCATCCGGGCCCTGGCCGTTCCGGTCGAGGCCGGTGTCGTGGACCGGATCGTCCCCGGGGTCGTCCCGGACGTCCTACCCACGGTCGTGACCACGGTGCACTCCCTCACCGCGCCGTCCATCGCCGCCGGTGGGTCGGCCCAACCGGTGGTGACGCATCCGTCCGAGCCCCCGCGGACGCGACCCGTTCCTGTGCGGCCGGCACTCCGGCCGTCGGACGCCACGTCCGGGACCACCACTCGGGCTCCTCCTGCGCGGAACGCGCCCCTCGCTCCGATCCCCACGCCCATCGCGCCCGTCACGCCACCGATCGCGCCTCCTGCGGGTGACGGGACCGTTGGCGGATCTCCGGCCGGGCCGGGCAGCGGACTGTTCGCCTCCCCTCCTCCTCCGGACCTGACGCTGCCGGCCCCGATCGCGGTCGGAGTGTCGGCACCGCGCGGGACGAAACCGCAGCTCCTCGTCGATCCGAGACCCTCCCCCCCTGGTTAGTGCCGCCTGTAGAGAACTGCGGCCCATGCGCCGCTGACAGGACATGTGCACATCAACCACAAAGGAGATTTCAGCAATGACTACCTCTATCGAGCGCGCCATCACCGGCGTCGTCCTCGCGGGCGCCGTCTCCATCTTCGGGTTGGCGCTAGCCAGCTCGAACCCATCCACCGCCTCGGCGCTGACCAGCACGTGCACAGGCACCGTGCCGGCATCGTCCGGCAGCCAGAGCACCGGTGCAGCACC
>Ga0302283_1001130_pt1 | contig 22618 bp, 20 predicted proteins | sample III_Fen_E1_4_FD_198770 | JGI IMG/M metagenome (GOLD analysis project Ga0302283, IMG submission 198770) | Peat permafrost microbial communities from Stordalen Mire near Abisko, Sweden - III_Fen_E1_4 | ecosystem: Environmental > Terrestrial > Soil > Wetlands > Permafrost | place: Sweden: Abisko... | reverse complement strand
CCACAGGTCGGGATCGACCGCGACCAGCTCGCCGCCCTGCAGGTGGGCGTGGTGTCCGCGCCCGGGACGGCGGCGGAGCTTGGACGGATCGAGCTCCGGCATCTCGGCGAGGGATTCAGCCGAGGGCTCCGCGGGCTCAGGCGTCTTCTTCGTAGAGGCGTCGCTCATGGCTGGTGGCTACCCGGGCGCTGATCAGGCGCACGCGTTCTCCTCGTTCGGTGGTGACGACGTACAGGATGCGATCGCGGGGCGACATCGCCAAGGTCAGGGTGTTCTCCAAGTGCTCGGTGTCCTCGAAATCCACGGAGAGCGGATCACACATGGCCTCGGCCGCCTCCTCGAAAGAGACGTGGTGCTTCCTCCGGTTCGAGGCGGCCTTCTCGTCGTCCCACTCAAAGTCGCCGAAGACCACCGTCGCCACGCGTCGGAGGCTAGGGCGAATCCGCGGGCGGGTCGAGCGGACGGCCCGCGATGCGCACCGCTCCCGCTTCCGACCCCCCTCGTCACGACCACGGGTGGCCGATACGCTCGCCCGAATGAGGATCCTCCGCCTGACCGAGCACACCGCGGGGACCCCGGGCCGTTACCGGGTCGAGGTGGCGCTCGAAGGCGCGGGCCCGCGGATGACCGCGACGTCGACCTTCGACTTTGCGATCACCGCCCAGGATCGCGAGGACATCCGCTGGTACCTGGAGGACTACCTGCTCTTTCCGCTCGATCCAGCGCCGACGATCGCCGAGCGCATCGAGGCGCGCATGGCCGCCCTCGGCGAGGAGCTGTGCCGCGGCGTCTTCCTCGACCCCGGAAATCGCGACGCCACCCGCCTCTGGGATCGGGCACGCGAAGAGCTTCGCGACACGCGCGTCGAGGTGATCACCGACGTCCGCCACGCCGCCTCGGTGCCGTGGGAGCTGCTCCGCGATCCCGAGAGCCATACCGCGCTCGCGCTCGAAGCGCAGGCGTTCGTGCGCTCGCACTCCATGGCCACCAAGCTGCCGAGGGGCGCGGCGGCCGTCGGCGCGGGGCCGGTCCGCATCCTCCTCGTCATCTGCCGGCCCGCAGGCGGCAAGGACGTGCCCTTCCGCTCGGTCGCCAGCAAGCTCTTGAAAGAGCTCGACCAGGCCTCACGCGAGGTGGTGCAGCTCGATGTGCTCCGGCCGCCCACGTTCGCGGAGCTGAGCGCCGTGCTGCGGGCCGCGAAGCTGGGGGGGAGGCCGTACCACGTCGTCCACTTCGACGGGCATGGCGCCTACCTCGATGAGGGGCAGCAGATTGCCGACGGGCTCTCGGGCGTGAACGTCCATGTTCTCGGTGGGCGCAAGGGGACGCATGGCTTCCTCGTCTTCGAGAACCCGCACGAGGTCCAGCGGGAGCGCGGCGAGCTCATCGACGGTCCCAAGCTGGGCGCGCTCCTCGTCGAGACGGGGGTGCCGGTGCTGGTGCTCAACGCCTGCCGGTCGGCGCACGCGGATCCACCGGAGAAGCCGGAGACGGCCCCCGAGGGCGCGCCGAGCGATCCGCACGGGGACATCGCCAGCTTCGGGTCGCTGGCGCTGGAGGTGATGGACAAGGGCGTGAGCGGCGTCGTGGCGATGCGGTACAACGTCTACGTCGTCACGGCGGCGCAGTTCGTGGCCGATTTGTATGGCGGGCTCGCGAATGGCCTGGCGCTTGGTGAGGCGGTGACGCTCGGGCGGAAGCAGCTTCACGCGCAGCCGCAGCGGGAGCTCGCGTTCGCGCGGGTGCCGCTTCAGGACTGGTGTGTGCCGGTGGTGTACGAGGTGGAGGCGATCCCGCTGTTCCCGGCGCCGGTGGTGAACCGGGAGATCAAGCTGGTGCTGGGTGGGGAGCCCGGGGGAGGGGAGCGCGGGGCGCGGGTGGAGGTGCCGGCGGCGCCGGACGTGGGGTTCTTCGGGAGGGACGAGACGCTGCTGGCGCTGGACCGGGCGTTCGACAGGCACGGCGTGGTGCTGCTCCATGCGTATGCGGGGAGCGGGAAGAGCAGCACGGCGGCGGAGTTTGCGCGCTGGTACAAGAGGACGGGGGGCGTCGAGGGGCCGGTGCTGTGGACCAGCTTCGAGCGGCGGATGACGCTGCCGCAGGTGCTGGATGCGCTGGGGCGGGTGTTCGTGGGGACGCTGGAGAAGAACGGGGTCCAGTGGCTGGCGCTCGACGATGGGGAGCGGCGGGGGATTGCGTTGCAGATCCTGAAGCAGACGCCGGTGCTGTGGGTCTGGGACAACGTCGAGCCGGTGACGGGGTTCCCGGCAGGGACGGCGTCGGCGTGGACCGCCGAGGAGCAGAAGGAGCTGGTGGACTTTCTGCGCGAGGCGCGGGGGACGAAGGCGAAGTTTCTGCTGACGTCGCGGCGCGAGGAGCAGGCGTGGCTGGGGGAGCTGCCGGCGAGGATCGCGGTGCCAGCGATGCCGATGCGGGAGCGGGTGGAGTTTGCGCGGGCGCTGGCGGGCAAGCGGGGGGCGAGGCTGGAAGAGGTCGGGGACTGGAGGCCGCTGCTGGCGTTCACGCAGGGCAATCCGCTGACGATCACGATGCTGGTGGGGCAGGCGCTGCGGGATGGGGTGAGGACGAAGGAGCAGGTGGCGGAGTTTGTGGGGAAGCTGAGGGCGGGGGAGGGGGCGTTCGAGGATGACGAGAAGGAGGGGAGGTCGAGGTCGCTGGGGGCTTCGCTGAGCTATGGGTTCGAGGGTGCGTTTGGGGAGGGGGACCGGAAGATCCTCGCGCTGCTGCATCTGTTCCAGGGGTACGTGCAGGTGGCTGCGCTGATGGCGATGGGGTACCCGACGGCGGATTGGCGCTTGCCCGAGCTGCGGGCGATGACGCAGGAGGCGGGCATGGCGCTGCTCGATCGCGCAGCCGAGATCGGCCTGTTGAGTGCGCGTGGAGCGAGGGGATTTGCGATCCATCCCGCGGTGCCGTGGTACCTCCGCAGGAGGTTTGAGGAACATTATCCGGAGGAGCGTCGGGAGGGGGACGGTTCTGATGCGACGAGCGCCAAGCATGCGTTTGTCATGGCGATGGGTGAGTGCGGGAACTTTTATTGGCGACAATATGAACAAGGGCACTCAGACGCTGTCGATGCGCTCGAAGACGAGGAGCATAACCTGCTCCATGCACGCGACCTCGCCCGGCGCCATGGGTGGTGGGGAGGCGTCATTAGGCCCATGCAGGGGTTGCGGCATCTTTATGGTCATACGGGCCGGAGTGTGGATTGGGCGAGGCTTGTAGATGAGGTGAAAGGCGACTTCGTAGATCCGGAGAGCGACGGCCCTGTCACGGGTCGCGAAGAGCATTGGGGACTCGTTAGCGAATATCGCACCGCGCTCGCGGTGGATGCGTTGCGATGGGGGGAACGCGAGCAGCTCCAGCAGGCCAACGTTCGGTGGCACCGTGAACGTGCAGCCGCAGCCCTTAGCCTGCCGGCCGACGCGGTGGATGCTGAACAGCGGCTTAGGATTCGCAATTTGGCGGTATCGGTGCACATGCTGGGTGAAATCCAGCGTGAGTGTGGGCGGGCGGAGTGCATCGGTTCTTATGCCGAGGCTGCAGAGTTGGCGAAGCGCGGGGATGATCGAGTGGTCTATGCAGCTGTCGCCCTCACCCTCGGACACGCTTATAAGAATTTGCCTGCCATTCGCGACCTCGCGGAGGCTGAGCGTTGGTACCGACAGAGCTTGGCCCTGCGTGGAGAGCGCCAAGGCCGAGCCCAGTGCCTGTGCCAATTGGCCTTTGTTGCCTATGAGCGCTTCAGCGAAGCGCGTGTCACTAATCACTTGACCAAGGATCCACAGGAGCATCTCGATGCCGCGCTACGCTTCTCCAAAGAAGCGCTGGACCTATTGCCATCCAACGCCGTAAGCGATCTCGCCGCAACTCACCACCAACTTGGCATCATCCATAGCGTCGCCGGCGACCTGGACCGCGCCATGGTGCACTACCAGGAGTCCATGCGCCTCCGAGAGAGGCAGAACTACCTCTACGGCGCTGCGATGAGCAGGTTCTGCGTCGCTCTCGCCCTCTCCAACGCCGGCCGCCTGGCCGACGCCCGCGCCTATGCGCTCGCTGCCCTGCGCAACTTCGAGACCTACGGCGACCGCGCCGCCGACAGGATCCAGCAGACCCAAAACCTCCTCGCCCAAATCGACAACCTCCTCACCCCCAAACCCCAATGACCCTCCCCGACCCCCTCGCCCTCCACCTCCTCTCCACCATCACCGGCCCCCGCCTGCGCGCCTCCCCGCCCACCACGCCGCCGACCGCCGACCTCCTCGACGCCCTCGCCGAAACCTTCGGCCCCGCGACCGACGCCCCCGCCACCCAGGCCGACCTCGCCCGCGCCGCGCTCGCCCTCGCCGCCGCGGATCCTGCCACGGGCGCCGCCATCGAGGCCCTGAGCGAGCGCACCACGCAGGAGAGCTATCCCATCCTCGAGACGATCGCCCTCATCTCCACCGTCACCGCCGCCCTCGCCATCCTTCAGACCGAGCTCTCCATCGAGCGCACCCCGGCCGGCAAGTGGAAGGTCAAGCTCCACAAGAAGCCCGCGAGCGACGCCCTGCTCAAGGGGCTCGCCCAGGCCATCATGCGCGCGCTCGGCGGCACCGACGGCAAGGCGCCACCGCAGCTCCCGAAGTGACCCGTCCCCGTCGCGCGGGGGAGCCGGAGGTTGCCGCCGATGGGGGGGCGCTGCATACCGTCACGCCTCCGCTGCGCAGCGGAAAACGTGCCGGAGCCCCGAACGAGAGGAGGCAGAGCCGTGCGATCGATCGCCGAGCGGGTACGGGAGGCCACGGAGGCGCTCCCGATTGAGAAGCAGACCGAAGTGCTGGACTTCGTGGAGTCTCTTCGCGCGCGATCGGCACCCCCGGCCGAGAGCGAGGCCGTGCGCAAGGCACGGCTCCGGTCCGCGCGGTTCGGCGCGCTCCGTGACGCGTTCACGATCGCGCCCGACTTCGACGGGCCGCTCCCGGAGGAGATCCTCCGCGACTTCGAGGGCGGCGCCATCGAGGCCCCGCCCGTAGCGGTGGTGGTGCGGGATCCGCGCCGACGGTAGCGTGCGGCCGCGCCCTGCCGAGGAACTTCCCAGCCAGACATGCAAAATATCCCCATCGTCGAAGAAGCGGACGCCTCGAAGGACGTCGCCGCTGTCTACGCGGACTTCCAGCGGCGCATGGGCTTCCCGCACGCGCCCAATTTCATCAAGACCCAGGGGCACTCGCTGGCGGTGACGCGAGGCACCTGGGCCCTGGTGCAGAACGTCCTCGTGGGCGGCGCGCTGCCGCGCACGGTCAAGGAGATGATGTTCGCGGCCATCTCCCACGAGCGCCAGTGTGCCTATTGCGAGGCGGCCCACCTGGCCTGCTGCCGCATGCTCGGCGTCGACCCGGCGGCGCTGGCGCTGCTCGTCACCGACCTCCCGACCTGTCGCCGGAGAAGGTGCGCGACATCATCCTCTTCGGGCTCAAGTGCGCGCGCGATCCGCGCAGCCTCGAGAGCGCCGACTTCGAGACGCTGCGTCGCCACGGCCTGAGCCAGTCGGAGATCGTGGAGACGATCGCCATGGCCGGCGTCGCCGTGTACGCCAACATCATCGCCGATGCCACGGGGATGAGCGCTGACGAGATGTTCTCCGAGCTCTGATCCGGATGCCGGCCCGCGCAGAGATCGTCCGCCTCAACCTGCTCGTCGAGCTGCTCTCGGAGTGCGCGGAGGTCGACGACTTCGAGTCGCTGCTCCGCGTCGCCGGCGGCCGGCTCCGCTGGATCCTCGGCTTCGACGCGTGCACGCTCGTCATCCAGCGAGGCGCGCTCCGCTCCTACTGGACGGTGGTGCACGGGGTGGAGACGCTGCACCCCATCGTCGCCGCGGACGTGCCCCCCGGAGACGCGGCGCTGATCGCCGGGGCGCTCGAGACCCACACTCCCGGCGCCGGCGGCCGCCCGACCACCGCCCTGTGCGCGCCGCTCGTCCTCGGAGGCGAGAGCAGCGGCGCGATCTGCGTCTCCTCCGCGCAGCCCTACGCCTACCGGGACGCGCGCTTCCTGTTTCACGTCGCGCAGTGCCTCAGCAACGTCCTGGTGAGGCTCGACCTCAAGCGCGACGCGGCCCACGAGAGCCTGCGGAAGGACGAGTTCCTCGCGCTGATGAGCCACGAGCTCCGCAATCCGCTGGCGCCGATCATCACCGCCGTGGAGCTGCTCAAGCTGGCTCACCCGGGGGTGGCGCCGCCGGAGCTCGACATCATCGAGCGACAGGCGCGGCACCTGCTGCGGCTGGTGGAGGATCTCTCCGACGTGGCCCGGATGGATCGCGACAGCGTGATCTTGCACCGGGTGCCGACCGAGATCGGAGCCATCATCGCCAACGCCGTCGAGATGGCCCAGCCTCTCATCCGAGCGCGCCGGCACCGGCTCGAGGTGGCGGTGCCGTCCGCCGGGCTCCTCGTCGACGCCGACGACGTCCGGCTTACGCAGGTGATCTCGAACCTGCTCAACAACGCCTCTCACTACACCAGCCCGGGCGGCCACCTCGCCATCGCGGCCCGGCGGGAAGGGGAGGAGGTCGTCATCGACGTGAGCGATGACGGCGCGGGGATGTCCGCGGAGACGCTGCCTCGCATCTTCCAGCAGTTCACGCGGGGCCCGGGCGCAGCCGACAGCGCCACCAGCGGCCTCGGCCTGGGTCTCAGCGTGGTCCGGACGCTCACCGCGCTGCACGGGGGCACCGTCTCCGCGCACAGCGGCGGTCCGGGGCAGGGGAGCAAGTTCACCCTCCGGCTGCCGGCGCTCGGGGACGACACGAAGCAGGCCATCCCGGCGCCCGCCGTCGCCACGCTCACGCTCGCGACGACGCCGCGGGAGGTGCTGCTCGTCGACGACAACGAGGACGCCGCGGAGCTGCTCTCGCGGAGGCTGCGAGCCGCCGGCCACCGGGTCGAGGTCGCCCACCGCGGGATGGATGCGCTGTCCATGCTCGACTGGTTCCTCCCCTCGGTCGCGGTGCTCGACATCGGCCTGCCCGAGATGGACGGCTACGAGCTCGCCGCCCACATCCGCGCCCGCCTCGGCGCCCGCGCCCCTGCCCTGATCGCCGTCACCGGCTACGCGCTGGAGCGGGACACCGATCGCGGTCGCGCCGCCGCCTTCAGCCGCTATTTCGTCAAGCCCACCAAGGCCGCCGAGCTCCTGCGCGCGTTCGAGGAGCTCGCCGAGGCGCCTCCGTCGTAGGCCGCCGCGGTCCGCTCACCGCCGAGCGGGTGCCGTCGAATCGCACACGCTGCTGCTGTTCAGCCCGGCGAGCCCCTCGGTGCACGCCGTGTCGAGCGCCGCCCTGCCCTCCGCAGTCGCCCCGGCCACCTTGATCGCCTCCCGCAGTTGCTCGCCGGCCTGGTGGTAAGCAGCCACCACCCTCGGGTCGCCGCCGCACGTCTCGAGGCGGGTCAGGTACAGCTCGCAGGAGAGCACCGGCGACAGTGGCCGGGCCGCAGCCCGCACGCCCGCGGCTGCCCCGAGCACCGCCATGCCGCCCACCGCCAGGACCGGCCAGCGCCCGCGCCGCTTCTTCTTCCGCTCGCCGCCGTCCTCGCCGAGGCGCTCCAGGCTGGCCCGGAGCTCGGCGATCTCCGCCTCGCGGGCCACGCGCCCGGCATCCTGTTCGGCGAGCTTCGCCTCCAGCGTCTCGATCCGCAGCCGCGCCGCGTGGGCATCGTCCCGGTACATTCCCTCAGTCTAGCCTCACGTCGGCCCCCGCACCTCCAGATACCCCAGCACCGCGCGGGTCAGCTCGGCGGCGAGCGCGTCGTCGGTGATGGCGGTCTCGGGGACGCCCCCGGCGTGACCCGCCTCCAGGCCGTTGCGCTGCTCCAGCACGGCGGTGACCATGCGCAGGCTCATCTCGATGGCGCGGGGAGGGTCGGGGTGGTGGATCTCGGCGCGGCGCTCCAGGAGCAGGCCCTGGAGGGCGCGGGCGATCTCGGCGGCGCAGCGGGCGCGGCGCCGGGCGAAGCCGGGATCGGAGGCGAGCTCCGCCGAGAAGGCCAGCATCATCGGGCGGCGCTCGGTGAAGACGCGCACCGCGAAGGCGACGAAGCCGCGGACCAGCTCCGCGGTGGGCACGCCCTGCCAGCGCGCGGGATCGAGGGCGGCGTCGGTGGTGGCGATCGTCTGCTCGCAGGCGCGCTCGTGGAGGGTGCGGAGGAGCGCGCCCTTGTCGGGGAAGCGGGCGTAGAAGCTGCCCACCGAGGAGCGCGCCGCCGCCGCCACCGCCGGCACCGTGAGCGCCGCGGGGCCGCCGGTGCGGAGCAGCTCCTCGGCGGCGTCGAGGAGGCGCTCGAGGGTCCGCTTGCTCCGGTCTTGTTGTGGAGCCTTCAGCAGGGGGTCTGGGGGCGGAGCCCCCATCGGGACCGCCTTGGACCAGCGCAGGTCGCCGTCGTCCATGTCGCTTCAGTACCCGACCAGGCTCTTGAGGTGGAAGTAGAAGGGCGTGGCGCTGCCCTCGTGCTTGGCTTTCCGGGGGCCGTCCATCAGGGGGAGGTAGGAGACGCAGCGCTCGCTGGCGTCGCCCTGGAGGGTGGCGAGCGCGGTGCGGTGCCACATGCGCCCGTCGTGGATGGTGAGATCGCCGGCCTCGGCGACGATGGCCAGCTCGTTGGGGTCGGGCTGGTCGTCGACGAAGTGGATCTTGTGCAGCAGCATCGAGCTGAGGGGCTGGTGGTGGGTGCAGGGGAGCACGCGCAGGCCGCCCACCTCGAGCGGGGAGTCGGTGAAGTAGAACCCGACGTTGAGGTAGCGCCGCGGCTTCTCCAGGTAGAAGAGGTCGCGCAGGCTGTCGGTGTGCCAGCCGAGGCGCTTGTACTTGGCCCCCGGCTGGTTGCGGAAGCGGTTGACCACCATGCCGTCGCGCTCGTCCTCCCCGATGCGGTAGCCCGGGCCGGCCGTCTCGAGGATGCCGCGGAAGCGGGGATCCTGGAGGAATTCGTGGAGGGCGGGGTGCTGGAGCGAGGCGAAGGGGATGCGCTGCACGTAGCGGGTGCCGTCGTTGCGCGTGCCGAGGATGAGGGGGACGCCGTTCATCTGCTCGGCGCCGCGGGCGACGAGGGCGTCGTTGACCTCGAGCACGGACTGGTAGAGCGCGAGGGCCCGCGCGCGCGGGACGAAGCGCTTGAAGCGGATGAAGCCGTAGGTCTCGAGGAAGTCGGCCTGCTCGGGCGTCAGGCGCCCGTCGAGCTCGAAGTCGGGGATGTGGATGACGCGGTTGGCGCGCGGGAGCTCGGGCGAGGCGGCGGCGGCGGCCTCGGGAGCGGTGGGAGCAGGGCGGGGCGAGACGTTGAGCTGCACGGGGACCTCCAGGAACAGAACCGGAATGCTGGTTCTAATTTCTCCGGGCCGGCGTCAAGAGGGAACCGCGAGGGCGGTGTTATCGCGTGCAATTCGGAAAGCCGAGGTCCGCTGCGTACTCCCGCATAGGCTCGTCGCACGAGGGTGTCCGACGCGCCGACAGGACCGTCTTCCCACCCGTGTGGAGGGTACATGCTCAGCAACGATGGCTTTGCGCTGCTCATCGGCGTCGATGACTACAGCTCCTTCGACGCTTCCCGCCGCCAGCCGCTCGGCACCACCGACCTACCCGGGAGCCGCAACGACGCGCGGGCCTTCTGGCGGCTCTGCCGTCGGGTCGGGATCGAGGCCGCCAACATCCGCGTGCTGACCAGCCCCCCCCTCGATTTTCGCGAGCTCCCGGGCGCCGGCCCGGAGAACGTGGCGCCGGCGACCGAGGCCGAGATCCTCGCCAAGACCGCCTGGCTCGCCGAGCACCTCGCGGCGCCTCGTGACGGAGGGGACCGCCCCACCGGCCTCTTCACGTACTCGGGCCACGGCGACTGGCTCCCCGGCAAGGGCCTGGTGCTCTGCCCCGCCGACGTGGCCGCCACGGGCGACGCCGACCTGGTGCACGCGGTCCCGTTCCACGCGCTCAACGCGCTGCTCGGCCGCGGCGTCGCGGCGGAGAACCTCACGGTGGTGCTCGACACGTGCCACTCCGGCGCGGTCGGCGCCGCCGGCGCGGGCGATCGGCTCACCCACCGCCGCCTGGGCAGCCTCACCGGTCGCGCCCCGGCCGGCCACGTCCCCGCGCTCGAGCAGCTCGCCGGCCGGGTGCTGGTGGGCGCGCGGCCCGATCAGGTCGCCTACCAGGCGGTCGTCGACGGGCAGTTCCGCGGGGTGTTCTCCTGGGCGCTGACGGTGGCCATGGAACAGTGGAGGGTCACGCCGGAGGGTAGCGGCGTGCGCCTCGACGTCAGCTACGGCAAGCTCGTCGAGACCGCCGGACGGGTGCTCGCGGCGCTCTGGCTCGAGCAGACCCCGGAGCTCCACGGGCCGGCAGGGATCGCCGATCTCGCGGTGTTCCACGCTTGTCACGAGGGGTGCCTGGCGGGCCACCCGGGCGACACGACGGCGGTGCCGAACGGCGTCTTCAAGGCCGCCGAGCTCGACGGGGGCACCGACAACTATCTCATCTACACGATCACCCAGGGTGGCACGCAGATCGGCCAGATCCTGGTGACCAACACCGAGGGAGGGGGCTACGGCGCTGCCACCGAGTACTGGTACATGACGGCCGGCATCTCCAGCCGATCGGCGGTCACCATCACCCCCGGCACGTCGCAGAGCTGGACCACCCCGCCCAGCGGTCTGGGCACGCTCTCGTTCAAGATGGCCAACAGCACCAGCTGGACCCGCGCGACGCGGTCCGGCAACATCATGACGTACAGCAACCTCACCACGGGCGAGTACGAGGGAATGGTCTGGGGCATGACCGAGACCGCCGGGGTGTGGTCGGGGACCATCACCTGGTGGTCGCTGGCGAGCACCGGCACGCTGTTCCAGCCGGGCGTGGCGCGATCGCTGTCACCCGTCGCCAGCAGCGGGACGGCCTACTACATCACCAACTCCCCCATCTGATCACGACGGCCACGAGCGGACCAGGCGCACGCCCATGCTGGTGCGCCGGAGCCCGGGCCGGTTGCCGAAGCGCGCGGCGGAGCGGCTCAGGCTCAGGGTGCTGCTCCACGCGCCGCCACGGACCGCGCGGAAGCCGGGATCGGCGGGGTCGGCGGCCTGCAGCACGAGCCGACCGCCCTCCACCACGGGCCCCCCCCGACGCCAGGCGTTGCCGCACCAGTCGCGCGAGTTGCCCGCGAGCCCACGGACGCCGTAGGGGCTCGCGTCGAGCGGGTAGGTCTGGACGCGGGTGCGGGCGGGCTCGCGGGCCCGGCTGTCGAGCACGCACGCGAAGGTGGCGTCGAGGTGATCGCCCCAGGGGCAGAGGCGGCCGTCGGCGCCGCGCGCGGCCTTCTCGCGCTCGAGCTCGTTGGGGAGGCGCCACGGCTGCCCGGTGCGCGCCGCCGTCCAGTCGGCGAAGGCGAGCGCCCCGTACCAGTCGATGAGCACCACCGGCCAGTCGGGATCGAGCGGTCGACCCAGCTCGTCCTCGGTCAGCACGAAGCGCCCTCGATCGTCGCGGCCGAAGGCGAGGCGCTCCCCGGCGTCCGCGGCCATGCCGAGCTGCGCGCGCGGGCAGGCGGAGAGGGCCTCCTCCTCGCGGCCGGACGCCCAGAGTCCGTTGAGGAACTCCAGGTACTCCGCGTTGGTGGTGGGGAAGCGGCGCATGACGAAGGCGTCGATCCACACCCGTTGCAGGGGCAGGCTGTCGGCGGCCTCGGGGTCGCCGCCCGTCCAGCAGAAGCCGGCCGGCACGTGGCAGTCTTCCGGACCCAGGTCGCCCTCGAGCGGCAGGGGGATCGGGCTCGCGCCGCAGCGCCAGTGCTCTCCCCGCTCGATGAGCGCCGTCTGGAGCACCTCGGTGCGGCCCGGCGCGCGGAGGCGGAGCCGGTAGCTGCCGCGCTGGAGGGGGACGGCGTCGAGGGGCGTCCGGCCGATGGCCCCGAGGTCGGTGGGCACCAGGCGCCGGTCGCGCAGCTCGAAGCGCTCGAGCCGCACCTCGGCGCCGGGCGGGTCGGAGGTGAGCGAGAGCGCCCCCTCTCCGCGGAGAAAGGCGGCGTGGCGCCCGCGGTCGTGGGCGCGGAGCTGGGCCTCGAAGCGCGCCGCGTCCTCGTCGCGGTGGGCCAGCTCGGCGGCCGACAGGCACGCGCGGTAGTGGTCGGCGAGGCGCGCGTGCGCCTCGGGTAGCTCCGGGTAGAGGATGAGCGCGCCGTGCACCGTCTGCAGCCACTCGGTCTCCCGCAGCGCGGCCTCGCGGGCGAGCGCCGCCGCCTCGTCCTCGAGGGCCCAGCCGCCGCGCTTCTTCTCCACGGGATCGGAGGGCTCGACCACCTCGAGCAGGGCGTGCGCCTCGACGCGCCGTCGCGCCGAGAGCGCGCGCAGCTCCGCGATCTCGGGCTCGAGGGCGCGCGCCTGATCGATCACGCCGAGGGCCTGCTCCCGCCGCCGCGCGCCCTCGAGGAACGCGACGACCTCGCTGGAGAAGGGCTCGGCGCTGGGATAGCGCTCGTCGATGGCGCGGCGCATGGCCCGGCGGGAGATGGCCACGAGCTCCTCGGGCACGGCGGCGCGGCCGCGCAGGATGCCTTCGAGCGGCGGCGGCGGGCCCGCGATCACCTGTTCCAGCACGCCCCGGCTCGAGCCCGAGTAGGGCGGGGTGCCCGAGAGCAGGTGGTAGAGGATGGCGCCGAGCGCGTACACGTCGCTGCCCTTGCCGTGGAGCTCGCGCTGCCCGAGCGCCTGCTCCGGCGGCATGTACACGGGGGTCCCCAGCACGTCCCCGTGCCGGGTGATGTCCGACGGGAGGCCGTCGCCCGCCTCCGCGGGGAGATCCACGGAGTCGAGCCCGGGCAGGCTGTCGTCGAGGCTGCCCACCCGCCGCGCCAGGCCCCAGTCCATCACCAGCACCTCGCCGAACTCGCCGACCATGAGGTTGTCGGGCTTGAGATCGCGGTGCATCACCCCGCGGCTGTGGGCGAAGGCGACCGCCTGGCTGATGCGCGCGAAGGCGTCGAGGAGGCGGCGGAACGTCCACCCCGAGGGGGCCTCGAAGAACCCGTCGGCGCGGGAGGCGCCGTGCACCTCGTCGATGACCGCGCGCAGGGTGCGGCCGCGCACCTCCTTCATGGTGAACCAGAGCCGCCCGTCCTCCAGCTTGCCCTGGTCGTGCACCGCGACGATGCCGGGGTGCTGGAGATCCGCGGTGATCCTCGCCTCGGTGAGGAACCGCGCTCGCATGTGCACCGACGCGACGAAGCGGGCGCGGAGCACCTTCATCGCGAGGACCCGGTGGAGGACGCTGTCACGGACCCGCCACACCTCGCCGAAGCCGCCTGCGGCGATCCGGCCGAGGTTCTCGTAGCGCGCCGGCAAGCCGGGGGTCTGGGGGTTACCCCCATCGTGACCGGTCGAGCGGGCGGACCGATCGGCGGCCTGGGTCTCGTCGTCGAGCGTGAGCTCCCCCCGCTCCCGGCGCAGGAGCGTCTCGGGGACGGACACGGTGCGGGGGCCGCGTGGTTCCGCCACGGAACGGACCCTACCACGGTGCGCATTGCGGCAATAGGTGCGGCGGCGTAGCGTTCGCAAGCAGAGTGGGTGTCTTGAAGCAGACGGGTCCCGATGGAGAGGACCCCCGGAACCCGGGCGCCGAACGCCGCTTCGCGCTCGGCTCGCGCTGTCTCCTCGGGCGGCACCCGGCGTGCGACCTCCGCATCGACAACCCCCGCGTCTCCGGCGAGCACGCCAGCCTGCACTGGATCGGCGACCGCTGGGAGCTGCGCGACCTGGGCAGCCGCAACGGCACCTTCGTCGACGGGCGCCGGCTCGGCGCGGGCGAGCGCACCGTGCTGGCCCCGGGCGCGACCTTCACGCTCGGGGGCGAGCACGCCTTCCTGCTCGAGGACCCCTCGCCCCCCGTCGCCAGCGCCCGCCACGTCACCCGCGGCGAGCTCCGCACCGCCACCGAGGGGCTGCTGGTCCTCCCCGACGACGATCACCCCGAGGTGAGCATCTTCGAGAACGCCAGCGGCCAGTGGGTAGCGGAAGAGGGCGACGAGACCCGCGTCGTCGCCGACCGCTCCGTGGTCGTCGCCGACGGCGAGGGCTGGATCATCGATCTGCCCAGCGCCTCCGGCTCCACCTCCACCTGGGAGGCCGGCGCCCTGTTGCCCACGCTCGAGTCCGTCTCCCTCCACTTCGCCGTGAGCCGCGACGAGGAGCACATCGAGATCACCGTCGCCCACGCCGCCGGCGCCATCCCGCTGGCGGTGCGCACCCACCACTACCTGCTCCTCACCCTGGCCCGCGCCGTCCTCGCCGACGAGACCGCCTCGCCCGCCGAGCGCGGCTGGGTCGACCGCGAGCTCCTCTGCCGCATGCTCGGCGCCGACTCGCGCCGGCTCAACGTCGACGTGTTCCGGGTGCGGCGCCAGGTGGCCGCGCTCGGCATCCACGGCGCGGCGGGCATCATCGCCCGGCGGCCAGGCACGGGGCAGCTCCGGCTGGGCACGGCCCGCGTCGAGGTCACCAAGCTCTGAAGGTCACCCTGCGGAATGCCCAGGAGCGCCCGAGAGCGTTCCGCGACGTGCGTCGCTTCCCTGCTAAGCTCCGCGGCCCATGAAAGCCCGGTTCATCGACGGCAAGGCGATCGCGCAGAAGGTCCGTGACGAGGTAAAGGCCGAGGTCGCGCGCTTCGCCGCCGTCCACGGGCGCCCGCCGGGGCTCGACGTCGTCCTGGTCGGCGAGGACCCGGCCAGCGTGGTGTACACGCGCAACAAGGAGAAGATGTCGAACGAGGTGGGCATGCGGGGCCGCCTGCACCGGCTCCCCGCGGGCACCTCGGAGTCGGAGCTCCTCGCGCTCGTCGCCTCGCTCTCGGTCGACGACGCCGTGGACGGCATCCTCGTGCAGCTCCCGCTCCCCCGGCACCTCCGCGAGGAGCGGGTGCTCGACGCCATCGACCCGCGCAAGGACGTCGACGGCCTCCTCCCGCTCAACGCCGGCCTGCTCGCGCTGGGCCGCCCGGGCCTCGTCCCCTGCACGCCGCGCGGCTCCATGCGGCTGCTCGCCGAGACCGGGACCCCGCTCGCGGGGGCTCGCGCGGTGGTGGTGGGACGCAGCATCCTGGTCGGCCGCCCGATGGCCCAGCTCCTCCTGGCGCAGCACGCCACGGTGACCCTCGCCCACTCCCGCACCCGCGATCTCCCCGCCCTCTGTCGCGAAGCCGACGTGCTGGTGGCCGCGGTGGGCAAGCCCCGGATGATCGAGGGCTCGTGGATCAAGGAAGGCGCCACGGTGATCGACGTCGGCATCAACCGCACCGCCGACGGCAAGCTGGTGGGCGACGTCGACACCGAGGCGGCGGCCGAGCGCGCGGCATGGATCACCCCGGTGCCGGGCGGCGTGGGCCCGATGACCATCGCCTGCCTGCTCGAGAACACGGTGCTCGCGGCCTGGTCGCGGAGCGCTCTCGGGCGCTCCGCAGGGTGACCGGTCGCGCCTTCGAGCGGGGCGCGCGGGGCTAGAGCCCCAGGTACACCAGCGTTGCCGCGTTCGCCGCCGTCAGGATCGTCACCGGAACGACGGCCATCGTCGTCGTGTCCGTGAGGCTGATCGTCGCCGCGCCGAGGGTCCCCAGGTTGAGGAGGACGATCGTGCCCCCGGTGCTCGTCGCCGTGGTGGTGTCGGAGTAGCTGCCCGGGCCGATGTCGTAGACCACGTGCGCGCTGCCCGCGCCGCCGCTCACGGTGAGGCCCTGGTAGGGCGCGCCGCCGTGGGTGACCACCAGCACCACCTGCGCCGCGAGGGGCGAGACGCCGCCGATGAGAGCGCCGGGAAGGTTGCTCGCGATGTTGGTGAGGAGCTGGGAGCTGAGCACCGGCACGGTGATCTGCGCGGGGTTGGGCGTGCCCACGGGCCCGGAGTACGTCGAGAGGATGCCCGCGGCGCCGCCGCTGGTGTCCTGCACGAGGATCCACGCGTTGCCGGCGGGCATGTCCAGCAGCTCGAACGTGGCGCCGCTGCCGCCGGTGAACATCGTCGTGATGGTCCCCCCCGCCTGCGGCACCGCGACGATGTTGGCCGCGCCGGAGTACGGCGTGCCGGTGTCCTGGAAGGTGGGGGCGGTGATGATGTCGACGCCGCCCAGGAGCGTGGTCGCCGCCGTCGCGCCGCCCACGCCGGAGGTCGAGCTCGCGCTGGTGGAGCCTCCCGCGCCCGGCACGACGCCTCCGCCGGCGGCATTGTTGCAGTGGCCGGCGTCGGTGTCGCAGCCCTCGATCCCGGGATACATCGTGTAGTCCGACTGACAGGCGAGCACGCTCAGCCCCAGCCCGGAGAGCACCACACCGGCAAAGTAAAGGCGCATGCCGTCAGGCTACGCGTCCGCAGGTGCCGTCGCCAGCCTCCGGCGACGTGCGCGCGCATGAGGCCGACCTGATGGCGAGACCGCAGTCAGATCGGAGCCACCTCTGGCTCATCGTGCCCCGCGTCCGGCGTGACCTGGGGCGGGGCAGTCGGGGCAGAGCCGCCCTGGGAGCCCGGTGGCCCCGAGCGGCGGGCGCCGCCGCGGCGCGCGTGGATGGCGCCGGCCAGGCCGATGATGGCGATGCCGATGAGCTGCGAGGTGGAGAGCCCGAGCAGGCCGCCGCGATCGTCGTCGCGGACGAACTCCAGGAGGAACCGGCCGAGCGCGTAGAGCGCGAGGAAGGTGACGAAGACCTGCCCGTCGTAGCGCTTTCGCCCGTGGACGCGGAGGAGGCAATACGCGGCGATGGCGAGGCACACCGCGGACTCGAAGATCTGCGTCGGCAGCACCCGGTGCGACCACTCCATCGGGCTGCCCAGCTCGTGGGCCTTGAACTCCGCCTCGCTGGCGGGGCTGCGGGGAGGAAACGAGAGGCCCAGCACGCTCTCGCTGCGGAGGCCGTAGCAGCAGCCGGCGAGCAGGCAGCCCATCCGGCCGAAGGCGAGGCCCAGCGGCACCGCGAAGCCCGCCATGTCCGCGGCCTTCCAGAAGGGGAAGCGGTCGCGCCGGAGCACCACGATCGCCATCAGGCCCGCGCCGATGAAGCCGCCGTAATAGGTGAGCCCACCCGCCCAGAAATAGGCCCAGGCGAAGCAGTCGGTCTGCGCTGGGTGGCAGACCCCCGCGGCGGCGTCCCAGATGCCGCGCACGTGGGTGGGCCCGCTGCCGAGCAGATCGAACGTGCCGCGCACCTCCCGCAGGCACTCGGCCTTCTCCATGTGCCAGTCGACCTTGGAGGGATCGGTGCAGAGGTGGACGTAGTCCCAGAAATAGCCGTCGGCGAGCACGTGGAGGAGCCGCCCGCCCACCACCCCCATGAGCAGGCAGGAGAGGCCGAGGTCGACGATGACGTCGGGATCCTTGCCGATGCGCCGCGCCCACAGCGCCCCGATCGCCGTGGCGAACAGGAACCCCGAGAGGAGCAGGACGAAGTACGCCGGGAAGCCGATCTCGAAGACGCGGAACAGCTCCGAGCGCATGGTCGGCCTCTAGGTCTCTTCGGGGGCGGGCGGGGGCGCGGGGGCGGCGATGTCCGTCGAGACGGACGCCGAGGGAGCCGGGGGCTCGGGCGGGGGCGTCGACGCGAGCGTCTCGCCCGGGGGTTTGGGGGTGTCCCCCAAGGGGCCCGGGGGTTTGGGGGTGTCCCCCAACGAGAGTGACGGGCTCTTGCGCGGCGTGAACATGTCGACGGCCATCAACAGGACGCCGGCCACGATGGCGATGTCGGCCACGTTGAAGGTGGGCCAGTGGTCGGTGGGGTTGTCCGAGAGCATCCCGTTGAGCTTGCGGATCCAGCCGGCCCGGATGTCGATGAAGTCGACCACGTAGTTGTACTGGACGCGGTTGATGAGGTTGCCCAGCGCGCCCCCGAGCACCAGCGGCAGGCCCCACTTGAGCGCCCATTGCTGGGGCGTCAGCTTGCGGTAGAGCGAGACGATGAACGCGATGGCGAGCGCCGAGATCCCGAGGAAGAAGGGCCGCCGGATGGACTCGGGCTCGTCCTGGAGGAGACCCCAGGCGCCGCCGCGGTTCCGCGCGAACATGAACGAGAAGGTGTCCTTGACGACCTCGATGCGGCGGTCGTTGAACGATCGGGCCGCGTCGTCGAGGCGCCCCTTGGCCCACCCCTTGGACCCGAGATCGAGCGCCAGCGTGACGAACGACACCACCCCCAGGAACACGTAGTTCGGCCGCCACTTCGGCGCCGTCGCCGCGCTCCCGGCAACATTGGGGGCAGCGCCCCCATCGCGACCCGAGCCCTCCGCCGGGGGGTTGGGGGCAGCGCCCCCATCGCGACCCGAGCCCTCCGCCGGGGGGTTGGGGGCAGCGCCCCCATCGTGAGAGCCCCCATCGTGAGAGCCCCCATCGTGAGCCGCGCCCTCCGTCGAGGGGTGGGGAGGGGCAGGGGCGAGGGCGTCGTCGGCGGACGCGGTCGGGGCGGCTTCGTCGGTCATGCGCGGCTGGTCGATCTACGCCAAACGCCGCGGCACCGCAAAGCGTCTTTCTGGGACGAAGCTACTCCGTCCGCAGGATGACGTGGAAGCCGAAGGGGGTCTCGACCACGTCCGAGAGCTGGCGGCTCTCGAGCTCGAAGGCCGCGTCGGCGAAGGGCGCGACCAGCTCTTTTCGCTCCATGCGACCGAGCGAGCCGCCGCGCGTCGAGGCGCCGGTCTCGTCGCTGTAGGTGGTGACGATCTCGCCGAAGTCGGCCCCGCCGCGGAGCTTGTCGCGGGCCTCGAGGGCCAGCAGGCAGGCGTCCTCGCGCGAGCGGGTGATGGTGGCGGGGGCGCCCCGGGAGCCCGCGTACTTGACGAGCACGTGCTTGAGGCCGATGCGATCCGGCTCCCCGGGCGCGGGCGTGCGCTGGGCGTCCGCGGTGCGCAGGCAGGCGGCGGCGGGCGAGGGGGCCGCCGCGCTCGTCGCCGGCGGACCGTCGGCGGGCGAGGCGATACGAGTGCAGGCGAGGCCGCCGCAGGCGGCGAGGACCAGCAGCGAGGTTTCGAGGGCGGAGCGGGCGATCATCCGCCGCAGTCTAGCGGAGCCGCGACCGCGCGACGCAAGCACGAGGGGGAGCGCTACTGGCAGGTGCCGTTGGTGCACTTGCCGGACAGGCAGTCGTTCTTGGTGTTGCAGTCCGAGCCAGGCTTCCCATCCTGGCAGGACTGGTTCACGCAGATGCCGCTGGTGCAGTCGCCGGCGACGTTGCAATCGGACCCGACCGAGCCGTCCTGGCAGGACTGGTTCACGCAGATGCCGCTGGTGCAGTCGTTCTTGGTGTTGCAATCGGAGCCGACCGAGCCGTCCTGGCAGGACTGGTTCACGCAGATGCCGCTGGTGCAGTCGGTGGTGACGTTGCAGTCGGAGCCCACCGAGCCGTCCTGGCAGGTCTGGTTCACGCAGATACCGCTGGTGCAGTCGGTGGCGACGTTACAGTCGGAGCCCACCGCGCCTCCGCCGCTGCCTCCGCTGCTGGTCGAGGTGGTCGCGCCGGTCGAGCTGGTCGAGCTGGTCGAGCTGGTCGAGCTGGTCGAGCTGGTCGCCGCGGACGAGCTCGCGGCGGTGCTCGTCGTGGTGGCTGCGCCGGTCGAGCTGGTGGTGGTCGCGCCCTTGCCGCTCCCGCCGCTGGTGGACGCGCTCGACCCGCCGGCGGCGCCTCCCGCGCCGCCTCCGTGCTGGAACACGATGGCCTGACTGGAGCAGGCCGCCGTGACCACGAGCGCCGCCGACAGGGCGAGGGAACCGACCCGGGAGTGGACCTGCATGGGGGGAGGATCGCACCCTCCGAGCGGTGATGGTAGCGATGGAATCGTCTGCTCCGCCGATCGCCCGGTGCTCCCCGGAACATTGCGTGGCGCAGAATATTATTCCCCCCGAATACGTGGGATTTGCGGTTCCCTTTGCCCGGCGAACATGGTGTCCTGGGAGCGGAGCGGCCCTGTCGGTGCTCGTGTTGACTGCCGAGCATGACAGTGCAGATCTCCAGGAGGCACTCGTGCGCACCTTTTCACGTCGGCTGATGGTGGTGGCCATCGGGCTCGGGCTGGTCGACTGCGGTGGAAACGGCGACTCCACGGGGGCGGGGGGAAAGGCGGGCACGAGCACCAGCTCCGGCTCGTCGGCGAGCTCCGGTAGCTCCACCGGCGGCGGGGGCGCCGGCTCCGGAGGCGGCGCCGGCAGCACCAGCAACGCCAGCACGAGCGGCAGCACCAGCTCGAGCTCCGGCAGCGCCGTCACGAGCAGCAGCACCGGGACGAGCTCCAGCTCCAGCTCTGGCAGCCCCGCCACGTGCACCCCAGGCGGCACCGCGGGGCCCAGCGCCGTCGAAGTCGACGTCTGCGCGGTGGAGCAGCCCATTGACGGCTTCGGGGCGGCGGACACCTGGGCAGCGCCGCTCACCGCGGCGCAGGTGACGCTGTTCTTCGACCCGGTCGACGGCATCGGGCTGTCCTTGCTGCGCATCGGGATCGACGTCAACGGGACGCCCCTGGGCTCGGGGGCTTACCCGGACGCGATCGCGGCCAGCAAGTTCGGGGTCAAGGTCTGGGGGGCGCCGTGGACGCCGCCTGCCGCCGACAAGAGCAACGACAACGTCAACAACGGCGGGACGCTGAACACCAGCGCGTACGACGCGTGGGCCAGCGTGCTCGCCGGCTTCGCGGCGACGTTCAAGCAGAACACCGGGGGCCTCGATCTCTACGGCATCTCGGCCCAGAACGAGCCGGACTTCACCGCCAGCTATGCGTCCTGCCTCTACTCGTCGGCGCAGATGGTGGCCTTCGTCAAGGTGCTCGGCCCCAAGCTCGCGGCGCTGAGCCCGCCGGTGAACCTCCTCGCCGCCGAGCCCGACGCGTGGAACAACCTGTGGAGCGGCGACAGCTACGGCACCGCCATCCTCGCAGACAGCGCTGCCTCCGCCGCGGTGAGCATCTTCGCCACCCACGACTACGGGAACACCGGCAACAGCAGCACGACCCGCCCGGCACCGCCCGCGGGCGTCAAGCAGCACATCTGGGAGACCGAGGTGTCGGACGAGACGGCTCCGGACGTCGACATCGGCCACGGCATCCAGGTCGCCACCTGGGTGTACGCCGCCCTCACCGCGGGCGGCGCGAGCGCCTGGCACTACTGGTGGCTCATCAACGCCAACACCGACGGCGAGGGGCTGCTCCTCCAGGGAGGGAGCACCACGGCCCCCCCCAAGCGCCTCTACACGGTGGGCAACTACAGCAAGTTCATCCGGCCCGGTTACCTGCGCATCGACACCAGGGGGGCGGCGCCCGCCGGGGGCGCGCTGGTGTCCGCGTTCAAGAACCCCGCCGACGGGACGGTGGTGGTCGTCGCCATCAACCCGGGGACCGCCGCCACGACGTTGCCGGTCTTCGTCGATGGCGGCAAGGCGCTGACCCAGGTCACCCCCTACGTGACCTCGTCCACCGACAACCTCGCGGCGCAGCCGGTGATCGCGGTGACGAACGCCAACTTCACCGCCACCCTCGCCGCGCAGTCCGTCACCACGTTCGTGAGCGATTGAAGTCATCCTGCGGAACGCCCGAGAGCGTTCCGCGACCGGTCATCCTGCGGAACGCCCGAGAGCGCTCGGCGACCCCGGGGCCGCCACCACCGCGTGGTCCTCGTGGACGTGCAGCCCGCGGGTGCGCAGCATGTCGATCGCCATCAGCCCGACCCCGAGCACGATGGCGATGTCCGCCACGTTGAAGGTGGGCCAGTGGTGGTCGCGTCCGCCCCATTTCATCGAGAAGTCGATGAAGTCGACGACCCACCCGTAGCGGATGCGGTCCGCGAGGTTGCCCATCGCCCCGCCCAGGGCCAGGGGCAGGCCCCACTTCATGGCGAGCTGGTCCTTGTTGACGCGCTGGTAGATGGTGACGATGAACACGATTGCCGCCGCCGAGACCACCAGGAAGAAGGGGCGCCGCAGCGAGTCGGGCAGGCCGCGGAGGAAGCTCCAGGCGCCGCCGGGGTTCTGCGCGAAGATGAAGTCGATGTGGCCCTTGACGACCTCGACCCTGCGCAGGCCGTGCGCCTTGGGATCGAAGGCGGAGAGGCGGTCCTTGGCCCAGCCCTTGGTGGCGAGGTCGGCGACGAGCGAGACCACCGTGACCACCGTGAGGAACGTGGTGGAGGCCCTCTCGCGGGGCCCCGGCTGGGCGACGACGGCCGGCGGGGGCCCTTCGGCGATCCGCATGAAGGACGGCACCGGAGGCGGTGGGAGCACGGCGGGCAGGGGAGGCAGCGGGGCCTCGGGGGGGTTGGGGGCGGCATCCGTCGGGACGGGGGCTGGCTCGAGTCGCGGGTCGGCGTCGCTCTGCATCGGCGAGTCTTTCTTACGCGATGGGGCGACGCCCGGCAAAGGCTCCGCGCCTCGCTCGGCCGTTTGGGCGCCCGGGGCACCCTCCCGGGCCCGCGCGACTACCGTTGCTTGTCCTCCCGTGCCCGCCGCTTGCCCACCAGCAGCCCCAGCCCCACCAGCGTCACCACGGCGCCCAGGGCCACCTTGAGCGCCAGGTCGTCGTCGCCCGCGCCGGCGCCCCGCGCCACGCCCGCGATCACCCCGAGC
>Ga0302283_1001120_pt1 | contig 22705 bp, 14 predicted proteins | sample III_Fen_E1_4_FD_198770 | JGI IMG/M metagenome (GOLD analysis project Ga0302283, IMG submission 198770) | Peat permafrost microbial communities from Stordalen Mire near Abisko, Sweden - III_Fen_E1_4 | ecosystem: Environmental > Terrestrial > Soil > Wetlands > Permafrost | place: Sweden: Abisko... | reverse complement strand
CGAGGCGGTGCGCCAGCGGCCCTACACGGTGGTGCTCCTCGACGAGTGCGAGAAGGCCGACCCCGACGTGCTCAACCTGTTCTACCAGGTGTTCGACAAGGGCATGCTCTCCGACGGCGAGGGCCGCCTCGTCGACTTCAAGAACACGGTGGTGATCATGACCAGCAACCTGGCCACGGACAAGATCACCAACATGACCGTCGCCGCCCGCGAGGAGGAGCCGACCCGCCGCCTCGACGAGGACAACGTCTTCATGCGCGAGATGATGGAGACCATCAAGCCCGCGCTGGTCGCCCACTTCAAGCCGGCGCTGCTGGCCCGCATGACCATGGTCCCCTACCTGCCCATCTCGATGGAGGCGCTCGGGGAGATCACCCGCCTCAAGCTCGACGCGGTCATCACCCGCCTGCGCAACAACCAGCGCGTCGAGGGCACCTACACCGACGAGATGGTCAAGCACATCGCCGACCAGTGCACCCAGGTCGACACCGGCGCCCGCAACATCGACCACATCCTCCGCGCCACCCTGCTGCCGCAGATGTCGGTGGCCATCCTGGAGCGGATCGCCACCGTCGGCCTGCCCAAGAAGATGAAGCTCGACATCGACCAGACCAAGAACTTCACCGTCGAGTTCCTGGACTAGCCCCCATCGCCGCCGACCTTCCCAACAAAGTTGGGTTTGTGCTCGGTTGCGAATACAAATGGAGGCCATGCTCCCCCGGCTCAGGATCCTCCGTCGGCCCACGGCCATCGTCGCGCTCGCGCTCGCCGGGCTGGCCGCGGGAGCACCCGGCGGCGCGTCGCTCGCCGGGTGCAGCCCCGCCGCGCCGGCCCAGGCGCCCAAGCCCTGCGACGTTCAGGTGGTGACCCTGAACGTCTACGCGGCCGACAACATCAACCCCAACGAGCGCGGCAACCCCCGGCCCGTCGTCGTCCGGCTCTACCAGCTGAAGAACGACGTGCGGATGGAGAACGCCACCTACGACGAGATCCTCCTCAAGGACAAGGAGACCCTCGGCGAGGACTTCGGCAAGGTGGACGAGCTCGAGGTCTTCCCCAACGACCTCGTCCAGGTCCGCTTCGAGCGCATGAAGGAGGCGTCGGTCCTCTACGGCGTCGCCCTCTTCCACGGCCCCAAGGGCACCAGCTGGAAGACCTCGTACGCGTTCCCGCCCACGCCCGCGGAGGGCGCCTCGTGCGGCGCCGCGGCCAAGGGCGACGCGGGGGCTCCCTCGTCCGACGCCCGGACCGCGTTCTTCATCGAGTCCACCAAGATCGACAACGGCGCTCAGCTCGACGAGTCGATGTTCCCCAACGCCAACCCCGTCCGCAAGGTCGACCTCCCCAAGAAGTCGGCCTCGTCGGAGGGCGCTGGCCCGGCCGCCCCCGCCCCCGTCAAGTAGGCCAGGTGAGCGAACTCGGTGGTTTCCACCCCCAACCCCCCGGTCATGATGGGGGGTACCCCCACACCCCCAGGTCCCCGGTCAAAGACGGCGTGACTTCTGGTAAGACTGTCCCGGCGACATGATCCACCCGCGCAAGCCAGTCTGGACCGAGGGGCTCTTCATGACCCCTCAGCACCTGCAGCAGTCGGATCTTTACCATGAGGCGCTGCTCCACGCGCGCATGCATGCGGTCGCCAAGTACGACTGGGGGATCACCGGCTGCCAGTTCGACGAGCGCGCGCTCTCGGCGGGGCAGCTCAAGCTGGTCAAGTGCCACGGCTTCTTCCCCGACGGCACGCCCTTCTTCATCGGCGACCGCGGCGAGGACGTCCTCGAGGCGCGCCCGCTAGAGGGCGCGTTCCCCGCGGCCATCGAGTCGCTCGACGTATTCTTGGCGGTCCCCAACGCGCGCGAGACGGCGTCCAACGTCGCGCTCGATCCGGCCAAGGTGGGCCCAGCCGTGCGCTTCGTGGCGACGGCGGTGACGGTGCCCGACCTCAACACCGGCCGCAACGACACCTCGGTCACCTGGGCGCGAGAGAACCTCCGCATCCTCTTCGGCACCGAGGCGCGCGACGCGTTCCAGTCCATCCGCATCGCGCAGCTGATGCGCGACCGGACCGGCCAGATCATCGTCAAGAAGGCGTTCATCCCGTCGATCCTGCACATCGGCGCCAGCGAGCAGCTGATGGCCAGCCTGCGGCGCCTGCTCTCCACGCTCGTGGGCAAGCAGAAGAGCCTGGCCGACGGCCGCCGCATGCGCACCTCCGCCGCGGTGGACTTCCAGGCCTCGGACACCGCCAAGTTCTGGCTCCTCCACACCGTCAACTCGTACATCCCGATCGTGTCGCACCTGGTCGACCACGGCGTCGCCCACCCCGAGGACATCTACGTCATCCTCGGCAACCTCATCGGCGAGCTGTGCACCTTCGACGCCGACGGCGATCCGACCACCATCCCCAAGTTCAACTACCTCGAGCTCACCGACGTCTTCGAGCCGATGATCGAGCGGGCGATCCGGCAGATCTCCGGCGTCATCGCCGAGAACTACGTGGTGGTCCCCCTCGAGAAGCGCGAGGACGGCATGTACCTCGGCCGCTTCGAGGACCCCAAGCTCCCCCGCACCCACGAGCTCTTCCTCGAGGCCAAGGGCGCCGACGAGGGCATCCTCCGCGAGCGCCTCCCCAAGCTGCTCAAGATCGGGTCGTGGACCCAGATCGGCTACATCCTCAACGCCGCCATGCCCGGCGTACGCGTCGCGGTCGAGTATCGCCCGCCCGGGGCCATCCCGGTCAAGCCGGGCCTGGTCTACCTCCGGGTCGATCAGGCCGGCGATTACTGGAACGATATCCTCGGCTCTGGCACCATCGCGATCTATCAGCCCATCGACCCCCAGAAGGTCGACCTCCGGCTGATCGCGGTCCAGGCTTCGAAGTAGTCGGACGCTAAAGGTTTTCATGTCGGAAAGTCGGGGTCATGTGGGGGGCTCTCTCCCCCGCGCGCCCGGCTTTGCTCGGCAGAGAAGGAGCCCATGAGCCTCTCGCAACAGATGTACTGGGTTTGCTCCGACGTTCTGTCCCTCATCCTGCAGCTACGGAACTCGCGCGACCTGCCGGCCCCGGACATCCTCCAGCGGCGGGTGCTCGGGCTCTTCGACACCATGATGTCGAACGGCAAGGAGGCGCGCATCCCCGAGCAGGACATGATCGACGCCAAGTTCGCCCTCGCGGCGTTCGCCGACGAGATCATCTACCACTCGACCTGGCCGGGGAAGACGCAGTGGCTGTCCAACCCCCTCCAGCTCCAGTTCTTCGGGCTGAACACGGCCGGCGACGGCTTCTTCACCAACCTGGACAGCCTCTACGGGCAGCGCAATCGCGCCCACGTCGCACAGATTTACTTCCTCTGCTTGGCCCTCGGCTTCCAGGGGAAATATCGTCTGCGCCAGCAAGAGGGTCTGCCCGCGGTGGTGGAAGGCGTCGGGAACTTCGTGGCGCTCTCGGAGGGTGGTGGTGACGTGCTCGCCCCCAACGCCGAGCGCAAGGACGGCGGCGGCGGCGCCGTGCGCCGGGAGCTGCCCTTCCTCGCCATCGCGCTCGGGACCCTGGTCGTGGCGGTCATCATCGTCCTCATCCTCTACCTGGTGGTCAGCCTCCAGGCCGCGGACGTGGCCGAAGCGATCAAGAAGCTGGTCGCCGGTAAGTAGTCATTCTGGGGAACGCCCGAGAGCGTTCCCGTCCGGTCATTCTGGGGAACGCCCGAGAGCGTTCCCCGACAGGTCATTCTGGGGAGCGCCCGTGAGCGCTCCCTGACAAGTCGCCGTCGATCGGCGGGGCCCCCGCCCCGTGGTTCGCAGGGGAGACGTCCGATGTGGTTGTGGATCCTCAGCGCCCTGTTCATCGTGCTGGCCTGGGCGGGCTGGTTCTTTCTCCCGAACAGCTTGCCCTACCTGCTCCCCGTCGGCTTCACGGCCCTGGTGGTGCTGGTGGTCGTGGGCATCCTGGTCTTCCGGCGCATCCGCGCCGCCCGCGCCGCGCGCGCGCTGGAGAAGGCGATCGCCCAGCAGGCCCAGGAGCAGGCGCTCGCGGCCAAGCCCGAGCGGGTCGCCGAGATCCAGGAGATCAACCGGCAGTTCCAGCAGGGCGTCGCCGCCCTCAAGGCCTCCAAGCTCGCCGGCGGCAAGCGCGGTGAGGACGCCCTCTACGTCCTGCCCTGGTACGTGATGGTCGGCCCGCCCGGCGCCGGCAAGACGACGGCGCTCCGGCACTCCGGCCTGGTCTTCCCCTACCTCGATCCCAACGGCGGCGGCGTCCGCGGCGTCGGCGGCACGCGCAACTGCGACTGGTGGTTCACCAACGAGGCCATCCTCCTCGACACCGCGGGCCGCTACACCACCGAGGCCGACGACCACGACGAGTGGATGGCGTTCCTCGAGCAGCTCCTCAAGTACCGCGTCGAGAAGCCGCTCAACGGCGTCATCGTCGCCGTGAGCGTCAGTGAGATGCTCGACGCCACCGACGACCAGATCCAGCAGACCGGCAAGAAGATCCGCGCCCGCATCGACGAGATGCAGAACACGCTCAAGGAGACCCTGCCCGTCTACGTCCTGTTCACCAAGATCGATCTCGTCGCCGGCTTCGCCGAGTTCTTCGGCGACATGAAGAAGAGCGAGCGCGCCCAGCCCTGGGGCGCCACCTTCCGCCTCGACGCCGACACCCGCAACCCCGGGCAGGCCTTCGACGGCGAGTTCGACATCCTGGTGGAGAAGCTCCACACCAAGGGCCTGAAGCGGCTGGCGCTCGAGCGCAACCGCGAGACCAAGGAGAAGGTCTACCAGTTCCCGCTCGAGTTCGCGGCCATCAAGCGCAACATGTCCGACTTCCTCGCGGCCGCGTTCGCGCCCACCGCGGGCAAGGCGCAGGGGCCGCAGCCGATCATGCGCGGCTTCTACTTCACCAGCGGCCTCCAGGAGGGCAAGCCCCTCGACCGCGTCGTCGGCGCCATGGGCCGCGCCTTCGGCCTCCGCGGCGGAGTCTCGGAGGACAGCGCCGCCGAGAAGCCGGAGTCGAAGAGCTTCTTCCTCCGCGACGTGTTCATGAACGTCGTCTTCGCCGACGCCGATCTGGCCACCCGCAGCGCCGGGGAGATCCGCCGGGTGCGCCTGCAGCGCGCCGGGGTGGCGGTAGCCGCGGGGTTCTTCGCGCTCGCCTTCCTGATCCCGTCCTGCGTGTCGTTCGTGAACAACCGCCACCTCGTCGCCAAGACGGACACCATCACCAGCGCTGCCAGCAAGGTGGACTGGGACGACGGTCGCATCCCGCCGCTCGACAAGGTCGGCAAGCTCGACGCCCTGCGCGACCACGTCGCGTACCTGTACCAGGGCCACGTCAACAGCCCCGAGTTCGGCTACGGCTTCCCGATGTACCAGGGCGAGAAGCTCTACGGGCCGACCAAGGACGAGTACCTGGCCAGCCTGCACCGCGGCTTCGTCCAGCCCGTCAAGGCGCTGCTCGAGGAGAAGCTCGACCGCGCCACCGGCGGGCAGTACCTCGACGACTACAACAACCTCAAGACGTACCTGCTCCTCAGCGACAAGATCCACCTCCAGGACAACGCCGAGTGGGAGAAGGGCCGGCTCACCCAGCTCTGGGCCGACTACCTCCGGCGCTCCAGCTCCGACGTCACCGAGCAGGACCTCAAGGCCAAGCTCTTCGAGCACGTGTCGTTCTACGTCGACCTGCTCAAGAACAACCAGGCCACCGGCGAGGAGCTCAAGCCCCAGCTCGTCGAGAGCGTGCGCGACAAGCTCACCCGCGTCGGCTCGGCCAAGGCCTACTACGACAAGTTCGTCACCGTCCTCGTCGACAAGAAATACAACGAGAGCGGCGACGCCACCCCCGACAACCTCCAGTACCCGCCGATCACGCTGCAGACCGTCTTCTCCGATCGGCCGGAGGTCCTCGCCCGCGTCAAGAGCCAGTCCCGCGAGGGCCGCCGGGCCAAGTGGGGCGAGGTCCAGGGGCCCTACACCTACAAGGGCCACGAGCAGGTCATCGCCTCGCTGGAGAGCGGTCCCTCGGAGCTGGAGCGCGAGAAGTGGGTGGTGCCGCTCACCACCGAGGAGCAGTCGATGGGCGAGCGCATCAAGCGCGAGCTCGACCGCGTGCGGCAGGACTACGACACCGAGTACATCACCCAGTGGGTGAACTTCTTCCGCGACATCGACGTGCAGGTCCCCGTCAACAACAAGGAGGCGATCGGCGAGTTCAAGGTGCTCTCCACGCCCGACTGGCCCTACCAGCGCCTCCTCCGCACGCTCGCCGACAACACCCAGTTCGACGAGGTCGCCGAGAAGAGCGAGGCCGAGAACGTGCTCCTCGCCGACGGCGGCGTGCTCGACCAGATCAAGCGCCGCACCCAGAAGCGCGTCGACATGCGGATCCGGATGAGCACGGACAAGCTCATGGCCGGCCAGCAGAAGGGCGAGCGCGTCGATCCCGTGCCGGAGAAGTTCCGGTCCATGGTCCGCTTCGCCGTGCCGCCGACCCAGCCCAAGCCCAAGGAGGGCGAAGCCCCCAAGGATCCGGCTCCGGTCGAGCTCGGCACCTACGTCGGCAAGCTCCAGGACCTCTCCGGCGAGATGGGCAACATCGAGGACGGGCCGCCCATCGCCGACACCCACAAGGCGACCGAGAAGTTCGAGGACGCGGTCAAGACGACCACCGCCGAGCTGCTCAAGATGGACGAGACCGGCCAGGAGCTGATGACCCCGCTCCTGATGAACCCGCTCAAGCAGGCCTACAAGGCCGTGATGAAGCACGCGGGCGGCGCGGCCAGCGGCCTCTGGGAGGTCGTCGTGTGGCCCTCCTACCGCGACAAGATCAAGGACCGCTACCCGTTCAACCTGGCCGCGACGCGCGACGCCTCGTTCCAGGACGCGGTCGCCTTCTTCAAGCCCAAGGGCATCCTCTGGGGCTTCTACGGGGAGTACCTCAAGCCCTTCCACCGCAAGGAGGTGCACGACTTCATCCCCGAGGCCCACCTCGACTCGCACCCCGGGCACGCCCGCCCCTTCACCCCGTTCCGCCCGCTGCTCTACCCCTGCCTCAAGCGCGCCGACGAGATCACCGACGCTCTCTTCCCGGAGGGCGAGGAGAAGCCCAAGGTCGAGTTCCAGATCAACGTCAAGACGGTGAGCCCCATCGTCAGCGAGGTGATCTTCGAGCTCGACGGGCAGAAGCGGCTCTACCGCAACGAGAAGGAATTCTGGAACCCGATGGTGTGGCCGGGCCCCAAGCCCCTCGGCGCGCGCATCCAGGTGCGCGGCGCCGGCGGCCTCGACGAGGAGATCACCCGCGAGGGGCCCTGGGGCATCTTCCGGTTGTTCGAGGCGGGCACCACCACCGCCGAGAAGGACAAAGACGAGGTCTTCCTGGTGACCTGGCAGATGACCGCGCCGCCGGTGACCGTGACTCTCGAGATCCGCCCGGTCCGCGGCAGCCATCCCTTCTCGTCGAGCTTCTTCCGCGCCACCAACTGCCCGCCCAGCATCGGTGACGCGTTCGGCAAGGGTAAGGGCTGAGAGTCACGGAGCGCGCTCGGGGGGCTATCGACCCCGGGTGCCGTTTCGTGTATCCATCTCCCGAAGCCGATCATGTTCTGGCGTCGCAAAGCGAAGGCACCGGCCGCACCGCCGCAGATTGGCTGCTTCGGCAAGCTCCCTGCGACCGGTGACTTCGTCCGGCTCAACGCGGGCGGGGACGAGGTCGGGGCCTTCGATCGCTGGCTCGGGGGATCCATCGATCACGCGCGCCGCTCGATGGGCCCGCTCTTCGAGCAGGTCTACCCCAACAGCGTCGGGCTCTTCATCTTCCGCGGCGAGGGTCAGGGAGACGAGCCGCCGACCCGCGGCCTCGTCGGCGCCTGGTGCGCGAGCGGCGACAACGCCGGCCGCCTCTACCCGATGACGGTGTTCGGCTCGTACGACTACAACCAGCTCGTTGCCGCCGGCCCCGCCCTGCCCATCGCGCTCTGGCCGCTGCTGACCGCCGCCTACGATCTCGCCATCAACGGGCGGATGATGCCGGTCGATCTCTTCCTCGACCGCGTCTCCCGCGTCGCCCTCCCCTCGCTCGAAGACCCCGAGGCGGCCCAGGCCGGCTACCGCGGCTGGCTCACCACCCAGCCCATGAAGGCGCTCTGGGAGACGAGCTTCGGCACCGACGCCACCCGCTTCTGGGTCCTCCAGAACCTGGTCGCCTCCGTCGAGCCGTTCCGCGGGCAAGAGCTGCCGAAGACGGGCCTCTGCCTGCGCCTGCCCATCGGCGCCGGCGACGCCTACGCCGCCGCGGTGTGGATGGACGTCACCCTGCGGCTCGCCAAGTGGCGCAACACCCTGCTCAACGCCTTCTGGTCCCCGCAGAAGACGGTGCTCATCCACATGGGCCCCCCGCACATCGGCACCTACCGGGAGCTCATCGCCCCCACGGGCAATGCGGACCATGTTGCCGATCTGTGCGGCGCTCCCTGGAGTGACGAGCAGACTGCCCGCCGCGCGCTCGGTCCTCACCTCGACGCCCTGGTGGGCCGCACCGACCTGTCGCTCGCGAGCTTCCTCGACGGACTGGGTTGAGGCGGGAACGCTCTCGGGCGTTCCCAGGATGACCGCTTTGGCGGAGGCTGCTGACGCCCCTGGAGTTCCGGGTCGGCTCGCCGCTATCCTCTCGGCCCCATGTCGGTCGAAGACGTCGTAAACGAAAGCAAGGCCAAGCTCGAGTCGCTGCTCGCTCCCATCGACGGCGGTGCCGGAGCGGACATCTCGTACGACGAGGGCTTCGAGAAGGTCAAATCCGAGGTCGAGAAGCTCACCTCGATGTCGGGCGGCAAGGTCGACTGGAACGCGATCTCGTCCAGCTCGGAGGAGCTGCTCACCGACAAGGGCAAGGACTTCCGCGTCGCGCTCTACTATGCCGCCGCGCGCGCCCACATCGACGGCCTCGCCGGCCTGCTCGACGGCTTCGTGGTCCTCGACGTCCTCATCGCGGACTTCTGGACCACCATGGGCCCCGCGCTCAAGAGGCCCAAGGCTCGCGGCAACCTCTGCACCTGGTTCGCCGAGCTGTGCGCGCCGGCGCTGACGACCCTGCAGCCCACGGCCAAGGACAAGGACCTCGTCAAGGCGCTCGACAAGGTGAGCCGCTCGGTCGACAGCGAGCTCGCCGACAAGCTCGCGGATGCCTACGGCGGCATGGGCCCGCTGCGCAACGCCATCGGCAACCTCGTGCGTGGGCTGCCTGCGGACGCGCCTCCGCCTCCGCCCCCTCCTCCGCCGCCTCCGCCCCCTCCTCCTCCGCCCCCTCCTCCTCCGCCGCGCGCAGCCCCGCCGCCCATGGCCGAGGTGGCCGAGGCCGCGCCCGCGCCGGTCGCCACCAGCGGTGGCTCGGGCGGTGGCATCAACCCCGATGCGATCGTCGACGCGGACTCCGCCAACAGCACCGTCGGCGAGGCGCTCCCGCTCCTCCAGCGCGCCGGCGCCGTGCTGCGCGCGGCCGACGCCACCGACGCGAACGCCTACCGGATGCTGCGCACGGGGCTCTGGCTCCTCTTCTCGCAGCCGCCCACCGCCGAGAACGGCACCACCTACATCCCGGCGCCCCCCGGCCACTACAAGGATCAGCTCGAGGGGCTCGCCGGCGCGGGGAGCTGGCTCGATCTCGTCAACGTCGCCGAGGACCAGATCGCCGAGTCGCCCTTGTGGCTCGATCCGCACCGCTACGCAGCGCTGGCGCTCGAGAACCTGGGCGAGCCCTACGCCGGCGCCAAGCGCGCGCTCCTCCGCGAGGTCGGCATGGTGCTGGCGCGCGTGCCGGAGCTCGCCGAGCTCAACTTCAACGACGGCACCCCGTTCGCCGATCCCGCGACACGCGAGTGGATCGAGGGCGAGGTCAAGGCGGTGATGGGGAGTGGCGGCGGCGGCGGCGGTGGCGGCGGCGCGGGCCCCGTCAACAAGCTCGCCGCCAAGGTCACCGAGGCGCAGGGACTGGTCGCGGCCGGCGCGCTGCCCGACGCGGTCAAGCTCCTGATGAAGGCGGCGGCCGCCGCGACCAGCCCTGCGGATCGCTTCCGTGGGAAGCTCGCCATCGCCCAGATCTGCATCCAGGGCGAGCAGATGCTGATCGCGCGTTCGGCCCTCGAGGGGCTCGACCGCCTCGTCGAGCAGCACCGGCTCTGGGAGTGGGAGCCCGATCTCTGCGGCGAGTTCTACTCCGCGCTCTATGCAGCGCACCGCGGCATGAACGCCGCGATGGGCATGGAGCTCACGCCCGAAGCGCGCGCGCGGGAGACCGCCGTCTTCGAGCGCCTGTGCCAGCTCGACGCTGCGGCTGCGCTGAAATTCACGTTCGGAGGATGAAAGGAAAGGTAGCGCGCGCTGCCTTCCTTTTGGTTATGCTCGGCGCGCCTGGGCGGGAGCACCCCGCCTGCCCCGGCTGCTTCAGCGCCGCGCGAGCCTGGCGGGCCGGGGGGTTTGGGGGCACCGCCCTCATCTTACCGGACCCGACCTCGAATCGCAGATTGAGTCAACGCCACCAGGGGAAAGGAGCACTCAGCGATGTCGAAAGAGGGATCAGTCGCGCCGAAGGAGCGCGTCAACATCACCTACAAGCCCGCGGTAGGGAACGCCAAGGAAGAGGTCGAGCTTCCGCTGAAGATGCTCATGCTCGGGGACTACACGCAGCGGCCCGACCCGCGCCCCCTCGAGGATCGCAAGCCGCTCAACATCGACAAGGACAACTTCCAGAAGGTCATGGCCGAGCAGAAGCTCGCCCTGAACTTCGCCGTGAAGGACAAGCTCTCCGAGGCCGAGGACAGCGAGCTCAACGTCAACCTCAAGTTCCGTCGCCTCTCGGACATGGAGCCCGAGTCGATCGCGAACCAGGTGCCCGAGCTCAAGAAGCTCCTCGACCTGCGCGCGGCGCTCACCGCGCTCAAGGGCCCCCTCGGCAACGAGAAGGCCTTCCGCAACAAGATCCAGCAGATCCTCGGCGATCCGGCGCAGCGCAACAAGATCATCAACGAGCTGGGCCTGAAGAAGGAGGGGGAGTGATCCATGGCTAACGAGACCCAGGCCGCAGGCGGCGGCGCCACCCATACGCTGGAGGGCGGGTCCCTCCTCGACGAGATCCTCGCCGAGACCAAGATGACCCCCGGCGACGAGGGCTACGACGTCGCCAAGCGCGGCGTCCAGGCCTTCATTGCCGAGCTGGTGGCGCCCAAGCGCGAGGGCGAGAAGGTCGACAAGGCCTTCGTCGACGCCCTCATCGCCGAGATCGACCAGAAGCTCTCGCGCCAGATCGACGAGATCATCCACAACCCGGCCTTCCAGAAGCTGGAGTCGGCGTGGCGTGGCCTCAAGTTCGTCGTCGACCGGACCGACTTCCGCGAGAACATCAAAGTCGAGCTGCTCAACTGCTCCAAGGACGACCTCCTCGCCGACTTCGAGGACTCGCCCGAGGTGCCCAAGAGCGGCCTCTACAAGACGGTGTACTCGGCCGAGTTCGGCACCTTCGGCGGGCGCCCCTACGGCGCCATCATCGCCAACTACGACTTTGGTCCCGGGCCGCAGGACATCGCGCTTCTCCAGAAGTGCGCCGCCGTTGCCACCATGGCGCACGCGCCGTTCATCGCCGCGGCGGGCCCGCAGTTCTTCGGCCTCCGCGACTACTTGAACCTGCCCAACCTCAAGGACCTCAAGTCCCTGTTCGAGGGCCCGCAGTACACCAAGTACACCTCGTTCCGCGAGACGGAGGACTCCCGCTACGTCGGCCTCGTCCTCCCGCGCTTCCTCCTCCGGCTGCCCTTCGGGACCAACACGGTGCCCGTCAAGTCGTTCAACTACGAGGAAGACGTCATCGGCAAGCACGACGCGTACTGCTGGGGCAACGCGGTCTTCGCGTTCGCCACCCGCATCGCCGACAGCTTCGCCAAGTACCGCTGGTGCCCGAACATCATCGGACCCCAGGCCGGCGGCAGCGTGGAGAACCTCCCGCTCCACCAGTACGAGGCCATGGGCGAGGTGCAGACCAAGGTCCCCACCGAGATCATGCTCACGGAGCGCCGCGAGTACGAGCTCTCGGAGGAGGGCTTCATCGGCCTCACCTTCCGCAAGGACTCCGACAACGCCTGCTTCTTCTCCGCCAACTCGGTGCAGAAGCCCAAGTACTTCGGCCAGAGCGAAGAGGGCCGCGCGGCCGAGATGAACTACCGCCTCGGGACCCAGCTCCCGTACATGTTCATCATGTGCCGCATCGCGCACTACCTGAAGGTGCTGCAGCGCGAGCAGATCGGCACCTGGAAGGAGCGCGCCGATCTCGAGAAGGAGCTCAACGACTGGATCGGCCAGTACGTCGCCGACCAGGACCTGGTCTCCGCCGCCGTCCGCGGCCGTCGCCCCCTTCGCAAGGCCCGGATCATCGTGACCGAGCTCGAGGGCAACGCCGGCTGGTACAAGGTCGACATGCAGGTGCGGCCGCACTTCAAGTACATGGGCGCGTTCTTCACGCTCAGCCTGGTCGGCAAGCTCGACAAGGAGTGATTTCGCGCTCTCGCGACGGGGGCTGGTCCCCCGTTGCGGCTAGCACCTCGACGACCCCCCTTCCCGGCACCGGGAGCGGGGGTTTTCGTTTTCGAGGGGCGCGAACGTCCCCGCCGGTTCCGGTCACGCCGCGGACGCGACCTGTAGTATTGGTAGCGTGATCCACGCCCGCCAATGCCGCGCCTAAACGTCCTCTTCGTGGTCTCCGAGTGCGTTCCTTTCGCCAAGACCGGCGGGCTCGCCGACGTCGCGGGAGCGCTCCCCATCGCCCTGGCGCAGCGCGGGCACGACGTGCGCGTGGTGCTCCCCCGCTACCGCGTCACCAAGAAGTTCGCGGCCGAGCGGCACCCCGCCCCGCTGGCCGTGCCGGTCGGGCGGGGCGAAGCGTGGTGCTCGGTCTGGGAGACCCGCTTCGCCCGCAGCGACGCGCGCGTCTACCTGCTCGAGCACGACGCGCTCTACGATCGCGAGGGCATCTACGGGGACGCGGGCGGCGCCTACCTGGACAACCTCGCCCGCTACACGCTGCTCTCGCGTGGCGCCCTCCGCCTCTGCGGCGCGCTGGGCTGGGTGCCTGACATCGTCCACGTCCACGACTGGCAGACCGGCCTCGTCCCCGCGTACCTGAACACGCTCGAGGCCGGCTCGCCCATCGGCGCCGCCGCGTCGATCCTCACCATCCACAACATGGCTTACCAGGGGTGGTTCCCCAAGTCGGAGTACTACCAGACCGGCCTCGGCTGGGATCAGTTCCACGACCGCAGCATCGAGTCCTTCGACAACCTCAACCTGCTCAAGGCCGGCATCTACCACTCCACCCTGGTCACCACGGTGTCGCCCCGCTACGCCCGCGAGATCCAGGCGCCGGAGGGCGGCGAGGGCCTCGACGGCGCGCTCCGGGATCGCGGCGGCGACGTGCTCGGCATCCTCAACGGCATCGACGACGAGGCCTGGAACCCCGAGACCGACCGCCACATCGCCGCGCCGTTCACCGCCGAGGACATCGAGGGCAAGGTCGCCTGCAAGGCCGCCCTCCAGGCCGAGGTGGGCCTCCCCGTCGATCCCGACGTGCCGCTCATCGGCCTGATCAGCCGCCTCGCCCACCAGAAGGGCATCGACGTCTTCGCGGCCGCGCTGGGGGACATCCTCTCGCTCGGCGCCCAGGTCGTCGTGCTCGGCTCCGGGGAGGCCTGGGCGGAGGAGCTCTTCTCCCGTCTGTCCGCCGCGCACCCCCGCTTCCGCGCCTACATCGGCATGAACGAGGCGCTCGCCCACCGCATCGAGGCGGGGGCCGACATCTTCGTGATGCCCTCTCGTTACGAGCCGTGCGGTCTCAACCAGCTCTACAGCCAGCGCTACGGCACGCTCCCCGTGGTGCGCGCGGTGGGCGGTCTGGACGACACCGTCGACCACGACCGCACCGGCTTCAAGTTCGAGCAGCTCGACGCCGACACCCTGGCCCAGGCCGTCGCCACCGCCGTGTACACCTACCACGAGCGCCCCGAGCACTTCCGCTTGATGCAGTACCATTCCATGACCAAGCCCATGGGCTGGGGTCACGCGTCGCGGCAATACGAGGCGCTTTACCGGCTGGCGCTCGCCCATCGGGGACGTTGAGCGGCACGTTGAACGGCACGCTGAGCGGCACGTCGAGCGGAGCCCCGCGTCGAGCGGCACGCTCGGCGAGGATAGCGGGTTCCAGCGCTCGGCGCGGGTGCTAACCTCGGCCCGCGCATGGAGACGCTGGCCTCACGCATTGCAAGGGAAGGCGGCCTCAACGAGGTCGACGCCGTCGGCTGGGCGATCCGCATGGCTCGTTCCGTCGAGCGGATGCACGACGACGGCTTCGTCCACGGGCGGCTCTCGGCCGACGGCATCCGCATCGCGCTCGACGCCTGCGACTCCGAGGGCGAGCTGATCGAGCTCGCCGATCTGCCCGAGAACGTGGCCTACCACTCCCCCGAACGCGAGCGCGGGGAGGGTGGCTCGCAGGCGGACGACACCTGGGCCGTCGCCGTCACCCTCTACTTCGCGCTCTCCGGCAGCCTCCCCTTCCACGGCGCCACCGACGACGAGGTCCGCCGCAAGATCGCCAGCGTGCCGGCCCCGCCGCTCGCCGTGTACGACGTCGGCGACGACGACCTGCAAGCCATCGTCGACCGCGCCCTCGCCCGCACCCGCGCCGAGCGCACCACCACCGTCGCCGAGCTGCGCCACCAGCTCGAGTCGTGGGGCCCCGCCACCGGCCTCGGCGTGCTGCCCCCGCTCCGCAGCGGCGGCACCGAAGACCTCGACGAGGTCACCATGATCCACGTCGGCGGCGGCGCGGAGCTGCGCAAGCTGCTCGAGGCCGCGACCGCTGCGACCGCTGGGAGCGCCGCGTCGACCGCCGCGTCGCCGGTCGTCGTGCCACCGCCGGCCGCTCCTGCGTCCCCTGCACCGCCGCCGCCGGTCCCCGTCGCGCTCGACGGCCTCGTCGACGAAGCCTCGCACTCCGATGAACCGTCGGATCTCTTCGGGGTTCCTGCCAGCCGCGCCGACGTTCCGGTCACGTCTCCGTCGTTCAAGCCTCCCATCTCGTCCCTGCCGCCCCCCCCGTTCCAGCGCAGCGCCGACCCGCCGGCCTCCGTCGCCACGCCCGAGGCCCAGCCGCAGGCGCCATCGCGCTCGCGTGTGGCGCTGCTGGTCGTGGTCGCCGTCGTCGTCCTCGTGGGCCTGATCGCGGGCTACTACTACGCAGCGCCCAGCGCTCCGCAGGACCGCCCCGTCACGGCACCCTCGGCTACGCCAGGGAACGCCCCGATCCCGACGGCGCCGGCGGCCAGCACGACGCCCGCGCCGATACCGCTGCCCGTGATCCCCACCTCCGCGAGCGCGGCAGTCCCGCCGGCGACCGACGTCAGCGCGTGCGTCAAGCGCGTCTTCCCCGGCGACAGCCTCGACTCCGCGCCGGATTTCTCCTTCGTCTGCGCCGACGCCGACCCCATCAAGGGCGCCGCCGCGGTGCGCGCCCAGCTGGTGAGCGCCCACAAGAACATGTCCGAGGGGATGAGGGAGTGGGCCCTGCTCGGCTGGTACGAGCTGGCGGCGTTCTCGGTCCTCCGCGCGCACTGCTGTCCGTCGGCGTCTCCGCTCCAGCCTCCCGAGGTGCCCCGCGGGTGCACCCCCGTGTCGGACGCGCTCGGGGTCATCGCCACGGCCGCCGCGGGCACGTCGGACCCCGGGGACGCGTCGCTGAAGAAGGCCGTCGACGCCTACACCGACGACATCCATTGCATCGTGCGCGCCGGCATCGCGGCCCGCTTCGGTCGGGTCGGCAACCCGCAGGGCGGCGAGGACACCACGTTCCTGCGGTTCCTCGGGCGGGTGGTCGCGGCCAAGCGCTGACCATCCTCCGGTGTTCGGCCCGCTCGGTCACCGCGCCCGCCGCATCGAGGTGCAGATGGCGAGCAGCGTCTGGATCTGCGGATCCTCGAGCGTCTCGACGTCGCGCTCGAGGTAGCCGGTGCAGGTGACGTGCCCGCCATCCCCGACGGAGAGGCCCGCATGGACCCGCGAGACCCGGATGTCGCGGTGAATGCTGTCGCCGTCGGAGCTGAAGCCGACTCTCACGCTGAAGCTGCGAACCGCGTAGAGCACGCCCGCATCCGTGACCCCCTCGCCGAGCTTCCTGCGCTCGTCGCCGCCGCCGCCGTCCCAGAAGCCGGTCGCCTCCGCGAGCGTCTTCCAGCCGGGCCCGTCGCGCCTCTCGAACGCCACGCTGACGCAGGCGCTCCGCGACCACGCGTCGTTGCCGGGGCAGGGGCCCGAGACGTACGCGTCCGTCTTCAGGTACTGGCCACCCTGGGCCGCGAAGATCTCGTGGGCGCTCGCACCCTCGGGCAGCGCGAAGCTGATGAGCCCGGACACCCCGGTCTGCCTCGGCAGAGCCGCCGTCGCCACGGCGCTCGCGACGCTCTGCGCACGCGGCTCCGAGACGGCGGCGACCGGCCTCTGGCAGGCCGACACCGCGGTGGCGAGCGTCAAGGCTCCGAGGAAGGAAGCCGAGGACGACCGGCGCATGCGGGACGCTCCCATGGCCGCCCGAGCGAGGCAAGCGCGGGGCCCGCGGCTCTTTCCGCTGGCTACCGGCATTCCTTCCGCGGATCGGGCCGGCTCGAATTGCCCCTGCCTTCGCGCCGCGCTAGGAGCGCGGGCGGAGCGTGCCCCTGGCCATGTCGGAGCTCGATGAATCCCTTCAGGATCCCTTCCAGCTCTGTGGCACCACCATCGAGGGCAAGTACCGCATCACGTCCGTGATCGGCGACGGCGGCTTCGGGGTCGTGTACCGCGGCGTCCACATCGGCTTCGGGGAGCCGATCGCCGTCAAGTGCCTCAAGCTCCCCCACGCCCTCGACGCGAAGCAGCGCGACGGCTTCCTCGAGCAGCTCCGCGACGAGGGGCGCCTGCTCCACCGGCTCTCAAGGGCCACGCCGGGCATCGTCCAGGCGCTCGACGTCGGCGCGGTGACCACCCCGGCCGGGGTGTGGCTCCCCTACCTGGTGCTCGAGTGGCTAGACGGCGACACGCTCGCCGATCACCTCGCCAAGCGCCACGCCACCGGCGCCGGCAACTACTCCGTGGAGGAGGCGATCCGCCTGCTCGAGCCCGCCGCCCGGGCCCTCGCCGTGGCCCACGCGATGAAGGTCGCTCACCGCGACGTCAAGCCGCAGAACCTCTTCGTCACCCGCAACGTCGGCGGCGGCGACGTCGACACCGTCAAGGTCCTCGACTTCGGCATCGCCAAGGTGCTCACCGACTACCCCACCTTCACCGAGGCGCTCGCCGCCACCAAGGCAGGGCCCACCGCGTTCACGCCGCGCTACGGCGCGCCGGAGCAGTTCAACAAGCAGCGCGGCGCCAGCGGCCCGTGGACCGACGTCTTCGCCCTGGCGCTCATCCTGGTCGAGCTCTGCACGGGCGAGAAGGCGCTCCAGGGCGACGACGCCACCCAGCTCTACATCTCCGCCGCGGATCCCACCCGCCGGCCCACCCCGAGGGCCCGCGGCGCGACGGTCTCGGACGCCCTCGAAGCGGTGTTCGACAGGGCCCTCGCGATCGAGCCCAAGCACCGCTACGCCGACGCGGGCGAGCTGCTCGACGCCCTCCTCGCCGCCGCCGGCCTCGCGGCTGCGGCGCCGACGCGGGCCTCGTCCAGGCTGCGACTGCCGCCTCCGCCGCCGCTCCCCGAGAGCAGCGGCTCGGTCGCCACCATCGATTACGTCGCCGCGGCGCGGCTGGCCACGCCCGTCGATCCGATGGGCAGCCGGCCACCCGTGGCTTCCACGCCGGTGGCGCCGAGCGCCCCTCGCGCCCCAGGTGTGTCGGGCACGGCGGCGTCCCCGGGCGTGGGGCCGAAGCCCGTGGTCGATCCGATGGCCGAGACGCCGTTCTTTCAGCGGCACCACCTGCCCCGGAGCGGCACCTCACCCCTGGTCGCGGAGTCGCCCCCCGCGGCGGTGCCGCCCCCGCCGGCGGAGCCCTCCCGCGCCCTCTGGCCGTACTTCGTCGCGGTCTCGGTCCTCGGCGGCGCCGGCATCGCCTACGCGCTCTGGGGCGGCGACGCGCCGGGGCACCTCACCCTGACGCCCGCGCACAGCGCCTCGGGGCTCGCCAGGCGGACGTTGCCCCCGCGCCCGACGGCCTCCGCGAGCGCGGGGCCCGGGGTGCCCGCGATCTCGAACGTGGTGCCCATGATGGCCGACGCCGGGCCCCCGCCGGGCGCGGACGCCGGCGCGGATGCGGGCGCGGATGCGGGCGCCGTCGGTGTCGGCGTGGATCCGATCGACATGGTCCTCGTCGCTCCGGGCGCCTTCAAGATGGGCGAGGGGGCGGCTGCGCGCGACGTCACCCTCACCCACGGCTTCTACCTCGATCGCACCGAGGTGACGGTGCGCGCCTACGCGGCGTGCGTCGCCAAGCGGCTCTGCGGCGCGGCCGATCACGTGGCGCTCGCGCCGGGCTACGTCGACCGCTGGGGGCCGGTGAGCGATGCGGATGCCGGTGGTGGGGCGGATGCTTCGGTGCCGACGGCGCTCGTCGCCGAGTACACGGAGACCTGGTCGCGGCGCTGCAACGCGCCGCGTGGCGCGGAGGACCACCCCATCAACTGCGTCGACTTCGCCGGGGCCGAGGCGTTCTGCAGGTGGTCGGGCAAGCGGCTCCCCACCGAGGCCGAGTGGGAGCTCGCCGCGCGCGGGGCGCAGGGGCGGGCGTACCCGTGGGGCGCCGAGCCGCCCGAGTGCGGCCGCGCTTGCTACGACAAGAACGGCAGCTGCCGCGACCCTGCCTCTGCCGTGGCGAGCTGCGCGGCAGGGCTGCACCCCGCGGATCGGACGCCGGAGGGCATCTACGATCTCGGCGGTGACGTCGCCGAGTGGGTGAGCGACGGGTTCGCCGAGAAGCTGCTGGGCGGGGTGGACCCGAAGGGGGCGCTCGGGGCTGCGAACCGCGTGGTGCGCGGGGGGAGCTTCATCGACGGCGACGACATGCTCAAGGCCACGGTGCGCACGCCCGCGCCGCCGGCGCTGGCACACGTGGCGATCGGATTCCGGTGTGCGCTGGATGCGGCGGCGGCGGCGCAGCCGGGGAGGGTGGGGGATCGGTGAGGGGGCCGTCCCGGGTGTCCGAGCGTCTCGCGCGGTGGGGCCTCTGGGGAGCCGAGCCGCGCGATGCTAGGCTGCACCGCATGGGGCACGTGGAGACGGTGACCGTGCTGGTCGAGGCGAGCGGCGAGATCGTCGGGGAGTGGGTCGCCCACGTGCTCGAGCTCGATGTGGTGACACAGGGGCGTTCGGTGGAGCACGCCCTGGCGATGGCGGAGGAGGCCGCGGGCATCGTCCTGTCGGAGTCCGCGGCGCCGCGGCGTCGGGCGCCGGAAGCCGAGTGGGAGCGAGCGTACGCTCTCATGCGCGAGGGGGACCGGCTCCCACTCGCGGACCACACGGCCGCGATCGAGGCGCTCGTCGCAGTCGTCGAGGTGAGCGTGGCCATGTCGACGAGCGCCCCGCGCGCGTGGTTCGCGCGGCTGGCTGCCTGATGCCGGCGCGCCTTCGCGATCTCGTGCGGGCGCTCCAGGCTCTGGGGGTGACGGTCGAGGCGCCGACCTCCGGCTCCCACTTCAAGGCGCGGCGGGGCAGCACGGTCTTCCCTATCCCCGCGCACAATGGCCCGAAGTCGGAGATAGACGATCGCTACCTCCGGGCGGCGTGCCGGGCGTTCGATCTCGACGAGAGCGAGCTGCGCCGGTTGCTCTGATTGAGCTGGGATATGGAGTGAATCCGCAGGGCGCCGAGGGTCTCCTCAGCGCCCCTGCGGGCGTCAGGTCGTCAGCCGCTCACTCCGAGCACTGCGCCGTCGCCGGATCGCTGGTGTCGTTGTTGGCGTTGCACTCGTGGAACGTCGGATTCGTCGGGTCGATCAGGATCTGCGCGACGTAGGTGTCCTTGTCGGTCCCCATCGCCGCCGGCACCGTGAACGCCAGCGGCTCCGTCTGCCCCGGCAGCAGCGCGTGCGTGGTGGTCACGGTCCCGATCTGGTTGGCGACCGACACCGTCCCCTTGTAGATCCCCACGTTCACGCCGCCGGGCAGCGACGACAGGCCGATGTTGCGCACCGACGCGGTGAGCGCCGCCGGCGCCGAGCAGGCCACCGTCAGCGAGACCGTGGCGTCGGGCGCGTTGAAGAGGCCCTTGTCCTGCACGTTCTGGCGGAAGTTGTTGAGCCAGGGCACCGTCCAGTTGGTCTGCTCCACCTTGGGGATGGAGCCGTAGACGTTGGGCGCGGCGCAGGCGGTGTCGAGGTCGTCGCAGATGTTGGAGACGTGGTAGGCGTGCTCGTTCCACAGCGTGCGGGTGCCGACCCAGGAGTGGGCCGAGTCGTTGAAGGCGACGATGCCGCGGTACGACTTGTTGGGCAGGGTGCTCGGCGTCCACTTGACGCCGTTGATCGTCACCGGGTCGCCGTTGGCGTCGAGGCAGCCCCACTGGGTGGGGCTGGCGCCGTTGGTGACCATGAGGATGGCGGCGTGCCCGCTGCCGTCGATGTCCGCCACCAGCGAGGCCTCGGTGCCGGTGAACGAGGTGTGCGACGCCGCGAAGCGCACCGCGCCCGTGGCCCCGTCGAAGACCCACAGGTAGCACTCGTCGGCGTAGATGACCGAGGGGTGCCCGGCGCCCTCGAAGTCGAAGACGGTGGAGCCGGTGACCGACGAGCTGAAGTCGTGGTTGGGCGTGTTCCACACGATGTCGATCTTCTTGGTGGTGAAGTTCGGCGAGAGCATCCAGTAGAAGTCGGCCGTGGCGACGCCGATCTGCGCCTTGCCGGTGCCGTCGAAGGCAGCGACGGTGGGCGGCCCGCCTTCGCTGGCGTGGACCGTCGCGGGCACGCTCAAGATCGTCGGACCGAGCAGGGTCGTGCCGTCGGCGCCGTTGAGGATCCACACGTTCGCCTGGTCGATCGTGCCGTTGTTGACCGGCCCGACCAGCACCACGTCGGGCTTGCCGTCGCCGTTGAAGTCCGCGACTGCCGGGAAGCCGTCGGGCAGAGCGGGACCCGCCGTGCCGGCCGTGCTCCGGTCCCAGAGGATGGTGCCGTCGGCCTTGTACGCGGTGTTGCCGGCGAGCAGATGGAGGTTGGTGCCCGTGGCCGGGTCGAGGTTGACCAGGGTCGAGATCGCCTCGTAGGTGGCGCCGCCTCCCTGGCCGGCGGTGCCGGTGAACTTGAGGGTGATGGCGCCGCCCGTCGTGGAGAACACCGTCTTTCCGTAGGCGATCTCGGGGAAGCCATCGCCATCCATGTCGGCGATGGAGAGCCCGCCGCCCCACCCGAAGGTGGCGTCGGCCGCTTCGCCCGGGATGGGGACGTTGCTGATGCGCTTCACCGTGCCGGTGCTGTCGAGGAGCACGACGTCGCCCTCGCCGGTGGCGGCGACGATGTCGACCAGGCCGTCGCCGTCCACGTCGCCGAGGGCCACCGACATGCCCGCCCAGCCCTCGGAGCCGGGGATCTTGTCGAGCGTCCAGATCTCCTCGCCGGTGTTGCCGTTGAGCATGCGGAGCACGCCGGTGTGGCACATCGTCGAGCCGCCGCTGGTGATGGCCGTGCCCTGGCAGTTGGTCCCGGCGGGGGCGTTGAGGAGGTCATCGCCGGCGACGAACACGATCACCGGCACGTCGAGATCGTTCACCACGCCGTCGCAGTTGGTGTCGTAGATGCGCCCCACCACCGGGGTCGCCCAGACGTCGGTGTAGTTGGGGTTGACCTGCGCCACCGGGCCCCATGCCCAGTCGACGACGGCGCTGAGCTTGCCGCCCACGGGCGGGTGGTACTCGCAGTCGGCGGTGCAGCCGGCGTCGGCCCCGGGAACGCCCGCGTCTGCCGCGCAGACCGGCGGCAGGTTCACGCACTTGCCGCTGAGCGGAGGCGCCTGGGTACAGGTGGCGCCGCCGTCGGAGCCGCCGCCGGCGTCGGAGGTGGGCACGCCGCCGTCCGTCTGCGGGCCGAGCGCGGTCTCGCAGTACTGGCCCGTGGTGCAGTCCGCCGCGGTGTGGCAGGCGTTGCCGGGGGTGATGCAGGCCCCGAACAGGCAGACGGTGGCTCCCGTACAGCAGAGCGAGCCGCAGACGTCGCTCGCGGAGCCGCAGCAAGCGCCGTTGACGCACACGCCGCCGTCGCACTCCGCCGACGTCTGGCAGGTCGAGGCGTCGGAGTTGAAGAGGCCGGTGTTGCTGCTGCCCCCCGTGCTCGAGCCGGTCATGCCGCCCGCGCCCCCGGTTCCGGTGCCCGTCGGCTGACCGTTCACCTTGGTGCCGCCCCCGCAGTTGGCGGTGGCGCTCGCCGCGAGGGTGCAGAGAGCGAGGAGGGTGTAGCCGACCCGTAAGTTACGATGGGGGTGCATGATACGGATGCTAGCGGAGCGCGCGCGCGGCGTGCAACGCCGAACCCGGAAGCGTCCCCTGTGACTCAGGTCATTGGCAGCGGCCCCGCGGCGGCGCCGGGGACGCGCGACCGAGAGCCGGCAATTGCCGGGCATTTTCTCGTTGTCAGTCATCTTTGCGCAGGGAAGGTCGTCCCTCCGCAGGCGTGAGTGAACATTCTGCAGGGACGCCTGTCCCTCCCCAGCGGACAG
>Ga0302283_1001117_pt1 | contig 22715 bp, 22 predicted proteins | sample III_Fen_E1_4_FD_198770 | JGI IMG/M metagenome (GOLD analysis project Ga0302283, IMG submission 198770) | Peat permafrost microbial communities from Stordalen Mire near Abisko, Sweden - III_Fen_E1_4 | ecosystem: Environmental > Terrestrial > Soil > Wetlands > Permafrost | place: Sweden: Abisko... | reverse complement strand
GACGACTCGGTGTCGCTGTCACGCGCCGTGTAGCGCTCCGTGGAGGTGGGATCCGCCGCGCGTTCGATCCGAGCGAGGAGGGACGCAGCCATGCCCCCAGCATATCCCGCCGGCATGGCTACCGGTATCCCAACCCACGCTCCCGTTCAGCCATCACGCCGGCGTTCGGCCGCACAGCGAGGCACCGCGGGGGTTTGGGGGCAGAGCTCGGCGCCGCGCCGAGCGGAGCCCCCATCGTCAACCCGGGGCCCCCAACTCAACGCGGCGTCTCCCAGTCGTCCCCGGCGCTGACGCCCCCGTCGTGCCAGGTCCACACGATCTTCTGGTACGTCAGCGAGAGCTCTTCGTACTCGACGAAGCGGGCCAGCTTCGGCGAGCGGATGTTGGCCATCTTGAAGGTGATGGAGGAGATGTTGGCGTTGGTCAGCTGCACCGAATAGTGCTGCTTCTCTTGGCCGGTCGCGGACGCGCTCCAGAAGTCGAGGCGGGCCTCGGCGATGTTCTCGTTGGTGCAGAGGATCGACGAGAGCAGCGGCGAGGAGCGATCGAGCTCCTTGGTGACGTTGAGCGGCTTGTGGATCCGCTTGCCGGTGGGCAGGCCGCTCTGCGGGGAGCGCGGGCAGACGATCTCGTGCTGGACCGAGATGATGAGGATCTTGCCCTCACGCCCCTTCTGCGTGACCGAACCGCGGATCGGGCCTTGCCGCTCCGCGACGATCGACAGGTACGCAGCGAGGGCCATGATCTACCGTGGCATGCCTTGTGGCCGTCGTGCCAGGCAAACGCCACCTCCGGCTCACAAAAAGAAAAGACCCGGAGGTCGCCCCCCGGGTCATTCTGCGGAACGCCCGATGGCGCTCCGCGGCGGTCACACAGCCGAATCACCCACGCTCTCGCGAGTGCGAGAGTTGTCGGAGGATGCTCCACCCGTCGCGGAACGCTTTCGGCGTTCCGCAGGATGAGCGCGCCCTCCGAGGGTGAATCAGGTGCGCGCCTCCCAGTCGTCGACGGCCGAGATGCCGCCGTCGGTCCAGGTCCACTCGATCTTCTGGTAGGTCATCGCGATCTCCTCGTACTCGGTGTACTTCTGGAGCTCGGGGTTGCGGATGTTCGCCATGCGGAAGTCGAACGACGCGATGTTGGCGTTGGTCAGCTTGACGGTGAAGTGCTGAACCTCGCTGCCGACGCCCGTGCCGGCCTTGATCTGCGGCGTCCAGTACTTGAGCGTCACCTCGGAGAGGTTCTCGTTCGTGCAGAGCACGTTGAGGAGGAGCGGGGTCGACTTGTCGAGCTCCTTGGTGATCGTGAAGGGCCCGTGGATGCGCTGGCCGGTCGGCAGACCGCTCTGCACGTCGCGGGGGGTGCGGATGTTGTGCGACGCCGCGATGATCATGATGGAGTTCTCGCGACCCTTCTGGGTCACGGAACCGTTGATCGCGCCGCTCTTCTGCCCCTTGATGTAGGCATATGCTGCCATCGCCATGGTAATTGCACCTTGGTCCTCAGCGACGAACCCCCTGGACTCAGTCTACGCCCCTTTGCGCGCTGGCAGATGGCTCGTCCCTTGGATCAGTATCGGCCCGTCGAGCGCGCCGGCTTGCGCCGCCGCCGCTTCGGTCCAGGCCCCGCCCGAAGCTGGGCCAGAATAACCTGCCGAGCGTTCCCGTCAAGAGCTTGATCGCAAACTCCGGCGCCGGATTCTTGCGCTTTTTGCGCAGCTTTCACGACGCTGTGCGCTGCTTGAAATAGCGATTGGTTCCATGTGCTTGCGCGGAGCGGTCGCGGCGGCGTCGGTGGCAAGAGGTTTGCTTCGGGTCGCCGCAGGAGGTGGGCGGGGGCGAGGCGGTGACGATCGGGGCCGCCTCTCGAGCCGGCGGAGCTGGGGGCTGATCGGCACATGAATTTCGCGCGGGGAGAGCCTCGCGTGGTACGAAAGATGAGTGAGTCTTCGACGCCGCTTTTCAGCCCTCGCCGCGGGCCTCGCTGCGGTGCAGGGCCTCGCCGGCTGCAGCTCGGCGGACCAGCCCCACGCCGAGATCCCCTCCCGCTACCAGATCCCCATCCCCGTCTGCACCACACCGCTCTCGCCGGTGGCGCGCAAGGCCGGGGGCAGGGCGATCGTCCGCTCGCTCGATCCCGAGCAGTGGATGAGCGTGGTGTCGCCCGGCTACAATCCCCAGGGCGGTCTCGGGCCGACGGACACCGACTGCACGGGGCACTACCTCTTCGCCAACGAGTCGCTGCGCGGCGGCATCTCCACCAAGGGCTGGCCCCGCCCCTTCGACCCCGACGAGCTCGAGGTGCGCGCCGGTCCCGAGGGGATGCGCGTCATCTGGCTGCGCGTCCTCAAGTTCGACAACGGCGACGTGGGCGGCCCGGTGGCGCTGGTGCGCGCCGTCGACGATCACGCCGAGGTCTTCGGCATCGGCAGCTTCCGCGGGCCGCCCAAGTCGAAGATCAACCCGGTGCGCGTCGGCAACGAGAACCTCGCCGTCGCCGAGTCCACCATCTGCCCCGACCTCGACGACTGCCGCAAGCGCGCCGACTTCTACCTGGCGCGGCGCGGCCGCCTCATCGACTCGGCGCAGGTCGACCTGGAGCGGGTCCAGGTGGTGCCGAGCGCCACCGAGCGCGGGCTCTACGCCAAGTACACGCTCCGCACCGACGTCACCTACAAGCCCACCGGCATCCAGCTCCTCGAGCAGGTGCAGGTGAAGATCATCCACTACGAGACCGGCGAGCGCGACAGCGATCGCAACCTCCGCAAGGTGGAGTTCTCCCGCTTCCTCCGCGTCGAGCGCGACACGCTCTTCTCCTCCAACGACCCCCTCTGGGAGCGCGTCGTCGGTCAAGACTGACCATCCTGGGGAACGCCCGAGAGCGTTCCCCGACAAATGAAGCGCGCTCTCGCCCTCCTCTGCTTCCTGGTCGTCGCCTGCGACACCCGGCCGCCGGCGCCGCCGCGCGCCGCGGTGCCGGAGCGGAGCGTCGAGGTCATCCGGCGCGAGGGTAATCACCTCGTCGGCCAGGCGAGCCCGTACCTCGAGCAGCACGCGCACAACCCGGTCGACTGGTACCCCTGGGGTTCCGAGGCTCTCGACCGCGCCCGGCGCGAGCACCGCCTCCTCTTCGTCTCCGTCGGCTACGCCACGTGCCACTGGTGCCACGTGATGGAGAAGGAGACCTTCGAGGACGACGACACCGCGCGCCTCCTCAACGCCCGCTTCATCGCCATCAAGATCGATCGGGAGGAGCGCCCCGATCTCGACGCGCTCTTCATCGACGAGGTGACCCGGCTGGGGCAGGGCGCGGGCTGGCCGCTCAACCTGGTCCTCACCCCGGACCTCGAGCCGGTGCTCGGTGGCACTTACTTCCCCCGGGTCTCGTCCGGCGGCCGCCCCGGCCTCGCTGACGTCCTCCGGCAGGTCGACCAGGCCTTCCGCGACGACGGCCCCGGCCTGGCCCGGAAGGGCAAGGACCTGCTCGCCCAGATCACCGCCGAGTCCACGGCCACGAGCCCCGGCGGCGGCGACATCCGCGGCGATCTGCTGGCGGTGGCGATGGCGAACCTCGAGCACGCGCGCGATCCGGTCGAGGGCGGTTTCGGCACCGGGCAGAAGTTCCCGAACTCGCCGCTCCTCCTCGCCGAGCTGCGCTGGGCTGCTCGCACGCCGGCCGACGCCGGCGCGAGGGCGCACCTCGCGCTCACCCTCGATCGCCTGCGCCGCGGCGGCATCCACGATCCCCTGGCCGGCACCTTCCACCGCTACGCCACCGACCGCGCCTGGCGGGTCCCCCACTTCGAGAAGACCCTCTACGACAACGCCCAGCTCGCGGCGCTCTACCTGGAAGCCAGTCGCACCCTCGGCGATCCGCTCCTGGAGAAGGTGGGCCGCGGCACCCTCGACGATCTGATCGCCGCCTGGCAGCGCCCCGACGGCGGCCTCATCGTCGGCTTCGACGCCGACGACCCGGTCGGCGAGGGCGCCTACTACACCTTCACGCCCGCCGAGCTGACCCAGGCCCTCGGTGCCGCGGACGCGCGGCTGGTGGGAGCGCTCTTCGGGGTCACGGCCGCCGGTGAGCGCGCGCTCGGGGGGCGCAGCGTGCTCCATCGCCGCGACGAGGCTCTGGTCGCGAAGGAGCTCCAGGTCTCGCCCCAGGCGCTCGAGGAGGCGTGGGGGCGCGCGCAGCCGAGGCTCCTCGCGGTCCGCGCGCAGCGGCCCCCGCCGGCCGCCGACGACAAGGAGCTCGCCGGGTGGAACGGCCTGGCCTTGATGGCGCTCGCCGACGCCGCGCGCACCCTGGGCGACCCCCGCTACCTCGCGGCGGCACAGCGCGTCGGGCACTTCCTTGTCGACCGCTGCTGGGACGAAGCCTCGCGCACCATGCGCCGCGGTCTGCGCCGGGGTGCGCCGCTGGGGGAGGGGTTCCTCGACGACTACGCCCTCGCCGGGCTGGGGCTGCTCCGGCTCCACGCCGCCGACGGTGATCTCGCCTGGCTCGGGCACGCCGCCGCGATCGCCGGCGCGATGGTGGAGCGCTTCCACGACGACGGGCGCGACACCTTCTTCCAGGCTCCGCTCCCTCCGGGCCCTCGCGCTCCGGGGAGCGCGTCCGACGGCGCCTTGCCGCTGCGACGCCCCGACATCGACGACGGCGTCCTGCCCTCGGGCGGATCGGCGGCCGCGCTGCTCTCGATCGAGATCGGCGCCCTCGCCGGCGATCAGCCGCGCAGCGAGCGCGGGGTGCGCGCCCTGCGTGCCGTGGCCTCGCGGCTCCGGGAGTCGCCGTTCTCCTCCGGGTTCTTCCTGGTCGCCCTCGATCACGCCACCGGCGACGCCCGCGAGGTGGTCATCGCGGGCGACCCCGCCGACCCGCGCACGCGCGCGCTCGTCGCCGAGCTCGCCGCCACCAGTGACGCGCGTGTGCTGGCGGTGATCCTCCCCGCCGCCGGCGCGCCCGAGGCAATCCTCCGCGCCTACCCGGCGCTCGCTGGCAAGGTCGCTCTCCACGATCGTCCCACCGCGTTCGTGTGCCGCTTCGGCGCGTGCGAGGCGCCGACCGGCGATCCAACCGTGCTGCGTCGGACGCTGGCGATGGGGCGCTGACGTCGTCGCGCTCGACGCGTCGCGTCGCCGCGCTTCCCCATGGCGGGGCACCGCACCGTGGCACTACCATGGCGGCCGAATGATGCGTTCCAGCTTCATCGCTCGAGCGGCGCTGGCGGGGTGGCTCCTCGGGGGCGGCGCCGGGTGCAGCGTCCTCCTGGCGACGGACGCCGAGCAGTGCTCCGTCGACGCGGACTGTACGGCGCGGGGCGCTGCCTTCGCTGCCACGGTGTGCACGGCCAGCGTCTGCGTGCCCAAGCCCGACCCCAAGTGGGGCTGCATCGGGAGCGTCGCCCCGTTGACGAGCGGCGGCACCGCGCCGTTCAAGGTGCAGCTCCTCGACCTCCTCAGCAACGCCCCCGTCGCCACGAACCTCACCATCGAGCTCTGCAACAAGCTCGATCCGACCTGCGCCTCCCCCCTGGGCGCGGCGCTGCCGGTGGACTCCATGGGCTGGGTCAGCGCCACGGTCGCGTCGGACTTCGAGGGGTACCTCGACATCACGGACACGACCGGCAACTACCTCCCCTCGCTCATCTTCATCGACGTGGTGGCGATCGGGCAGAACCCGAGCGTGCTCCTCATCCCCAAGGGCGCCGAGCAAGGCCTGGCGGCGAACGCCAACGTCACGGTCGATCCGACGGCGGCCCTCATGCTCACGCGCACCGTCGACTGCACGGAGGCGGCCACGGCCGGCGCGAGCGTCGGCGTGTCGCCGCTGGGCGCCGCGACGGGCTTCTACCTCATCAACAGCAGCGTCCTGGTCACGGCGACGGAGACCGACAGCGCCGGCGACTGCGGCTTCATCAACCTCGCCGCCCCCCAGAGCCTCACCGTCACCGGCACGGTCGGCCCCGGCGGCGCGGAGTTCGGCAGGGTGACCACGCTGGTGCGCCCCGGAGCGATGACCTACCAGCTCCTCCGGCCGACCAACCCGCCTTGATGCCCGCCGTGACCCACGTGAGGACGTCATGATGGACGCCGGCCCCGAGACCCGCGCGCGCTACCAGGTGATCACCACCCTCGGGCAGGGCGGGATGGCGCGCGTGCTGCTCACCGTCTCGCGCGGGCCGGCGGGGGTCGACAAGCTGCTGGTGGTCAAGGAGCTCAAGGCCGAGCTCAAGGGCGATCCCGAGTTCCTCACCATGTTCCTCGACGAGGCGCGCATCGCGGCGCGCCTCAACCACCCCAACGTCATCCAGACGTACGAGGTGTCGAGCGACGGCGAGCACCCGCTCATCGTCATGGAGTACCTCGAGGGCCAGTCGCTGAGCGCGCTCCTCGGCCGCGTCAGCCGCAAGGCGATGCCGCTCGATCTGCACCTCCACATCCTGGCGCAGACGGCGGCCGGCCTGCACTACGCCCACGAGCTCCGGGAGTTCGACGGGCGCCTCCTCGACGTGGTCCACCGGGATGTGAGCCCGCACAACGTGTTCGTCACCTACGACGGCCTGGTCAAGCTCGTCGACTTCGGCATCGCCAAGGCGGCCGACTCGGCGGGGCTGACCCGCGCGGGGACCTTCAAGGGCAAGGTCGGCTACGCGTCGGCGGAGCAGCTCGGCGGGGGCAAGGGTGTGGTCGACCGGCGCACCGACATCTTCGCGCTGGGCGTGATGATCTGGGAGGCCGTGGCCCACCGCCGCCTCACCTTCGGCGAGGCCGAGGGCGCCGTCATGAACCGCCGCCTCCACGGCGGAGACCCCTCGATCCTCAGCGTCGTCCCCGACGTGCCCGAGGAGCTGGCGCGCATCTGCGACCGGGCCATGGCCTTCGATCCCGCCGATCGCTACGCCACCGCCGCCGAGCTCCGCGCCGCGCTCGAGGGCTTCCTGGACACCTCCAAGCGCATCGGCACCGAGGAGATCGGCGCCCTCGTGCGCGACCACTTCGCCGCCGATCGGGAGAAGATCCGCGGCCTCGTCGAGGCGCGCATCCGCGGTCTCCGCGCCGGCGACAGCATGGGCCCCGGGGACTTCTCCCCGCTCTCGCTCTCGCGTCGCCTGCCGGCTCCCTCCGAGCCCAGCGAGCCGACCATGAGGGCGACCTCGACCGCGTCCTCCGTCGCCAAGCCCGCCCCGGTCAAGCCCGCCGCCGAGCGCTCCCGCACGCCCACGCTCATCGCCGTCGGTGTCGCCCTCGCCGCGCTGGCAACGGGCTTCCAGCTCACGCGCAGCCCCGGTGCGCCCGTCGCGGCCGACACCGCACCGTCCGCGACTCCCGCGGGGCCCGCGGCGACCGTCAGCGCCGCCAGCGCCGCCAGCGCCGCCAGCGCGGCGACGATCGACGTCTCCATCTCCGCCGATCCGCCGGAGGCGCGCGTCTTCCTCGACGACGTGGCGCTCGCCTCCAACCCCTTCCACGGCGCCATGGCTCGCAGCCCGCTGGCCCGCCGCCTCCGCGTCACCGCGCCTGGCTTCACGGCCGAGGAGCGCCTGGTCACGCTCGACCGCGACCTCCACCTCGAGCTCGCCCTCAAGCCGCTCGCGGGTCCTCTTCCGGTGACCGGCCCGGTCGCCTCCCCGGCGCGCGGCGGCCCCGCCGCCGTCGCGACCACCCGGGTGGCCGCCCCCGCGGCGCCCACCGCCGCCCCCGGCGAATCGCTCACCAACCCGGCGCGCAAGAAGACGCGCACGATCGACAGCGACTTCTGACCCCATGAAGCCAGCCCGCCTGCTCCCCCGCCTCGCCCTCGCGACCGTCCTGCTCTCGACGTCGATCGCGGCCGCCCAGCCGTCTCCGGCGGGGGCGCCGCCGGCCGCCGCCGCTGTCGAGGAGGGCAAGGCCCACTTCCTGCGCGGCGTCTCCCTCTTCCACGAGAGCGACTTCCGCTCGGCGCTGGTCGAGTTCCGCCGCGCCTACGAGCTGAGCCACAACTTCAAGGTGCTCTACAACCTGGGGCAGACCGAGCTGGAGCTGCAGGACTACGCGGGCGCGCGGAGCTCGTTCCAGCGCTACCTCTTCGAGGGCGGCGGCGAGATCGAGGCCGGGCGCCGCGCCTCGGTCGAGGAGGACATCAAGAAGCTCGCGGCCCGCGTCGCGCGCGTCGAGGTCAAGGCCAACGTCACCGACGCCGAGGTGCTCGTCGACGACGTGGTCGTCGGCAAGACCCCGCTCAAGGAGCCGCTCCTGGTCAGCATCGGCCGCCGCAAGCTCACCCTGCAAAAGGGCGGCGCCGTGTCCACCGCCCGCTTCGTCGAGCTGGCCGGCGGCGACCTCGTCCCCGTCGCCCTCGACCTGGCGGACAGCCGACCCCAGGCCGCCGCCGCGCCGCTCGCCGTCGTCCCTCCGCCGCCGGCCCCGCTCCCGCCGGCGCCTGCGTCGCCGCCGCGCACCGGAATGTGGGTGGGGCTCGGCGTCACCGGCGCTCTCACCCTGGGGGCCGTGGTCACCGGGGTCCTCGCCCTGGGCGCCCACAGCAGCGCCGAGACCACGCTCGGCACCGTGGGAGTCTCCGCCTCGGCGGTCCAGGCGGCCCACTCCAAGACGGCGACGCTGGCGCTGGCCACCGATCTCCTGGGCGGCGCGGCCATCGTCATGGCCGGCGTCACCGTCGCGCTCGGCGTGACCGGCAGCAAGACCGATGCAGCGCCTCCCCGGGCGGCGATCACGCTCGGGCCGCGCGGCGCCGCGATCTCGGGCTCGTTCTGAGAGCCGGGCAGCTCGACGCCGGGGCGATCTACAGCTCAGTGACGGTGTTGTCGTCGAAGTTGGCGACCCACATGTGCACGCCGTCGAACGCGGTCGCGACCGGGCCAACGCCCACGTTGAAGGTGCCGAGCGTCGCCCCGCCGGGAGACAGCTCGGTCACGGTGTTGTCGGTACCCTGGGCGACCCACATGTTCGTGCCGTCAAACGCGATCGCATCCGGAGAGCAGACGCCCACGCACACGCCGAAAGCGCCGAGCTCCGTGCCGGCCGGCGAGAGCTCCGTGACCACGCTATTGCCGTTGGCGATCCACATGTTGGTACCGTCGAACGCGATCGCGCCCGAGCCGCCGAGCACGTTGAAGGTGCCGAGCGTCGCCCCGGTCGGCGAGAGCTCCGTGCCGCTGCCGTCCCCGTTGGTGACCCACATGTTCGTGCCGTCGAACGCGATCCCGGTCGGGCGGTCGCCCCCGGTGAAGGTGCCGAGCGTCGCGCCGCTCGGCGAAAGCTTCGTGACGTTGTCGCTCAGGTAGTCGTCGACGACCCACACGTTCGTCCCGTCGAACGCGATCGCAGTCGCGGCACCGAAGCCGGTGCCCACGTTGAAGGTACCGAGCGTCGCCCCGCTCGGCGAAAGCTTGGTGACGCTGGAGCCGATGTGGTCGGCGACCCACATATTCGTGCCGTCGAACGCGATCGCGATGGGGCTGGTGCCCGCGGGGAAGGTGCCGAGCGTCACCCCGCTCGGCGAGAGCTCGGTGACGCTGGCGCCGTGGTAGTTGGCGACCCACATGTTCGTGCCGTCGAACGCGATCGCGATGGGGCCGGTGCCCACGGGGAAGGTGCCCAAAGGCCCGCACGTCGCGGTGCTCGGGGCGCAGGCGGCGACGGTCTTCGCGCAGGCGCCTGGTGCGAGGGAAGCGACGGGCGCAAGGGGTGCGAGGCAGAGGTCGGCGGCCGACGGGCAGACGTTGCAGGGGCCGGTCGCGCAGTCACTGTTCTGGCTGCACGCGCCGCCCGAACTGGAGGAGCTCGTGCTCGACGAGCTGGAGGAGCTCGATGTGCTGCTCGACGAGCTGGAGGAGCTCGTGCTCGACGAGCTGGAAGAGCTCGATGTGCTGCTCGACGAGCTGGAAGAGCTCGATGTGCTGCTCGACGAGCTGGAGGAGCTCGTGCTCGACGAGCCGGAGGAGCTCGATGTGCTCGACGAGCTGGAGGAGCTCGATGTGCTGCTCGACGAGCCGGAGGAGCTCGTGCTCGACGAGCTGAAGGAGCTCGACGAGCCGCCGGCGCCCGCGGCCATGCCCGCCCCGGCGCCGGTCGACCCCCCTGCGCCGGTCGACCCGCTCGTGCCTGGCTCGACGATGGTGCTCGTGCAGCCAGCGGCCAACGTGGCGAGCAGCAGCAAGCGGGCTGCGAAGCGCGTTCCCATGGTCAGCTTCGGCACCGAGGGTATCAGCGCGCGGATAGGAATTCCTAGACCCCTCGCCGTTGTCAGCCCCCTCGTCGAGGCGGAGCGCGCCGGCACGGGGGGCTGGACGCTGGCGCGTAGGGCGGCCTGCGGCTCGGCGCAAAGACGTCGTCGAGGAGCCAGAGAGCACGAGGCTCCCCCAGTCCGCGAAGTGCTCACCGTCGCGAGGGATCACGCCCTCGGTCACGGCACCCGAGACATGGTGGGGCGATGTAGGGGCGCGGGGAGCCGAGGCCCCGGGCGTGCCGCTCGCCCGGCGCGTGCGATACTGAGCCGATGAGCGTCCTCACCCCCTCGCTCTCCTGGCTCGCCGTTGCCGTAGGCAGCTCCCTCCTCCTCGTCCTCGCCTTCCTCGCCGCGAGCGTCCTCGCCGGCTGGTACGAAGAGCGCGCGCGACGGGGGCTCGCCGCCGTCGCTCGCGGGGCCCGGCTGCGGGCCGGCTTCGGCGCGTTCCAGGGGGAGGCGCGGCCTCTCGACGGGCGCCCCGGCGGGCTGCTCGTCACCAATACGCTCACCCAGGTCCGGTTCGGCGGGGGCGCGTGGCGCGACAGCGGGCGCGAGACCACGGGGTCGCCGTTCGCGCTGGTGCTTTCGAGCGGCGAGGAGATCGAGGTGGACCCGCGTGACGCGGTCCTCAGCGATCGCGACCCGAGCAGCCCGTACACCATGGGCGTGACGCGCGACATCGTCACCCGGCTCTCCACGGGCGACGTGATCTGGGCGACCGGCGTGCTCACGCGGCAGCGGGATCAGGGGGACGGGGCCTATCGCAGCGGGGTCACCCGGCGCCGGCTCCTCGCGCCGCGCCGCGGGCGCATCGCGCTCGGGCCGGAGTCGCCGCTGCCGCGCTGGCAGGCGCTCGCGCGCGCTCACAAGCTGGGCGGCCTCCTCGCGGCGGGCGCGCTGGCGGTGCTCCACCTGACCGTGTATCGCGGCGCGGACGTGGCGCTCTTCGAGTACCGCGTCTGTGGGCTCCCCGCGGGGCCCGATCCCTTCCCGGCGGTCCTCTTCGGCGCGATCGTCGGGCTCGCGGTGACCGCCCTCGGCTGGCGCGCGCTGGTGGTGCGGACCAAGCTCCGCCCGGTCCGCGCGGCGCGACGCCGCTAGCTCCGAGCCGTCCCCCGCGGGTCGGCGTCCAGGGTGGGGTAAGATGCGGGTCGCATGCTCTACCGGGGTCGCTTCGCGCCGTCGCCCACGGGCGACCTCCACCTCGGCAGCGCCGCCGCCGCGCTCTTCTGCGCCGCTGCGGCGCTTCGGGCGGGGGGCACCCTGGTGCTTCGCATGGAAGACCTCGACGCGGATCGGGTCATCGCCGGCAAGGACGCCGCCATCCTCGACGATCTGCGCTGGCTGGGCCTGACCTGGGACGAGGGGCCGGACGTGGGCGGCGCGGCCGGACCCTACGTGCAGTCGCAGCGGCGCGATCGCTACGCCGCGGCCATCGATCGGCTCGCTTTGAGCGGGCTCACCTACTACTGCGACTGCTCCCGCGCCGAGATCGCCCGCGCGGCGAGCGCCCCTCACGCCGGGGAGGAGGGCCCGCGCTATCCGGGCACCTGCCGGCCCCAGGGCATGCGCGCGCGCACGTTTCGGCGGCCCCCGGCGGTGCGGCTGGCGGTGCCAGCGGACGCGAGGGTCGCGATCGACGACGCCGTGCTCGGCCCCCTCGAGGAGGACGTGGCGGCGGTGACCGGCGACTTCGTCCTGCGCCGCGGCGACGGCGTCTTCGCCTACCAGCTCGCGGTGGTCGTCGATGATCTGGCGATGGGCATCACCGACGTGGTGCGCGGCGGCGATCTGGCCTCGTCGGCGCCGCGGCAGGCGCTCCTCGCCCGCCTGCTCGGGGGCGAGCCGCCACGCTTCGCGCACGTGCCCCTGCTCCTCGGTCCCGACGGCGCCCGCCTCGCCAAGCGCGCGGCGGGGATGACCTTGCGCGATCAGCGTGCCGCCGGACGGAGCGCGGCGGATCTGGCGGGCGCCCTCGCCGCGGCCTACGGGCACCGGCTCGGCGAGGCCGCGGATCCGCTCCGTGCGCTGGCGGACGCGCTCGATCTTCGTCGCCTGCGCGGGCTCACCGTCGTGGTGGGGGCGTCGCTCGCTGGGCGCGCGATCGGCCCCGGGGAAACCTGCTAGGCTCGCGCTCAATGCGGCCGCATCCGGGTGCTCCTGCGCTCGTCGGGACCGTCGTCGGCGGGCGCTATCGGGTCATTCAGCTCCTCGGTAGCGGCGGCACCGGCGACGTGTACCTCGCCGAAGGCGTGGGCGGTCACGCTGGGGGCTACCCCCAGACCCCCGGCCGGGTGGCGCCCGCGCCGAGCCGGGTGGCGATCAAGGTGCTGCGCGCGGAGCACCACGCCGACCGCCAGCTCATCCGGCGCTTCCGTCGGGAGGCGGAGGCCGCCGCCAGCGTGCGCCACCTCAACCTGCTCGAGGTGCTCGAGCCGCCCTTCGAGGCGGACGGCATCCTCTGCTTCGTCATGGAGCTGCTGGTCGGGCTCGATCTCGCCGACACGCTGGCGTACTCGCGGACGCTGGGTCCGGCGCGGGCGGTGGGGATCGCCGCCGGGGCGGCCGACGGGCTCGCGGCCGCCCACGCTGCCGGCGTCGTCCACCGGGACGTGAAGCCGGAGAACATCTTCCTAGTTCACGCCGCCGACGGGCGGGAGGCGGTGAAGCTCCTCGACTTCGGCTTCGCCTGGATGCCGGGCGACCGGGCCGCCTGGAGGGGCCCCACCTACCCCTGGTCCCGGTGGGGGGCACCCGCCGCCCCGGCCGCGGGCCCCTCGGCGCTGGGCACGCCGGAGTACATGGCGCCCGAGCAGGCCCAGGGGGCCGCCCCGCGCCCGTCCGCCGACATCTACTCCCTCGGGATCGTCCTCTACGAGATGCTCGCCGGGCGGGCGCCCTTCGCCGGGGACTACCCGGCCATCGCCCGCGAGCATGGCGAGCGCCCGGTGCCGCCGATCCGGAGCTTCAACCCCGCGGCCGCGCTCTCGCCCGAGCTCGAGGCGGTGCTCTCGGGGGCCCTCGCCAAGGACCCGGCGGACCGTTTTTCCTCGATGGGCGCGATCCGCCTCGCTCTCCTCGCCACCCCGGAGGCCTCGGGGCGCGCCGTTTGAGCGCGTTCGAGGGGCCAGGCGCTCGTGGCCTTTGCTCTCCGGGCCGTCCCCTGCTAGACGCCCTATCAGGGTCGGGCACTTCTTGCCCGGGCCAAGCCGGCTGTTTTCAGCCCGGCAGGCCGCTTGCCCGCGCACCGCTCGCCTCCCAGGGTCTCCGCATGCGCGGGCCCGTCATCCCTCCCTTGGGCCACGCATCCCGGCCGGTCCACGCCGTTCATCCTGGGAAACGCCCGGGAGCGTTCCCCGACAAGTCGGTTTTACCATGGGTCGATCGACCCCTTCCCCCCTGAACCAACCTCCCCCGCGAACAGGCGACGATCCCGAGCCGAGCGTGTCCTCCTCCGAAGGGCGCGCCGCTCCCGATGCACGCGCCTCTCGCGCGCGCCGTCGCGTCCATGCCGACCCGGCCACCCGCGATCGCGCGGATGAGGACGCGATTGGGTACACCGTCTCCGATATGCCGCCCGCGCCCAGCGCGGCTCCCAACGTGGGGGCTCCGCCCCCACACCCCCGGCCCCGCGGGGGCTCTGCCCACGCGAGGGTGGACTCGGGGGCCTCACCCGCTCGATCCCGTGGTGGCTCTGCCCCCGAGACGGTCGACCGGGTCGCGCCGAGGGCGGAGGGATCGCACGGGGCCGGGCATGGGCCGGGCCCCGGGCGCTACGACGTGGTGTTCGAGGATGCGCGGGTGGATCCGGACGTGCAGAAGGTGCTGCGGCGCCTGATGCGCAGCGGGCACGAGGCGTACCTGGTGGGCGGTGGGGTGCGGGACCTGCTCCTGGACCGGCGGCCCAAGGACTTCGACGTGGCCACCAGCGCCCGCCCCGAGGAGGTGCGGGAGCTGTTCCGGAACTCGCGCATCATCGGGCGGCGCTTCCGGCTGGTGCACGTGCTCTTCCAGGGTGGGAAGGTCATCGAGGTCGCCACCTTCCGCAAGAGCCCCAAGGAAGAGACGGACGAGGCCACGACCAGCGGCGCCAACGGCGCCAACGGCGCCGAGCTGCTCATCCGCAGCGACAACGTCTTCGGTGACGCGAGCGAGGACGCGCTGCGGCGCGACTTCACCATCAACGCGCTCTTCTACGACATCGAGAAGAAGCAGGTCATCGACTGGACCGGCGGCATGGAGGACGTGCGCCGCCGCGTGGTGCACACCATCGGCGACCCGGAGACGCGCTTCCGCGAGGATCCGGTGCGCATCCTGCGCGCGCTCAAGTTCGCCGGGCGCCTCGACCTGGGGATCACCCCGGACGTCTACGATGCCATCGTCTACTGCCGGGAGTCGCTGGCGCTGGCGGCGCGACCGCGGTTGTCGGAGGAGATCCTCCGCCTGCTCCGCGGCGGCCAGGCGCGGCGCACCATCTACCTGGCCTGGGAGACCGGCGTGCTCGAGGTGCTCCTCCCCGAGCTGGCCGGGCTGCTCTACGACGACGGCGCCGAGGAGGGCCCCGGCCACCGGGTGTGGCGCCTGCTCGACTACATCGACAAGCGCACCGCGGAGGACGGCCCGATGGACGACACCGTCCTGTGGACGCTGCTCCTCCTCGAGCCGATGAAGGAGGCCTGCGAGGGCGCGGCCGATCGCGCCAGCGCCGTGGCCGACTTCCTCGAGCCGCTCATCGAGCGCATCGCCATCTCGCGGCGCTATGCCGACGGGATGCGGCGCATCGTCTCCGTGCTGCCGCGCCTGGTGTCGGGGCGCGCCGGTCGCTTCGCCCGGACCGAGATGTTCCACCTCGCCATCGAGGTGGCCGCCGCCGAGCTGCGCTCGCGCGGCGAGCCCAGCGAGGCCGTCGATCGGCTTCGCTCCGCGCCCACCGCGCGCGGTGCGCACGAGGGTGTGCCGACCCCCGCGCCGCGTCCCCGGCGCGACCGGCAGTTCGACGGGGGCCGGGGGCGGCGCTAGCCCATGGCAGGACGGGCCGCCTCGCGCGCTGGCAGCGCCTCTGCGCGGGCGCTCGTGGCCGCGGCCGTCGGGCTGCTGGCGCTGGGGCCCTGGGATCGCGAGCCCGCCGCCGAGGCCAAGGAGCATCGCGGCGGGGGCAGCCGCGGGATCTTCGAGTACGGAGCCCGGGTCCAGTCGCCGCAGAAGTTCCTGGAGCGGCGCACCTACCTTCACGGAGGCCAGCTCGACACCCGCAAGCACGCGCTCGCGCTGCGCTGGCTGGTCGAGCACTACGGGCACGTCGACGACGACGTCACCATGCGCTGGAACACCCAGCCGTCGCACGGCCACGCTCGCACCGTTCAGTTCATGGGGATGCCCATCTCCATCCACGCCAGCATCGCGCCGGCGCTGGCGGCCGTGGAGAAGCGCATCAAGAAGACCTGTACCGGCGGCTCACGCTACACGCCCAAGGCGATCGGCGGCTTCCGCTCCGGCAACACCTACCGCGGCGTGGAGGTGTCCAACCACCTGCTCGGCATCGCCATCGACATCGACCCCGACCGCAACCCCTGCTGCGGCTGCGTCGATCCCTGGCCGACCAACCCCGTCTGCAAGAAGACGGGCACCGTCTACAAGCGCACGTCGCTGCCGCGCTGCTGGATCCAGTCGTTCGAGCGCTTCGGCTTCGACTGGCTCGGGCACGACACGCTCGAGGACACCATGCACTTCGAGTTCCTCGGCGATCCGGACCGGATCACCAAGTAGGCGCGAGCGGAGGCGAGCTCAGCCTCCGGAGCTCACGCATCGCGCTGGCGACGCAGCGACTGCACGACGTCGAGGAACGCGCGGAGCGGCGGCGGAACGTGGCGATTGGCCGGGTGGTAGAGGAATAGCCCGGGCACCGGCGGGCACCAGTCGTCCAACACGGTGACGAGCTGCCCGTCGTCGAGGTACGGACGCGCGGTCGACTCGGGCACGTAGGCGAGGCCGAGCCCCTCGGCGGCGGCGTGGGTCACCAGGCGAACGTCGTCGAGAACGAGCGTGCCGGGCACGTCGATCGAGACGTTGCGCTTGCCCTTGGCGAGCTCCCAGCGATAGCGCTTGCCGCTCGGGAGCCGGATGCGGATGCAGCGATGCTCGCGCAGATCGGCCGGCTTCTTCGGGACGCCGTGTGCCTCGACGTACGCAGGCGACGCAACGACGAGGAAGCGCACCGGATCGCCCACGCGCACCGCGATCATGTCCTGCGGGACCGCCTCGCCGAGCCGCACGCCGGCGTCGAAGCCGAGCTTCACGATGTCCACCAGCCGGCCGTCGGTCACCAGCTCGAGGGTGACGTCCGGGAAGCGCGCGAGGAAGGTCGGCACGATGGTCTCGAGGAGGTGGCGCGCGCCCGGCTCGAGCAGCTCAAAGACGAGGGCCGGGTGGTGATGCTCAGCAGCGAGGGGCACCGGCGCGCGCCCGTCGGCGCCATCGAGCTCGACAACCTCTCGGGCGACGAGGGGTACCAGCCGTTGGTGGCCTACGGCCAGTCGAAGATGGCCAACCTGCTCTTCGCCAAAGAATTGCAGCGACGCTTCGCCGGCACCAAGAAGACCGCCTACGCGGTGCACCCCGGCGTCGTCGATACCAACCTCGCCCGTAACCTGGGGCCGGTGCTCAGTCGGGTGCTGGCGGCCATCGGGCCCCTCTTTCTCAAGTCCGTCGGCGAGGGCGCCGCGACCGAGGTCTTCGCCGCAGTGAGCCCGAAGGCAGTGCCCCTGGCGGGCAACTACCTCGCCGACTCGAACGTGAAGAAGCCCCGCGCCGATGCAGAAGACGCCGCGCTCGCCACCCGGCTGTGGGCGGAGTCGGAGAAGATCGTTCAAGCGCTCTAGATCGCCAGCGAGATGGCTCCGCTCGCCCGGTCGCTGCCGCTTCTGGCTCGGTACGAAAGACGGAAGGGAGCCTCGGCCCGGCAGGTAGCGGGCCCGCCCCAGCCCCCGTCCCGGAACGCTCTCGGGCGTTCCGGAGGGTGACTAGCCTTCTTCTTCGAGGATCTGCTCGCGCCAGGCGAGGAGATCGCTGGCGCGGTGCTCGGCGGTCGCCGTCGACAGGCCGGAGAGCTTCTCGATGCGGGCGCCCAGGGCCTTCTTGGTGGGGGGCTTGGGCGAGAGCAGCGTCGGCGCGAGGGCGCGGAGGATCACGCTCTCCTCGATGGCGAGGCGGAGGGCGTCGCGCTCGGCGTCGCTCTCCTGGGGGGTCGCCAGGAGCGCGCTGCCGCGGGGCGTCGGGGCGCGGCCGCGATCGAGTAGCTCCAGCGCCTGGGCGGCCCGGACGGCGTAGCCGACGTGGCGGGCGGAGATGTCCGTCTCCTCGGCGATGCGTTCGAGCGTGGACGCGCCGTCGGCGATGGAGGTGAGCACCGCGCGGATCCGCGCGAGGTTGGGCGCCTGGGGTACGTCGGCGCTGTCGATGTCGGGGAGGCTTTTTCGAGGCATGGTTGGTACGAGGGCGAGGGGACACTACCATCGGTGCGGCCCCGGAACCAAGGTCTCGACGGCGCGGCGTTTCGACCGGCGCGTTCGGGCGGCGCGTTCGGGCGGCGCGCTCGACCCGCGCGCTCGACCGAGGCGCAGCTTGCGCGGCCGGCGCGGCGGCGCTACTCCGCGGGCCCCACCGCATGTCGAACCCCTCCCCCGAACGCGCCGCGGCCGTCCTCGTGGCCGTACAGCTCCCCGGCGTCACCGACGTCGATCACGCCGCCAACCTCGCCGAGCTCGGCCGCCTGGTGCAGACCCTCGGGCACGAGGTGGTCGCGTCCGTCTCGCAGAAGCGCAGCGCGCTCGCCCCGGCCGCCGTGCTCGGGGAGGGGAAGCTCAAGCAGCTCGCCCAGATGACCGGGGGCTCGGGCACCATCCCCTCGAGCGCGCCGGAGAAGAAGGACAAGGCCCGCGCCCGCCGCGCCGCCGCGGAGGACGACGCCGTCGACGAGGAGGACGAGGACGAGGCCGCCCCGCTCGACGCGCCGCCCGCGCGCACCGCGACGGTGGTGGTGGTCGACAACGAGCTCTCGCCCAGCCAGGCCCGCAACCTGGAGCGCGCCACCGGCGCGGAGGTGCTCGACCGGACCGGCGTCATCGTCGAGATCTTCCACCGCCACGCCCGCAGCCGGGAGGCCAAGCTGGAGGTCGAGATCGCGCGCCTCAACTACGTGGCGCCCCGCCTGCGCGAGGCGGGCGGCGCCGATCGGCAGCGCGGCGGCATCGGGGGCAAGGGCGCCGGCGAGTCGGCCCTGGAGCTGGACAAGCGCAAGATCCGCGACCGCATCGCCGAGCTGCGCGAGGAGCTCGCCGCCATCCAGAAGGAGCAGGGCGTGCGTCGGGCCCAGCGCCGCGATGCCCGCCGGGTGGCGCTGGTCGGCTACACCAACGCCGGCAAGTCCTCGTTGATGCGCGCCCTCACCGCGAGCGACGTGCTGGTGGCCGACAAGCTCTTCGCCACCCTCGACACCACCGTGCGCGCCCTCCAGCCGGAGACCAAGCCGCGGATCCTGATCTCGGACACGGTCGGCTTCATCAAGAAGCTCCCCCACGACCTGGTGGCCTCGTTCCGCAGCACCCTGGACGAGGCGCTCGAGGCGTCGTTCCTGCTCTACGTCGCCGACGCCTCCGACCCCACCTTCCGCAGCCAGCTCGAGGTGACCCGCACCGTCCTCGGCGAGATCGGCGCCTCGGCGGTGCCCAGCCGCCTCCTGCTCAACAAGGTCGACCGCCTCGACGCCGAGGCGCGGGCCGCCCTCGTCGCCGAGCTGCCGGACGCGATCCTCCTCTCGGCGAAGGATCCGGCCGACGTGGCGATGCTGCGCCAGACCATCGTCGCCTTCTTCGAGGCGGCCATGGTCGAGGGGGAGCTCCTCGTGCCCTACGCCAAGCAAAACCTCGTCGGGGAGGTGTTCGAGTCGGCGCGCGTCCTCTCGGAGGAGTACGACGAGGCCGGCCGTCGTCTCAAGGTGCTGGCTCACCCGGCGGCGCTGGCGCGCCTCGAGAGCCTGCTGCGGCGCTGAAGACCTCGAGCGTCACTCCACGGGGCCGTCGCCGGAGCTGGCAGGCGGCTCCTGGGGGAGCCTCGCTGCGCGACGCTCTTCGACGTCGAGGCCGGCCAGGATCACGGCGCGCAGGCCGTCCGAGCGGGTCGCCGACCGGCCGGGGAGGGCGTAGAGCCGGAGCAAGGCGTCCAGCCGCGCGATCGTCGCCGGATCCAGGCGGACGGCGACGTGGCCCTTGCGCGAACCCTGGTCCTTCGATTGAGACATGGTCAGAAACGCGCCGGCACGCGGGCCCTGGGCCGTCCCCAGGGGCAGCTTTCCGCCAGCTCCAGGGACTGTCGTATCTGAACGCGTGACCAGTTTCACCCCGCGCGGTGGCGGGCCTCGGACGTTCTCCGGCAGGGGGCGCGCTCGGGTCGGCTTGACAGAGCGCGCGTGCCGGCGGTCACCCCGGGGGATCGCCACCGCGGGCGGCGGCGGCCGCGACCCGAGCGGCGCGGCGCTCCTCCAACTCGAGGCCGGCGAGTATCACGGCGCGCAGGCCGTCCGATCGCGTCGCGGCGCGCCCCGGGAGGGCATAGAGCGGGAGGAGCGCGTCCAGTCGCGCGATGGTCGGCTCGTCGAGACGGACGGCGACGTGCCCTCTGGGCAAATCCGTACCTTTGGACCGGGGCATCGCCGCAGCATGCTCCCGGAGATGCCTTATCGTCAACGTGGTGGACGAGCGACGGAGGGTGTTTGTCGATCGTCAACGCCATTGATTCATGAGAACGTGGCCCGCCCATTCTCGTGCACGACGTGCACGTCGTGCGGGGCTGAGAACGGCTACCGGCGTCAGGGGCACTGCGGCCCCTCGCCGCGGCGGAACACCTCCGCGAACCCGAGCGAGAGGGCCTCGATGGCCACCATGGTGGTGTGCAGGTAGAAGCCTTGTTTGACCAGATCCCCCAGGCGGGCCCGCGCCGCCTGGTAATCTCCCCAGGAGCCGTCGGCGTTCTGCGCGTCGAGCAGATAGCGCAGAGCTCCGGGATACTCCGGATCCCCGGTGAAGCGCAGGTAGCGCAGACACGCCACGAGCTCCGCCACCAGATCGGGATCGTGCCTGTCGCGCCAGGTGGCGGCGAGGCGGGGGAGGGCGCCGCGCAGGTAGAGCCGCTCGGGATCGGCGAACGGCTCCTCGTCTTGTCGATCACCGAAGTCGTAGGCGGCATAGACCTCGTGGGTGAGCGCGTAGACGTCGGCCCGGGCGAGCTCGTCGGGCGGGGCCTTGCGGGCGATGAGCCCCTGCTCGAGCGCGCCCTCGAGCGTGAAGGGCTCGGCCAGGCCGAAGTGCTGATAGTACCCGTGGAAGGCGCGGCGCTGGTGGGGGCCTCGCTCGCGCAGGTGGGCGTCGAGGCGGCCCTTCGCCGCGGCGATCCCGGCGCGGTAGCGGGAGATGTCGAGCCCGAAGCCGTCGAGGAGCACCGCCGCGCGCAGGTACGAGGTGGCGTCCTCGTGGAACTCGCGATCATCGACCGTGAGCATGTCGTGATAGCGATCCTCGATCGTCGGCCGGGCCAGCTCCTCGACGCGGGCGAGCAGGGCGGGCCGGTCTTCGGGCGAGGCGATCTGATAGAGTCGATGGTAGGCGTCGAGCGCCTCGACCAGCTTCTTCTTGCCCTTGAGGCCCCGGGCGCGGAGCTTGACCGGGTCGACCTCGAGCCCGTCCAGGAAGGCGCGGGCGCGGGTGATGGCGGCGGCGTAGCGGGCGCGCTCGCCGCGGACGAAGGTGTCCAGCGCCCGCCGCGCCGGCGCGGGGACGCACCGCGCGGGGGCGAGCATCGTCGGGGCCGGAGGCGCCGTCGGGGGCGCGCACCCGACCATCCGCGCCGCGACGAGGCAAGGGACGAAGAGACGGCCGATCGCGCGCACCAGGACGAGCCGCTTAACCGAGCGGCGGGGCGGCGGACAGCGCCTCGTGCGGCCGCTCACGCGCTGGAGCATCCCCGCGCCGAGCCGCGCACGAATCGCTTGCGTCCGTGCGCGTCCTGCTAGCCTCGCGGGAATGGCCGCTCGCACCCCGCCGAAGCCCGCGAGAAAGGTCGGCGCCGAGCCCGGCGCCGCGGCGCCTTCCACGCACGAGGGGCGGCATCTCCAGCCTCCCGGCTGGGCGCTGCAGGCCACCGCCGCGCTCGCCGACGCGGGGGCGCGCGTGCGCGTGATCGCCGCCAACACGCCGATGAACCTGCGGCGCGAGCTGACCCGGCTGGAGCGCGCGTGGCGCTCCTCGGGCGCCGCGGAGCCGCACTTCACCTACGAGCCGCCGCCGGACCACGGACGGCTCCGCGAGGTCCTCGACGCCATCGCGGACGAGCTCGCCACGCAGGGCGAGCTCGGCGAGATCTACGCGGGGCGGGCCCGTGAGCTCGCCGACGACGCGGCGCTCTGCGAGACCGCGGGGACGGCCGGGCTCTGGGCCGCGGCGCGGCGACGCTATGCGCGGCGCGACCGCTTCGATGCCGACGCCGACGCCACCGCCGACGTGTGGCTCGCGGAGCGGTCCCCGGGCCCGGGCGCCGACGCAGAGGAGCCCGCGGTTCGTAGCGACGACGAGCGATCGCCCCACTCGCTGGTGAGCCGGCTGCGCCAGGAGATCGGGCGGCGCCGGCTGCCGTTGCGGGTGGTGATCAAGGACAACCTGGCCTCGCTCGCGGCGACCGGCGACGGCTTCGTCCAGGTGATCGCGGGCCGGCCCCTCAGCGTCCGCGACGTGGAGCGGACGGTGCTCCACGAGATCGCGGGCCACGTCGAGCCGCGGGTGGTCGCCTCGTCGGCGCGCCTCGGCATCTTCGTCCTCGGGACGGCGCGGGGGTCGGACGATCAGGAGGGCCGCGCCCTCGTGCTCGAGCGCGCCGCCGGCTTCCTCGACCTCGCCCGGCGCCGCGAGATCGCGCTGCGTCACGTCGCCGCCCGCTCGATCGAGGCCCGCGCCGACTTCGTCGCCACGGCGCGGCTCCTCCTCGGTCGCGGCGCCTCGATCGAGGCGGCGCTGCGCATCGCGGCCCGCGCCCATCGCGGCGGGGGGCTCGGGCGCGAGGCGGTGTACCTGCCGGCGCTGCTCCGGGTGGAGGCCGCCGTCGCCGCGGACGGCGGCATCGACCGCGTGCTCGGGGCGGGCCGCGTCGCCGTCGACGCGGCGCCGGCGTTGCGGGCGTGGGTCGACTGAACGGAGGGGTCGCGGGCGAAGCTCGGTCGCGTCGCTGACGCGCCGGGGGGGGGCGCCGACGAGACTCGGTCGCCTCGGCGCCGCGGCTCATGGTCGCGAACAAAACTCGGTCGCCTCGGCGTCGCGGCGGATGGTCGCGAAGAAGACTCGGTTGCCTCGGCGCCGCGGCTCATGGTCGCGGAGAAGACTCGGTCGCCTCGGCGCCGCGGCTCATGGTCGCGAGCAAAACTCGGTTGCCCCGGCGCGGCG
>Ga0302283_1001108_pt1 | contig 22845 bp, 17 predicted proteins | sample III_Fen_E1_4_FD_198770 | JGI IMG/M metagenome (GOLD analysis project Ga0302283, IMG submission 198770) | Peat permafrost microbial communities from Stordalen Mire near Abisko, Sweden - III_Fen_E1_4 | ecosystem: Environmental > Terrestrial > Soil > Wetlands > Permafrost | place: Sweden: Abisko... | reverse complement strand
GCGGGTGGGGATGACCGACGGCGGCGTCACCCGCTGGCTCGTGGTGCCGCTCGCCGCGCCCGCCGGCTTCCCGGTCCCGCTCCTCGACCTCGTCAGCCTCGGCGCAAACCCTCCCCAGACCACCCTCGGCCGCGCCGCCTGGGAGGGGCTGCTGGTCAAGGGATCGATCCAGACCCATTGCAACTGGGAGGGCATCAACGCCGACGGCAAGGTGCGCATCGGCATGGTCGGCGACGACAGCGGGGACTGCGGGAGCCCGGACTCGTTCATCGGCTTCGGGGCCGACGGATCCTTCCAGTCGCCCAGCTTCGACTGCGGGAACATCGCGCACTACAGCCCCGACAACGGCGATCAGACGACCCCGACCTTCGGGTACGTGATGGTCCGCTGAGCCCTTCCGTGCGGCGGGGCGCCGGCGAGCGTCCCGCGACGGGTCGCTCGCCGGCCCTTCTCGGCGCGGGGGTTGACGCGCGCTGCCCGCGGTTCCATTCCGGGGCCCATGAAGGGCCATGCTCGCAACCTGATGACCGACCACGTGATCAAGGTGCAGCCGGAGATGTCCCTCACGGACATCGGGCGCGTGCTGGTCGGCGGCCACCACGGTGGTCTCCCGGTCGTGGACGACGACGACCGGGTCGTCGGCATCATCACCGAGTTCGACGTCCTCGACGCGGTCCTCCGTGGCGTCCCTGACACCACCCTGGTGCGTGACCTGATGTCGCACCCCGTCCTCGTCGTCGACGAGTTCACCACCACCGACGAGGTGATGAGCCTGCTCCGCGAGGGCCGCGTCCGGCACCTCCCCGTCGTCCGGCAGGAGAAGCTGGTGGGCATCATCACGCCACACGACGTACTGAAGTACTTCGTGCAGCACATGCTCCCCATCCCCCAGGAGGATGCGTAGCGACCGGTCATCGATCCATCCCGCGACCCGACCGTTGTCTCCTCGGCGTGGCACGCGTAAGGCGGGCGCAACGTGCACCCGCTCGCAGACAAGGTCCTCGCCCGCGAACAGCGCGCCACCGCGCGGGTCTGCCGCCTCGCCGACGACCGCGTCGGCGACTACCTGACGATCCTCAAGGACCTCTTCCCCCACACGGGCAAGGCCTGGGTGCTCGGCATCACCGGCAACCCCGGGGCCGGCAAGAGCACGCTCACCGACCGGCTCATCACCGCGTTCCGCGCGCAGGGGCAGCGCGTCGCGGTGGTCTGCATCGATCCCACCAGCCCCTTCTCCGGCGGCGCCATCCTCGGCGACCGCATCCGCATGCAGACCCACGCGGAGGATCCGGAGGTCTTCATCCGCTCCCTGGCGACGCGGGGAGCGCTGGGCGGCCTGACGCGCTCCGCCGCCGACGTGGTCCGCGTCCTCGACGCGTGGGGCGCGGACGTGGTCATGGTGGAGACCGTGGGCGTCGGCCAGGACGAGCTGGAGATCACCCGGATGGCCCACACCACGCTGGTGGTGGTGGCGCCCGGGATGGGCGACGAGGTCCAGGCCATCAAGGCCGGCATCCTCGAGTGCGCCGACGTCTTCGCCGTCAACAAGGCCGACCGCGAGGGCGCCGACGGGACCATGCGCGACCTGGAGCTGATGATCGCCCTCGGCGGCGAGATCACCAAGGCCGGCGCCCACTCGACCAGCCACCGCACCACCGGCACCCAGGAGGTGCGGCACGCCGCCGGCGTCTGGGTCCCGCAGATCGGCAAGACGGTGTCGACGCGCAACCAGGGCATCACCGAGCTGCTCGCCATGCTCCAGAAGCACCGCGCCTGGCTCGACACGACCGAGCTCGGCGCCGCGCGACGGGCCGGGCGCCTCGCCGAGGCGATGCACACGCACCTGCGCGACGCGCTCATCGACGAGGCGCTGCGCACCCTCGGCGGCGAGCTCGACGCCGCGGTCGCCGCCGTGGGGCGGCGCGAGCTCGACCCGTACTCCGCCGCGGAGCGGCTGGTGGCGGCCTTCCGCGGGCGGTGACGGCGCCTCAGGGCGCGGTCGACGGATTGCGGCGCAGGCGCTCTGCGGCGACGTTCACCGCGGCGGATCCCGGCGCACGCGCCGAGAGCTTGGCGATGAACGCTCGCGCGATCTCCGTGCCGTCGCGCTGGGCGATGGCCGCGACGGCGGCGTTCACCGCGTCCTCGTTCTCGGGCTCGGCCAGCGCCACGGCCTCGATCAGGGCGATCTTCTCGGGCAGCCAGGCGTCCTCCTCGAGCGCGCCGCGCCAGCCGCCGGGCCTCTCGGTGACCTCCCAGGTGCGCAGGTCGGCGCGCCCCGGGATCGTCCGCGGCGCGTTCACGAAGGCATACTCGACGTTGGCTTTGATCAGCACGCGGCGACCGACGAGGATCTCGCCCTGGAGGTCCTCCGGCGTCCTGCCGGAGGTCGTGTAGAAGACCTCGCGCGACACCAGCGGCGCGGCGCCGACGACGTCGTAGACCACCAGCGCGTCGCCCCCGGGGACGTCGAGGTCCTGCTCCTCGAGGGTGGCGCCCCGCTCGTCCTTCGCGACGAGGTGCTGGTTGCCGCGGGCGAGGACGTGGACGACGCGTGCCCCGGGGGCGAGGCGCACGGTCTCGCCGCCGGCGGTGACCAGGACGGGGACGTCGAGGCCGTTGAGCAGGTGGACCTTGCTGGACAGGCTCGCCACCCAGGCATGGCCCGCGAGCGCCGTCGCGGCCACGACGGGGACCACCACGGCCGCGCGCCAGAGGCGCTTCCACCCTGGCATCGGCAGGCCGCCGAGGATGTCCACGCCGCCGTCCGGCCTCTGGCGGGCGAGGTACGAGCCGAGAGGCGCCACCGGGTAGGTGCCGAGCACCAGGAGCTGCTCCGCGATGAAGCTCCCGTCCTCTCGATCCTGATCGCGGGCGCCGGCGAGCACCAGGCCGCAGCCGGCGCGGGCGCCGAGCCAGGGGCGCCGCGAGGGCGCGAGCTGCCGACGCGGGTCCGCCAGCAAGGCGTCGAGCACGGCTTCCTCGGCGATGGATCGTGACTTCTGGCGACGCGCGCGGACGAGACGGTGCAGCTCGCGCTCGTCGCGGTCGTGGAGGGCGCGGGCGATGCGCGGCTCCTGGCGGAGGCGCTTCAGGCGCGCGTCCACGTCGGTGCGGCTCGCCTCGTCCAGGGCCTCCTCGGCGGCGTCGCGCGCCGCGGGGCTGCCGGCGCGGTAGGGCGCCGCGCCCGGCGATCGGCCCGCGATCGACTCTCCGGGCGCGGGCGCTGGCAGGTCCACGCGGCGATCGCCGTCCACGATGGTCACGATGGCGTTCCCGCAGGCCGGGCACGCCCGGTCGAGCACGCGCAGGGGCAGCGGGGCGCGGCAGACGGAGCAGCGATCGCGGCGCGCCCAGGCGCCGATCGCGGCCCCGGCGAGCGGGGCGGCCGCGAACATCAGGGCGCGTGCCCCGGGGGACCTCGCGTCGGCGACGGCGGCCGCAATCGCACCCACCCCGAGCCCGGCGACGATGAACCACGCGCGGGAGGCGGGCTTGACCCGGGCCGCGCTGCGGCGCTCGGCGGCGTCGACGGGGCTGTTTCGCGCGAGCAAGGGTTCGAGCCTACCAGAAGGCACGCCGATCGCGACGGCACGTACACCCTGGACGCTCATCCATGCGAGAATGCGAGGTCAAGATGGCACTCGATCCGGAGACCCTCGGCCGCGCGCCCGCCTTCGCGGCTCTGCCGGAGGATGCTCGCCGGGCCCTCGCGCTCTGCTTCCGTGGCCGCCGGTACGCGGCGGGGGAGGTCGTCTTCCGCGAGGGCGAACCGGCCAGCAGCCTCTTCTTCCTCGCCGACGGAGAGCTGGTGGTCTCCGCGCGCGGCCCCGGCGGCGCGCCGAGGCAGCTCCTGCGCATCGGCTCCGGCCAGCTCGTCGGTGAGTCCGCGCTGATCGACCCCACGCCGCGGCGGGCCACGCTCACCGCGGCGAGGCCCTCCTGGGTCTACGAGATCGGTGACGACTCCATCGACATCCTCCACCGCAACGCCCCCGCCGCCGCGCGCGCGCTCACCGGCGCCGCCATCGGGGGCCTCGCCCGCCGGCTGCGGCAGCTCGAGCAGCGGGTCGAGCGCGATCTCGAGCGAATGAGCGCCCTGCCGTGAGCGTCGATCGTGACGGGGGCCTCCCCCAGAACCCCAGGTCCGGGCGACCGCTGGAGCCCGGGGCCACCTTCGGGCGCTACGTGGTGGTCCGGGCCATCGGCTCGGGTGGCATGGCCACCGTCTACGAGGCGACGCACGTCGACCTGTACAAGCGGGTGGCGCTCAAGGTCCTCCACGCCTGGCTCGCGATGCGCCTCGACGTGGTCCAGCGCTTCGTCCTCGAGGCGCGCGCGGCCTCGCGCTTTTCGCACCCCCACGTGGTGGGGATCAGCGACATCGGGTCGCTCGACGGCGTTCCCTTCATGGCCATGGACCTGCTCGAGGGCGAGCAGCTCGCCGAGGTCGTCGATCGCGACGGCCCGCTCCCGCCCGACCGCCTCGCCGACCTGCTGCTCCCGGTGCTCTCCGCCGTCGCCGCGGCCCACGATGCGGGCGTGCTCCACCGCGACATCAAGCCGGACAACATCTTCCTCGCCCGGCAGCCTCGCCGCGGCGTTCGCCCCATGCTGCTCGACTTCGGCATCTCCAAGTTCGCCGCGGGCGGCGTCGACACCGGTGCGCCGGCCCAGCCGCTCACCGCCGCGGGGGAGGTCCTCGGGACGCCGCCGTACATGTCCCCCGAGCAGGTCCGCAACGGCATGGCGAGCTTCGACGCCCGCAGCGACCAGTACGCCCTCGGCGTCGTGCTCTACGAGTGCTCCACGGGGCGGCTCCCCTTCGACGACTTCCCCTCGATCAACGCCCTCATGGAGGCCATCGCCCGCGGAGGCGCGCCGCCGCCCTCGTCCCTGCGCCCCGAGCTCCCCGCCGCCTTCGACGCCGCCGTGGCTCGCGCGATGAGCCGCGAGCCCGAGCAGCGCTTCCCCTCCGTCATCGAGCTCGGGCGGGCGCTCCTCCCCCTCGCTGGCCCCCGCGCCCGCGCCCACTGGGCCGAGGAGTTCAGCGAGCTCGACGCCCCCCGCTCGGAGCGCCGCGCGCCGCCGGTCGTCCTGGCCCCCGCGGCCCTCCGCGCGCTGCCCCTCTTCTCGGCGGTGCCCGACGCGGAGATCGCCGCGCTCCCTCTCCTCGCGCCCGCGCACCGCTTCGCCGCCGGCGCCGCGCTCTTCGATCAGGGCGCGGCCGGCACCTCGTGCTTCCTCCTCGTCTCCGGCGACATCGAGCTGCACCGCACCCACGGCGCCGAGACCTGGGAGGTGGCCCTCGCCGGCCCCGGCGCCACGCTCGGCCTCCCCGCGCTCTGGGACGACGCCCCGCGTCCGGTCTCCGCCGTCGCCCGCACCGCGGGCATCGCCATCGAGATCCGCCGCAGCGCGCTCCCCCAGCTCGGCCTGCGCTGCCCGACGCTCGCCGACCATCTCCACGAGGAAGCCGCCTCCGCCGCGGTCCGCCGCCTCCGCCTCGCCGGTGAGCGCGTCGCCGAGGTCCTCGACAAGCCCGGCGCCGATCCCGGCCGGGATGCGCTGGTGCGCCTCGCCGCGGCGATCGGTGAGTGGAACGTGCCGCTCCCTCCGCGCAAGCGCTGAGGCCGGCTCTCGGGATCCGAGGCCTGCCTTTCCCCCCCGAGTAAATAGGGGGTAAGTCCCCGCGTCGATGAAGCGCATCGTCTACCTCAGCCCCGGCGTCTTCGACAAAGGAGGCATCAGTCGCTACTCGCGCTACCAGATCCGGGCCCTCCGGGAGCTCCTGGGGGAGGACGCCGTCAGCGTCCTCTCCCTCGCCCCACCCGGCCCCGGCGACTTCGAGGACGCCTTCCCCGTCGACTTCGCCAGCTTCGGCTACACCCGCACCGGCAAGGTCTTCTTCGCCGCGGCGATGGTGGCCGCCGGCCTGGGAGAGCGCCCGGCGGCGCTCTGGTCCGCGCACCTCCACCTCGGCCCCATCGCGCTCGCGCTGTCGCGCCTCGCGCGAGCCACCTTCGTGCTCAACGTCTACGGAGCCGAGGTGTGGACCGACGTCACCCGCGCCCGCGCCGCGGTGCTCGGCCACGCCGACCACGTCATCAGCGACTGCTACAACACCCGCAGCTACCTCGACGAGCGCGGGATCCGGGCGCAGAGCCGCACCGCGGTGCACTGGGACTGCGTCGATCTCGCGCGCTTCTTCCCCGGTGAGGCCGGCAACGTCCTCGCCCGCTACGGCGTCCCCGCCTGCTCGCCCGACACGGTCACGGTCCTCTCGCTCGCCCGCATGTCGCTCGGGACCGAGTACAAGGGCTACGACCGCCTGCTCGAGGTGTTCGCGCGCCTCCCCCAGGCCCTCCCGGTGCGCCTGGTGCTCGCCGGCGAGGGCGCGCGCCGCCCGCTCCTCACCGAGAAGGCGCGAGCGCTCGGCCTCGCGTCCCGGGTCCATTTCACCGGGAGCGTCCACGAGCAGGACCTCCCCGCGCTCTACCGCGCCTGCGACGTCTTCTCGCTGGTCACCAACAACGGACCGGGCCTGGGGGAGGGCATCCCCCTCACTCCGCTCGAGGCCGCCGCCTGCGGCAAGCCCATCCTCGTCGGCGATCAGGACGGTTCGCACGAGGCCGTCGAGGATGGGGTCTCCGGCTTCGTCCTCCACAGCTTCGACCTCGACGCTCTCCGCGAGCGCATCGTCCGCCTCACCGGCGACGCGGCGCTGCGGGCCCGCATGGGCGCCGCGGGCCGCGAGCGTATCGCGCGCGAGCACTCGTACGAGCGCTTCCGCGATCGGGTGGCGGAGGTGCTGGGCGAGATGGGGATGGGGCGCTAGCTCCCCTCAGCCCGCTCCCATCGCCGCGATCTCCTCCTCCAGGGACTCCCACTCGGCCAGCAGCGCGTCGATCTGCGGTGCCAGCGCCGCCTCCTCGGCGACGAGCGCGTCGACCTGGGGCTGGGGCGTCTTCTCGAAGAAGCCGTCGCTCGCGTAGGCCTCGTGGATGGCCTTCTTGCGGGCCTCCGCGGCCTCGATGGAGGCGAGCACCTTGTCGCGCCGCGCCGGGAGCTCCTTCTGCTTGTTCCTGCGCTTCTTCTTCTCCTCCCAGGTCCCGCCGCCGGCGTCGCCCGCGGGTCCGGCGGCCTCGTCGCGCCGCTCCTTCTTCTCGCGCAGCACCACGGCCTCGGCGTCGAGGTGATCGTCGCCGCAGCGGGCGAGGTACTCGGCGTAGGTGCCGGGGAAGTGGCGCGGGCCCTCGGGGGTGACCTCGAGGATGCGGGTCCCCAGCTCGGAGACGAACCAGCGGTCGTGGGAGACGAAGATCACCGTGCCCTCGAAGGCGCGGAGCGCCACCACCAGGGCCTGGATGGATTCGAGGTCGAGGTGGTTGGTCGGCTCGTCGAGCACCAGCACGTTGGGCTGCTCGGCCATCAGCCGGCCGAAGACCAGCCTCGCCGCCTCGCCGCCGGAGAGCATCCCGACGCGCTTGTCGACGTCCTGCCCGGAGAAGAGCACGCGCCCGAGGTGCCCGCGGATGAACGCGGTGGTCTCCTTGGGGCGCGCCGCCCAGAGGAAGTCGAGCGCGGTCATCTCGGGGTCCTCCAGGATCTCCGCGTGGTCCTGCGCGAAGTAGCCGATGCGCACCTCGTGCCCCCAGCGCACCTCGCCCGCGTCGGCCGCGAGCTGGTCCACCAGGATCTTGAGCAGCGTCGACTTGCCGAGCCCGTTGGGGCCGATGACCGCGAGCTTCTCCCCGCGGCGCACCGAGAGGGCGACGTCGCGGAGCACCTGCTTGGGGCCGTACGCCTTGGAGACGCCCTCGATCTCGAGCACGTCGCGCCCGCTCGGCCGCTCCGGCGTGAAGAGGAACCGCGGCGACCTCCGCGAGGTGTCGGCCAGCTCCTCCACCTCGATCTTGTCGATCTGCTTGAGGCGGCTCTGCGCCTGCGCCGCCTTGGTCGCCTTGTAGCGGAAGCGCTCCACGAAGGCGCGCTTGTGGGCGATCTCCGCCTCGGCCTTCTCGATCCCGGCCTGCTTTCGCTCGCGGACATCGGCCTTCTCCACCGCGAAGGTCGAGTAGTTGCCGGTGTAGAGCGTGACCGTGCCGTAGTCGACGTCGAGGATGTGGGTCGCCACGTTGTCGAGGAAGCGCTGGTCGTGGGAGATGACCACCGCGCAGCCCTGGTATCCGGCCAGGAACTTCTCCAGCCAGCGGATGGAGAGGATGTCGAGGTGGTTGGTCGGCTCGTCCAGGAGGAGCACGTCCGGTCCACCGATGAGCACCTGGGCGAGGAGCACGCGCAGCTTGAAGCCGCCGGAGAGCGTCGCCAGCGGCCGCCGGTGCGACGCCACGGGGATGCCGAGGCCCTCGAGGATGTAGCTGGCGCGCGCCTCCAGCGTGTAGCCGTCGTGGGCGCGCACGATCTCCTCCAGCTCGGCGATGCGGCCAGGATCACCGCTGCCCTCCGCGAGCGCGTGCTGCTCGGTGAGCGCGTTCCAGACCAGGGTGTCGCCGCGCATCGCCACGTCGAGGATGATCTCCTCGTCGACGAGGAAGCGGTCCTGCCGGAGCACGCCGACCCGCGCGGTGCGGGGCAGGCTGAAGCTGCCGTCGCTCGCCGGCTCGTCGCCGGAGAGGATGGTCAGGAAGGTGGTCTTGCCCGAGCCGTTGGCGCCGACCAGGCCGTAGCGGGAGCCGGGGTTGAGCTTGAGGCTGACGCCCTCGAAGAGGACACGGGCGCCGTACGATTTACCGAGATTGTTGGTGGCGAGCATCGAAGGGCGCGCAGCCTAGCGCATGCACGGCTTCGCCGCTTTTTTGACCCGTCGGGCCCCCCCCGCTACGTCTGCCCCCCTCGGCGGCAGCAGCCAGCGCCGGGAGGAGAGGCCGCTTGGGCGCACTCAAAGGTTCCATCTCGTACTCGAAGCACTACGTCCGCGGGACGCTGCCGGACGACTTCCACGACGCCTTCGTCGAGCGCGTTCGCTTGCGCGCCTTCCGCCCGCTCGGGCCCGAGGAGGACGAGGCCCGCATCGGCTGGTGCTCGATCGAGAACCCGCTCGACTGCGAGCTCGACCACGGCAAAATCTTCTTCAACAACTACCTCAACCTCGGCCTGCGCATCGACCGCTGGCAGATCCCCGGGCCCCTCTTCAAGGCCCACTTCGCCGAGGCCGAGCGCGAGCACCTCGCCAAGCGCGGGCGCGCCAAGCTGGGCAAGAGCGAGAAGGAGGAGCTCGCCCTCCGCGTCTCGCGCAAGCTCAGGAAGCAGCTCGTGCCGGTGATGAAGACGGTCGATCTCTCGTGGAACCTCGAGACCGGCGTGGTCCGCTTCTGGACCCAATCGCCGGCCCTGGTCGAGACCCTCGGGGAGATCTTCGACGCCACCTTCGGCCTCGATCTCGTCCCCGAGAGCCCCTTCACCGCGGCCTCGCGCATCGGCCTCGCCGAGGTGCACGAGCGCACCTTCGCCGTGCTCCAGCCCTCCGTCTTCCACGCCCCCCTTTCCTGAAGAGGCCCCATGGATCTGGTCGATCTCATCGAGAAACGCCGCTTCGTCGGGCGTGAGTTCCTGGTCTTTCTCTGGTTCGAGAGCGAGCTCTTCGATGGGATGATCCCCGTCGAGGGCTACGGCACCTGCGAGCTGCGCCTGGAGGGCTTCATCACCCTCGCCGAAGGCAAGGAGCAGGCGCGGCTCAAGGGGGTGGCGCCGAGCGGCGATCCCGAGGCGCACCAGGCGCTCCGCCAGGGCAAGCTCCCGGTGCAGGCGCGCCTGCGCCTCTCCGCCGGCGAGCTCGAGTACGCCTTCACCTTCAACGCGGACACGCTCGGCATGGCGGCCGTGAAGATCCCTGCCGTCGTCAAGGACGAGGCCGACGATCAGTTCTACGAGCGCATGTACCTGGTCGAGGAGCTCGAGTCCCTGCTCGCCGCGCTCTACGCCAAGTTCATCGGCATCCGCCTCTCCACCGCCTGGGACGACCAAGTGCTCCCCGCCATCCGCGCCTGGGTGCGGGGCGAGGCGACCATCCACCCTGACGTGTACGGGAAGCTGCGCGCCCGCGTCGCGCCGCTCGGCGCCGTCGCGCGGCCGAAGAGCACGCCGCCGCCGGCGCCGTCCGTCCCCGAGATCGCGCTGCTTCGCCTCCTCGGCTGATCACGGGAGGGCCTTCGCCGGGCCCGCCGTTGACGTATCGACCGCGGCGTGGCAGCACCGGCGCCATGCTGGACACCAAGGCCTACGCCGCGTTCGATGCCAAGAGCCCTCTCGGCCCCTTCGCTCTCCAGCGTCGCGAGCCGGGCGAGACCGACGTCCTCCTCGAGATCCTCTACTGCGGCGTCTGCCACTCCGACCTGCACCAGGTCCGCGACGAGTGGCAAAACTCCACCTTCCCCATGGTCCCCGGCCACGAGGTCGTCGGCCGGGTGGCGCGGGTGGGCGCGCGCGTCACCAGGTTCAAGCCCGGGGACCTCGCCGGGATCGGCTGCATGGTCGACTCGTGCCGCACCTGCGAGAACTGCCGCGCCGGGCTGGAGCAGTACTGCCTGCGCGGCTCGGTGATGACGTACAACGGCGTCGAGAAGGACGGCAAGACGCGCACCCAGGGCGGCTACTCCGCCCGGATCGTCGCCGACGAGAGCTTCGTCCTCCGCGTCTCCGCCGGCGCTTCGCTGCCGGGCGTCGCCCCGCTCCTCTGCGCGGGGATCACCACCTACTCGCCCCTCAAGCACTGGTCGGTGGGCAAGGGGCACAAGCTCGGCGTCCTCGGCCTCGGCGGGCTCGGCCACATGGCGGTCAAGCTCGGGGCTGCCTTCGGCGCCGAGGTGACGCTGCTCAGCTCGTCGCCGTCCAAGAGGGCGGACGCCGCGCGCCTCGGTGCGGCGGAGTTCCTGCTCACCTCGGACGACAAGGCCGTCGCCGCCGCGGCGGGTCGCTTCGACTTCCTGATCGACACCGTCTCGGCCCCGCACGATCTGGCGCGCTACGCGGGGCTGCTCCGCCGCGACGGCGTCATGATCCTCCTCGGTGCCCCCGACAAGCCCGCGACGCTGCCGGCGTTCTCGCTGATCATGGCGCGCCGGTCCATCGCCGGCTCCCTCATCGGTGGCATCAAGGAGACGCAGGAGATGCTCGACTTCTGCGCCGCGCGCGAGATCGTCTCCGACGTCGAGACCATCGCCATCCAGGACATCGACAAGGCCTACGATCGGATGCTGCGCGGCGACGTCCGCTACCGCTTCGTGATCGACCTCGCGACCCTCGACCGCTAGCCGGTCAGCCCACTGACGGAAATTCGACGGAAACACGGGCAGCCCCGGCGGCGAGCGTCTACAGTGCTGCGCGTCATGGGATCGAAAAGCACCCCGCACGCGGCGCCTCCCCCCACCGTCGTCGATGAGCGCGCGCGCGCCGCCGGTACCACCATCGGCGACCTGCGCGAGCTCATCCCCAAGGCGTGCTTCGCCATCGAGCCGCGCAAATCGTGGAGCGCGCTCGCCGTCGGGGTGGTCCGCCTGGTGTTCTCGCTCTTCGTGCTGACGCTGGTGCAGCCTGTCTGGGGGCCGAGCTTGCTCTGGCAGATCCCGGCGCTGCTGGGCGCCTGGCTGTTCGCGGGGTGGTGCTACACGGGCATCTTCGTGCTCGGCCACGACTGCGCCCACATGGCGTTCTCGGAGCGGCGCTGGGTCAACGAGGTCGTCGGCCACATCTGCCTCTCGCCCGAGTTCACGGGCTTCCACAACTGGCGGATCTGGCACAACTACCACCACGCCAAGACCCAGCTCCGCACCCAGGATCCCGACTGGGCCGAGAAGATGATGACCCGCGCCGAGTACGACGCGGCCCCCCTCGGCGACAAGTCGCACGTGCGCCTCGGCTTCGGGACGCCGCTCGGGCTGCTGGTGGGCTTCTGGGTGGGGATGTTCCGCCGCACCTTCATGAAGACGCTGGCCCCGCAGATCCCCCTCGCTCGGGGCGCGGCGCGCGAGCTGTTCCTCTCCTCGACGCTGATGATCCTCTCGAGCGCCGCGATCTCGGTGCTGCTCTACCGGGCCGGCGGCGCGTGGATGCTGGTCAAGTACTACTACGTGCCCACCTTCATCGCCGCGGCCCACGGCGCCATGCTCACCTACCTGCACCACACCAGCGCCGACGCCATGGTGTTCGACAAGGCCGACTGGACGCCCTTCCGCGGGCAGGTCGTCTCCACCTTCAACGTGCGCTTCCCCCGGTGGATCGAGGCGCTGTGGTTCGACATCAACATCCACCTGCCCCACCACCTGGCGCCGCGCATCCCCTGGTACCACCTGCGCGAGGCTGCCGAGGCGATCAAGGCGCAGAACCCGGACTGGTACCAGGAGCGTCGCTTCAGCTTCGGCTACCTGCGCGCGTCGTGGGCGCGGCCGCTGCTGGCGCGGGCGGCGAGCGGGGACCACTACGCCATGGCCGCGTTCCAGCCCGCGGGTGAGCGCGCAGCGTCGCCGGAAGGCGCCGCCACCACGGCGCCGTAGGCAGCTTGGCTGCAACGGCGCCACAGGTGTGGCGCTCCTGCGCGCACACGCGGCGCTTCATCCTTGCAAACGGGCCGCGGTGACTGGCTCGATCGTTGCGTAAGGGGGAGCCCCCGGACTCCGCGATTTCGCGAGGGGGAGAACGAGCCCCCGTGTCGATCCAGAATCCCACCCCGAGCACGCGCAAGCCCAGGAACAAGGCCACCGGCACCGGCGCGCCGAAGGAGGCTGCGGAGCGCGACCTCGAGCTGGGGGATCTCCGTGACGCGCTGCGCGCCCTCAAGGCGGGTGATTTCAGCGCGCGCATCCTCCCGGGCGAGCGCCGGGTCACCAAGGAGGTCGCGACCGCGTTCAACGAGGTGGCCGCGATGCTCGACGGGACGAGCGTGGAGTTCGTGCGCGTGAGCAAGGTGGTCGGGCGCGACGGCGAGATGATGGAGCGCGCCCAGCTCAAGGGCGCGCAGGGCGGGTGGTCGAGCCAGGTGGAGTCGTTCAACGCGCTCATCGGCGATCTGGTGCGCCCGTCGACGGAGGTCGCGCGCGTGATCATCGCGGTGGCCGCCGGCGACCTGTCCCAGAAGATGGCGCTCGAGATCGAGGGCAAGCCGGTGCGCGGGGAGTTTCTCCGCATCAGCACCTCGGTCAACACCATGGTCGACCAGCTCCGGTCGTTCGCCAGCGAGGTCACCCGCGTCGCCAAGGAGGTCGGCACCGAAGGCAAGCTGGGCGGCCAGGCCGAGGTGAAGATGAGCGGCACCTGGCGTGACCTCACCGAGAACGTGAACCTCCTCGCCGGGAACCTCACCTCGCAGGTGCGCAACATCGCGCTGGTGACCACCGCGGTCGCCAACGGCGATTTGTCGCAGAAGATCACCGTCGACGCCCGCGGCGAGTTGCTCGAGCTGAAGAGCACCGTCAACACGATGGTGGACCAGCTCAGCTCCCTCGCCAGCGAGGTGATGCGCGTCGCCAAGGAGGTCGGCACCGAGGGCAAGCTCGGCGGCAAGGCCCAGCTCCGGATGAGCGGCACCTGGAAGGATCTCACCGACGGCGTCAACGTGCTCGCCGACAACCTCACCTCGCAGGTGCGCAACATCGCGCTGGTGACCACCGCGGTGGCCAACGGCGATCTGTCGCAGAAGATCGCGGTCGACGCGCGGGGCGAGCTGCTCGAGCTGAAGACCACCGTCAACAAGATGGTCGACCAGCTCAGCTCCTTCGCCGGCGAGGTCACCCGCGTCGCCAAGGAGGTGGGCACCGACGGCAAGCTCGGCGGCCAGGCCGAGGTGAAGATGAGCGGCACCTGGAAGGACCTCACCGACAACGTGAACCGCCTGGCCTGGAACCTCACCTCCCAGGTGCGCAACATCGCGCTGGTGACCACGGCGGTCGCCAACGGCGATCTGTCGCAGAAGATCGACGTCGAGGCCCGCGGCGAGCTGCTGGAGCTGAAGAGCACCGTCAACAAGATGGTCGACCAGCTCAGCTCCTTCGCCAGCGAGGTCACCCGCGTCGCCAAGGAGGTCGGGGTCGACGGCAAGCTCGGGGGCCAGGCCAAGGTCCCCGGCGCGGCCGGCACCTGGCGCGACCTCACCGACAACGTGAACCAGCTCGCCAACAACCTCACCGGCCAGGTGCGCGCCATCATGGAGGTCTCCATCGCGGTGACCCAGGGCGATCTCACCCGGTCCATCAGCGTCGAGGCCCAGGGAGAGCTCCTCGCGCTGCGCGTCAACCTCAACCAGATGATCGCCAACCTGCGCGACACCACGCTGAGGAACGAGGAGCAGGACTGGCTGAAGACCAACCTCGCCAAGTTCAGCGGGATGATGCAGGGGCAGAAGACGCTCGACGCCGTCTCGCGCCTCATCATGAGCGAGCTGACGCCGCTGGTCGGGGCGCACCACGGGGCCTTCTTCATCGCGTCGACCGAGAACGGTCACCAGGAGCTGCGGCTCCGCGCCAGCTACGCCTACCTGGTGCGCAAGAGCGTCAGCAACTGCTTCAAGCTCGGCGAGGGTCTGGTGGGCCAGAGCGCCATGGAGAAGAAGCCCATCCTGCTCACCCACGTCCCTGGCGACTACGTGCAGATCAGCTCCGGGCTCGGGCAGGCGACGCCGCTCAACATCCTGGTCATCCCCATCCTCTTCGAGGACGACGTGAGCGCGGTGATCGAGCTCGCCAGCTTCCAGCCCTTCAGCCAGATCCACCGGCTCTTCCTCGAGCAGCTCTCCGGGAGCATCGGCGTCGTCCTCAACATGATCGGCGCCAACACCCGGACCGTCGACGCCCTCAAGCAGTCGCAGTCGCTCGCCGAGGAGCTGCAGAAGCAGTCGAAGGAGCTCCAGCAGCAGCAGTACGAGCTGAAGAAGTCGAACCAGGAGCTGGGGGCGCAGGCCGAGGAGCTCAAGATCAGCGAGGATCGGCTCAAGGATCAGCGGGAGGAGCTCCAGCAGGTCAACGACCAGCTCGAGGAGAAGGCGGCGGCGCTGGCCGGGCAGAACCGCGCGGTCGAGAACAAGAACAAGGAGGTGGAGCTGGCGCGGCTCGCGCTCCAGGAAAAGGCCGAGCAGCTCGCGCTCTCCTCCAAGTACAAGTCCGAGTTCCTCGCCAACATGAGCCACGAGCTGCGCACGCCGCTCAACAGCCTGCTCATCCTCTCCCAGCTCCTCGCCGACAACCCCGAGGGCAACCTGGAGGTGAAGCAGGTCGAGTTCGCCACCACCATCCACGCGGCGGGCGCGGATCTGCTCTCGCTGATCAACGACATCCTCGACCTCTCCAAGATCGAGTCGGGGACGATGGCCGTCGACCTGGACGCGTTCGCCCTGGCGACGCTCCCCGGCTACGTGGAGCGCAACTTCGGCCCGGCGGCGCGCCACAAGGGCCTCTCGTTCGACGTCGCCCTCGCGGCCGAGCTGCCGCCCTCCGTCTCCACCGACCCGCGCCGGCTCCTCCAGGTGCTGAAGAACCTGCTGGCCAACGCCTTCAAGTTCACCGAGAAGGGCAAGGTCTCCCTCGGGGTCGCCCTGGCCACCTCCGGCTGGTCGCACGATCACGAGGGGCTCGCCGGCGCCCGGACCGTGCTCGCCTTCGCGGTGAGCGACACCGGCATCGGCATCCCGCTCGACAAGCAGAAGATCATCTTTCACGCGTTCCAGCAGGCCGACGGCACCACCAGCCGCAAGTACGGCGGCACCGGGCTCGGGCTGTCCATCAGCCGGGAGATCGCCCGGCTCCTCGGCGGGGAGATCTGCGTCGTCTCGGCCCCGGGCGAGGGCAGCACCTTCACGCTCTACCTGCCGGAGTCGAGTGGCCCGTTGCCGGCGGTCGTCGCCGCGCCCCCCGCGCGGGGCGCGCCCGCCGCCAGCGTCGAGGAGTACCCCAGCGAAGATCCCGCGCTGTTCTTGCCGAACTTCCTCGGCGACGACCGGGGCGACATCAACCCCGGGGACCGCGTCCTGCTCGTCATCGAGGACGACCTCACCTTCGCGCGGGTGCTCTTCGATCTCGTGCACCGCATGGGGTTCAAGTGCCTGGTCGCGGTGAGCGGCGAGGCCGGACTGGCGCTCGCGCACGAGTACAAACCCGACGCGATCACGCTGGATCTCGGCCTGCCCGGCGTCGACGGCTGGATCGTCCTCGACCGCCTCAAGCACGGCGCGCGCACCCGGCACATCCCGGTCCACGTGATCAGCGCCGACGACGCCGGCCGGCGGCGCAGCATGCTGCTCGGCGCGCTCGACTTCCTCACCAAGCCCGTCACCAGCGAGGCCCTGGCGCAAGCGCTCGGCATGGCGAGGGGCCTCGGCGCGCCCACGATGAGCCACCTGCTCCTCGTCGAGGACGACGTCGTCCAGCGGCGGGCGGTGGTCGAGCTGATCGGCAACGGGGACGTCGCCATCACCGCCGCCGCCAGCGGCCACGAGGCGCTCCACGCGCTCGCCGCCAGGCGCTTCGACTGCATGGTGGTGGACCTCGGCCTCCCCGACATGTCCGGCTTCGAGCTGATCGACCGGATCGAGTCCGACCCCCGGCTCACGGGGCTGCCGATCATCGTCTACACCGGGCGCGACCTCACCCACGAGGAGGCGGAGGGCCTCGCTCGCCGCACCGACGCGATCATCCTCAAGAGCGTGAGCTCGGCCGAGCAGCTCCTCGACCAGACCGCGCTCTACCTCCACCGCAACGAGGCCATGCTCTCGGCCCCGAAGCGCCAGATGCTGAAGAAGGTGCGCGAGTCGGATCCGGTGTTCGCCGGCAAGACGGTGCTCGTCGTCGACGACGACCTGCGCAACATCTTCGCCGTCTCCAGCGTCCTCGAGCGGCACAAGATGACCGTGCTGTTCGCCGAGAACGGCCGGAAGGGCATCGAGACGCTGGAGCAGAACCCCGCCGTGGAGCTGGTGCTCATGGACATCATGATGCCGGAGATGGACGGCTACGAGGCGATGCGCGCCATCCGCGCCATCCCCCGCTACGCGACGCTCCCGATCGTGGCGCTCACCGCCAAGGCGATGAAGGACGATCGCGCCCGGTGCCTCGCGGCGGGCGCCTCCGACTACGTCACCAAGCCGGTCGACGCCGAGCGGCTGCTCTCCGTGCTCCGGGTCTGGCTCTACTGATGCCCGGCGCGAGCATCCTGCTGGTCGACGACCAGCCCGCCAACTTGATGGCGCTGGAGGCGATCCTGGAGCCCCTCGGCCACCCGCTGATCTCCGCCGACTCGGGCGCGTCCGCGCTGAAGGAGCTCCTCCGGCGCGACTTCGCGGTCATCCTGCTGGACGTGCGCATGCCCGGCCTCGACGGCTACGAGACGGCGGCCCTGATCCGGCAACGCGAGCGATCCGCGCTCACCCCGATCATCTTCCTCACCGCCGGAGCCGGCGACCGCGAGGAGACCCTCCGCGCGTACGATCAAGGCGCCGTCGACTTCCTGGGAAAGCCCTTCGAGCCCAAGATCCTCCGCGCCAAGGTGGCCATCTTCGTCTCGCTGTACGTCCAGGCCCAGCAGCTCCAGCGCCAGGCCGAGAGCCTCCGCGCGCAGGAGCAGGCCGCGCTGCTGGCCGAGGCGACGCGGAGGGCCGCCGAGTGGCTGCGCGATCAGGAGAAGGCTCGCGTCGAGGTGCTCGAGCGAGCGCAGACCGCGTCCGAGGTGCACGCCGCGGAGCTCGCCCAGGTCAGCGCGGAGCTCCTGCGCAGCAACCGTGAGCTCGAGCAGGTCGCCTACGGCGCCTCGCACGATCTCAAGACTCCGCTGCGCGGGCTCGCCAGCGTCTGCGACTGGATCGAGGACGATCTGGGGGAGGGGATCACCCCCGACACCCGCAAGCACCTCGACCAGATCCGCGGCCGCGTGGGCCGCATGAACGCCATCGTGGAGGGGATCCTCGCCTTCGCCCAGGTCGGCCACTCGCGCGCGCGACCCGAGGCCGTCGACGTCGGCGAGCTCGTCCGCGACGTCGTCGAGATGCTCGACCTCCCGGCGGGCGCGACCGTCGAGATCGCGCCCGGGATGCCCTCGCTGCGCGGGCAACGGCGGCTGCTCGAGCAGGTCTTCGAGAACCTCATCGGCAACGCCGTCAAATATGCGCGGCGCGCCGACGCGCGGGTCACGGTGACCTTCGTGGAGGCCGACCGCTTCTTCGACTTCGCGGTAGCCGACAATGGCCCCGGGATCGCGCCGCAGCACCACGAGCGCATCTGGAGCCTGTTCCAGCGGCTCGAGGCGCAGAGCGACATCGAGGGCACCGGGGTCGGTCTGGCGCTGGTGAAGAAGGTCGTGGAGGGGCAGGGGGGCCGCGCCTGGGTCGAGTCGCAGCCGGGGCAGGGCGCGACGTTCCGGTTTCGCTGGCCGGTCGCGGCGGGCGGGAGCGTCGGGGCCTAGCGTCGGCGCGGCCCCCGCTCGTCGTCTCGGCTCAGCGCAGCCGGTCGAGCAGCGAGCGCAGGTCGTCGGCGTGCTCCTCCTCGACCGCGAGGATCCCCTCGAGCACGCGGCGCGTGGTCGGATCGTCGGCGCCCACGTACGCGATCGCCTCTCCATAGCTGTCGATGGCGATCCGCTCGGCGACGAGATCCTCCCGGATCATGTCGGCCAGCGTGTCTCCGGCGATGTACTCCGCGTGGCTGCGCTCGACCAGGGTGGCCGGGGAGAAGTCGGGCAGGCCCCCCAGCTCGACGATCCGCTTGGCGAGCAGGTCGGCGTGCCCCATCTCCTCGGCGGCGTGGGCGAGGAACTCGGCCTTGACGCCCTGCGCGTGGATGCCCGTGGCGGCGAAGTAGTGGCGCTTGTAGCGGAGGAAGCAGACGACCTCGGTGGCGAGCGCGTCGTTGAGGAGCTTGATGACGGCGTCGCGATCGGGGCGGTAGCTCGGGGTGATGGCCCCCATCTCGAGGTGCTGCCGCGCCCTGGTGCGGAGGGTCGCCACGTTGGTCAAAGAGGGTTTGTCGGACATGATGCCTCGCTTTCTTGCCGAGCCCCGACTGCAAGCCCCGCGCCGCCCGCGGACAAGCGCGGTTCGGCGGGCGCGGGGCGGGCGAGAGCGGGTGTCTCCGCGCGGGCGCGCCACGCTGTGGCGTCCCTGCGAGGAGGCGCCTGAAGCCGCTGTCCGCGCCCCGAAATTTCGGGCGGCGAGGCGCTCCGTGGTCATCCTTGGGGGGCCTTCATGACCAAGCCCGCTCCCCAGACCCACACCCTCCTGCCCGCCCGGCCGTTCCGCTCCTATCTGGAGTATCTCGAAGCCAGCGGCGGCTCCGCCATCCCCGCGGCGCGCGCGATGGCGCCCGAGGAGCTCGTCGCGGAGCTCTCCCGTTCGGGGCTGCGAGGGCGGGGGGGCGCGGGCTTCCCGACGGGGGCCAAGTGGCGCAGCGTGCGCGAGCACCCGTGCCCGACCAAGTACGTGGTCTGCAACGCCGCGGAGGGCGAGCCGGGGACGTTCAAGGACCGCTTCCTCCTCCGCAGGAACCCCTACGCGACCCTCGAGGGCATGCGGATCGCGGCCCACGCCATCGGCGCCACCCGTGGCTACCTCGCCCTCAAGGGCTCGTTCACGCGCGAGCTCGCGCGCGTGCGCGGGGCGCTCGAAGAGATGAAGGCGCAGCTCGACGGGTTCGCCATCGAGGTCGTGGAGGGGCCCGAGGAGTACCTCTTCGGCGAGGAGAAGGCGCTGCTCAACGTGATCGAGGGCGAGGGCCCTCTCCCGCGCGAGGCCGACAACCCTCCGTACGAAGTCGGCCTCTTCGCCACGCCCGGATCGCCCAACCCCGCGCTGGTGAACAACGCCGAGTCGTACGCGCACGTGCCCGGCATCCTCCGCAACGGCGCCGCGTGGTTCCGCGAGGTGGGCACGAGCGACACGCCCGGCACGGTGATCTTCACCGTCTCGGGCGACGTCGAGCGGCCCGGTGTCTACGAGCGAGAGGCGGGGATCACGCTGCGCGAGCTGATCTTCGACGTCGCGGGCGGGCTCGGCGAGGGGCGCTCCCTCAAGGCGATTCTCTGCGGCGTATCGGCGGCCCCGATCGGACCCGACCACCTGGACACGCCGGCAGACTTCGGGCACCTCGCGGCCATCGGCGCGGGGCTCGGGTCGGCTGGCTTCGTCGTCTACGACGACCGGCGCAACCTGGCGCGTGTCGCGCAGGCGGTGGCGCGCTTCCTCTACGTCGAGTCGTGCAACCAGTGCTCGGCCTGCAAGACCAACCTCGGGCTCGCGTCGGCCGCGCTCGACGAGCTCGCGGGTCACGATGGGGGGACCTCCCCCGCCTCCGGAGGCGTCGCTGCCTCCGATCTCGCGGACCGCGCGGCCTTCTCCGCGAGGCACGCCCCGCAGGCGAATCGCTGCTATCTCCCGGTGCAGGGGTCGATCGTCATCCCCGGCATCGTCAAGCGCTTCCGCGAAGACTTCGCCGGCGCGGCGCTGGCGGGCGAGATTCTCATTCCCAAGATGGTCGACTTCGACGAGGAGTGCGGCGTCTTCTCGTACGACGACGACCAGCCGCGCAAGCTCCCGAGCTGGACGTACCGCGCGGCGCCGCCCTCCCACCTCCCGCCGCCGGCGCCGCCCGTGGGGGGCCGGTCGGTCCGGGTGACGCTCGATCCCGACGTGGTCGCCGCCCTCCTCGACCCGGACGACGTGGCCAGTGACGAGGACATCGGCGAGCACGCCAACGCCGCGCTGCGGGACTGGCTCGCGTCGCGTGGTGCGCCAGGGGCCACGTGATCGACCCCAGGGCTCCTGCGCACCCCCCCGGGGTTCCGGACCACGTGGCCCGGAATGTCCAGGCGGTCACCGAGATGCACCTCCAGGCCGAGAGGACCCTGGGCGCGCATCAGCGGGCCATCGAGTCCGGCACAGCGCGCCTCGGGCGTCCAGCGTCGGTGTACGTCATCCTCGGGGTCGTCGTCCTCTGGGCCCTGGTCAACGTGCTCGCGCCCCGGTTCGGGGTGCGGGCGCCGGATCCGCCGCCGTTCTCCTGGCTCCAGGGCCTGATCGGGCTGGCCGCCCTGCTCACCGCGACGATGGTGCTGATCACCCAGAACCGGCAGGCCAAGCTCATCGAGCGGCGCATGCACCTCGACCTCCAGGTCAACCTGCTCACCGAGCAGAAGACCGCGAAGCTCATCGAGCTCCTCGAGGAGCTGCGCCGCGACCTGCCCAACGTGCGCAACCGCCACGATTCCGAGGCCGAGATCATGCAACACGCGGCGGAGCCCCTCGAGGTCATCGCCGCGCTGGAGGAGCAGACCCTGGGCACCGTCCGGGAGATCCTCGAGGCCACCGAGCCCGAGCTCGCGGAGGCCAAGCGCGACCCCTGAGCCCTCCTGCGCTTCGTCGGCAGTCTGGAAACCACCCCATGCGGGCGCCCCTCGGGAGAGCTTCGATCTCCCCCACATCGCACCGGTCACGGCCCCCACAAGCACGGAATAATGGGCCCTCGCGAGCGCAATGAGCGCTTTCCTCGCGCCGCCACGATCCCTCATGGTCGCGGCTGGCCCCCCGGAGGACACTCATGCGCAGCACCAAGCCGACTCTCCCCTCTCTGTTCCTCGTCGTCGCCCCTGCTCTGCTCCTCGCCTGCGTCGACGCCGAGGCGTCGCTCGACAGCGACGTGCCCGCGGCCGAGGCCAGGGTCACCGACTCCGTCGCCGCCGAGGCGGCGCCCTCCGCCCCCAGCCGACCCCGGCACCACCCCGAGGACACCGGCTCGGCGTCCTACCCTGCACCGCACCCCGGCATGCCGCTGATTCCCAGGAACGGCGGCCCCGTCCTCCACGATCCCAGCGTCGTCACGGTCACCTTCGCCGGCGACGCGATGGAGGCCAAGCTCCAGGCGTTCGGCGACCAGGTGGGCGGGCTCCAGTGGTGGTCCACCGTGCACGCCGGGTATGGCGTCGGCCCGGCCACCAGCGCTGGACACGTCACCATCCCGGTCGGACCTCCGGCCAAGATGACCGACGTGGAGGTGCAGGCCTGGGTCAGGGCGCGCATCGCCGACGGCACCCTGCCAGCGCCGACGGACCAGAGCATCTACCTGCTCTATTACCCCCAGACGACCACCATCACCTTCGACGACAGCTCGGGCAGCGCCGCGTCGTGCCAGGTCTTCCTCGGGTATCACAGCACCTTCGACGTCTCCTCCGCCGGCCGCACCGTGCCGGTGGCGTACGCGGTCATCAACCGCTGCCGCGGCGACCTCGACGAGGTCACCGTCACGGCGAGCCACGAGCTCACCGAGGCGGCCACCGATCCGCGCCCCATCGACGACACCAACGCGGGCTACGTGACCCTCCAGGACAATGCCTGGACCTTGCTGGGCGGCGAGAACGGGGACATGTGCGCGGGCGTCAGCGGCGTGAGCGAGGGCGGCTGGGCGCTCACCCGCGTCTGGAACAACGTGGCTGCGGCGGCCGGCGCTCAGCCCTGTCTGCCCGCGCCCGACAGCGGGGGCGTCCCGTACTTCAACGCGGCGGTGGTCCACGAGCGCATGGTCGCGAGCCCCGGGACCTCCGTCTCGACCGAGGTCGACTGCTACTCGTTCGGACCCTTGCCGGGCGCCATGGCGCTCAGCGTGGGGGCCCCCGCGGGCGATCCGCTCAAGGTCGCCTTCGACCAGAAGAGCTGCAGCAACGGCGACAAGGTGACGATGACGCTCGCGGTCGCCTCCAACGTCCCGCGCGGCTCCGACGTTCACTACTCGCTGTTCTCGACCCTCCCTCAGGGCAACGCCCACCTCTGGCGCGGCATGGTCCACGTCAAGTAAGCGAGGATCGGGTACGCTCGCGGGCGATGATCGAGGCCCGCGCACTGCACCCCACTCTCGCCATCCACGC
>Ga0302283_1001086_pt1 | contig 23081 bp, 20 predicted proteins | sample III_Fen_E1_4_FD_198770 | JGI IMG/M metagenome (GOLD analysis project Ga0302283, IMG submission 198770) | Peat permafrost microbial communities from Stordalen Mire near Abisko, Sweden - III_Fen_E1_4 | ecosystem: Environmental > Terrestrial > Soil > Wetlands > Permafrost | place: Sweden: Abisko... | reverse complement strand
CCGCAGGAACCCTACGATCCCGCCAAGGCCTTCGCCAAGTCGGCCCTGCACGCGGGGGATTTCGTGGACAATCGCCGCCGACAGGTGGACTGGCTCGCGCGGTTCATGGACCACCCCCCCCTGATCGTCGCTCCCTACGACGCCGAGCTGTACGGCCACTGGTGGTACGAGGGTCCGGAATTCCTCTACCACGTCTTCAAGAAGATCCATTTCGACCAGGACGACCTCGAGACCGTCCGTCCCTCCGACTACCTGGAATGGCACCCGGTCCAACAGCGCCAGCAGCCCGCCTTCAGCACCTGGGGGCACCTGGGCTACGCGGACGTCTGGGTGAACACACTCAACGACTGGATCTATCCGCACCTCCACGCCGCGGCCGACCGCATGGTGGAACTCGCGCGCAAGTTCCCGGACGCATGGGGCGACTACCGTCGCGCCCTGAACCAGATGGCGCGCGAACTCTTCCTGGCCCAGAGTTCGGATTGGGCCTTCATCATGCGCACCGGGACCTCCGTGGAGTACGCCGTCGAGCGCACCCGCCAGCATCTCGTCGCGTTCAACCGCCTCTACGAGGTGCTCCGCGACGGTCTACAGGTCCCCTTGGACGATCTCGCCGCGCTGGAAAAGCGCGACAACATCTTCTCCGACGCCGACTACCGGGATTTCCTTTGACCTCGTCCTTTCCGGGCGACAGTCCGGTCCCCGATGAAAGCGTCCGCATCGGGCCCTGGACGCGGAATTCCGTGGCCACCGTCTACGCCAACCCTTGGATCCAGGTGGAGCACCACCAGGTCGTGGACCCGACGGGTCGCGACGGCGTCTACGGCGTGGTGCGCTTCCGGCACCGCGCCCTGGGCTGCGTACCGCTGCATGCGGACGGCACGGTGACCTTGGTGGGCCAACACCGGTACCCGCTGGACATGTGGAGCTGGGAAATCCCCGAAGGCGGAGGCAGCCTGGTCGCCGACCCGCTCGACGAGATGCGGAGGGAGCTCGCGGAGGAAACCGGCCTCACGGCGCGCGAGTGGATCCCGCTGGGGCACATGCACCCGTCGAATTCCGTCAGCGACGAAGTGGCGACCCTGTGGCTCGCCAGGGACCTGGAACCGGGAACCGCGACCCCGGAGTCCACCGAGGGCGACATGCGATCGGCGCGGGTCCCCTTCGCCCAGGCCGTGGAAATGGCGTTGGATGGCCGGCTCACGGATGCCATCACGGTCGTGGCCTTGCTCCGGGCGAAATACCACCTGGAGCGGGAAGCCTCCGCCCCGCAGCCCCCGGGCTAGGCAAAACCTTCCCCAGCGGCAGGCGCGCCGTTGCCTGCCTCGGGAGCGCCAATACCCCCAATTTTCCGCCGATTGCAAACTGGAACGCGGTTTGTGGCCTCTTTCGCGGAACCGAGGGGACCCACCATGCCGCAACCATCTTCGCTACATCCAGCATTCCTCCGCTCCGGAGCGGACGCGCCCTGGTGCCTGAAGGAGGGGGCGAATGCCTGCGAGATGGGGATCCGCGCCTTGCGAGCGGGATTCCTGGACGAGGCCAGGAACATCTTCAAGGCCCTGATCCCCAGGGAACCGCGACATCCCGAGCTGATCCTGGCCTTGGCCGAAACCGAACTCGCCGCGGGCGACATCCCCGCCTTCGAGACCGCGCTGGACCAGCTCCCGTCCCGGATGGCCGCGACGGCCCATGTGCTGGTGCTCCGGGCCGACGGCGCGCTCCGGCAGGGCAAGACGGCCCGGGCGCTGGCAACGGGATTCGCCTGCGCGGAGCTCCACCCCAAGGACCCGCGCTCGCGTTTCCAATCCGCTCGCCTGCTCTGGCTGGGTACCCAGGAACGCGAAGCGGAAGTCGTGTTCCTTTCCCTCGCCGGCGATCCCGAGATCGGATCGCGGGCCTGCGCCTGGGCGGTTTTCTGCGGTTGGAAGCAAAACCACGTGGAGGCGGTCGCGAGCCTTCTCGACAGCCTGCGCCGGGACGACGTGGTCTGCGAAGGTTTGCGTGAATTCGGCGCGCGTTCCTTGGGGATCCCCTGGGAACCCAACCAATTGGTCTCGCCCCGATTGAGGCGAACCTGCGCGCAGGATTGGGAAACCATGCTCCTGGGGATCGGCCGGGGCCAAGCCGTCCTGCCGATGCGGTCTTCCTTGGTTTGAAACGGGGAACATGCCGTGCTCCCTCCGCCCCTCCCCGGCTTTGGAGATAACTTGTCTCCCTCGCGGGTACTGGGGGAGATCGACTCCCCGTTTCGCAGGGGAACCATCACGGAGTCCGAGCGGAGAATTCCAGGGTGAAGGGCGTGGGGATCCTTCTCCTTCTTGCAGGCTTGGGGCGTGGCCAGGTCGTGTGGTACGCCGTGCCCAGGACCCTCCAGGTCTACGGACACGCGCAAGCCGCGGACACCGGAACCGTCGTCGTGTCGGGGAGGGTGGACAAGCTTCAAACCCCTTTCACGGAGATCGATCTCAAGGTCTTCCGCAACGGCCTGCTGCAGTCCACCCTGAAACAGACGCTGGTCTTCCAAGGAGACACCGCGCGGTTCTTCCTGTCCAAGGGAATCAAGGCGGAGCTCGCCAACTACAGGTACCAGGTGCTGGGCGTCCAGGGGTCCGAGGATTCCTCCCTCTGGACGGCCGACTCCGTCGTCTGCGGGGACATCGTCGTCATCCAAGGCCAATCGAACGCCGACGCCTGCGACTACCAGGGGTCGGCGGACACGAACCAGAGTCCGTTCGTCCGCGTGTTCGGCAACAGCGCCGAGACCACCCCGTTCGATACGGCATGGCACATCGGAGACGGGGACGTGTGCAGCTCCGGCATCGGGGGCACCGGTCAATGGGGGCTGCGCCTGGCCCGAGACCTGGTCGACAGCGCCAGGATTCCCGTCGCCATCTTCAACGGCGCCTTCCCCGGGGTTCCCCTCGCCTACTTCCAGCCGAACCTTTCCGACCGCACGGATTCTTCGAGCATCTACGGACGCCTGCTCGACCGGTTGAACGAGAGCGGGAGCGCCGCCTGGGTCCACGCGCTGGTGTGGTTCCAGGGCGAATCGAACGCCGGGCTCGGAACCTCGACCGCCGACTACATGAGCCAATTTCTGTCTCTACGCGCCCAATGGCTCTCCGATCTCCCCGGCCTGGGCAGGATCTACCTGTTCCAGATCCGCAACGGCTGCGCGTTCCCGATCCCCGCCGTGGCCGCCATAAAGGAGGCCCAGCGGGAGCTCGCGCTCGGAACGGACAGCGTCGAGATCCTATCCACTTCGGGGGAAGGCCACTTCAACGACTGCCACTACCCCTACGAGCCCGGATACCGCGACTTCGGCGACGACATCTTCCGACTGGTCGACCGGGACTTCCACGGACGCGCATCGTTGGACGACATCGATCCGCCCCAGGTCAAGTTCGCCGAGGTGACGGGTGCGAGGCAGGTCACGCTGATCATGGCGAACGTCTTCGACAGCCTGACCTGGGCCGGCGCGGCCGACTCCGAATTCGTGCTCGCGGGGACCACCGCGAAATTCGATTCGGGTTCGGTCCAGCGGAACAAGGTGCACCTGAACCTTTCCGCCGCCGCGGGCGGCATTTCCGCGATCACCTACCTGGGACACGAGGATTCCGCCGACCCTCTCGTGACCAACCGCAACCGGATGGGGATGGTCCACTTCGCGAATTTTCCCATCACCTCGGCCTGGCAGAGGGATTCGATCTGCGTGGCGGCCATCCTCGCCGCCAATGCCCTGAAGGTCTCCGTCGCGTCCGTGGTGACGCGCAACTCCACCGGCCGCGCGATCTCCTTGAACCTCCATTCCAGGAAGCTCTCCGTCCTTCCCGCGGACATCGTCTACATGGACAGCCTGAGGACCCTGGACCTTGGCTCCAACAACCTCTCCGCGCTCCCACGGGAAACGAACCGGCTGACCCCCGGGATCCTGGTGAACGTGGATTCCAACGCCTTGTGCCAGTTGCCGGATTCCACCTCCGCATGGCTCGGAAAACACTCGTCCGACGCCCAGTGGAGAACTTCGCAGAAATGCCCCACCACCGAGACCCGGGCCCCCGACCAACCTCCCGCGACGGATTTGGTCAAGTGCCAGGTGTCCGGACGCAGGATCCTGCTCCAACTGGCCGGCAACGCCGAGCCGGTGGATCTGGAGGTCCGAAACCTGGCCGGATCGCTCGTGTATTCCCGCCATCTCGCCACCGGGAGCCTGAGCATCGACGCCGCGAGTTGGGGAAGCGGACTCCACATCCTTTGCGCGAGATCGTCCAACGGCGTGCAGGCGCTGCGGTTGCCCTTGCTCTGACCGTCGGGAGAACGGCCCTCGCGGGGAGTGCTCCCCGCACGGGCGGTCTAGGTATATTCGAAGCCATGTCCGCCCTCTATCTCACGGCCTTCTCCGGCCGCCACGAAGGCGGCGACATCCCGGGCCACCTCTGGACCCCGGAGGGCGGCCAGCCGGTCCGCCAGATCGTGGAAGCCCTGCGCCAGGAAAATCCCTGGATCGCCGCACGACTTTCGGGTCGCGAGATCTTCACCCTGGACGTCCCCGACAACCCCGAGGCCGATCATCTGGTCTCGTCGCGCGAGGGAACCTGGAAGCCCGACTTCACCAATCTGGGAACCCGCGGACTGGTGCTGCTCCTCCTCCTGCGCCACCTGAAGTCGAACAAGGTCCTGGTGGATGCGCGGACGGGCTTCGCCACCGTGTCGTCCCAGGAGCTGCCCGACGGCAAGCTGGCCGTCGACGGCCTCGAACTCCACCTGGAACCACGCGGCAAGGACAGGTTCCTGCTTTGGTTCCATCCCGTGCGAAGGGTGCTGGATTCCAGGCCCAACGCGCTTTCGGAACAAGGCCACCGCGCCTCGGACGTCTGGTTTCCCATCGATGGCGTGTCCGTGGCCTCGGCGCACCCCAAATCCGCGCCCGGAGGCCATGTCCTGCAAGTCGGCCATCGCGGACGGCTGGTCCGGGACGGCGATCCCGCGGCGGTGATCCTTTCCGAAAGCCCCGCCGACCTTGCCGCCCAGTCCATCGTGCGGGCGGTCAGGAATTGGTTTCCCGCGGGAGGGATCGTCGGCCATGGTCTGCGGTTGGAACCCGATCCCTGCCCGGCCGAGGAATTGGGTTTGGTTCCCGCCGCGCTGGTGGATCCCGACGTGGTCGCCTTGGATTGGGAAGATCGCGAGATTCCCGTCTCCGAAGTGTTCCGCCAAGCCTTGGGAGGGATGACGGCGGTGCGGCGACCGCGCCTCCCCGCCGCCACCTTCCACCTCTCCGGGATCCGGGAACCGGGGCTCGCCGAACAGACCGCGACGATCCTCAACCAGCGGGCCGCGGAATGGCCGGGGGTGGCTTTGCAATTCGCGTCGGAGCCGCTCGAGGGCAGCCTCGAACTCCGCCTGGACGCCAGGGCTCCCGTGGTGCTCCAGCCGCGCTCGCCGCGCGCTTCCGGCCAAGCCGCCGGACTGTTCCTGGAATGCGTGCGCCGCGCCGGGGGAGATCCTTGGAGACTCGACTATCCCGGGGCTCCCTGGTCCTTGGGCATCGCCCAGGCGTTCCTCTACGGCAAGATGCACCACCTGGCACTGGCCCTCCTGGATCCCGCCGGCAGGATCGCGGCCTCGCTCGTGGTTCCGTTCCGGTTCGCGGACCTTTCGGAGCATTCCTTCGGGCGATCCCTGGCCTCCAGGCTCTGGTCCAAGGCACCGGACCCGCTGGAGATCCATGTCGAGGAATCTCTGGAGTTGCCCACCATCTTCCTGGAAAGCCTCGCCCCCCAGTCGACCGCCTGGCACCTGCGCCGGCGTTCCGCGGGACGGGTCTTTTCCGGGACCAGCTACGAATGGATCCAGCCCGGAGAAGGAGCCGTCGGTCCGGACCGCCTCCTGGCCTGCGTGGATTCGGATCGGGGACCGGAACACATCGTCCTGGAACGGTCCAGGGGCCCCGGGTCCATCGAGACCGCGCTGCAGGTGGTCCTGACCTTGGAGCATGCCTGGGTGCCCGGACGCGCCGAGAGGCGCCGCCTCCCCGCGACCCTGGAATGGGCGCGCGGGCTTCTGTACCAGCGCGACAGGTTCCAGGCGTTCGCTCCCGGCAGGCTCGTGGACGCGGTGCGCGCCCGCCAGCCCGAGGGACCTACTTTTCCCCCTCCATGAGCGAACCCATCCGAGAGACGCCCGTCGATCGCCCCTTCACCATCGCGGGAACGACCTACCGCAGCCGCCTGCTGGTGGGAACGGGCAAATACGATTCCTTGGAACTCATGGGAGAGGCGCTGGAGGCCTCCGGGACGGAAATCGTCACCGTCGCCCTGGGGCGCGTGGATCTTTCGGCCCCCAAGGGCAAGGGGATCTTCGACGCGATCGACCCGTCCAAATACACCATCCTCCCCAACACCGCCGGGGCCTTCAACGTCCAGGACGCCTTGCGCATCGCGCGACTTTCCCGGTCCATGGGCTGGAAGCTCCTCAAGCTGGAGGTTCTTTTCGACCAGAAGACGCTGCTGCCCGATCCCATGGGCACCTTGGAAGCCGCGCGCATCCTGAAGGACGAGGGCTTCGACCTCCTGGTGTACACCAACGACGATCCGGTGCTGGCCCAGAGGCTGGACCAGTTGGAGGTGGCGGCCATCATGCCGGCGGGCGGGCCCATCGGATCCGGCCAGGGGATCCTGAACCCGTCCAACATCCGCATCATCCTGGAGTCGGTGAAGGCCCCCGTGCTCATCGACGCCGGCCTGGGAACGGCTTCGGACGTCGCGCAGGCGATGGAGCTGGGCGTGGACGGCGTCCTGCTCAACACCCCCATCGCCAAGGCCTTGGACCCCGTGCGCATGGCCCGGGCCATGAAGGCCGCCTGCGAAGCCGGACGCGACGCCTACCTGGCGGTGCGGATCCCCCGCAAGCTCTACGGCTCGGCTTCCAGCCCGCTGGAAGGACTCTCGCCGCCGCGTCGACCCGCCGCCGGCACCTGAATCGGAATTCCCGCGAGCGCCAGCGCCTTGCGGGGAAGGCTGGAAACGATCCGGTCCGCGAGGTCCCGCACGGGACACCACAGCCAACCCGATGGCGGATTCCGTCCGCTCCACAGGCCGCCCACAACCCTCCACCGGACGTCGTGGTGGGTGATGGAGTGGCGGACCTCGCCCAGAAGTTGGCCGGAAACCGTCAAGTCGGCATGGTCGCCTTCGGTTGGAAGGATCCAAAGGCCCGAGAGGAGTTCGCCGGATCCGGCCCGGCGCAAGAGGACTCCCCGATCTTCCCGGACCACCACCGCCGTGCGGCGCACCAGGACCTTTTCCGGACGGCTCCGGGCCGGGGGGAAGCCCTCGGGCTCCCCGCGCGAGGCGGCCAGACAGATCCCGGAGAGGGGACACGACGCGCAGTCGGGATTCCGCGGCGTGCAAACCAGGGCCCCCAGCTCCATGGTCGCCTCGTTGAGCGATCCGGCATCCCCGCCCGCGATCCAGGAAGAAGCCATCTCCGCCATCCGTCGCGCGCCCGATCCCGAGCGGGGATCCGCGGCGAGGGCGTGGACGCGCGACAGGACCCGGATCGCGTTGCCGTCGATCATCGCCACGTTCTCCCCGAAGCAGAGCGAAGCGATCGCGGCAGCCGTGTAGGGGCCCACCCCGGGAAGCCTGGCGAGTTCGGCGGCGCTTTCCGGCCAGCCTTCCCTTGCCACGATGGCCGCGGCCCGGCGCAGATTCCGGGCACGGCTGTAGTAGCCCAATCCGGCCCAGGCCGAAAGGACGCTCTCCTCGGTCGCACCCGCGAGGTCCGGAGGGGACGGAAACAGCCGCATCCACTCCTCGAAGCGCGGGACCACCACCTCCATGCGCGTCTGCTGGCTCATGACCTCGGAAACCAGCGTCCTCCAGGGGTCGCGGGCAGTTCCCGGCGGAGTGCGCCAGGGCAGGGCGCGCCGGTTTTTCGCGAACCACTCGGACAAGGCGCGCGGCGCGGGGCCGGAATTGTGCTGGGAATGGTCCATGCGACGAACCTGCAATCAACAAAACCGCACCCTCCCCGCATTTGCCGATTCCCGGGAACAATGCGAGAATCGGGCTTGCCACCATCCTGGGAAAATGCCAGCTTTCCGAAGGCGTTCGCTCCCTCTCCCTCCATCCCTACGCAATCCGCACCGCAGACGCCATCCGGTCGGATTGAAGGATCCCGCTTCCATGAAGAGACCGTTCCTTTTGGCTTTTTCCCCGTTGATCCTGGCCGGCTGCGCCGTGACACCCTGGCCCCACTACGAGGCCGCCGTCCGATGCCACATGGACGGCAAGAAGCAGGAGTGCGACCAGGACTACCTGAAGGCCATCGAGATCGGCCCCAAGACGCAGGGACTCCACGCCTCCTACGGCGTCCACCTCCTGCTGGAAGGCCGACGCGACGAGGCCCTCAAGGAATTCGCGATCGAAAAGGCCAACTATCCGGGCTTCGCGCCCAAGGGGATCGACCAGCTCGCGCTTGGTTCCGCGACCGGGGCGGCCTCCGGCACCGACTCCGCTTCCCGCACGGAAAGGAGCCCGCGATGAACGGATTCCGTCTTCTGGCCTTCGGGGGAATCCCCCTTCTCCTGTCGGCTTGCGCCCCCGAGATCTGCACGACTTCGGACTTCGAACGTCTCAAGCCCCGCAGCGTCCTGGTCCTGCCCCCGGAGAACACCACGGCAAACACCGATGTGCTGGAAAAATCCTACCCCTTCCTGTTCTCCGAACTCGCCCAGAGAGGGTACTACGCGGTCAGCCCGGAATTGGCCTTGCAACTGTTCCAGGCAAACAAGATGGAAGACCCGGGCAGGTTGAACAAGCTCCCCACCGGTAAATTCAACGAGGTCTTCGGGGTCGACGCCGTGCTGCGCACCAAGGTCACCGAATGGAGTTCCAAGTACATCGTGGTCTCGTCCACCGTGAACGTGGGCTTCGACATGGAACTCCTGGACGCCAGGACCGGAACCCTGCTCTGGAAGGACAGCAAGGTCCTTTCGCAGGCTCCCAACAATTCCGGAGGCGGACTTGTGGGCGCACTGGTCGGCGCGGCGCTCAACGCGGCCGTCACTCCCTACGAACCCGTCGCCGACCAGAACGCCAAGAACATGTTCGCCACCATTCCCCAAGGGAGCGTCAATGTCGTCACGCCTTGATCGTCCGATCCTGGTCCTGTCCGCGATCCTGTTGGCCGGCTGCGCCTCGGAAGTGAGGGAGGTCTCCAAGGCGCCTCCGCCCCCGCCGCCCAACCCGATCCACCCCGTGGACCACCCGGGCCTGAAGCAGCGGATCGCCATCGTCAAGTTCGAGGACAAGTCCGGGTACGGGAACAACCTGTTCGGCGCCGTGGACGACCTGGGCGGCCAGGCCGCCGACGCCTTGGCCGCCGACCTGATCCAGACCGGGGAGTTCGTGGTCATCGAGCGCCAGCAGATGGCCTCGCTGGACAGCGAGGCCAAGCTCCAGGGACAGCAGCCCCAGTTCACCTCCGTGACGGCGCTGGCCTTCGGAGCGGTGACGGAATTCGGCACCAAGACCGAATGGCAGGACCAGGGATTGACCAAGACCAAGGTCCAGACCGCCCACGCGAAGGTCTCCATCCGACTCGTGGATCCCGCGACCGGAGTGGCCTTCTACTCCGAATTCGGCCAGGCCGACGCCACCAACGAGGCTTCCCAGACCCTCGGCTTCGGAAGCAAGGCGGGCTACGACGCCACCTTGACCGACAGGGCGTTGAACGGAGCGATCTCCAAGCTCACCGGGAACATCCTGAATTCCCTGCGCGGCATCCCCTGGCACGCGCCCGTCCTAGACGTCCAGCCCGGCGTCGTCGCCCTGGGAGCCGGCAAGAGTTCCAACGTGAAGGTCGGAACCGTGGTGTCCCTCTACAAGCCGGGGCGCAAGGTCCTGAACAAGACGACCAACACCACCATCGAACTGCCCGGAACCGTCGTGGGGAAGGCGAAGGTCACGTCCCTCTTCGGCGAGGGAATCGCCGAAGGCTCCATGGCGGACATCCTGGAGTCCTCCGAGCCCATCACCACGGACATGCAAGCACGAACGGAGGTCTCCCCATGAAGCGGTTCCTTGTCGCCTCCCTGGCCGCCTTGTTGGCCTCCTGCGCCGCTCCCCGGACGGTGGTGCGGACCGAAGACCAATCGGGAAGCGTCGTCTTCAAGGTGAAACCCAGCGGCGCCGAAGTGAGCGTGGACGGTTCCGACGTCGGGAAGGCCAGGGACTTCGACGGGACCTCGAGCGTCCTGAAATTGTCCCAAGGGACCCACGTCATCCGCCTGTCGTCGCCCGGGCGGCAGGACTACGAGACCAAGGTCTACATCGACAACACCCAGGAAGTGGTCCAGATCGAACTTCAGGAGTCGAAATGATGCGAAGATGCCTGCCCGTTTCCATCCTCCTCGCCTTGGCGGGAGCCTGCCTCGCCTCCGAGGACGACCTTCTCCTCGACGTGTCGCCCGCCGCCGTCTTCCAGACGGGAGCCGGAACGACCAATCCCGACCTGGGTGGAACCGTCGGCCTGACCTGGGGACTCAACGACCGCACCGACCTGGGAGGCTACTTCCATTTCGACGACATCCAGCTGAAGGGGAAAAGCGCCACCGACCAGGCGTACTCCCTCGGAGCGCAATCCTGGTACACGCCCATGTTCGGGGATTTCCGCCCCCAGACCGGTGCGCGGATCGGCATGACCGTGGACCAATCCGGCTCCCCCAGCCTCGATCTCGCGTTCCAAGCCCGCGCGTTGGCGCAGTTCGCCACCGCGCTCCGCGGATTCGTGGGGGGTGTCGTGGGCGCCGATTTCGGCCGGCAGCGCCGCAGCTTCGTCGGCGTGGATCTCGGGCTCCAGTTCCTCCTCTGACCCGCCTTTTCAGGGATCCAGGAAAAGGATCGCCGTCACTCCTCGCGGATAGTACTTGGACCCGATCCCCTTCGCCGATGCGATCTGGTCGGTGAAGCCCCAGGGCGCGGATCCCGGCGACAACCAGGAGACGTGCGCGGCGTCGGCGCGCCGGTCGGGAGGGCGCGAGAACACCCGTTCCGCCACCCGCTGGACCAGGAAGATCTTGGAGAGCCAGGAATTGTCGGACGTGGAACTCAGCCTCCAGCCCCCATCCGCGAAACGGCAGAGACCGAATTCCAGGACGGCGTCCAGGTGCCTCTCCAGGACCCGCACCATGCCCCCGAACCGTCCACGCGGCGAAACCGCGTCGGAATCCCCCCATGCGTGGGGATGGACCAGGCATTCGACGGCGGGGAGGATCGCGGAACCCCTCCGTCCGTCCCGCAGGGCAGCCAGCACATCGTCTTCCCCGGGCCACGACTCGATGGCCGCGGCCACCCTCAGGGCGCCCTCCGCCGCGCCTTCGCCGGGAATCCCGGCGGCGCGGGACAGGCGCTCCAGGGCGAGATAGGCCGCCCAGAGCTTGACCGTCGTGTAGAGATTCTCCCGCGCCTGGGCGAGCGAGGGGTCCAGGCTGTCGTAGGTGGTGATCTCGGTTCCCGACCCGCAACGGGCCGAGTCCGTCCCGGGGACCCCTTTGCGCATCCGGGGTTCCGGGTGCTCCCGGCGTTCCAGGCTCGCCCGGAGGGGTTCCAGCCGTTCGCGGTTCCTTTGCAGCCAATTTCCGTCCTGGGAGGAATGGAGATGGTGGGCCGCAGCGACGACCCAGTTGCACACCTCCTCGAACGCCATGTGGGAGAAGCAACCTTCCAGGTCGGCCACCTCGTAGCTGGAGGTGCCTGCTTCCGAAAACCGGTTCCTGACCCCCATGTCGTGGCAGAAGGAAACGCCACCTTCGTGGAGGATCGTGTCGCCGGGAACCTTGAGACGGTCCAGGAAGGAGTAGCGCGCGGCCATCAGGTCCAGGATCTCGCGCGTCGCCCACGGGAAGAATCGCCCCTCGAAGAACACCTGGTCCACCGACAGGTCCAAGGTGTTCATCATGCAGTACTCGCCTTCGTTCACCACGTAGACGGGGGATCCGTCGGGTGTGGACAGAAGTTGGGAGTTCCCGACGTACCCGCGCGTGGCGTGCGAGAGGAGCCACCGGCGCTCCGGCGAAAGGGCGTCCAGGTCGCGGTCGCGCGAGCGCGCCGTCTCCCAGGAAGCTTCGGTGCGCTCGACGGCGGCGGCGAGCACTTCTCCCAGGTCCTTCCAAAGCCGCGTGTAGCCGTAGACCGTGGAGATCCCCGCGGTGGCCGGACCCGCATGGTACCAGCCGAGCGCGAATGCGACGGACAGCTTCCCCCCGGCGGGGACGGGCCAGCAAAGCCCCCAGGAGGTTCCCAGCCGATGCGGCGGACGGGGAACCAGATCCGGCCCGAAGCAGTCCATCAGGGAGAACCCCGCGTAGGCCTTCGCGCCGTTGTCGGAGGAGGTGGCCATCCCGAAACGGCCTTGGAGGTCCAACCCCACCAGACCCGGCAGGTCCAGGGAAGCCACACCCGCATCGCCGGGTGCGAGACCGGCCACCAGCATGGCCGGCTCGTCGCTCCGTGAATTGTCCAGCGAGAGCTCTGCCCAGACCGAGGGCAGGATGTGGGGCGACAGGGCGTCCCATCCGGCGTTTCGCGGATCCGGCACCTTCCCGAAGGGAGTCGCCAACGCGAAGGACAGGTCCTCGGTGCGCCAGGTATCGGTGCCCCACCCCAGTTCGCGTTCGACGAATTCCGGCGCCACGATGGAAACCCGCGGCGGCTCCCTTCCCGCTCCTTCTCCGGCGAACGCGGACAGATCCGCCGCGGACGGGCTGGAGAAGGGGAGGAACAAGGCCCCGCTCGGGCGCAGGACGCCCACGTGCACCTCTCCCTTCGCCGGGGCGCGTCCATCGTGGATGTTGAACCCGCCACCGGCACCCGCGTTTCCGAGGGTGAAACTCCCGTAGGCGCCGAAGGCACCGTGGTGGGTGTGGAAATCGACAGGCAGTCGCATCGCCTTGGAAACCTATAACCGTCGTGTCGGATGAGTTATATAATGGCTCTTCCAGAAATAGTATATCTCGAATTCGTCGAAACCGGGGGCGAAGAAACATGTCCGAGCCTGTCCCAATCCTGCGAGCGACTTCCTATCCGCCTGGAGCGGGACTGGGCTCCGTGGAGATCGCCCAGGCCCTCCGTTCGCGTGCCTTGCACGAAGGCGACGAATTCTGGGCGCGCGAAGCCCGGGAGCGCATCGACTGGATCCACGACTTCCACACCATCCAGGATTGCGACCTGGAGCAGGGCCGCATCGCCTGGTACCTGGGCGGTCGCCTCAACGCGAGCGAAAACTGCCTGGATCGCCACTTGTCCACGCGGGGCGACAAGACCGCCATCCTTTGGGAGGGCGACGAGCCCGGCCAGGTCCGCAAGCTCACCTACCGCGAACTGCACGCGGAAACCTGCCGGATGGCCAACGCCATGCGACGGCTGGGCGTGCGCAAAGGCGATCGCGTCGCCATCTACATGCCCATGGTCCCCGAAGCCGCCGTCGCCATGCTGGCCTGCGCGCGCATCGGGGCCATCCACAGCGTGGTCTTCGCGGGGTTCTCCGCGGAATCCCTGCGCGACCGCATCCAGGACGCCCAATGCACCCTGGTCTTCACCGCCGACGAGGGCCTGCGGGGGGGCAAGGTCATTCCCCTCAAGCGCACGGTGGACGAGGCCGTGCAGGCCTGTCCGTCGGTGAAGAACGTCGTGGTGGTCAAGCGCACGGGCAATCCCGTCCCCTGGCAGGAGGGACGCGACCACGAATGGCGGACCCTCGCCGATTCCGAACGCCCCTACGCGGTGCCGGAGGAAATGGACGCCGAGGACCTGCTTTTCCTGCTCTACACCTCCGGCTCCACGGGCAAGCCCAAGGGGGTGGGACACGCCACCGGCGGCTACATGGTGCACGCCGCCCTCTCGCACAAGCTGGTGTTCGACCTGCGCGAGGACGACGTCTACGCCTGCGTCGCGGACGTGGGCTGGATCACCGGGCACACCTACGTGGTCTACGGACCGCTTGCCAACGGCGCCACCACCGTGATGTTCGAAGGCATCCCCACCTACCCGGATCCTTCGCGCTACTGGGACCTGGTGGAGAGGCACGGGATCACCATCTTCTACACCGCCCCCACGGCCATCCGGGCCGTGATGCGCGAGGGGGACTCGTGGCTCTCCAAGCACGACCGCTCCTCGCTTCGCGTCCTGGGGTCCGTGGGCGAGCCCATCAACCCCGAGGCCTGGCGGTGGTACCACGATCAGGTGGGGGGCGGCCGCTGCCCGGTGGTGGACACGTGGTGGCAGACGGAAACCGGCGGCATCCTGATCTCGCCGCTGGCGGGCGCCTCCGACCTCAAGCCGGGTTCGGCCACCCTTCCGTTGCCCGGGATCCGGCCCGTGCTCCTGGACGACCAGGGACACGTGCTGGACGGGAACGGGGTTTCGGGGCTCCTGGCGCTCGCGACCTCCTGGCCGTCCCAGGCGCGCACCATCTGGGGCGACCACAAGCGCTACCTGGAGACCTACTTCAAGCCGTTCCCGGGCTACTACTTCACCGGCGACGGGTGCCGGCGCGACGAGGACGGATTCTGGTGGATCACCGGCCGCGTCGACGACGTCATGAACGTGTCCGGCCACCGGATGGGCACGGCGGAGGTGGAAAGCGCCCTGGTCTCGCACCCGGCCTGCGCCGAAGCCGCCGTGGTGGGATTCCCGCACGAGATCAAGGGCCAGGGGATCTTCGCCTACGTCATCCTGCGGGAAGGCTACCACGAATCGGCGGAGCTGATCGGTGCGCTGAAGAACGAATGCCGCCACCACATCGGAGCCATCGCCATCCCCGACCGGGTGGTGGTGGTTCCCGGGCTCCCCAAGACCCGCTCGGGCAAGATCATGCGGCGCATCCTCCGGAAGGTCGCCGCGGGCGAGACCGACAACCTGGGCGACATCACCACCCTCGCGGATCCATCGGTGGTCCAGGTCCTGATCGACAAAGTGGGCACCTGATTCCCAAGGTGCGCGCCTGATTCCCAAGGTGGGCACCCGATCTCCAAGGTGGGCACCCGATCCCCTTAGGTATTTTCCGGCGATGGTCCGCTCACGCCTGCTGCTCCTGGCGCTTCCGGCCGCCGCAATGGCGGGGCTCTACGTGCCCACCCAGGTATTGCTCGTGAACCGGGCCAAACCGGCGGAGGTGGATCTCAAGGCCAACGGCCTGATCGCGCACATCCGCGACACCGGGTTCGACGTGGGCGTGCAGATCGACCTGGTGCGCGTGTCCGACCAGGAGAAGTTCCGCTTCTCGCTGGATCCTCGCCCGCCCAGCCCCGCGCATGCCGGCAAAACCCCCAAGGGCACGGACGTCGTGTTCCAGCAGCTCCCGCCGGGAACCTACGCGGCGACGAAGATCTCCCTGGGCACCAACGACCCGATGCCCTTCAAGCCGGACACCCTCGTGGTGGTCGCCGGTCAGATCCTGTCACTGGGGAGGGTTCGGGTCTCTCCGGAGCTGGACATGCTGGGACTCATGGAGAAGCTCGACGTCGAGACCAGGGTCTGGGTCATCGATTCCTCCATCAAGGCCGTCCGCGCCTACGGGATCGACACCCTTCCGGTGGTCTCCAAGCGACTCCGCTGGACCATCGAACCCAAGTAGGCCGGAGGGTGGTCGGCTTGCCCCCGCCGCCGCTCGGATGGTAGGATGGGCTCCGATGAACGCGCGAACCGCACCCGAGAAGTACAGGGCGATCGTGGACGGCCTGGGCCAGGTCCCCACCCTTCCCGGCGTCGTCGCCAGGGTGCTGGAGGTGCTCAACACCCCCAACACCTCGGCGGACACCGCCTCGAGGCTGATCGGTCAGGACCTCGCCCTCTCCGCGAAGGTGCTGCGGTTGGCCAATTCCGCATTCTACGGGATTCCCCGCACCATTTCCTCCGTGGACCAGGCGATCGTGATCCTGGGATTCCAGACCGTGCGCAGCCTGGTCATGTCGGCTTCGGTGATGAAGCTTCTGGGCAAGGGGAACGGACGCCTGGACAGGCGCGCCATCTGGCGCCACTCGGTGGCGGCCGCGCTGTCGTCCCGCATCGTGGTGCACAAGCTCGCGCGCCGGCTGGGCCTGGACACCGAATCCGCCTTCATGTCGGCGCTGCTCCACAAGATCGGCACCCTGATCCTGGAAACCTCCGAACCTCTCGAGTACCAGAAGATCCTGGCCGAGGCCGCCGAGGAGAACGCCCTTCCGCTTCCCGTGCTGGAGCGGGCCCATCTGGAGATCGACCATCCCACGGTGGGTGGAATGCTCGCGGAGCGCTGGGGTCTTCCGGAGGAACTGCGCGATCCCATCGCCTTCCATCTTTCCCCCCTCTCCTCGCCCAACCAGAAGGAATTGGCGGCCGTGGTGCACCTGTCCAGCTACCTCGCGGAGACCGCCGGGTACGCCGCCTTCGACGGTTTTTCGCAGTGGCCCCTGGACCCTGAGATCTTTCCCATCCTCGAATGCAACCCCGCGGTCATCCCCGACCTGGGAGCCCTCCTGGTGGTGGAACTGGAAAAGGCCGAGGGATTCTTCGCATTGATCGACTCGTCGCTCTAGCGTAGCGCCCTGCAGGTGCGTCCACGGCATCCGGGCTTGCGGGACACCGGATCGGAACTTTGCCGAGCGGGTCGGTCCGTTCCGGCGGGGATCGGGGCGGGAAGGCTATCTTGGGCTTCGACCATGGACCACAGGCAGACATCCACGCCCGTCTCGGGCGTGCCGCGGGAGATCGTGGTGGTCGGAGGCACCCATGGGAACGAGCGCGGGGGGATCTGGACCGTCCGAGAGCTTCAAGCCCATCCGGAACGGTTCGCATTTCCCGGATTGGATGTCCGGGGAATCCTGGCGAATCCCCGCTCCATCGAGCGCAACCTGCGGTACCTGGAGGTGGACCTCAATCGGTGCTTCGGACCGGAACTCTCGAAGGCGACGCGGGAGGGCGCCCCACTGGAACGCCTCCGCGCCCGGGAACTGCGCGAGGAGATCTGCCCGGGTGGAACTCCTCCCGACCTGGTGGTGGACCTGCACAACACGACATCGTCCATGGGCGTGACCTGGATCCTGACCTCCCTGGAGCCGCTGATCCTGTGGCTCGCGCTGCGGGCGTTCCGCCGCGATCCGCGCACCCGCATCCTGCACACTCCGGAAACGGACCAGTCCAACGTGTTCCTGCCTTCCCTGGGTTCGCGGGAAATCACCCTGGAAATCGGACCGGTCTCCCACGGCACCGAGTGCCATTGGGCGTGGCTTTCGGCGCGCGACCACCTGCGGGGCATCCTGCGCGACCTTTCGGGACTCGGTTCCGCCTTCGATCCCGGCGCCGAGCTCGCCGGGGAGCGGTTCGAATTCTTCCAGACGGTTTCCGTCGAGCCCTATCCCCTGGACCCCGACGGCCGTCCGCGCGCCCTGGTGCACGAAGACGCGCTGGGCGGAGACTACCGCGAATTCCGCGACGGGGATCCGCTCTTCTTCGATCCGCTCGCCGAGGAGACCATCGTCCATCGCGGCGAGCCCATGCACCCGGTGTTCCTGGGCGAAGCCGCCTATGTGGAATCGGGAATCGCCTACCACGCCACGCGCCGTCTCCGTTGGGACGGCACCGGAGGAAAGCCATGCTGAACAGAGTCCTCTCCATCCTCGCCGTCGTCGCATTCGCGGCCGGCGCCCAATCGGTCCTCCCGGGAATGGGAAAATCCCCCTCGGACTACACCGCCGCCTGGGGACGTCCCGAACATTCCGTGGACGGTCCCTTCGGAACCCGCGACGAGGTGTGGTCCGTCTCCCGCAAGGAGGGGATCTCGAGCCAGGACTTCGAGGTGCATGTGCTGTTCCGGGCGGAGCGTTCCGTGGAGGAGCGCTGGTTGCGGCCGGGGAGCGACCGGTGGCAGAAGGACGAACTCTGGTCGGTCCTGGACGGAAAGGGCGCGAAATTCGAATTGCTGCACCAGGGGACCGAACTGGTCTCCCCCTTCAACGTGCTGCGGACACCCAACACCCTGATCAATTTCATGCCCCCCGACGGGGTGATGCTCGCCCAGCTCCAGAACACCTTGCAAGGACCCCAACTCCTGATCTCCTCCCGGGAGTGGGCGCAAGCCAAGATGGATCTGGGCTTGAAGGGCGTCCAGGAAGTCGGGAGACTGGCATCCCAGAACGTCCAGAGTCGGGTGCGCCCGGTCTGGGGAGGCAAGAGCTTCCAGGCACTGGTGAACGGGCTGCAGGATCTGGGCACCAAGGGGAACACCCATTCCTACCTCCCGCGCACCGGCAGGGGAACGCTGGCCCTCATCTCGCACCGGGGAACCCGGCTGGAGCTGACCATCTTGGACCCCACCATCGCCGGGGAGCCCAACCACATCCTGCAGGGCAGCGAACCCTCGGTGGCCCCCCTGCGGGCCGCGCTGCGCGAAGATTTCCGCCACTTCTACGGCTTGGCCAACCACGCCGTTCCGGGTCTCCTGGGGGGCGACGAGTGGTCCGTGGACCGCGTGGAAGGCACCTTCACGGACGATGTCCTGCAGGACCTCATCTCCCTGAAGCACCTCCCCTCCGAGTTCACCCTGCTTTCGTGGCAGGACGCTTCCAGCGGTGAGACCTGGGACCTGGTGATCACGGAAGACGGGTACCGCCTCGCCATCCAGTGGCCCGCCGGCACCGAACCCAGATAGGGAACTGAGACGCCGCTCCCCGGTTTTGCGGGACTTGCATTCCGGCGGTGGTATGCGAGAATAGGGCATCCGATTTTCCCGCGCATCTTCTTGGCTCAATCGAAGGTGGTGCATGGGATGAATCATGGAAAGATCGCGAAGATCCAGGGTGCATGCATCCTCGCCTGCTTTGCGTTGGTGGCCAGTGGAACATGGTTCGCGTCTTCTCCCCTGGTCTGGACGGGCGTCGGCCTGGGGGTCGCGATCCTGGCCTGGAGCGCGGTCAAGACAAGTCGATTCCTGTCGCGTCTGGATACGGCGGTGGCGCTGGCGCGCAAGCAGGCGACGGGTGACTTGAGCGAACGGATGGCCCTGAAGGCAGGAGGCGACGAGATCGACGACCTCCTGCGCGAGCAGGAGAAGATGGCCAACAACGTCTCCGGAATCCTCGCCGAGGTGCTGGCCGCCGAGAATTCCCTCCTGGAAACCGTCCAGTCGTTCACCCGGCAGTTCGAGTCCATCCGCGGTTCCGTGGCCGGCTCCAGGGTGCGCAGCGCCTCGGTGGCAGCAGCCGCGGAGCAAGGCGCGGGCGCCGTCCTCTCCATTTCCGCCGCGGCCGAGGAAATGTCCGTCTCCATCCTGGCCATGGCCGGCGCCATGGAGGAGATGGGCGCTTCCATCGGCGAGGTGGGCAGGATCTGCGGCGAAGAGGAGTCACTGGTGGACCGGGTCCGGGGCACCGCCACCGAGGGGAAGACCGCCATCGTCCAATTGGAGGGGACGGCGCAGGAGATCGAAGGGATCCTGGCCTCCATCCGCGACATCTCCGCGCGGACCAATCTCCTGGCCCTGAACGCGACCATCGAGGCCGCGAGGGCCGGTGAGGCCGGCAAGGGATTCGCCGTGGTCGCGGGGGAGGTGAAGGGCCTCGCCCGGCAGACCGCCGAGGCCACGCAGGTCATCCAGAAGCTCGTCGAGTCGGTCCACACCCAAGTGCAGGGAACAGGCGAACGGATCGGGAACATCGCCGCATCGGTGCTGCAGGTCCATGGTCTTTCCAGGGAGATCGTCCGCGCCATGTCCGAGCAGAAGAGCGCCTCGACCGAAATTTCGGGAAACACCTCCGGGGCCAGCCAGGCGTCTCGCGAGGTGGCCCATCGGGTGGCGGAACTCGCCACCGGCACCAAACAGGTGGCCCAAAACATCGGCGAGGTCGACCAGTTGATCCTGGGCGTGTCGGATCGCATGGAAGAAGCCCAGACCTCGCTGGCCGCCATCCAGGAGACTTCCGCCCGCTTTCGCACCCTGCTGTCGGGCTTCCGCACCGGTCGTCGCGAGATCGTCATGACCCCGGCGCTGGAAACGGGAGTCGCGGAAATGGACGCCCAGCACCGGCGGTTGTTCAAGCTCATCGACGACCTGGACCTGGCGATCTCCGAAGGCAAGGTCCGAACCGCGATCGGCGAGGTCATTCCCGAGCTCGCCGCCTACGCGGCCCGCCATTTCGCCGAGGAAGAGGCCATGATGGAAGCCAGGCGCACGCCTGGCTTGGAGGCCCACAAGGCCATCCACAGGGCCTTCGAGGCCAAGGTCGCGGAAACGATGGAGAGCCTGAGCTCCGGCCGCGGTGTGGTGGCATCCAGCTTGGTCAATTTCCTGCAGGATTGGCTGGTGCAGCACATTGGAGGAACGGACCAGAAGGCGTACCGGAAACGCTAGCGCCGGACGGGATCGCCGGTGCTCAGGGGATGGTGAGCTTGATGGTGCTCGATCCGGTTTCGCCAGTGCTCGTGATCAGGTAGGTGCCCGGGGCCTGCCGGAACTCGAAGGAGCCGTCGACCAGGGCCGCGGTGGCGATCGCTTCGCCCTCGAGATTCGCGATGCGGACCGTGCGTGCGGATTCGAGGCCGTTCAGATGGACGCGGCCGTTCTGGTAGGTCGCCCAAAGGCCCGTGCCGATGTCCTTGGCCGACGGCGGCTGGAGGGAGGTCGTGCCTCCGAGGGAATATCCCTTGAGAAAGTTCCAGACCTCGACCGTCGTGTTCACCTTGGTGGTGACGTCCATGGCCCATTCGTGGGGGCCTCCCACCACGGAATCGATCATCAGTTCGCTCCCCTGCGCGCAGGAGTAGGTGATCCGGGCCACCACGGAATTCTTGTTGGTGGCGGGATAGGGCCGCACTTCCTTCTTGGAGCTGGCGACGCACGTGTCCAACCCCATCCAGGTGTTGACATCGGTCATGAAGGAGGCCACGTCGGACACGTCGTTGGTTCCGAAGGTCAGGAAGAGAGGGACCGGACGCTTGAGCGGTGCGGCCGTCGAGAACGACGGAATGTGTCCGGAGACCGGGGCCACGGCGGCGAAGGTTTCGGGATGCTTGTACCCGACCCCGAAGCTGATGAATCCGCCCTGGGAGAAGCCAGCGCAGTAAACCCGGTTCCTGTCGATCTTGTAGCGGGCGTCCACCGTGTCCAGCAGCGCCAGCAGGAAGGGGTAGTCGGTGGTGTCGTACATGCTCCAGGACCCCCCGATCGCGCTGGGGTAGACCGCGATGAACTTGGCCGTGTCGGCGACCGCGTCCCCTTTGGTGTCGCTCTCGAACGAAGCTCCGGTCCCGCCGTAGCCGTGGACGAAGTAGACGACGGGCGGCTTGTTCACGCCGGAGGGCACGTGCACGACGGCGTTCCGGCTCGTGCCCCCGACATTGAAGTTGAGCGTCACCGTCGTCTGCGCGGTGGCGAGGGACGCCAACGCGAGCGAGACCAGTGCAGTGGCGAACGGATTGCGGCGATCCATGGCTTCTCCTTCGGAGAGTTTCAAGCTGCGAGGAATCTAGCGCGGGGAATTCCCCTCCGCCGGTGGAATCTCCCGCCGAAGTCCGGATCCGGAATTCTACTTGGATGCTGCAGTTGTTGGCGTCGAACACCCAATGCCGGGGAGGGCGCCGAAAGGCACGACGAGGATGAAGCTCCGCGAGATCCACCCACCCGGTCCGGTCGCCTCCGGCGACCCGGGACTCCGCGCTCGGGCGACCGGACAGGATCCGGATTCCGTCCAGTGGCGTCCGTTCTGCTACCGCTGCTGGCGCGCGAAGATCCTCTGCCTTTGCGGACATGTCCGAGTGGTCGAGAATCCCGTCGAGGTCCTGTACCTGCAACACCCCAACGAACGCACCGTCCCCTTCAACACGGCCCGCCTCGCCCACCTGAGCCTGGCCCGATCCAGGTTGGTGCACGGGCTGCGCTTCGACGGGACCAACGCCGTGCAGGATCTGCTCCAGAGGAAGGAGCGCGTGGGAATCCTGTTTCCCTCGGCCAAGGCCCTGGACCTGCGCGAAGCTCCAGCCGATCTGGAGACTCTGGTGATCCTCGACGGAACCTGGCGCGAGGCCAGGAAGATCCTCCACCTCTCCCCCTCGTTGCTCGAACTCCCGCAATACGCCTTCGTGCCCGAGAAGCCCAGCAACTACAGGATCCGGAAGGAACCGAAGGACGAGTTCATCTCGACCATCGAAGCGACGGTGACCGCCCTCCGGATCCTGGACGGCGACGCCTCGAAATACGGCGAACTCCTCGAGTTGTTCGACCGCATGGTCGATCGCCAGATCGATTTCCAGCGCATGAACAACCGTCCGGGACGGCGTCGGGCCGATCGGAGCGATGCCTTCAACCTCGCCTTCCTGGAGGATCTGGTGTTCCGGCAGACGCCCGGGGAGCGCGTCGCCACGGTATCCGGATTCACGGACGATCAGCGGCTGGGAATCGCCAACATCTCCCGCGAACTGTTCGGCATCGCCGCCTTCTGAGGGAGCGATCCGAACGTGCAGTTTTTGTCGGTGACCTTATCGAGGTTGCGGCAGCTCCGCCCGGTCGGGGCGGGGTACGGCCGGCACTCACTCGTGCCGGCCGAAACACTCAGAATTGCTTCAAGAACGTCCAAGTTTCGTTTTGTATCCAGTTTGCAGTCGATCCTGCATCCGAATCCGTGGCCTGATGCCCGCCAACGAATGAACTGAATTTCACCGGATATCCGTCTTTGCATCCCGTGAACTGGTTGACGACATGGGTGTTACCGGTTGCAAGCTTGATATCAGCGGCAGTGGAAGTGCACCCATTGTCTTGCATATGCTCCAAGAGGCAATATTTCCCACCTAGTTGCTGCGCGTCATCATGGATCCATGGGCACGTGCCATCGTTGGTCCCAGTTGTCTGGTAATAGGCGATCGGGATATGCCTGTTGGTTGGCTGAGTCATATTATAGTTGGCCGGGGCATAGCAGGCCACTGCCCGTATTTTTTCCGGGTATTCCAAGGAAAGCGTATACGAGAACATGGCACCGAAACTGAAACCGACGACAAAGACGCGTGTGGTATCAACACACAAATTCTTTTCAACCAAAGTGAGTACGT
>Ga0302283_1001067_pt1 | contig 23198 bp, 13 predicted proteins | sample III_Fen_E1_4_FD_198770 | JGI IMG/M metagenome (GOLD analysis project Ga0302283, IMG submission 198770) | Peat permafrost microbial communities from Stordalen Mire near Abisko, Sweden - III_Fen_E1_4 | ecosystem: Environmental > Terrestrial > Soil > Wetlands > Permafrost | place: Sweden: Abisko... | reverse complement strand
ACACCCGGCCGAACGCCACCGCCCCCGATCACCCGGGGACACCGGTCACCGGTGACGGGAAGATCACCGTGCCCATCACTGGTCAGTCGGTGGGAGGTGTGTCGATCCCGGCCGGGGCGGTGGCGGTCATCGGCAACGTGACGGCGGTCAACGCCGTGGCCCACGGCTACCTCACGCTCTGGCCTGACGGGGTGACCCAGCCTGAGACCTCCTCCATCAACTTCCCGGCCACGACCTCGGTAGCCAACGGGGTGACCGTGGCCCTGTCAACGGAGGGGAAGATGGAGATCTACGCCTCCCAGACGACCGATGTGATCTTCGACGCCACAGGGTTCATCGCCTGAGCGGTTGGTCCGGGGCCACGAGGTCCGCCCTCCCGCCCAGGACTGTCGTGGGCTCCTCCCGGGCCGGTACCGGCCCGTGTGCCGAGAGCGGGGACGTCGTCGTGGTGCATCGGCCGGTACCGGTGACGGAGGGCCCGTCGTACCTGAACCGGTGATCAAGGAATGGTCCCTCGACACCGCTGGACGTGGGCGGTAGACAGGGTTCCGGTCCTCAGGGGGCAACTCCGGGGAGCCGACCACCGTGCCGGCTGTCTTCCGGCCCGATCGATGAGGAGTGCCGTCCATGGCCACCGACCCAGCCACGCATGAGTACGCCGACGACCCCGACGGGGACGTGACCGAAGCCCCGGGTGGCACCTGGTCACGCCGGGGCCTGATCGCCGGGGTGGCCGCGGCCGGCGCCGGGGCGGCAGCCGGCCTGGTGCTGGGTGCGGACCCGGCGGGCGCCACGCAGGGAAGTGCCGTTCTGCTGGGGGTCGACAACACCGGAGCCACGGCCCGGACGGGGGTCTTCTACACCGGCAATACCTACGCCGCCACGTTCTCCGATCCCGAGAACGACTGCGGTGTCCTGGGTCAGGACAGCACGACCTCGACCGGTGGTTCGGGGGTGAAGGGCATCTCCGGCCAGAACAACGGCGTCTACGGGACGAGCACGGCGACGAGTGGGATCCTGGTGGCCGAACAGGTGGCCGGCGTCGTCGGGGACAGCACGATCTCGCCGGGGGTCATCGGAGCGTCGTCGGAGAACGACGGTGTACAGGGCTTCACCTCGTTGCCCGGTGGGGCCGGCGTGCTCGGGTCGAACGGCGACACGGACGGTGGCTACGGCGTGAAGGGCTTCTCCAATGGCTCGATCGGCGTCTACGGCGTAGCCCACTTCTCGAGCGGCGTGGCCGAAGTGACCTCGGCCGGCGTCGTCGGCGACAGCAACACCGCGACCGGTGTCGCCGGCTATTCGACGGCGGCCAACGGCGTCGTCGCCTATACCAGTGCCGACGGCTTCTCCGGCGTGTCCGCCACCGACGGGAGCACCGGGGGCGGTACCGCGGTGCTCGGTGTCTCGACCAACGGGGTCGGGGTCGTGGGACAGACATCGAAGAACGGTGCCCAGGGCGTGATCGGCACCGACGAGAGCGTCCAGGGAGGGTTCGGGGTCTACGGGACGTCGATCGCTGGCGTCGGGGTCTTCGGGCAGACGGATGCCGATGGATCGTCGGGGACCTTCGGCAAGGACAACAGCGGCGGGGGCGGCGTCGGCGTGTCCGGTACGTCGCTGGTCGGTATCGGCACCTACGGCCAGAGCGTCGCGGCGAGTGGGCTGCTCGACGACAGGCAGGCAGGTGTGGTCGGTGAGAGCACGACCAACGCCGGTGTCATCGGCCTGTCGACCACCACCAACGGCGTCTACGGCGAGACCACCGCCAATGACGAGGCCGGTGTATTCGGCAGCGATGGCAGCCCGTCCGGGGGCTACGCCGTGTCGGGGATCTCGTACCACGGCATCGGCGTCGTCGGCGTGTCCAACGAGGGCACGGGCATCCGGGGCTGGGGAGTGCTGCCGAGCAACCTCATCGTGAACCCGTCGGCCGGGGCCGTCGGTGACAGCAACACGCACGCCGGCGTGATCGGCTTGTCCAGTGCCTCCAACGGTGTCTACGGTCAGACGTCGGCCGGTTCCTCCGCCGGCCTGGCCGGCCAGGACACCAGCGAGACCGGGGGAGCCGGTGTATCGGCCACGTCGACCAACGGCCATGGTGTGGTGGCTTCCGGAGGACTGGCCCCGTTGCTCCTGACGCCGGCGGCCGCGCCCGGGCCACCCACGGCCGGAGCCCACGCCCAGGGCGAGCTGGTCACCGACAGCAACGGGACGCTGTTCTGCTGCATCACCGCCGGGTCTCCGGGGACGTGGCTCCAGGTGACGGCGGGCCCGACGGCCTATGCCCAGGGCGCCTTCTGTCTACTGCCCGCCCCCATCCGCCTGCTGGACACCCGGTCCGCGGCGTCGGCGCCCGACCGCCCGGGACGGCCGGTCACCGGAGGGACCTCGATCGTCGTCCCCATCACCGGCCAGGCGGTCGGCGGCATCTCGGTACCCGCCGGGGCCGTTGCGGTGATCGGTAACGTGACAGCCGTCGACGCCGAGGCCCACGGGTACCTCACGCTGTGGCCTGACGGAGTCACCCAGCCCGATACGTCCTCGCTCAACTTCCCGGCCACCTCCTCGGTGGCCAACGGCGTGACCGTGGCCCTCTCGACGTCCGGGAAACTCGACATCTACGCCTCACAGACAACCGACGTGATCTTCGACGCCACGGGGTTCATCGCCTGAGGGACCGCGGGTGCCGGCGGACGGACCCTGGCACGGGTGTCCTTCACCCCGATGGACGCCGATCGATCGTGCGCATCGTGGTTCCCAACCCGCCGATTCCGTGGGATCCCGTACCGGACGCAATCGTGAGCCGGACGGGTGTACCCGGCAGCGAACCAGGTCCGATCTAGGGTGTCGGTCCGACGATCAATCCGGTGGAGGTCCGAATCCCATGACGAACGCGGCTGACAGTTCCCGGAGCCCGCAGCGATCGCGATTCACCTCCCTGGCGCTGGCCGGCGTGTTGATCGTGGCCATGTTGAGCGTCGTGGGAGTGTCCGGTTCGATCGTCCGGGCCCCGGAGGCCGGGGCGGCCTCGGTGGGCGCGGTGTGGAGCCCGGCCATCACGTGTGGAACCTTCAGCACGGCGACACCGCCTCCCGGGACCTACTCCGCCACGCTGACGCTCAACGGCGGTGGTGGCGGCGGTGGCGGCAACGACAGTGCCGGTGGCGGCAACGGCGGACAGGTGACGGGCTCGTTCGCCCTTACCCACAGCCAGGGAGCCGTCTCGGTGGACATCGGGTGCGGCGGGGGAGGCGGGCAGTCCGGAAGCTCGTGCAACACCCCGTACAGCGGCGGCACCTTCGGCAACGGTTACGAAGTGGGGGCTTCCGGAGGTGCGGGCGAAGCCGAGACAGCGTGCCTCTACGGAGCGGCCGGCGGCGGGGGCGGCGGCGGAGGGTCGGCCCTCTGTCACGGCACCACCGGGTGCATCTCCTTGGTGGCATTGGCCGGCGGGGGCGGCGGGGGCGGCGGGGGCAAGGGGTGTGTCGGAGGGAGCAACACGGGCGGCGCCGGCGGGGCGGGCGAGAGCGGGGGAACCGGAGCGAACAGTGCGGGGACCGAGGGCTCCACCAGTGCCGACGGTGTCGGCGGGGGAGCCGGTGGTCCGGCCGGAGGATCGAACGCGGCCACCATGGGGGCCAACAGCGGCGGTAACGAGGCCAATGCCGGCGGTGGCGGGGGCGGCGGGGGAGCGGGTGGCGGATCGGGTGGCGGCGGCGACTACTGCACCAGTGGCAGCGATTCCGGCGGTGGCGGGGGCGGCGGCGGCTCCGAGGCGGTGGTGGACGTCTCGAGCGTCTCCTACAACGGCAACGGTGGAGCGGGGGGTGGGACCAACGTCCCGGGTACCGTCGGGTCCATCACGCTGACCTGGAACTATGCCGTGGTGTCGATCACGACACCGGCAGCCCAGACCGGCACATCGGGTACGGCGATCACCCCCCTCCACATCTCGGCCAGCGACTCGGACAGCCTGGGCCTGACCTATTCCGCCGCCGGACTGCCTCCCGGACTGACGATCGCCACGTCGACCGGCATCATCTCGGGAACGCCGACGACCGGGAGCTCGACGCCCTACTCGGTCGTGGTGACGGCCACCGACGCCCAGTCGGCGACCGCGTCCACCAGCGCCTTCCCCTGGACGGTCCACAACACGGTGACCATCAAGAGCACCGCCCCCCAGTCCGACGACTCCGGGACGACTATCGCGTCGCTCCCCCTGACGGCGTCGACCACGGGGGCCGCCGGCGGGGCGGGCATCTCGTCGTCCGGTTGGTCGGTGATCGGCGGCTCCCTCCCGCCCGGGCTCACGCTGTCGTCAGCGGGCGTCGTCACCGGCACGCCCACCACCGGCGGGGAGTACTCGGCCACGGTGCAGGCCACCGACACGGCCGGGTTCGCCGGCACGTCCACGCTGGTCTTCACCATCGAGAACGTGGTCGAGGTGGGGGCCCCACCGGGGTTCGCCGTCGACGCCGGGGCCGCCATCACACCGGTCAGGGTGACGGCGATCACCTCCGGGGCCGCTGGCGGGGCGACCATCACCGGTTGGTCGTTGAGCGGCGCCCCCCCGGGCCTCTCGATCTCGTCGGGAGGTGTCATCTCCGGCACACCGACCACCGGCGGTTCGTACCCGGTGACGGTGACGGCCACGGACTCCCAGGGCTTCTCCGCGACCAGCTCCACGTTCACCGTCACGGTCTCGGACGTGGTGACCGTCGTGAACCCGGGACCGCAGACATCGGTCTCGGGTACGGCCATCACCGCGCTCCCGTCGGATGCCACCGTCGCCGGTGGCGGCACCATCGTCGGGTGGTCGGCCACCGGTCTGCCTCCGGGGCTGACCATCGACCCGTCGAGCGGACTGATCACGGGCACCCCGACGGAGGGGAGCACCACGCCCTTCTCGGTGACCATCACCGCCGTCGACAGTTCAGACGCCCAGGGATCGGCCACCTTCGACTGGACGGTGGGCATCGTCGTGTCGGTCACGAACCCCGGTATCCAGGCGGACGACGCCGGTGTGGCCATCAGCCCTCTGGACATCGTCGCCTCGGACTCGAACCCGTCGGCGACGCTGACCTACGCGGCCACCGGGCTTCCGGCGGGGCTGTCCCTCGACACGACGACCGGGGCGATCACGGGGACCCCGACGAAACTGGGCAACACGTCGGTCGAGGTGACGGTGACCGACGACTCGGACGTCACAGGATCGGTCACTTTCGCCTGGGTCGTGAACGGCCCCCCGACGATCACCACCACGTCCCTCCCGTCGGGCACGGTGGGGGTCCCCTATTCGCAGACCCTGGGGGTCACCGGGGGGACGACCCCGTTCACCTGGTCGATCACCTCGGGGACGCTGCCGCCCGGCCTGAGCCTCGACCCCTCGTCCGGAGCCATCACCGGGACACCGACGACGCCAGGGACGCCGAACCTCGGATTCCTCGCCACCGATGCCGACGGCCTGACGGCGTCGGCCCTCCTGTCGATCACCATCGAGGAGCCGGGACCCTACTCGGCACTCGCCCCGGTGCGCATCTGCGACACCCGGGCCGGGAACCCCTCAAGCCTCAGCGGTCCCTCGGCCCAATGCAACGGGACGAGGAACGCGGGTGAGCGCCTCGTGGCCGACACGCCCTTGACCATCGACGTGGTGGGGGAGTTCGGCGTCCCCGCCGATGCCATGGCCGTGGTGCTGAACGTGACGGCGGTGAACGCCACAGGCTCGGGTTACCTCACCGTCTACCCGAAGGGGAACAACATTCCCACGGCGTCGACCGTCAACGTCCGGGCCGACCAACGGGTGGCCAACCTGGTCGAGACCGGGGTGGGGATATCGAGCCAGGTGTCGGTGGTGGCGAACACGGCGATGGACGTGGTGATCGACCTCCAGGGCTACGTGGCTCCGGACAGCCTGGGCGGGGCCGGGCTGTACAACCCCTTGGCCTCGCCGGCCCGCATCTGCGACACCCGGGCGGGGAACCCGTCGGCGCTGAGCGACGGCGACGCCCAGTGCGACGGGACGGCCAATGCCGGGGAGCGCCTGTCCCCGAACTCGCCACTGACCGTGACGGTGGACGGTCTCGGCGGTGTCCCGGCGACCGGGGTCTCGGCCGTGGTGCTGAACGTCACCGCGGTCGATCCGTCGGCCGCCGGGTACCTCACGGCCTATCCGCAGGGCATGACGGCGCCCACGGCCTCGAACCTCAACTACGCCCCCGGCGAGACGATCCCCAATCGGGTGATCGTCCCGGTGTCGGCTGCGGGGAAGATCTCGCTGGTGGTGAACCAGACGTCCGACGTCCTGGTGGACGTCTCGGGCTGGTACTCGTCCTCCGGTGGTACCGGGACCGAGTTCACCGCCGAGGCGGCACCGGTCCGGATCTGCGATACGCGACCCGGCAACCCCTCGAACCTCACGGGTGGGTCCACCCAGTGCAACGGGACGGCCAATGCCGGGGATCCGCTCGGGGCGAGGTCCGAGCTCACCCTCTCGGTGGCCGGACTGGCCGGGGTCCCGTCGGACGCCGCGGCCGTGGTGCTGAACGTCACGGCCGTCGATCCCACCACCCAGACCCATCTCACGGTCTTCCCGTCGGGGGTGCCGCCGGTGGTTTCCGACCTCAACCCCAACCCGGTGGGGGTGTCCACCAACATGGTGGTGGCCACGGTGTCGGCGTCGGGGACCATCGAGCTCTACAACTACGCAGGCACCGTGAACGTGGTCGTCGACTGCGAGGGGTGGTACGCCTAGCCGCCGGCACTCCGGTGTCCGACCCGTTCGACAGGGACGGGCCGAGGCGGTAGACAGATCCGTGCCCTCCGGTCGCCGACGCGCCCGGGCAGGCCCCCCGAGGGAGTGACCACTGTGCCGGAGACCGCCGGCCCGACCGACGAGGAGCTCGAACCATGGCGCACGAACCGGTGGAGTGCGGACCGGTCGATCGCACGGGAAGTGTCCGGAGCCGGGGACCGAACGGATCGGTCCCGTCGAGAGGAGGCAGACGTGTCGCAGACAGTTGACGAGTACGAGGTGCTGCCGCCGCCGCCCAAGGCCGGCGGGACCGAGGCCCTCCGGACCGCCCTACAGCACAAGGCGGCCCAGGGGTTCGCCTGGGTGGGGACCGTTTCGTGTGCTGACGGCGGGGAGTTCGTCGTGATGCGCCGGTCCGTGCCCGCCCCGGAGATCGCCTAGCGGGGGTTTCCGGGCTATCCCCGTGAGCTGACTTTCGAGGCTTCTGGAAGTTTCTTCGAAACAATCCCCTGACCAGCGCGTTTGTCCTGCTCAAAGACTCGCGTTCGGTCTGGGGCTGTGGTAGTACCTAGATATGGCATATCTTGTGGGCAAGAAGCAGGACGGGAAGACCTACTACTACCTGACCGAGTCGGCCCGGGTGGGGGGCAAACCCCGCATCGTCTCCCAGCAGTACCTGGGCAGCGCCGACGAGATCGCCCAGCGGTTGTCCGGGGCCGGACCAGGTGAACCCGACCGTTCGCAGCACCTCGGTTTCGGAGACGTGGCCGCAGTGTGGACGATGCTCGACCGGCTCGGCGTGGTGGGCATCATCGACGACGTGGTGGGCTCCCGGCGCTCCGATGCCGCCGCCTCGGTCGGGACGTACCTGGCGCTCGCCTGTTGCAACCGGGTGGTGGCCCCGTGCTCGAAGCTGGCCTTCGCCGAGTGGTGGGCGACAACGACGGGCAACCGCCTGGTCGGCCACCTGTCTCCGGCCGCTCTCGACCATCGGCGCTTCTGGGACGCCATGGACGCCATCAGCCCGGCCCAGCTCATCGAGATCGAGCGTCGACTGGGTGCGTCCATGGTCTCGTCGTTCGATCTCGACCTCTCGGGGCTGGTGCTCGACATGACCAACTTCGCCACCTTCATCGACTCGGCCAACGACCGGGCTCCGATCGCCCAGCGGGGCCACGCCAAGCAGAAGCGGGTGGACCTGCGCCTCATCGGTTTGGGCCTGGTGGTGACCACCGACGGCGGCGTCCCGCTCCTCAGCCACGCCTATGCCGGGAACCGCAACGATGCCAGCCAGTTTGGCGACGTGCTTGCCGAGCTGGTGACCCGGTGGGGCTCCCTGGCCGCGGACACCGACGGGCTCACCCTCGTCTACGACGCCGGCCAGGACTCCGAGGCTAACCAGACCGCCGTGGCCGACAGCCCCCTGCACTTCGTCGGATCGCTGCCGCCGAGCGATCACCCTGAGCTGTTGGCTGTCAGTCGCCGGCGCTACCGGGTCGTCGATGCGGAGCAGTTCCCCGGTCTCACCGCCTTCGAGGCGAGGGTGGACGCCCTCGGTGGCGACTACCGGGTGGTCGTCACCCACTCGGACCGGTTCCACGCCAAACAGTCCCGGGGGTTCGACCAGACCCTGGCCAAGGCCGTGCGTCAGCTCGGAGAACTGGCAGACCGTCTCGGGCGGAGGAAGACCCGAAAGGACCGGGCCGGTGTCGAAGCGGAGATCGCCCGGATCATCCGGGCCCGGTGGGTGTCCCGTGTCGTCACCACCACGCTCACCGGATCGGGCCCCAAGGACCTCACCCTCACCTTCGCCATCGATGCTGCAGCACGAGAGGTCCTCGAAGACGAACTGTTCGGCAAGCGGGTCCTGTTCACCGACCGGGAGGAATGGTCGATCGCCGACGTGGTCGAGGCCTACCGGTCCCAGCACCACGTCGAGTCCGACTTCCGACAGATGAAGGACCGCAGGGTCGTCTCGTTCAATCCGATGTTCCACTGGACCGACGACAAGATCCGGGTGCACGTCTTCTACTGCGTGCTGGCCCTGGCCATCGCCCGGCTCATGCGCAGGGAGGCGGCACAGGCCGGAGTGGACATGAGCGTCCGGGAACTCTTGTCGACCCTGGGCGGGATCGAAGAGACCGTCCTGCTCTACCAGGGAGACAGGGGGCGCCCCCGGGCACGGCGGATGCTCACTGAGATGGACCCGACCCAGGAGCGCCTCTACGACATCTTCGGCCTCGCCGACCTGGCTCCGAAACGCTGACCTAGGTACTACACCGGCCGACCAGAAAGACCGACCTTGACCAGGGACGATGCGGGATCAACGACGGATAGCCCGGAAACTCCCGCTAGGCGCCGGACCCCCGCAAGCTGAGATGGTGTCCATCGACACGCCCGACTGGGCCGGCGACCCGCACCTGTAGCCGGCGATCGCCGCCGGGCTCACGATCGCCAGCGTCAGCGCCAGCGCTCCAGACACCAACCCCGAGGCGATTTCCCTGGATGCCAGATCGGATCAGCCTGGGCCTCCGAGTGCGCCGGGTCGCTCGGGCCGATCCACCGACACCCTCCCTGTCACCCCAGGCCCAGAAGTACCCCGGCCATCTTCCCTTCGTCCGTCTGTCCCACGCGACCGTTGGAGGTCCGCCACAGCACCGTCACCCCCAGGCCGAAGGCCCATCCCACAACGATGGCCTGGCTCACGAGGCCGACGAGGGACATCTGGAGAAACGAGTCCCACGACCGCTCGGAATAACAGATGACCACGACAGCGTTCCACGCCGCCCAACTCACGAGCCACAGCGGCGTGGCCGATCGGTCCATCGCCGCGACCAACAGCAGCAGCACCGCCACGGCGGCGAAGTACCACAGGAAGAGCTCCACTTCGAAGAGGAGGCGGAACGTCATGCACACGGCCAGAACGGATAGGAGCGGCACGACCGCCCATCGGCGGTCCCCCAGGCGCCGTCCAGCCCCCCAGGTGAATATCGCCGCGGCGAGGAGCGGAAGTCCCCGCGAGACGACCACCAGGAGCACCCCGTGCAGATGGATCTCCAACACGAACGTCGGAGTCGCCCCGCCCGCTTGCGTGGCCGATGAGCCGGAAAACGCATGGAGGAGCCCACCGGGATCAGTGATGAGGAAGGGGAGGCAAACGGCCGAAGCGGCAGCACCCGCCCCGGCCAGTACGCGGGCACGCTCCCCCCAGCCCGCCAATACCACGATCGGAACGACGGCGAGAAGCGCGAACTGCTGGGAACAGGCGGCCAGCCCGAACAGCACCCCGACAAGCACGTCACGGCGGCGGGTCGACCTCGCCACGGCGGCGAGGCACAGCCCCACGGCCACGAGGTCCTCAGGATGGATCGATGTCGTGAGCGCAGCCGATACCGGAGGGAGCACCGCCAACCCGAGAACGCCGGCAGCCTCGCGGATGGTCGGTGGGCGCCGGTCGGATCGGAAGACCAGGACGACCCCGCAGAGGAGGACGAACCAGGCCAGAAAGCCGATCAGGGCCGCGTCGTGGAGAGACGCCGCAGTGCTGAGATCGGCCTCGTCCTGTCGGCAGTCGACCGTGGGGTACGGGCGGGCGGCGAAGAGCCTGCGGTCGAGGGAGTGCACGGTGACCTCGACTCCTCCGACCAGCTCGGGAAAGAGCGGGGGCGGTTCTGTCTGGAATCCGAACCGGTAGGAACAGGACGGCTGGCCGTGGGCGAGCGTCCACGCCGGCGTGTCCCACTCGATGGCGTCGTGGTTGGTGGGCCCGAACTGGCCGACGACCACGAGGATGAAGAGCGCGCTGGCCAGCGTCCACCAGAGCACCGCCTGTCCACGCCCGAGGGGACGATCGAGCAGCGGTTGACGGGGACGGTCCTCCTCGTGCATCGTCCCCATTGACATCCTCCCGAATCGATCCGTGTCACCATGCCACACCAGGCGTCACACCGACTTCGGATCTCTCGGCGACGACGGGGATTCCGGCGACCGTCGGGCACGCTGCCGCATCCTCCCGGTGGAACTGACGGGCGGTATCTCCGCCGAAGCAGTGGAAGGCGTTCGTCTCCGGGGCGATCCCGTGACACTATGAGTCTCCCGACCGCCGAACATCGCCACGTACGAACAGCCCTTGCGACAACGCACACGTGGTGGGAGTCTGGAGGCATGGACCCACTTTCTGGCGGTGCCCGTGTACCACCAGCACCGCCCAGGCCTCCGGCACCGCCGGCGACGGGCGGTGGGCCACCGGCTCCGGACGGACCTGCGCCGAGTGTTCGGGCCCTCGGCGTGCCGCTCCTGCGATGGATCCGTGAAGTCGTCGCCGGAGTGCGGTCGGTCACGTGGCCTTCCCGCACGTCTGCCTCGGCGAATGCGAGGATCGTGGCCGGCACCCTCGGCGGATTGGCCATAGCGATCGGCGCCCTCGATGTCGCCTTCGGAAGTGCCATCGCTTCGCTCGTCCGGTAGCCCCGAGTCCGGATACCCGTGCCTGTTCCCGACGTCCCGAGCCCACCCCACCGGGCCACCTGCCCCGAGGGGACCCGGCGAGCCCGCAAGCGAACAGACCGCACGGTCCATCAACCACGTCGGGGTCCCTCGCCACGGAGCTGACCCGGGCCGTTCTCCGATGCTCAGACCGATCCGGGGACACCGCCATGGCATCTTCAGGATTCCGTCTGACGTGGTCGGGACACCGGATCCGGATCGGACGCTGGAGGGCTTCCGTCTTGACCCTCCGGGTGGGGCATGTCGACCTGCCCTTCGCCCTCCCGGGCCTGTACGCAACGTTGCTGAGCGCCTCGCCGTGGGCCCTGACCGTCGGGGCGTTCACCGGACTCGTCGCCGCCGTCGCCGTTCGACACCCACGCGTGTGCTCGTTCGAGCCGAAGCACCCCGTTATCCGGTGGGCACGACGAGGCCTCCTGGCCCACTGGCCACGGACACGGGTGACGTGGTCCGAACGCAGCGATTCAGCATGTCCTTGGTGCATCCGGATCGTCTCCGAGATCGCCGGCCACGCTCGCCACGAGCCACGTAGATACGGACCGAACGGCCGGTGGGCCACGCTTGCTCGAACGACTTCGATGCTCCCGCCGCCCGCCGGCTCCCGAACTACGTGAACCAGCCGACCACGTCGACGATCACGTCCGCCGACCCGTTGAAATTGGTGACGTTCACGTTCTCTCCGGTACCGACGGTGGCGATCACCAGGTTGGGCACCGTCCTGCCGGCGGTCCAATTGAGATCGGAGACGGTGGGGAGCGGCTGCCCGGCCGGATAGACCGTCAGGTGGCTTGGTGTGGTGGTGGCGGTGACCGTGACGTTCAGCACCACGGAGGAGGCGTCGGCGGGGATCGAATCGGTCCCTCCCACCGCCACGGTGATGGTGCCCCCGGCACCGAGCGTCCGGCCGGCACAGGGTGTGGCGTAGGACAGCCCGCTCCTCGTGTCGCACACCCTGATCGGCGTGACGGCCGGGGTGAACTCGGCCCCGGTGGCTGACGAATCGGAGTCGTCGGTGTACCACCCGGCCACGTCCACCAGGATGTCGGGGCTTCCGTAGGAGGAGAGGACGTCGACCACCCCGCCGGGCCCCACCGGCACGATCACCCGGTTGGGCACCACCTCGCCGGCGGTGAAGTTGACGTTCGAGGCCAGGGGGGCGGAGGCGTCAGCCGGGTACACCGTGAGGTGCCCGGCGGCCGTGGCGTCGACCGCCGTCAGGTTGAGGACGACGGCTCCCACCCCGGTGGCCGGCACACCCCCCAGTACGTCGACGGCCAGCGAGTTGCCCGGTGACGGTGCCTGCCCTTCGCACTGGGTCAGGACGGTACCGCTGAGACCCGACGGGTTCCCCGCCCGGGTGTCGCAGATACGGACCGGGGACGGCAGGGCGTTGTAGAGACCTTCTCCCGGTGCACCGGCGGCGTAGTACCCCTCCACGTCGATGATGACATCGGTCGAGCCGTTGAAATTCTCGGCCTCGAACGTGCCGCCCGGAGAGAGCCCCACGGTGACCAGGTTCGGGACGGTCTGGCCGGCGATCCAATTGAGGTTGGACGCCGTCGGCTCGGGCTCCCCCCCGGGGAACACCGTCAGGAAACTGTGGGATGTGGTGTGCACGGCGGTGACATTGACCACGACGGCGCTCACCCCCGATGCCGGCACCCCACCGTTGCCCGCCACATCGACCGTCAGCACCCCTCCGGCCCCGAGCGTCGTCCCCGAGGCGCAGGCCAGCTTGACCCCGCCGGTGCGGGTGTCGCAGACCCTCGTCGGAGTGAGCGCGAAGTAGGCCTCGGGGGTGGCCGGGGTCACGTAGGTGTACGGGGTGATCGACGGGGTCAACGAGGTCGAAGTCGACCCGTAGGGGTTGGTGACGCCGATGGCCACGGACCCGGCGGAGCCGGCCGGAGCCACCACGTCGCAGTCGGTGTACGAGCAGCTCACGATGGTCGCTGCCGTCGATCCGAACTCCACGGACGTCGTGCCGGTGAGACCGGTCCCGCTGATGGTCACCGGGGTCCCACCGAGCGTCGATCCGAGCGACGGGGAAATCCCCACGATCAACGGGGCCGGATCGGGCACTACGACGATCGACAGGATGGTGAGCCCCTCGAAGCCGAAGGCATCGGTCAGTTCGAGCGCCACGTAGTCCGTGCCGGCGTTCGTCGCGGTGCCGGATAATTCCCCGGTGGAGGAATCGAGACTGAGCCAGTCGGGAGCGGTCTGGGAGATGATCGACCACCGATACGGGGCCGTCCCACCTGTCCCCTCGAGGGTCGCGTCATAGGGGATGTTCGTCGTCGCCGACGGCAGCGACGTCGTGGCGACCGAGGGGGGCACGCCGTAGACGACGATGAACGCCCCGTTGTCGATGGCCCCCGGATAGGTGATGACCTGGTTGCCGCTGTCGACCAGCGACAACGACGTGTAGGAACCGGCGGACAGGTCGACCCCGGACGTGGCGAGGTTCGTGAACTCGACGGAGCCGAAGTCGGCGAAGGGGAAGAGGCCCAGGGTCTCACCGTTGGTAGGATCCTCCTCGATCCACTCCGCCGACGCACCCGGACCGCTGTAGACGTAGTCGTTGGTCGACCCCTCACTCTGGGTCAGATCGTCCACCGTGATGGCCCAGACCTCCGGGAACACTTCGGTGATGGAGACCGCCATGTGGTCGCCGGGTGCGACCTCTCCGATCACGATCGAGGCTGCGGGAAGAATCTCGTACCAGGAGAAGTAGTCGGTCTCCCCGTCCTCACTGGCTTGCGTCGTGCCTGCCTGGATCAGCGACGAGTTGGTGGCACCGTCGATTCCGATCCAGGTGGACGACACCTCGGTGGACTCCGTGGGCGGGACGGACGGGACGACCCAGTCAGCCGAGACCCCGGTGAACCGTGTCCCGGTCTCCACCCACCCCGCCCAATTGTCGGACTGGGCGTCCGCATCGTGCGCGAGCCCGAACCCGGAACCCGCCGTCGACGCCGGTCGGAACGGTTCCGGCTGACGGTGGGCCACGGCCGGGTCCCCCGAGCTGCGCCACGGGACCAGGGGCTTCGTGAGGTCCGGCACCGGGCTCCGACCGGCGGAGAACCGGCCGACCCCCTCCGGGCCGGCACGGCCGGCCGTCGACACCCCGGTGGTGGGCGTCGCACCGGCCCGCTCCGCCTGCGGAACAGTCACCCCGACCGTCACGGTCACACACAGCAGCAACGACAGCACCCGGTTCACCCGGACGAAGTGCCTGGACCCGCCCGGGCGTCCTCCCCCTACCCCGGCTCTGCCCTTCGGGTTCGCCTGCACCAGGTCCCCGACCGCCTTTTCGTCGTCGCCAGCCGCCTGGTTCGCAGGCTAATGCACCGGCTGACTCCTGCCGCAGGCGCCCGCCGACCGGCCGTAGGCCCCGGGGACGGACCACGCCCCACCTCCAGCGACCGGGGGAGGAGCGTGGACCCGGAGTGGACCCGACCCTCGGTGTGGCGGACGGGTCCGGGTACTGCCGGCCGACCGGGACGTCACCGGCGATCGGCATGACCGCGTCGATGGGCGAGACGATCGGCGAGGCGCCGTCAACGACCGCACCGAAGGACAGAACCGGCAGTCGACATCGATCAACTCGGCTGCGTCGTGGACGGCACCCGCGAGGGCACCGGCACCGGCGACGCCGTTGGCCACTCCCCGCTTCGAACTGCGGGGACGCACGCGCCAATTCGTACCATCCCGGAGACGCACCCGTCGGCGACGGGTCGGAGCGACCTGCGTGGGGGGTCCTTGTAACGCGGGGTCGCGCACACCAGACTGGTGGCATCGTGAGCAACGTCGAATGGTCCTCGACGGCGAGACCAGTGGACCGAGGGGCACGACGTCGGACGACACGACTCCGGTCGGTCGTGCTGCTCCCTCTGGCCATCGTCACGGCAGGCACGTGGGTGCTGGTCGCCCCGACCGCCTCCTCCGGCGCCGACCAGCTGGCCAGCGCCAAGGCCCAGGCGGCGCAGATCGAGGCACAGATCCAGTCGGAGGGGCAGCACATCGACGCCCTCTCCCAGCAGTACGACGCGGCCAACTACGAGCTGCAAGAGGTCGACGGGCGCATCACCACCGCCCAGGCCCAACTGACCAGGGACCAGGCCCAGGTCACGCAGGACGAACTGCAGCTGCGGCAGCAGGCCGTCAGGGACTACATGATCAACGGCACCTCCGACACCATGAGCCAACTGTTCTCGGGCAATCAGGACGCGTCCGAAGTGCGCAACGAGTACGACCAGATCGCCACGGGCAACGTGGACACGACGGTGTCCACCCTCCACACCGCACAGACCCAGCTGCAGTCCGAGCAGGCCTCGTTGCGCGGTGAGCAGTCCCAGGCCCAGGCCGCACGGGCCAGCGCAGCCACGTCGCAGCAGCAGGCCCAATCGGCCATCGCCGCACAGAAGGTCACGCTGAGCTCGGTCAACGCCTCCATCAACGCCCTGATCGTCCAGCAGCAGCAGGCCGAGGCCGCAGCGGCCGAGGCGGCGTTCAACCAGAAGGTGGCATCCGAGCGGGCCGCGGCAGCGCAGGCGGCCGCCCGGGCGCCGGCGGCGGTGTCCGGGACGGCATCCGGCCAGCACGACGTGAGCACGGGGACGACCGTCGGCGGCGTCCACATCTCGACCGGACCGGCCGGCGGAGGTGGTGGCGGCAGTGGCAGTGGTGGGGGCAGCGGTCCGCAGCCGATCGTGCTCCCACCGCCGCCTCCGGCCAACAGCGCCGGCCAGGCCGCGGTCAATGCGGCCGAGACCCAACTCGGCGTGCCCTACGTCTGGGGCGGCGAGACTCCGGGCGTCGGGTTCGACTGTTCGGGCCTGGTGGCCTGGGCGTGGGGACAGGCGGGCCACCCGCTGCCCCACTACTCGGGAGCCCAGTACGAGGAGACCACCCCGGTCCCGCTGGCCGACATCGAGCCGGGCGACCTGCTGTTCTACGGGCCCGGCGGCGACACCCATGTGGCCATGTACATCGGCGGCGGCGAGATGATCGAGGCACCGTACACCGGCGCCTGGGTGCACAACACGCCGGTCCGCACGGACGACGGTTTCGTCGGGGTCGGCCGGGTCGAATAGTCCACGGGCCCGGCCGGGCCCGGTGGTCCCGGGTGGTCGGATGATGCACCCGGTGGCGTGCCGGTGACATCGGCGGTCCGGCTGCGGGTCGTCCTCGAGCTCGTCGTCGACGACGACAGCGGGCGGTTCAGGGATCACGACGTCGACGGCCGCCGGATCGTCGACCTCCGTCACGCTGCCGACCTACTGCCCGACACCGGCCCAGCTCGCCGGGGCCGCCGGAACGACACTCCCCGAGCCCCAGTCCCAGACCTCCCCCGGCACCCAGGTGTGCAACTACAGCGACCCGGCCACCGGCGCCAACGTGGTGGTGACCCTCTCCCAGGAGACCAACGCCAGCATCAGCGAGGTGGAGGCGTCGGCGAGCAGCCAGGCCAAGACGCTCGGCGCACCGCTCTCGTCCCTCCCGGGACTGGGCGAGGCCGCCTTCTTCTTCACCCAGGACGATGCCAGTGAGAACGTCAACGGGGTCCCCACGATCACGATCGTCGCGCTGAAGGAGCCGTTCGTCGTCAACGTCACCGCCGATCTGAGCCAGGCGAATGCGGAGAACGTCGCCCGCTACGCCCTCAGCCTGGTGTAGTTCCCACTGACCGCCGGACACGGTGGAGCCGACGGGTCGGTCCGTGTACCGCCCCGGGTCGGCCGGCGGCCCATCCGGCCCGTGGTGGAGCCGGCACGGGTACTTGCAGCCACACTGTCACCATGCTCTGATCTCCCCCGTCGGCACCCTGCCTCCCGGGCGACCGGCGTACCGGGCACCCACCCCGTCACCATCGACCGAATCGAGGATCCCATGTCGTCCACCCTCCCGGCCCGACGCACCTTCACCGTGGCCTCACTGTGCATCGGTGCGGTCCTGCTGCTGGCCGGCTGCAGCTCGTCGAGTTCCTCCTCGGGAACGACGGCCGCCTCGACCTCGACCACCGCGGCGTCGGGCTCCGGCGCCACGACCACGACGGCGCAGACCAGCGGATCGACCACGTCGGGCTCCGGCAAGGTGCCGTCGACATGTCCGACACCGGCCCAGCTCGCGCCGGCCGCCGGCACGACCCTCCCGGCGCCCCAGGCCCAGAACACGGGAGGGACCCTGGTCTGCAACTACAACGATCCCAACACCGGCGCCAACGTGGTGGTCGACTTCACGGCAACGCCGCACACCTCGGCGAGCGACCTGGCCATTGCGGCCGCCTCCCAGGCCAAGGCCGAGAACGTGACCGCCACCCCACTTCCGGGACTGGGCAAGGCGGCGTTCATCATCACCCAGAACGACGCCAGCCAGAACGTCAACGGGCAGGCCACCACTGGGATCCTGATCCTGAAGGACGGGGTGATCATCGGGCTCGAAGCCGAGTTGCCGGTAGCCAACACCAAGGCCGTGGCCACGTACCTCACCGGTCTGGTGTGAACCTCGGCATGGGGACCGGGGTCCGGGTGACGGCGGTCGGTACCGCCGAGACGTCCCTGGGCGGCACGGATGCCGTGCCCGGTAACGTACCCCGGTGAACGCGGACGACACCGCTCCCGCCAGCCGGCCGACCATGTCGACCGACTGAGCCGGGGGCGCACGGGGAGGGACGATGCAGGCACTGCGCACACCCGACGAGCGGTTCACCGCGCTCGACGGCTACCCCTTCGAACCGCACTACCTCGAGGTTCCGGACGGTGACGGCACGGGAACCCTCCGCCTGCACCACCTCGACGAGGGGCCGGCCGACGCCGCCGAGACCGTGCTCCTCCTCCATGGCGAACCGTCGTGGTCCTACCTCTACCGGCACATGGTCCCCCTGCTGGCCGGGGCCGGCCACCGGGTGGTGGTCCCCGACCTCATCGGCTTCGGGCGGTCGGACAAGCCCACCCAGCGGTCCGACTACACCTACGCCCGCCATGTCGAGTGGCTGCGCTCGGCCCTGTTCGACGGCCTCGATCTCACCGGGGTCACCCTGGTCGCCCAAGACTGGGGCGGTCTGTGCGGCCTCCGCCTGGTGGCCGAGCACCCCGGGCGCTTCCGACGGGTGGTGGTGGCCAACACCGGACTGCCCACCGGTACCGAGCCCCTGTCCGAGGCCCTCCGGGCCTGGCAGCAGTTCTCCCAGGCCGCCGAGACGCTGCCCATCGGGACCATCGTCGACGCCGGCTGTACCACGGCACTTCCCCCCGAGGTCGTCGCCGCCTACGACGCCCCGTTCCCCGACGAGTCCTACAAGGAGGGCGCCCGGCAATTCCCGGTCCTCATCCCGACGTCGACCGACGACCCGGCTTCGGCGGCCAACCTGCGGGCGTGGGAGGTCCTCGAGACCCTGACCCTCCCGTTCCTCACGGCGTTCTCCGACGGCGACCCCATCACCGGAGGCGCCGACGCACCGTTCCGGCGCCGGGTGCCCGGCGCGGCCGGGCAGGCCCACACCACCATCGAGGGCGGTGGCCACTTCCTCCAGGAGGACCGCGGCCCGGAGCTGGCCCGGGTGGTCCTCGACTTCATCGCCGCCACCCGGGGCTGACCCCGCCGACCACCCGCTCCCACCGACCAACCGTCCATCCCACCCGGGACGACCCCAGGAGACCGACATGGGCCGCAAGATCCTCTTCATCACCACCGACCAACAGCGCTACGACGCCCTGGGCTGCAACGGGGGGCGCTTCGCCCGTACCCCGGTGGTCGACGGCCTGGCCGCCGCGGGCGTCAACTTCCGGCGGGCCCACAACCAGAACACCGTGTGCATGCCGGCCCGGTCGACCATGGTCACCGGCCGCCACGCCCGGAGCCACGGGGTGGTGGCCAACGGGATCCCGCTCCCCGGCGACGCCCCGAGCATCGCCGCCTGGCTCCACGACCGGGGCGGCTACCGAACCGCGCTCATCGGCAAGGCCCACTTCGAGCCGGCGTTCGACCTGGCCGGGAGGTGGGAGGAGAACCGCCTGGCCGGCGAGGGGAGCACAGGGCCCCACCGGGGGTTCGAGCACCTCGAGCTGGCCATGCACGGCTACTTCGGCCCGTGGCACTACGACAAGTGGCTGGAGGAGCACGGGCCGGCCACGGGGCTCGACTGGCGGCACGCCTTCTATCCCCTGCTCAACGCCGAGCGCACGGCGCTCAACGCCGAGGGCGGGGGCGACACCGGCGCGCCGGAGTGCCGTTACAACATCCTGCCGCCCGAGCTCTACCACACCGACTGGGTGGCCGAACGGACGATCAGCTGGTTGGACTCACTGTCGCCCGACGAGGACTGGTTCTGCTGGATGAGCTTCCCCGACCCCCACCACCCGTGGGACCCGCCGGCCGAGGCGGCCCGCCGGTTCGACTGGCGGGAGCTCCCCCTCCCCGACGGCCACCCCGGCTCCCCCGAGAAGATCGTGGAGATCCTCTCAGGCAAGCCCCACCACTGGCTCGACTGGTACGAGGGACGGTTCGACAACGGCGAGGGCGGTCCGGCCCACTTCCGGCCGAACGAGATGACCGACGACCAGCTGCGCGAGGTCAATGCGCTGATCTTCGCCGAGAACGAGCTGATCGACGAGGCCTGCGGGCGGGTCCTCGACCGGGTGGCCGCCCGGGGCTGGGCCGAGGACACCGACGTCTTCTACACCACCGACCACGGAGAGCTGCAGGGTGACTTCGGCCTGCTGTTCAAGGGGCCGTACCACGTCGACGCCCTGATGCGGGTGCCCCTGGTGTGGCGGCCGGCCCCGTCGGCCGGCGTGACCCCGGCGGTCATCGACGACCCGGTCGGCCACGTGGACCTGGCCGCCACGTTCTGCTCGGTGGCCGGGGTGCCCGCACCCGGGTGGTCGGAAGGCAGCCCCCTGCCCACCGCGCCCGGTGAGGGTGGACGCGAGCGGGTGCTCACCGAGTGGGACAGCCAGTTCCCCCACGTCGGGATGCACCTGCGCACCATCACCCGGGACGGGTGGGTGTGCACGGCCTACGAAGCCGGTCCCCTCTACGAGGGCACCGAGGGCGAGCTCTACCACCTGGCCGAGGACCCGAAGCAGTGGGTGAACCTGTGGTCCGACCCGTCCCACCGGGCCGTCCGGGACGATCTCGTCGCCGACCTCTACGCCTCGCTTCCCCCGGCCCGGGAGCCGGCACTGACCGTGGAGGCACCGGCCTGACCGGACCGCCGATCCCCGGCGCCCTGTGGGGAGTGGAGGTGTCGCCCGGCACCGGCGCGTCGACTGGTCCGGCGCCCGCGGGCTCGCAATTGGCCGGCCGCCCGGTGACGTCGGAAGCAGTGGCCTGCAGCTGTCGGCGCGGCACCGTGTGCGGCGAGACCCGCGCCGATCCCGGCGTTTCCCCGTCGGGGAGACGTCATGGGACGGTCCACTCGACGATGGATCACGCGGCGACGGACCCCGGGGAGGGGTTCAGAGCTGAACGATGACCTTCCCGGTGTTGGCCCCGGTGAAGAGCATGTTGAGGGCGGCGCCGGCGTGCTCGAGGCCCTCGACCACGTGCTCGCGGTGGTGGATCTGTCCGGCCAGCACCCACTCGAACATGGCGGCCTGGGCCTCGGGGAACCGGTCGAAGTAGTCGAGGATGAGGAATCCCTCCATGCGGGCCCGCCGGAAGATGAGCGAGACGTAGTTGCCAGGGCCGGAGGCGGCGCGTTCGTTGTACTGCGAGATGGCACCGCAGATCACCACGCGGGCCTTCAGCGCCAGGTTGCCCAGGGCCGCGTCGAGGATCTCGCCGCCCACGTTGTCGAAGAACACGTCGATCCCCTCCGGACAGAGGTCGTGCAGGCGGGTGGCCACGTCCTCCGTGCGGTAGTTGACGGCGGCCGTGAAGCCCAGTTCGTCGACCAGCCAGGCGCACTTTTCGTCCGAGCCGGCGATGCCGACCACGTTGGCGGCACCCTTGATGCGGGCGATCTGGCCCACCACCGAGCCCGTGGCCCCGGCTGCTCCCGAGACGACCACCGTGTCGCCCTCACGGGGCTGACCGATGTCGAGCAGGCCGAAGTAGGCCGTCATGCCGGTGGTGCCGAACACGCTCAGCACCAGGAGGGGATCGATACCCTCGGGCACGACCGTGGCCGGCTGCCCGCCGCTGACCACGGCCAGCTCCGACCATCCCAGCATGCCGAACACGGTGGCGCCGACGGGGAAGGAGTCGTTCATCGACTCGACGACCGTGCCCAGTCCACCGCTGCGCACGACCGCACCGATCTCGATGGGGGGCAGGTACCCCGGGGCGTCGTTCATCCAGGTACGGATGGTCGGGTCGATGGAGAGGTACCGCACCTCGACCAGCGCCTCGCCGTCGGTGAGGGTGGGGCGGTCGACCGTCTCGAGGCGGAGCGTCGAAGGGTCGACCTCGCCCTCGGGGCGTCGGGCCAGGACGATACGGCGGAAGGTGTCGGTCATACCGCACTCCTAGCACGGCCGGGGTGTCCAGGGGGCCCGGAGTGCCCCTGTGGCGGTGGTCCGCCCAGCCCGTGCCTCCCCGCCGCGGCACGCTCCGCCGGTACCACCTGGCCGGTGCCGGCGCCGATCACCCGGGGGGATCGGACCACGGGGTCTGGTTGAACCCGTGGAGGGTCGGGCCGCCCGGACCCCAGACGATGCGGGTGATCGAGGCGTTGGCCAGGTAGAGGCGCCAGGCCCCCTCGTCCCCCGTGCCCAGTGCCCAGCACGCCGCGGCCTTGATGGGCGACACGTGGCTCACCACCACCACGTCACCCGGGCCCCGGGCGTCCTCCCCGTCGGTGGCCATGAGCTCCTCGCAGGCGGCCCGTACCCGGAGGCCGGCCTCGGCCAGCGACTCCCCGCCGGCCGGGCGGAACGTCGGGTCGCGGCGCCACGCCTGCCAGATCTCGGCAGGCACCGAGGTGAGCGGTTGGCCGTCGTACTCCCCGTAGTCCACCTCCACCCACCGGTCGTCGACCTCGACGGGGAGGTCGAGCCCCAGGGCGTCGGCCGTCTCCCGGGCCCGTCCCAGCGGACTCGAGATCAGTCGGGTGGCTCCCCGGACGAACGGGGCCAGCGAACGGGCCTGGGCCAGGCCCCGTTCGGTCAGCGGGGCCTCCATGCGGCCTAGCAGGAGGCGGGCGGCGTTCCCCGTGGACTCGCCGTGGCGGACCAGGATCAGCACCGGGTCACCGGGACCTCCCGGTCGTGTCGGCAGCGGCAGATGTGGCGGCGGCGACGGTCGTGGCGGCGGCGACGGTCGTGGCGGCGGTGGGGGCACCGGCGGGGCCGGTCAATGGACGAGGATCCGACCGCACTGGTCGCAGGTGGCGAACTCGTCGGGCGGGAGATGGCGGATCCGCTCGACCTCCATCGACGGCAGGGTGAGGTGGCACCCCTCGCAGTGGTCGCCCACCAGCCGGGCCGCCCCGACGCCGCCGAGGCGGGAGCGCAGCTGCTCGTAGCGGTCGGCCAGGTCGGACGGGAGGCCCGCGGCCACAGCGGCCCGCTCGGCCTGCTCGCGGGTGACCTCGTCCTCGATGTCGCGCTCGGTCTCGGCGATGACCCGCAGCAGGCGCTCGGCCTCGATGGCCAGCATGGCCATCTTGGTGTCGTTGGCGGCCAGGGCCACGTCGAGGGGCTCTTCCTCCTCCAACAGGGCCAGCTCCTGCTCCTCCAACAGGGCCTGGCGCTCCGACAGGTTGTGCACCTCGGTGTCCATGGCCTGGAGGTCCCGGGAGTCGGAGACGCCGCCGGACAGCATCCGCTGCTCGATCTCGTGACGGCGCCGGGCCGTGGCCGCGATCTGCTCCTCCAGGACGGACTGGCGGCCCGACAGGTCCTCCACCTGTCCCCGCAGCTCGTCGGCCCGGGCAGCCAGCGTGGCCCGCTCGGCCTCCACCGTGGCCAGCTCGGCCCGCTCGGGG
>Ga0302283_1001066_pt1 | contig 23229 bp, 17 predicted proteins | sample III_Fen_E1_4_FD_198770 | JGI IMG/M metagenome (GOLD analysis project Ga0302283, IMG submission 198770) | Peat permafrost microbial communities from Stordalen Mire near Abisko, Sweden - III_Fen_E1_4 | ecosystem: Environmental > Terrestrial > Soil > Wetlands > Permafrost | place: Sweden: Abisko... | reverse complement strand
AAGTTCGAATCTCTCCTCCCGGCAACGAAAAGGGAGCACCTTTTGGGGGTGCTCCCTCTTGCTTATTGGTCGGGGCGAGAAGATTCGAACTTCCGACCTCTCGGTCCCGAACCGAGCGCTCTACCAGGCTGAGCCACGCCCCGACGAAGTGATAGGTTACCTCACCCGGAGCGTCCGGTCCAGTCCCCTTTGCCCTGTTCGCGCAAAAGGTTGAGCACGGCCGCCAGCGGATCCGCCTGGACCGGCCGGGCCGGTGCGGCTTCGGCCGGGGGCGGATCACAGGGAACGATCTCCAGCCCCCGGAACTTGAGGTGCCACAGGCGTTCCAGACGGGCCTGCAGCTGCGGCCAGATGGCGGCGGCGGTCTGCCGCAGGCTGGGGATCACCTCCGCATGCCAGCAGCCCACCAGCAGGACGCCCCGGTGGGCCCGCAACAGCCGGGTCTGGCGTACCAGGGTGGGGCCCACCACCAGCAGCCAGGCCCGCCGGAGCCGGGCCTCCACCCGGGCCTCGGCCTGGGCGGCCCGATCCGGACCCGCCGCCAGGGCGCTGAGCGGTTCCAGGCCGCCGCTGCCCCGGCGCCGGACGAAGGCATCACCGGAGAGCCGCCTCACTGGGGCCACCGGGGCGGCGGCTGGGAGCTGCAGGCCCGCTCGTCATTGAACAGCACCGGCGCGGCCAGCACCGGGATCATCTGTTCCGCCGTTTCGTCGTACAGGGTCTGGATCAGGTGGTGCAGGGTGCCGGCCTGGCGGAACAGCACCTCGTCCACCGTGCGCACCAAGCTGGCCGGAATGGTGTTGGCCTCGCAGAAGGCCACCACCGCGGCCACTGTCTGCCCCTGGAAGTGCCGACCCAGGACCGCCACCAGGCGTTCCCGGTCCAGCACCCGGCCGCGGTTGGCGCGCCAGCCCGACTCCTGGTCCAGATCGATGCCGACCCACAAGGCCAGGATCTCGAACTGGTGGTCGTTGCCCACCCCGATGGCCACCTCTCCGTCGCTGCAGGCGAAGGTCTGGTACGGCACGATCTGCGGATGGGCGTTGCCCATCCGTTCGGGCGGCTTGCCGGTCATGAGCGCGCCCGCGCCCACGTTCACCAGCCCCGCCAGGGCCGCCTCCATGAGCGGCACCTCCACGTGCAGGGCCTCCCCGGTGCGCTCCCGGTGCAGCAGCGCGGCCTGGATGCCGTTGGCGGCGTACAGCGCGGCCAGCACGTCCACCAGGGCCACGCCCACCTTCATGGGCCGCCCCTCGGGCTCCCCGGTGACCGACATCCAGCCGCTGGCGGCCTGGAGGATGAAATCGTAGCCGGGCCGGCGGGCGTAGGCCACGTCCGAGGCGAAGCCCCGGATGGAGGCCAGGATCAGCTTGGGGTGGCGGTCATGGATGCGGTCCCAGGTGAAGCCCTGGTCCTCGGCGGCGTCCGGCAGGAAGTTCTCCACCAGCACGTCCGCGGCGGCCAGCAGGGCCTCCAGCTGGTCCCGGTCCGCCTTGGCGTGCAGGTCCAGCCTGAGCGCGTGCTTGCCCCGGTTGGCGCAGCGGAAGTAGGCGCTTTCGCCACCTTCACCCTGGTCGAAGGGCGGGCCCCAGCCGCGGGTGGGATCCCCCTTGGGCGGCTCCACCTTGAGCACCTCGGCGCCGAAGTCCGCCAGCAGCTGGGTGGCGAAGGGCCCCGCCAGGATGCGGGACAGGTCCAGGATCTTGAAATGGCCAAGGGGCTTGGGCACGGCTCGGATTCCTCAGGCGGCGCCCCTGGGCGCGGCGGTGGCGGGCAGGTCGAACATCAGGAAAACGCCCAAGCCGCGACGGGCGCAGGCGGGCCGAAGATCAGGGGAGCGTCCTAAGGATACGCTCAATGGCGACCGCCTTGCGGCCTTCGGTGCGCACCAGCACCCCGTGCAGCTGCAGATCGCCGGTGGCCACCTCGAACCGGTCGCCCTTGGCCTTGAGGAAGCGGCTGAGGCTGTTCTCCTTCTTCATGCCGATCACTCCCGCGTAGGGCCCGACCATGCCGATGTCGCTCACGTAGGCGGTGCCCCCGGGCAGCACCTTGGCGTCCAGGGTGGGCACGTGGGTGTGGGTGCCCACCACCGCCGCCACCCGCCCGTCCAGGTACCAGCCCATGGCCTGGGCCTCGCTGGTGGCTTCCGCGTGCATGTCCACCAGCACCAGGTCGGCCCTTTCCCGGGCCAGCACCGCGTCGGCGCCCCGGAACGGGTCGTCGCAGATGGGCATGTGCACCCGCCCCATCAGGTTGATGACCAGCACCTCCAGGCCCTCGGGGGTGTGCAGCTTCACGTAGCCGTTCCCGGGCGTCCCGGGCGGGAAGTTGGCCGGCCGCAGCAGCCGCGGCTCCTTCTGGAAGCAGGGAACAATGTCCTTCACGTCGAAGGCGTGGTTGCCGGTGGTGATCACGTCCACCCCCAGGTCGTCCAGCCATTCCCGGGCGATCCGCTCGGTGATGCCGTTGCCGTGGGCGGCGTTCTCGCCGTTCACCACCACGAAATCCAGCGCAAGCTCCCGCCGAAGCACCGGCACGAACGCCTCCACGAGCCTCCGTCCAGGCTCCCCTACCACGTCGCCCAGGAAGAGAATTCGCATGCCTCATGGTAGGACTCTGTCCTCGCAATAGGAAGCCCCGCCTGTTGCGCTAAGCTGAGTGTCGTAAGCAGCGCACCGTTTTTCTCAGGCACTTCGGCCCAACTGCTGGCATGGATTCCGTGTCAGTTACCTTCTACGCCTGCCCGGCCCCCCCGCCCAGGCTTCTTCTGCCGAGCCCCGCATGCCCAACTGGTTTCGCCCCCTTCTTTCCCTGTTCTTCGCCTGCGGGCTGGCCGCCCAGACCCCGGCCACCATGCCGGTGCAGGATATCCGGCCGGGCATGAAGGGCCAGGGCCGCACCGTGTTCCAGGGCGGCAAGATCGACCGCTTCAACTTCGAGGTGCTGGGCGTGCAGCGCAACATGGAGCCGGGCCGGGCCATCATCATGATCCGGGCCAGCGGCGGGCCCCTGGCCGAGACCGGCATCCTGCAGGGCATGAGCGGCTCCCCCTGCTACATCGACGGCAAGCTGGTTGGCGCCTTGGCCATCGGCTTCCCGTTCGAGAAGGAGCCCATCGGCGGCATCACCCCCATCGCCGAGATGCTGGACCAGCTGCGCGATCTGCCCGACACCCCGTCCAGCCGCACCCCGCTCATCCTGCCCAGGCTGGCGCCGCCGGCCGTGCTGAAGAACGTGCTCACCGGCACCATGATCCCCATGGCCGAGCTGATGGCGCCGGTGGGGGGCCCCGACGGCGCCGCCGCCCTGCCCATCCCGGTGTTCGGCACCGACCTGGTCCCCGAGGCCCGGAGCTTCTGGAACGGCACCCCGCTGAACTTCATGGCGGCCCCCATGGCGGCCGCCGCCGGCGGCGGCGAGGCCAGCCCGCTGGAGCCCGGCGGCATGGTGGCCATCAACCTGGTCCAGGGCGACATGGTCATGTCCGGGGCCGGCACCATCACCTACGTGGCCGGCAACAAGCTGCTGCTGTTCGGCCACCCCCTGTTCAACCTGGGTGCGGTGGACCTGCCCATGTGGTCGGCCACCGTGGCGGCCTCCATGCCCAGCTACCAGTCCTCCTTCAAGCTGGCCGCCCCGGTGGCCCCCATCGGCGCCCTGCGCCTGGACCGGGCCGCGGGCGTGGCCGGCCTGGTGGGTGCCGAGGCCCGCATGATCCCCCTGCGCATCGGCCTGAACCTCAGCGGCAAGCGGATGCTGAACTTCAAGTTCGAGCTCATGGACCAGCCGGTCATCACCCCCAACCTGGCCGCCAGCGTGCTGGCCCAGACCCTGGCCACCCACGTGCGCGGCATGGGCCTGCAAAGCCTGTCGCTGCAGGGCAACATCAAGATCGCGGGCCAGCCGCCCGTGCTCATCGAAAACATGGTGGCCGATCTCAGCGCCAACCGCATGGCCGCCTATCTGGGCTCGATCCTGCAGTTCCTCACCCTGAACCCGTTCGAGCGGCCGATCATCGAAGGCATCACCCTCACCGTCAAGGCCGAGGAGCGGCTGGACCTGACCGCCGTGGCCGGGGCCCGCCTGCTCAAGGCCCGGGCCAAGCGCGGGGAAAGCCTTCCGGTACTGGTCACCCTGCAGAACATCCAGGGAGTGCGGGAGACCGCCAGCTTCAACCTGGCCGTGCCGCCCAGCGCCCGGGTGGGCAAGGCCACGCTCATGGTCGGCGACGGCTTCAGCCTCATCAGCGCCGATCCCGATGAACGGTCCGTGGAAATGAACAACCTGCCCGATATGCTGCGGGTCCTGAACGGCGCCATGAAGAACAACCACGTCTACGGGCTGCTGGTGCAGGCCGTGCCCGGCGCCGGACTGCGCGGCGCCCGCATCGAAGGGGTGCCGCCCACGGTCAGCAGCCTCCTGGAAAGCGACGGGGATGCCGCCGGCAACCGCCTGCAGCGGCAGATCATCAGCCGCGCGGTGCTGCCGCTGGAGCGGGAGGTGCGGGGCATGGTCAGCCTGGATCTGGATATCGAATAGCAGCGCGCGGCCTGGCCAGCCTGAGGCTGGACCGCGAATGACCGGAGTCGGCCGTCAACCCAGTAAGCTAGCAAAGAGGATCACTACCCATGCGCATTGCCACGAGAATCCTGGGAACCGGCCTGGTGGCCGCCGTGAGTCTGGTGCGGGCCGAACAGCCATCGGCGACCTTCAACACCTTCAATGACTGGACCAGCTCGGACTTCAAGGGCGTGCGCATCGAGGCCGACGGCCGGATCCGCCTGGGCCCCAACGTGCGCCGCGTGGCCCAGCTGCCCGAAGGCGTGGTGTGGGCCGCGGTGTCCGACGGCGCCAGCGGCGCCTACCTGAGCGCCGGCAACGAGGGCAAGCTGTTCCACTACACCGCCGGCCAGATGAAGCCCCTGGCCCAGGTGAAGGGCGGCATCGTGTTCGCCATGGCCATGGTCGGCCAGGACCTGATGGTCGCCCCCAGCGGCGAAGGCAAGGTGTTCCGGGTCACCCCCGGCGGCGACGTGAAGCCCTTCTGCGATCTGGAGGCCCGGAACGTGTGGGCCATGGCCGTGGACGGCAAGGACCTGCTGGTGGCCGGCGGCGGCGAGCGGGGCGCCGTGCTGATCCTGGCCCGGGAAGGCACCAGCCGGAAGCTGAGCACCATCCCCGAAGAGACCGCCTTCACCTGCCTGGCCCCGGACGGCCAGCAGGGCTACTACCTGGGTACCCATGGCCGCGGGCTGCTGCTGCACTACACCGGCGTGCGCGCCGATGACCGGATGGAAACCCTCATGGCCACCGGTTTCGAGGAAGTGCGGGCCCTGGCGGTGGACAACGGCCAGCTGTACGCCGGAGCGGTCTCCGGCCAGCCCAGCAAGGCTATCCCGGGCGCCACCCCGGGCGCCCCCCTTGGCATCCTGGAGCACCGGGAGGGCTACCTGCCCGACCCCGGGCCCAGCCCCCGCTCGGCGGTGATCCGCCTGGGCCGGGACCGGGTGCCGGAAACCCTGTGGCAGAGCAACCTGAACCAGATCTTCGCCCTGACCGTATGGAACGGCCAGCTGCTGGTGGGCACCGGCAACCGCTCCCGGCTGTTCGCCATCCCCCTGGCCCCGGCCGCCCGGAGCGAGAACCCGTTCGCGGCCCTGGACGATCTGGGCACGGCCCAGGCCACCGCGTTCCTGCACGTGGGCACGGATCTGCTGGCGGTGGGCTCCAACCCCGCCGAGCTGCACCTGCTGGGCGAAACCCAGGCCACCGAAGGCACCATCGACAGCCGCATCCTCAAGGCCGCCCCCCTGGGCGACTGGGGCCGCAGCTACCTGGACGCGGACACCCCCGCCGGCACCAGCGTGACCCTGCAGTCCCGCACCGGCTCCACCGAAACCCCGGACAGCACCTGGAGCCCCTGGACCCCGCCCCTGCGCAGTGGCGAGCGTCCGGTCGTGCCCCCGGCCCGGTTCGCCCAGTTCCGCCTGCACCTGGCCAGCACCCGGGGCGGCGCCTCGCCGACGGTGGAATCCGTGCGGGTGCACTGGGCCAACCGCAACCTGGCACCGGTATGGGAGGGCGTGGATGTCCTGCCGACCGGACTGGTGCTCACCCGCAACGCCCCGGCCGAGGACATCGGCATCGAGCGCGTGCCCCTGGAAACCCAGAAGCTGATCCCGGCCATGGGCTACGCCGGCGGCGAAAAGCGCAGCTTCCGCCGGGGCGCCCAGGCCTTCCTGTTCAAGGTGAGCGATCCCAACGGCGATACCCTGCAGTACGACATCCGGCTGCTCCCGGACACCGGCGCCCCCATCCGCCTGGAGACCGGCTGGCGGGAGAAGTTCTTCACCTTCGATACGCTGGTGGTGCCGGACGGCAGGTACCGGCTGGAGATCACCGCCTCCGACCGCGGCAGCCAGCCCTTCAACACGGCCCTGAGCGCCACCTGGCGGACCCCGTCCTTCACGGTGGACCACACCCCTCCGGTCATCTCCGCCCTGACCGCCGTGCCCGAAGGCAACGGCGTGCGGGTGCGCTTCCAGGCCCGGGACGAGGCCTCCCTGCTCAAGGAGGCCGCCCTGTCCGCCGACGGCGGGGCCTGGCTGCAGGTGGTGCCCGAGGACGGCCTGTTCGACGCCCGGGACAAGACCTTCAGCGTCCTGGTGCCCCGGGAGCAGGTCAGCGGCAGCCGGGTGCTGGTGCGGGTCACCGACGCCAAGAACAATGAGGAGACCGCCAGCGCGCTCATCGGGGCGGCCAAGAAGCCCTGAGCGAAAGTCGCCGCACCCGGATACTTATATACAGGAATAAATAAGGTTGGCGATGTGACAACCGCCGCCCAGGCTCGGTGCTACCATCAGGCCAAGCCATCACAGGGAGATTCTATATGTTGCGTTGGGGCATTCTATCGACTGCCAACATCGGCCAGAGCTGGACCATCCCCGGCATCCTGGACGCGGACAACGGCGTCATCACCGGCATCGCCAGCCGCGATCCGGAACGGGCCCGGCAGGTGGCGGACCGGTTCGGCATCCCGCACAGCTTCGGCTCCTACGAGGCGCTGCTGGCCTCCCCGGAGATCGACGCGGTCTACATCCCGCTGCCCACCTCCCAGCACGTGGAATGGACCCGCAAGGCCGCCGAGGCCGGCAAGCACGTCCTGTGCGAGAAACCGATCTCCCTCAAGGCGGAGGAGATCGCTTCGCTCATCGAAGCGCGGGACCGCAACCACGTGGTGGTGGCCGAGGCCTTCATGGTGGTCTACTCGCCGGTGTGGAACCAGGTCCGCAAGCTGATCGCCGACGGCGCCATCGGCCGCCTGAAGCACGTGCAGGGCGCGTTCACCTACTTCAACCGCGATCCGCGCAACATGCGCAACCAGGTGGGCCTGGGCGGCGGCGCGCTGCCGGACATCGGGGTCTATCCCACCGTGACCACCCGCTTCGCCACCGGCCGCGAGCCCCTGCGGGTGCAGGCCACCGTGGAGCGCGATCCGGAATTCGGCACGGACACCTATTCCAGCATCCGCGCCGATTTCGGCGATTTCGAGCTGAGCTTCTACCTGTCCACGTGCCTGGCCGATCGCCAGAGCATGGTGTTCCACGGGGAAAAGGGCTACATCGAGGTCAAGTCGCCCTTCAACGCCTGCGGCTTCGGCGCCGAGGAAGTGGAACTCACCTCCCAGAACCACGGCACCTCCCAGGTCTTCCGGTTCCCGGACCAGCGCCAGTACCGGCGCGAGGCGGAAGCCTTCGCCCGGGCCGTGGCTGGCGAGCCGGTGGAACTGTTCACCCTGGAAAGCTCGGTCCTGAACCAGAAGGTGATCGACGCGATCTACCGCGCGGGCGAGCATGACGGCTGGGAGGCCGTGTAGCCGGCCGGGAGCGGCGCCCGGGCCGCCCGCGGCGCCGCCTCAGCCCACCTGGCACGGGCCCAGGGCCTGCTCCACCACGTCCTTGAGCATCTTCAGGGTGTACGGCTTGGGCAGGAACCCGGCCAGGCTGGCGGTGGGCAGGTCCCGGGCCACATCGGTTTCGTTGAAGCCACTGCACAGCACGACCTTCAAGGCCGGCGCCCGTTCGGCCAGCAGCCGTGTCGCCTCGCGGCCGTCCATGCGCGGCATGGTCAGGTCCATGAGCACCAGGAAGAACGCTTCCGGATGGGCCTCGACGCGCTCCACCGCCTCCCGTCCGTCCCGGGCGGTGACCACCGGGTAGTCCAGGGCGCCCAGCAGTTCGCTGGTCGCTTCCAGGATGTCGGGCTCGTCGTCCACCAGCAGGATGCTGCCCCGGGGCACCGCGGGCCGCGGCTGCGGCCAGACCGGATCGGCCGCGGGCGGTTCGGCCACGGCGGCCGGGAAGAAGATCTTGAAGGAGGAACCCTCCCCGGCCCGGCTGCGGATGCGGATCCCGGCGTTGTGGCTCTTCAGGATGCCCAGCATGGCCGACAGCCCCAGGCCCCGGCCGGAGAACTTGGTGGTGAAGAACGGGTCGAACAGCCGCCGCCGGGTCTCCGCGTTCATGCCGCAGCCGGTGTCCGCCACCTCCAGGGTGACGTACGGGCCGGGCAGCAGCGCCCAGCCGTGGTGCTCCACCAGCTCCTGGGGGTCCGCCAGGTGTTCCAGCCCCGTGGTCAGGGTGATGCAGCCGTCCCGGTCGCCGATGGCTTCGGAGGCGTTGGTCACCAGGTTCATGATCACCTGCTGGATCTGCGCCGCGTCCGCCTCGATGGGCGGAATCAGGAACTCCAGCCGGTAGTCCAGCCGCACCCGCTTGGAGATGGAGACCTCCAGGAGGCGCGGCATCTCCTCAGCGATCTGGTTGAGGTTCAGCTTGTTCACGGTGATCCGGCCCTTGCCGGAATAGGCCAGCATCTGCCGGGTCAGGTCCGAGGCGCGCCGCAGGGTCTTTTCGATCTTGAGCAGGAACGGCGCCGCGGCCGGCTCCGGGCGCATGTGCATCTGCGCCAGCTCCAGGTTGCCGCCGATGGCCGAAAGCAGGTTGTTGAAGTCGTGGGCGATGCCCCCGGCCAGCACCCCGAGGCTCTCCAGCTTCTGGGCCCGGCGCAGGGCCTCCTCGGTGTTGCGCAGTTCCGTCACATCCTGGACCGTGCCGCGCAGGCAGTACGGGCGTCCGGTCGCGTCCAGGTCCACCTCCAGGCGCGCGTGCAGGAACCGCGAACTGCCGTCCAGGGCCAGGGCCCGGAAGCCGGTGGGCTGGACCTCGTGCCCCTCCAGCCCCCAGCGCAGGGACCGGCGCAGGCCGGAGCGGTCATCCGGGTGGGTCCGCTTCAGCACGGTGCGCAGGGACGGCTCGACCGCCCCGGGCAGTTCCCCGAGGATCCGGAACATCTGATCGGACCAGTGCACTTTCCCGGCGCGGGGGAGCCATTCCCAGTTGCCCAGGGCGGCCAGCGCCTGGGCCTTGGCCAGGCTGTCCTGGCTCTTCTTCAGCGCTTCCTGGTTCCCCCGGAGCGCCGCCAGGGCCGCATCCAGGGCCCGGGCGCGCCGGGCCAGCTGCCGCCTGAGGGCCCAGGCCCAGGCGCCCAGCCCCAGCACCAGGACCGCCAGCAGCTTTGGGGTGGCCTCACCCATGATGGAATCCATTTATGAAATGATAGTTCTCGTTCATCATGAATGCGGCGATCCAAAGGTCTAGCGAATATTCAGGTCGAAGGGCATGCGCGCGTAGATTCCGCGTGGGTCGTTCAGGGCCTCGACCGTGCCAAGCAACTGCTCATACCTGGCGCGCAGCTCGGCGGCGGGCCCGCCCAGGCTGCTACTGGTCAGGCTGACCCCCTGGTCATCGCCGCCGCCCACGAACCGCAGCAGCCGGTCCAGGGTGGTCCGGGGCTCCAGGGGCGAATCCACCCGGTAGTCATGCTCGATCTTCGCCTTCTGGGCGGCCCAGCGGATGGCATCCTCGATCCCGCCCAGCTGGTCCACCAGCCCCAGCTTCTGCGCCTCCCGGCCGGACCAGACCCGGCCCTGGGCGATGTGGTCCACCTGCTCCCGGGTCATCCCCCGGCTGGCCGAGACCCGGTCCAGGAACTGGGCGTAGACGTTGTCCACCAGGGACTGCACCCGGGCCAGCTCGGCCTCGGTCTTGGGCCGGGTGATGGTGGTGAGGTCGGCCAGCCGGGAGGTCTGGACGCTGTCCCAGTTCACCCCGTGCGCCTGGGCCAGCTTCTGCACGTTGGGCAGCAGTCCGAACACCCCGATGGACCCGGTGATGGTGGTGGGCTCGGCGAAGATCCGGTCGCCATAGGTGGAGATCCAGTAGCCGCCCGAAGCGGCCAGGTGGCCCATGGACACCACCACCGGCTTGACCCTGCGGGTCAGGATCACCTCCCGCTGGATCAGGTCGGAAGCCAGGGCGCTGCCGCCGGGGCTGTTGACCCGCAGCACGATGGCCTTCACCTGCGGGTCCAGGCGCAGCTTGCGCAGATCCCGGCTGAGCCGCTCGCCCCCAAGCTGCCCGCTCCGGCCGTTGCCGTCCACGATCTCGCCTTCGGCGAACACCAGGGCCACCCGGTTCCGGCCCTGCTCGGGGACCGGGATGCGCATGTAGGCCTCCAGGTCCATCTGCGGGAAGTCCTGGTCGGCCACCCGGTGTCCGGACAGGCCCTTGAGCTCGTCCAGCACCTGGTCGGGGCTGGCCAGCTGGTCCACCAGGCCGGCCTTGAGGGCCTCCTGGGCGGTCATGATGCCGCGGGTGTCGGACAGGGATTGGAGATCCGCCGGGGCCAGGTGGCGATCAGAGGCCACCGATTCCTTCCAGTCATCCCAGATGTCCCCGAACAGGGCGGTCAGCTGCTCCCGGTTGGCGTCGCTCATGCGGTCCAGCAGATAGGGCTCCACGGCGCTCTTGTACTTGCCCACCCGGGTCACCTGCACCTCGATGCCGAGCTTCTTGAGGGCGCCGGCGAAGAACATGGGCTCGGTGGCCAAGCCGGTGATATCCATCTCCCCGGCCGGATTCGCATAGAGCTTGCTGGCCCCGGCGCAGAGATAGTAGTCCCAGCGGCTCCACACGTGGTTGTAGGCCAGCACCGGCTTGTGCGATACGGCCTTGAAGCGGAGGATGGCCTCGCGCAGCTCCTTCAGGGCCGCCGGCCCCGAGCCGTAGCCCTGGGCCGACACGTTGCCGGTGAGGTAGAGCGCGCTGATCGCCCGGTCCGTGGCGGCCCGGTCCAGGGCCTGGAGCACCCCGGTCAGGGGCAGCACCCCGCCTTCGGACTCGCCCACCGCCCGCTTCAGCAGGCCGGCCGGGTTGGGATCCTGCACCGACTCCTGGAAGTTGTTGGACAGGTTCAGCACCAGCACCGTCCGGGGCGCCACCACGGACTTGCCGGTGGTGGCGGACAGCACCAGCCCCACCGCCAGCACCAGGCCCAGGGCTCCTCCCACGAACAGCACCAGTGCGACCAGCGAGGCCAGCATCGAGCGGAAGAAATCCTTCATGTGTTGCTCCCTACGGTGCTCCATGATCGCACAGGCACCCCGCCCTGTTTAAATCATACCAAAGTGGTAAACTATATTTCCGAAGGAGCCCACCATGGCCAACTATCCGGAATTCCAGGTCGCCCCCATGCGCGAGGAACTGGTGCAGGCAGGTTTTCAGCAACTCATGAGCCCGGGCGACGTGGACACAGCCCTCGCCCGTCCGGGCAGCACCCTGCTGGTGGTGAACTCCGTCTGCGGCTGCGCCGCCGCCGGCGCCCGCCCCGGGGTGCTCCAGGCCCTGCGCCAGGGCCTGCACTTCGATCACCTGGTCACCGTCTTCGCCGGCATGGAGACCGAGGCCACCCGGCAGGCCCGGGAGTACTTCGAAGGGGCGGCGCCCAGTTCCCCGCAGGCGGCCATCCTCCAGGACGGGCGTCTGGTGCATCTCATGGGCCGCGCCGCCTTCCTGGAGCGCTCGCCCGAAGCCATCGCCCAGGCCCTGGTGGCCGCCGCCAGCACAGTCGGACGGCCCGCCTGACTTAGCCGGACGGGAAAACAAGCAACTGTCCTCCCCGTCGCGGGATAACTAACAATTAGGACAGCTCATTTTACATATCGGCGACAGCCTGGGATCATGGACGCATGGTTTGTCGTCCGCTGCTCCTGCTTTTGTGCACCTTTCCCCTCTGCGCCGCTCCCCCCCCGCCGGACCCCGCCCCTTCCTTCGTCGCCGCCCCGGTGCGGGTGGACCTGACCCAGCTGTTCGCCACCGCCGAGCGGGCCACCCCCCGGGTGCCGCCTGGGGTGGAGACCTGGACCAACCTCCCGGGCCCGGCCCTGGGCGGCGCCACCTACCGGTTCGACCTCTACCGGGACCCCCTGCAGTTCACCCTGAACGGCAACCGGCTGCAGGTGGACACCACGGTCAACTACTGGCTGCAGGTGGGCCTGCGCATGAAGGGCTGGGTCAAGGGCGTGGCCGGCTGCGGCATGGCCCCGGAAAGCTACCGCCGGGTGCGGCTGGGCCTGACCGCCGAGCTGGGCCTGACGCCGGACTGGGGCCTGGACCTGAAGATCACCCCCACCGAACCGGTCAAGCTGGATGCCTGCCAGGTTACGGCCCTGGGCTACGACATCACCGACAAGGTGCTGGCCGGCGTCCGGGACGCCCTGCTCAAGGCCGCCCAGGGCATGGAGCAGCAGGTGCGCGCCTCGACCCAGCTCCGCCAACGGGTGGAAGGCGCCTGGGCCCAGGCCCAGCAGCCGCTGGAGCTGGGCCCGGGCGTACACCTGCTGCTCAACCCCGAGCGGGTGCGGCTGGCCCCGCTGCGCAGCGAAGGCAGCCTGCTGATCATCACCCCCGAAATCCAGGCCCGGCCCAGCCTGTCCCTGGGCGCGGCCCCGGTGGTCGCCGCCCGGCCGCTGCCGCCCCTGGATCTGACCCCGGCCCCCATCCAGCCGGGCTTCCAGCTCCAGGTGGCTTCCGACCTCAGCTACCAGGAGGCCACGGCCCAGCTGGCCCGGCAGATGGTCGGCCAGCATTTCAGCACCGACAAGGGCGCCTTCGATGTGACCCAGGTGGCGGTGGCCAGCCGGGGCGACGCCCTGCTGTTGTCCGTGGGGCTCAAGGGCCGCGTGGACGGGACCCTCAACCTGGTGGGACACCCCCGGTTCGATCCGGCCACCGGCACCCTGCGCATGGAGGATCTGGACTACACCATGGAGAGCCGGAGCTGGATCACCAAGCTGGGCCTGTGGCTGTACCACTCGTCCCTGCGCCAGACCCTGACCACCAAGTGCAACCTATTCCTGGACAACAGCTTCCAGGACCTGAAGGGCAGGGTCCAGCAGGGCCTCAACCGCAGCCTGGGGCCGGACCTGACCCTGTCCGGCAGCATCACCGACTTCACCCTGGACCAGATCCTGGTCCAGCCGGACCATCTGAGCCTGCTGGCCCAGCTCAAGGGCCAGCTGGAACTGATCGTGCGGCCCGGCGGCGCTCCCAGACCCTGAGCCCCCGAAGGCCGGCAACGCCGATCGTGCGTCGCCTTTCCGTCCATCAACTTAATTGCTTTAACAACAGCTTGCTTTAGTCTTCACGGTAGCCATATTAGTTCTGCCGGACGCAGCGCAGAGCCCAGAGACCCCAACTACCCTTCGCCCCCCCGGCGCGGAGCTCCAGCGGAACCACCCCCTGCCTGAACAATTTTGTAGGACTTTATTAAAATCAGTACGTTTTTGTCGTATTCTCTTCCCCATGTCCGTTCCCGATGATTCCCTGCATCTGACCTCCCTTCTGGGCGTGAGCCAGGCCCTTTCGGCCAGGGACATCCGCACCTCGCTCCCCCGGGTCCTGGAGATCCTGGTGGAGGCCTTCGGCGCCCTGAACGGCGCCATCACCCTGCAGGACCCGGACAGCGGCCTGCTGGGCATCGACGCCTCCTTCGGCCTGCCCAAGTCCGCCGTGGACGGCGTCCACTTCCGGCCGGGCGAAGGCATCACCGGCCGGGTGTTCCAGAGCGGCAAGGCCATCGTGGTGCCCATGGTCGGCGAGGAGCCGCTGTTCCTGGACCGCACCCGGGTGCGGCGCCGGCGCAAGGCCGGCCAGGAATTGTCGTTCTTCTGCCTGCCGCTGTTCCTGGACGGCCGGCCTTCCGGCACCCTCGGCCTGACCATGGCCTACCGGGCCGACCGGGATGTGCCCCGGGACACCAAGGTCCTGCAGATCGCCGCCTCCATGGTGGACCTGGCCATGAAGGTGGCCAAACTGGTGGCCGCCGACCGCCAGCGCCTGCTGGAGGAGAACCAGCAGCTGCGCCACCAGCTGCGGGAGCGCTACGAGCTGCGCAACCTCATCGGCAACAGCCACGCCATGGGCCAGGTGTTCGAGCAGGTGGCCCAGGCCGCCCCGGCCAACACCACGGTCCTGATCCGTGGCGAGTCCGGCACCGGCAAGGAGCTGGTGGCACGGGCCATCCACTACAACTCGCCCCGGGCCGAAGGCCCGTTCATCAAGGTCAGCTGCGGCGCCCTGCCCGAGACCCTGATCGAGTCCGAGCTGTTCGGGGTGGAGGCCGGCGCCTTCACCGACGCCCGCCACCCGCGCCCGGGACGGTTCGAGCTGGCCGACGGCGGGACCCTGTTCCTGGACGAGATCGGCGAGCTGTCCCTGGCCACCCAGGTCAAGCTGCTGCGGGTGCTCCAGGAGCGCGAATTCGAGCGCCTGGGCGGAGTCCAGCCCATGAAGGTGGATGTGCGGGTGGTGGCCGCCACCCACAAGAACCTGGAGGCGGCCACCCAGGACAAGAGCTTCCGGGAGGATCTGTACTACCGGCTCAACGTCTTCGAGGTGTTCCTGCCGCCCCTGCGGGAACGCAAGACCGACATCCTGCTCCTGGCCGACCACTTCGTGGAGAAGTACACCGTCGCCCACGGCAAGGACGTGCGCCGCATCTCCAATTCAGCCATCGACATGCTCATGGCCTACCACTGGCCCGGCAACGTGCGCGAACTGGAGAACTGCATCGAGCGGGCCATCCTGGTCTGCGAAGGCGGGGTCATCCACGCCCATCACCTGCCCCCCACCCTGCAGACCGCCGAGGCCTCGGGCACCTTCCTGGCCACCCCCTTCGAGGAGGCGGTGCGGGCCTTCGAGCGGGACCTGCTGCAGGACGCCCTGAAATCCGCCCGGGGCAACCGGGCCCGGGCGGCCCGGCTGCTCCAGACCACCGAACGGATCTTCAACTACAAGGCCGGCAAGTACGGGATCACCCTGGCCCGGGGCGAGCAGAGCGGGGACTGATTCCCCTGTTGGCCCGGGGTCATACCCGGATTTGTTACGTTTTTGTTGCCATATAGAAGTATGCCAACATTTTTGTCGCCCCTTTAGGTCTATACCCTTCTTTACATTCAAGTTTATAGCCTTCATTAAGAATAGTTACATATATACCTCCGCGATCCTCCACGCTGGCACGGGACGTGCACGGACAGGACCAGGCAGGGCCTTAGTCCAGCCAAGGGGCTTTGACAACCCGCGACGCACCCTCGTGCTGCATCTTTCCCTCTACCACACCTCATGGAGGCTCTATGGCAACCCCACCCAGTTCCGCCCCAGCCCTGAAGAAGACCCTCGGGTTGACGGGCGTCACCGTGAACGCCATGGCGCTGATCGCGCCGGGTGCCTTTCTGTGGATCACCATGCAGGTCCAGGCCGCCAACACCGGTGGCGACACCGACATGTGGACCGGCATCGTCGCCGCCCTCGTGGTGGCCTTCCTCACCGCACTGGCCTTCGCCGAGCTGGCCCGCCGCTATCCCGAGGCGGGGGCGGGCGGGTCCTACTACTTCGCCGAAAAGGCCTTCCTGGACCGCGACAACCGCGCCCACCAGCGCTTCGCCCGGCTGTCCAAGTTCGTCACCGGCTGGGCGGCCCACCTGTTCTACTGGGTCTACCCGGGCGTCATGGTCGCCATGATGGCCGTCCTGATCACCTACATCCTGAGCCAGTTCAACATCACCGCGCCCCTGTCGGTGCAGATCCTCATCGCCATCGCCTTCTCGGTGGTGGTCGGCCTGATCGCCGTGCGCGGCATCACCGGCTCCACCAACCTGGCCATCGCCATCAACGTGATCCAGCTGGTGTCGCTGGTGGGCTTCAGCATCCTGGCCATCATGTTCCGGATCACGAACCCGCTGCACGCCGCCCACTGGGCCCACCCCAACCCGTTCTCCATCGTCTGGCCCCACAGCCTGGGCGCGATGCTGTTCCAGTCCACCATCGCCATGCTGATCCTGGTGGGCTTCGAATCCTCCACCTCCCTGGCCGGCGAGGCCAAGAACCCCAAGCGGGACATCCCCCGCGGCATCATCCTGTCGCTGGTCATCCAGGGCGTGTTCGCCTACCTGCTGGAGTACTTCGCCGCCAACTACGCGGTCAGCGAGAAGCTGGTCAACGTCGCGGCCGACGGCACCAAGACCACCGGCATGGCCGCCGTGGCCGCCTCGGGCGCCCCCATCGGCGACCTGATCCGCCTGATCGGCGACTCCATGCTGCACGGCAACGGCTTCATGCTCATGATCGTCATCGCCGCCACCGTGGTGCTGGCGGTGCTGGGCACCACCCTGGCCGCCATGAACACCGCCGTCCGCATCAGCTTCGCCATGGCCCAGGACAAGGAGATGCCCAGCGTCATGGGCGCCCTGCACGGCCGCCACGCCACCCCGCACAAGGGGGTCTGGATCCTGGTGGCGGTCTCCGCGGTGCTGGGCGCCATCGGGGTCTACAACGTGACCGCCCTGACCGGCATCACTCTGGCCTCCAACATCGGCACCTTCATCCTGTATGGCCTGATCTGCATGCTGACCTTCATCGCCTTCGCCGGCCGCTCGGAGTTCCACGGCATCAAGCACCTGCTCATCCCCCTGCTGGGCCTGCTGGGCAACGCGGCCCTGCTGGTGGGCATCGTGGTCATCGGCCTCAAGACCCCGGGCGTCACCGCCAACGCCACCAAGTTCGCCCTCTGGATGACCCTGGGCTGGGGTGTGGTGAGCTGGGTCTATCTGCTGGTCAACAGCAAGGCCCAGAAAAGGGCCGTGGTTCCGACCGTGGGCGTTCCCCATCCCCTGTAAACCGGAATAGGCTCTAGAAGAGGAGGCCTGAATGCGGGCCTCCTCTTCCTGTGACAGGGATGCTTGATGCCACACGTTCAACCGCCAGAGATCGAGGTCCACGGCCTCAGCGACACCGGCCTCGTACGCAAAGACAACCAGGATGCGCTCCGGTGCTGCCACCCGGACCGGGATGCGGTGGCCGAGCACGGCTACCTGTATGCGGTCGCCGACGGCATGGGCGGCTTCGCCCACGGCGGCGTCGCCAGCACGCTGGCCCTGGAGCACCTGTTCACCGCCTTCTACACCAGCGACGGCACCACCCCGCTGCAGCGGCTCAAGCAGGGGGTGCTGGACGCCAATCTGGGCATCCTGCAGACGGCCAACCGCATGGGGGTGGGCCGCATGGGCACCACCCTCACCGCGGTGCACCTGCACGGCCACACCCTCAACGTGGTGCACGTGGGCGACAGCCGCGCCTACCTGCTGCGGGACGGCACCGCCACCCTGCTGACCCAGGACCACACCCGGGTGGGCGAACTGGTGCGCATGCGCCTGCTGTCCCCGGACAAGGTGCGCAGCCATGCCCAGCGCTCGGTGCTGAACAAGTGCCTGGGCCTGGAGATGTTCGTCCAGCCGGACCTGTTCTGCCTGGAGGTGTTCGAGGGCGACCAGGTGGTGCTGTGCACCGACGGGGTCTGGGGCCTCATCGAGGATCCGGACTTCGCCCGGCTCGCCGATCCGGCCCGGCCCCTGGCGGACTACAACCAGATGGTGCTGGACGAGGCCCTGCGCCGGGGCAGCGATGATAACCTGTCCATCCTATCCCTCCGCTTCCACAGCCTGAGTCCGGTTCCCCACCAGCCCCGCCCTTCGCTGGGGGCTTTCTTCAGCCGGGTATTCAGGCGCTGATTCCCGCCGGTTATCGCCCTTTGCCGGCGTAAACTCCCTTATACTGCCCAGGGGCTTTCATCCGCACGACCACCTCGTAAGGCCAGAGACCGTCCTATGCTACAGATTGGCGATCAATTCGACCATTTCCAGATCCGTGCCCACCTCGCCCAGGGGGGGATGAGTGACATCTACCGGGCCACGGACCTGCTCACCGGGAAGGAAGTGGTCGTCAAGATCCCCAACCGGGCGTCCATCGGCGACCCGGCGCAGTATGAACGGTTCCAGCGGGAGCTGGAGGTCATGCGCACCCTGAACCACCCGGCCATCCAGAAGGGGGTCGGCTCCGGCCAGTTCAACGCCACCCCCTACCTGGTGACCGAGCTCATCTCCGGCGAGTGCATGCGCGAGTATGTCCAGCGCAGCGCCCCGGTGTCCGCGGACACGGCGGTGCGGATGATCCGCAAGATCGCCGACGGCCTGGCCCACTGCCACGACCACGGCATCATCCATCGGGACATCAAGCCCGAAAACATCTTCATCACCCCCGACGGGGAGCCGGTGATCCTGGACTTCGGCCTGGCCCTCACCAAGTCGGCCTACCGGGTCACCTACGCCAACCTCAGCGGCGCCGCCGGCACCCCGGACTACATGGCCCCGGAGCAGATCGAGGGGCACCGCGGCGACCAGCGTACCGATGTCTACGCCGTGGGCACCATGCTGTTCGAGCTGCTGGCCGGGCACGTGCCCTTCGAAGGCGAGAACCAGATGGTGGTCATGTCCCTGCACCTGCAGGGCACCGTACCCCGGCTGGACCAGATGGGCAAGGGCATCTCGCCCCAGCTGGCGGCGGTGGCGGCCCGGGCCATGCAGCGGAACCCGGACCTGCGCACCCCCGACATGCACGCGCTGATCTACGACCTGGAGCACCTGGAGGCCGCCGATCTGTCCATCCTGGGCCGGCAGGAGGCCCCGCCCCGGGAACTGCCGTTCTGGCGTTCCCCGGCCTTCGTGTCCACCCTGATGGCCCTGGTGGTGCTGCTGGTCCTGGTGGTCCTGGCGTTCGGACTGCAGGCGCTGCACAAATGAGCGACGAGACCCAGCCTTCCCTCCAGGATTCGCGCCCATGAGCGACGCCTCCCAGCATTCCGCCCAGACCCAGGCCGAGCTCCTGGCGCAGGTCTGCGAACGCCAGATCAGGTTCGTGGATCTGCAGTTCACCGACGTGGCCGGTTCGGTCAAGAACGTGACCATCCCGGTGCAGGAACTGGCCGCCACCCTCCACCACGGCATCTGGTTCGACGGCTCCTCCATCGAAGGCTTCGCCCGCATCGCCGAAAGCGACATGCACCTGGTGCCGGACGTCTCCACTTTCGCCGTGCTGCCCTGGCTTTCGGGCAACGAGGCCACCGCCCGGCTGATCTGCAACGTATACACCCCGGACGGCCAGCCGTTCCTGGGCGACCCCCGGGCGGTGCTGGGCAACATGGTCAAGCGGGCCGAGCAGATGGGCTTCACCTACAACGCCGGTCCTGAGCTGGAGTTCTTCCTGCTCAGGCCCGACGCCCAGAACGGCCTGATCCCGCCGCGCCCCCTGGACCGCGCCAGCTACTTCGACCAGCCCACCGACATGGTGGCCACCAGCCTGTGGCGGCAGATGACCGAGGCCCTGGGCAGCTTCGGCATCGAGGCCGAGGCCATGCACCACGAGATCGCCCCCGGCCAGCACGAAATGGACTTCCGCTTCGCCCACGCCATGAAGACCGCCGACAACATCGTCACCTTCCGGGTGGCGCTGAAGATCCTGGCCCAGCAGCAGGGCCTGTACGCCACCTTCATGCCCAAGCCCATCCGCGGCATCGCCGGCAGCGGCATGCACGTGCACCAGAGCCTGTGCTACGCGGCCAACGGCAGCAACGCCTTTTCCGATCCCGGCGACGGGCACGGTCTGTCCACCATCGCCAAGCGCTTCATGGCCGGGCAGCTGCTGCACGCCCGGGGCATGTGCGCCGTGCTGGCGCCGCTGGTGAACTCCTACAAGCGCCTGGGCGGCTACGAGGCACCGGTGTTCGTGAGCTGGGGCCGCATCAACCGCTCGGCCCTGATCCGCATCCCCCGCTCCCACGCCGCCGCCTCCACCCGGATCGAGCTGCGCTGCCCGGATCCCAGCTGCAATCCGTACCTGGCCCTGGCGGTGATGCTCGCCGCCGGACTGGACGGGATCCGCCGCGAGCTGCCGGTGCCCGAATCCAGCGAAGAGAACCTCTACCTCATGGGCGAGGCCCAGCGCGGCGCGCCCATGAACGTGCTGCCGGGCTCCCTGCTGGAGGCCGTGGCCGAGCTGGAGGCCGACCCGGTCATCCGCGAAGCCCTGGGCGCGCACATCTGCGACCGCTTCATCGCCGCCAAGCGCTCCGAGTGGGAGGACTACCGGCTGGAGGTGACCCCGTGGGAGCTGGACAAGTACCTGGCCTCCTTCTGATGGCTTCGCGCCCGGATGCGTGAATCGGCCGAGCCAGCGCCATCATGGGCATCGCCCTGTGCGGCATGGGCGCCTCGATGGCTGACCAGCTGGAACCTGACTCGGTAAGCTTATGGGTCCCAGACTTTCATCAGGGTCGCCACGGCGGTTGCGGTCGCAACCGCCGTGACGGTGACTGGAACGGGATTCCGGCGGACGAGTCCCTGTTCACAGGAAAGCAGCTCCAGCAGGTTTAATCCGCTCGGGAATGGCCGTTGAGTGGCTCGATCCTCGCGATTTCGCCTTTGTTTGCCCCTCTATCATGGGTGCAACAATTAGCGGTTCGTCGGCGGCCGCACAGAGTGCGGCCGCCGAAACGAACCTCCCGCCGACGGTTCGCGGTGTTGGACGAAGCCGTTGGAGAGACTGCGCGCTATGGGCTTTACGGTTTATTCATTGAGCCAATAAGCCCCGACAACACCTCTTCGTCGGGGGTAGGCCCGACCTCTCCAGCATGAGCCCAGGGCCCCAAACTTCTGTATTGGCGCCATGACGGCACTCGTTACCTTTTGGGTGAACGTTGGCGCCGCTGCGGGCAAAGCTATCGCGAGCCCATCCGAGGTGCCACTGGAAGGGCTTGTTCCAGGGGAACCAGGTCATGGCGGACTCCGGGAGGCTGGAGAAACGAGTCCGGGAAAGGTTGACGGCTTGGATCGGATGGGCCTGGGGATGAACCTGGGAAAGAGGGGGCCACCACAGGACCGGCAACGGTGGTCATCCCTCTGGATCGAAGGCTCCTGGCCCACTTCCTCACTGGGCTTTGAGGGGGCCGTGGAGGGGAGGGTCCCGATCAGTTCCTTCGCCTGGGCCAGGGCCATGGGTTTGGCATAAAGGCCAGCGTGACGGATCTTCTTGAAACCTGGGGGCAGGACATGCTGGACGAAACGGCGGAGGAACTCCGCCGGGGGCACGGATTCGGTGCTGTCTCCCTTGGTCCGAAAGGTGATCCGGTCTGGCGTCACCTGGAGCAGCCGGGAATTGGAAATGCCGACCCGGTGGGTGTAGCGCCCCAGGTATTCCAGAACCCATGCCGGTGACTTGAACGCCTCCTTCAGGTAGACATGCCAGTCCAGGTCCTCGAGCCTCGCCATCAGCCCCCCGAAGGCCCCGTCGGTCATGGCGAAAACGCCCTGGGCGCGCAGGTCGCGCAGGACCGCCATCAGCTTGCCCTTGAACAGGGCAGCCAGGGGCTTCACATGCAGGAGGAAGGTCTCCGGGACCGATTTGAAGGCCGTGCCGTCTGGCGTGAGGCCGCCGGCCGTGATCAGGACGTGGATGTGAACGTGGTAGGTGAGCTTGCGCGTCCAGGTGTGCAGAACCAGGGTCAGCCCGAGGGTGGCGCCCAGGCGCGATTGCCCCATTTCTAGGAGGGTAGCGGCGACGCACTGGAACATGGCGTCATAGATCGCCCTGGGGTACTGCCGAGCCAGGGGCCGAAGCTGGGCCGGCAGAGTGAATACTCCGTGGAAGTGAGGGACGAGCAGCAGTGCCTTGGCCCGGGCGTTGATCCAGCGCTGTTGAGCCAGATTCTGGCATTTCGGGCAGTTTCGGTTGCGGCAGGAGTTGTAGCTGGGGTCCTCCTCCTGGCCGCAGTCCAGGCAGACGTTCTGGTGGCCGCCCAAGGTGGCGGTCCGGCACTGGCCGATGGCCGACAGGGCCCGGCCCTGGGCTTGGGATAGCGGCTGGATCGCCTCCAGATCGCCCCGATGGTCTCGGACGATCTGGGCGACCTCGAAAGCGGGCCGGCTCATACCGACTCCCTCAAGGCGGCGGTAGGGTGTCCAGGGGACTGGGGGTCTGCCGGATCAGGCGGGTGGAGACTTGGAGGTAAACCTGAGTGGTACTGATGTCGTTGTGGCCCATCTGTGCCTGGAGCACCGGCAGGTCGGTACCGGCCTCCAACTGGAGGGTCGCGTAGGTGTGCCTGAAGGTGTGAGGAGTCACCGGCTTCCGGATGCCCGCCTGTCGAAGGGCGAGCCTGAGCGCCTTCCGGGCCGTTTCGAGGTGGATCGGATTGCCGTACGGGCTGATGAACAGGTAGGATTCCCGGGAGAGAGGCTCCCCCCTTGCTTCGCTCTGTCGCACCTCCCGCCAGTAGCTTCGCAACAGCTCGTAGAGCCGATCACCCAGCTTGACCTGCCGCGGCTTGCTCCCCTTGCCCAAGACGTGGATCACGCCCCGGGCGCGGTCGATATCCCCAGCCTTCAACCGGGCCGCTTCACCAATCCGCAGCCCGGTATCGTACAAAAGGGTGAACAGGAGCCGAAATTTCGGGGCCCGGAAGGCCGCCAGGATCTGGCTGACCTCCTCGGGACTCAGCACCAACGGCAGCTTGTGCTGGCGCTTCCGGTAGGAGAGGAAGGCGACCACCTCCGGCCGACCCAGGGTTTTCCCGTAGAAAAACCGCAAGGCCGCGATTTGGACCCCGATGAAGTCGGCCTCATAACCTTTTCGGGTCAGCTCGTCATCCCAGAGCCGGAGATCGTCCGCGTTCAGCTGGTCGGGCGACCGGTGGAAGAACTTCGCCACGTGCCAGATGGCCAACCTATAATGCTTTTGCGTGGATAGAGAGAGCCCAGCCCTCTCCATATCACGTAACATGCGGTCTCTCAGGAGACTCATGTAAACCCCCCTTGGTTGTCGGGCGGTGCGCTAACACCGTCACAACCAAGGGGACCTCGCTTTTTGCGCTTCCGCTATGCCGAAAGACACGAATGGGACGAAATCCCCTCCGCGCGCAGCGCTTCGTCCAACAAGGGCC
>Ga0302283_1001063_pt1 | contig 23255 bp, 17 predicted proteins | sample III_Fen_E1_4_FD_198770 | JGI IMG/M metagenome (GOLD analysis project Ga0302283, IMG submission 198770) | Peat permafrost microbial communities from Stordalen Mire near Abisko, Sweden - III_Fen_E1_4 | ecosystem: Environmental > Terrestrial > Soil > Wetlands > Permafrost | place: Sweden: Abisko... | reverse complement strand
CTGCACCACGCCCTGCGCGCTCGCCACGAAGACCCGGTCCGGCGCGGAGTAGGCGATGCCCTGGTTGAGCGCCTCCGGATTGCCGAAGTTGACCTGGCCCAGCGTCGGCTTCTGCGCCGCGATCTGGGTGGGATCGACGCAGCGGACGATGTGGTCGCCGTAGCCGAGATCCACGGTGAGGACGAGCCCGGTGCCGGCCACGGGCACCACGTTGGCGGTCATCGACTCCTGATCGGGGAAGACGAAGTCGGCGCCGGCCGGGCTGAGCCGCCGCCCGTCGGGCATCACCCGCACCGAGGCGTCGTCGGGATCGATGCCGGCGAACTTGACCGCGTCGCCGGTGGGCGCCGTGGTCGTGCACTGGCCCGCCACCGGCGTGGGGTAGGTGCCGTCCCAGGCCCCGCAGCTGTCGGCGTGGGGGACCTGGGCCCAGGGGTCGAGGTTCTGGCAGGCGTAGGGCGTGGTCGTCTCGGTGCAGCTGCCCAGCGGGCAGTCGTACGCGCACGAGGCGTTGACCGAGGCGAAGGTGGCGGGATCGGTGCTGGCGCCGCCGCCGCTGCCGGCCGAGGTACCCGAGGCGTGCTCTCCCGAACCGCCGCAGGCTCCCGCGAGCGCCAGGGGGACGAGGAGCGGGAGGATCGAGAGGGTGCGGCGCATCAGGCCGCCAGGTTACCGCGAGGGGCGCGGTCCCGGGAACGGTCTCAGGAGGCGGCGGGGGTCGGCTTCGAATCGATGACCTCGCGCCGGGTCTTGCGGGCGGTCACCGCCTCGCGGGCGAGGGCGTCGGCGCGCTCGTTGAGGGGCACGCCGGAGTGCCCGGGGACGTAGGCGAGCCGCGCGGAGGGCTTCGCCGCGATCGCCGCGCGCAGCTCGGCGACGAGCGCCTGGTTGGCCTTGGCCTTCCAGCCCTTCTGGACGACGCCGATGGTGTACTGGCTGTCCGTGTAGATCATCATCGCGCGGTCGGCGGGGGCCTCGGCGAGGGCGCGCAGCACCGCGGTCAGCTCGGCGATGTTGTTGGTGCCGGTGCCGAGGTACTCGCTGAGCTCGACGCGCCGCGGGCCGTCGATGAACACCATGCCGAGGCCGCACGGCCCCGGGTTGCCCGAGCAGGCGCCGTCGGCATAGACGATGATGCTGCCGGCGGGGTGCGGCGTGGAGGGACCGGCGGCGGCCGAGCCCCCTTCGCGAGAGCCCTTGGCCTTGGCGGCGGGCTCGGCCTTGGCGACGTCGCCGGCGGGGCCGCAGGTGTCGTCGGGGAGCAGCGTGGCGTCGACGACCTCGAGGTTGTCGGCGCGCGCCTGATAACGGCGTCCGTCGTTGGGCTTGTAGCGGACCTCCACCCGGCCGCCCTCGGGGAAGAGCGCGCCTCCGGCGTCGGCGCGTGCGTAGACCTTCTGACCGCGGAGGATCGCTTTTACCCAGGGCACGGGCGGACCTTCGCACACTCGGCGCACGCGGGCGAGAGGGTGGCGCCCCCGGGGCGCCCCTTGTAAACGCCCGCGCGTGAGCACACTTCGTTCGATCTACGCGCCGGGGCTGTTCTGGGGCCAGGTTGCCATCGTCACCGGGGGCGGGAGCGGGATCGGGCTCGCCACCGCGCGGGAGCTGGCCTTCCTCGGGGCCCGGGTGGCCATCTGCGGGCGCAAGCCCGAGAAGATCGAGGCCGCGCTGGCCACGCTCGCGGCCGACGGGGTCCCCGCCGAGCACCTGCTCGGCGGCCCCTGCGACATCCGCGAGCCCGATCAGGTCGCCGCCTTCGTCGGCCTCGTGCTCGAGCGCTTCGGCCAGGTGGACGTGCTCGTCAACAACGCCGGCGGCCAGTTCCCCAGCCCCGCCGAGCTGATGACCCCCCGCGGCTGGGAGGCGGTCATCCGCAACAACCTCAACGGCACCTTCTTCATGACCCGGGAGGTGGGCACCCGGGCGATGATCCCCCGCAAGCGCGGGCGCATCGTGATGGTGACCGCGATGGTCGCCCGCGGCTTCCCCGGCATGGCGCACACCGGCGCGGCGCGCGCCGGCGTGGAGAACCTCACCCGCTCGCTCGCGGTCGAGTGGGCCCAGCACGGCCTCCGCGTCAACGCGGTGGCGCCCGGCAACAACATCAAGTCGAGCGGCACCGCCCAGTACGGCGACGACATGCTCGAGCTCGCCCGCAAGGCGACCCCGCTCAAGCGGCTGGCCACGCCGGAGGAGGTCGCCCGGGTCATCGTCTTCCTCGCCAGCGATCAGAACGACTACATCACCGGATCCATCTACGGGATCGACGGCGGGATGCCGCTCTGGGGCGACATCTGGGTCATCCCGGAGCCCGAGACGCCCCGCACCTGAGCGCCCGGCGAGCAGGCCATGAGCGAGGAGAACCCGGCGCCCGATCCCGCGGAGGCCCCGCGCCGACCCGAGGCGCCGTTACCGCCGGAGGTACCGCCGGAGCCTGCGGTGCCGATCTTCGCCGTGCACCGGCGGACGCCGTGGATCTATCCCGATCTCCTCGATGATCTGATCGCCTGGGCCCGCGCCCGCCTGCTCGGTCGGGACCCCACCTTCCTCGCCGCGCTGGCGCCCTTCGCGCTGATCGCCGCCGTCCTCTTCTCGCGCTGGCCGGGCACCAACTTCATCTTCGACGAGCAGGAGGCGCTGCTCGCCAACCCCTACGTCAACAAGATGGGCGGCCTGCGCTTCGTCGACGCCATCCACCGGGACTTCTGGGGGCTTTCGCCGGACCGGAGCATCGGCTCGTACCGGCCCATCCCCAACTTCCTCTGGCGATCCATCTGGCAGCTCTCGTCGAAGCCGGACGGCCTCTTCCGCCAGCCCTTCGTCCATCACATCTACAACGTCCTCTTCCACGCCATCAACGCCGCCCTGATCACCATGATCGTGTGGGCGTGGAGCCGGCGGCGCGGGCAGGCGTGGATCGCGGGGCTCCTCTTCGCGACGTGCGCGGTGCTCACCGAGGCGGTGAGCGGCATCGTCGGCATCGCCGACGTGCTCGGCGGCATGGGGGCGCTCTTCGCCCTGCTGGCGCTGTCGCTCCCGGGTTGGGCGATGCCCTTCGCGGTGTTCATGTCGGTGGCCTTCGGCCTCTTCTGCAAGGAGAGCGCGCTGGTCTGCGTGCCGCTCGTCCCCTTCGCCGCGCTGCTGGTCGCGCCGCTCACCCACCCCTCGCGTCCGGCGCGCTTCGTGCGCGCGGCGCTGGCGCTCGGCGCCTCGGCGTCGGCGTTCTACCTCTACGTCGAGCTGCGCAAGCGCTGGTTCCCCTCGCCCCTCCCCAAGGAGCTGCTGGTGGCGCCCCTCGACGACGCGCCCCTGCCCACGCGCCTCGCCCACGAGTTCCTGGTGTGGTTCCACCAGGCCTCGTTGCCCAAGGACCCGCTCAACAACCCGCTCGTCGACGCCGACCGGGACCACCGCATCGCGGGCGCGCTGCGCGTGTACGCGCGCGGGCTCGGGCAGATCGTCTTCCCCAGCCCGCTCTCCGGCGACTACTCGTTCCCGCAGGAGCCCATCCCCGATCGCCTGGTCTTCCCCGCCAGCGTGGCCGGCGCCGCCCTCACCGTGCTGCCGCCGCTGGGGTCTCTGCTGATCTGGATCCTGTCCATGCTCCGCGAGCGGCGCGCGCGACGGGCCGCGGCAGAGACGGAGGGGCCGCCCTCCGCGCGCGCCGAGGGCGGGCGCTTCGGGCTGGACGATGGAGGCTCCGCCCCCGAACCCCCGGGCTCAGGGCTGCGCCTCGCCGGGCTGGCGCTCACCCTCTGCTCGCTGTCGCTGCTGGCGCTCGAGCTCCTCGTCCTCGGCCCGCGCGGCCTCCCCATCGGCTGGCACAGCATCCCGCTGTGGGTGGCGGCCATCCCCTCCGGCATCCTCGGCCTGGGCCTGATCGCCGAGGGCCTCCCCGCGCTCGCCTCGCCCGATCCGCGCCCCCTGGGGTTCTCCGGGCTGATCCTCGTCGGCGTCGGCCTGACCTGGGTGGTGGTGAGCTACTTCCCCCACTCCAACATCCCCATCGTCCTCCCCACCGTGCGGGCCGAGCGCTTCTGGTACTTCCCGGCCATCGGCACCACGCTGGTGCTGGCCGTCCTCGCCTCGTGGCTGAACGCGGCCGCCGCGCGGCGGGGCAAGCCGTGGATCGCGCCCGCGCTGCTGGTGCCGTTCTTCCTCTTGCAGGGCGTGCAGGCGTACCGGCACGCCACCGACTATCGCAGCGACGTGGACTTCTGGCGCGCCACCAAGGACGCGGTCCCGCGCAGCGCCAAGGCCCACCTCAACTACTCGGTGATGAAGGGGGCCCGCGGCGACCTGCAGACCCGCCTCGACGAGAGCCGCATCGCCATGGAGCTGGCGCCCAGGTGGGCGATGGCGCACGTCTACACCGGCGACACGCTCTGCCGCATGCACAAGGCGCCCGAGGCCTGGGAGGACTACCGCGTCGGCTTCGATCTCGGCCCCAACGACCAGAGCCTGATCGCCCTGGCGCTCCAGTGCCTCTACGACGAGAACGAGCTGACCCCCCACGAGGACGAGCTGCGCGCGCTGGCCGCCAAGCACGAGGGGTCGTGGATCGCGTTCCTGGCGACCGACACCCTGAGCAACTACGAGAAGAACAAGGGGGTCGACCCCAAGTACCGCCCGCGCGGCTACAACGAGGGGCCGAAGGAGTAGCGCGGGGGCCGCCGCGCCGGGTCCACGGGTGCGCATCGTTGTCCTCTGCACCGACGGTGCGGATGCGGATAGCCTGGTGCCATGCTGATGCGACGTACCGTCCTCGCCACCGTCGCCGCCGCCGTGCCGCTCGCCCTGTTCGCGTGTGGCTCGTCGGGCCCGCTCGACACCCACAAGACCTCGTCGTCTTCGCCCGACGGCGGGTGGGGCTATGGCGGGGCCGGCGGCACCGGAGCCGGGGCGGGCGGCGTCGACGGTGGCGGCGGGCTGGGAGGAACGGGGCCGATGGACGGCTCGGTCGGCTCCCCGGACGGCTCACTCGATGGGTCACCGGACAGCTCCCCGGGCACGCCGGACTCCGGCCCCGCGCCGACCACCTGCCCGGCGACGTTCGCGATCCCGGACAACGGCTACACCAGCGTCCTGCTCGAGACCGACTACAATGCCTGGATCAACGGGATCCCGATGGTGAAGAGCGCCGCCGGGATCTGGCAGGTGACCACCCAGGTCCCCGCCGGCACGGACGTCCAGTTCAAGTTCATGGCCGACGGGACCTGGATGGTGAACCCCGCCAATCCCACCGTCCAGCTCCCGGCCAACGGGGCCACCAACGTCAACAACATCCTCGAGGCGGTCACCTGCGGTGGCTCCGCGCCGGGCGCCCTCCAGCTCGTCGGCGGCGCCGTGACCACGACCGGGAACAGCTACTCGTTCCAGGTGCAGTACGTACCCGGCGACGCAGCGCTCGACCCCACCAAGACCGTGGTCACCCTCAACGGGGCCGCGGTCCCGGCGAGCGCCGTGCCCTACGATGCGGCGACGCGCACCTTCACGATCTCGGTGTCGTCGGGCACCACCTCCCCCAACAAGTACGGCTACGTCTTCCAGGTGGAGGACGTGAACGGCAACCCGGCCCGGCTCTTCGTCCCGTTCTGGATCGGCTCCTCGACGTTCCAGTGGAACGACGCCTTCATGTACGAGATCATGGTCGACCGCTTCCTCCCCGGCGGGACGAGCAAGGCCGGGCCGAACGGCGCGCCGACCGATCCCGTGGGCGACTGGAAAGGGGGCGACTTCGGCGGCGTCACCCAGAAGATCAACGAGGGATACTTCGACGCCATGGGCGTCAACACCCTGTGGCTGAGCTCGCCCGTCCTCGGGACCAAGCTCTGCGAGATGGGGGCGGGCGCCAACACCGGTCACTGCCTCTCCGGGTACCACTCGTACTTCCCCATCGGGAGCGGGTGGACCTACGGATCGGAGAACGATCCGCACTTCAGCGGCAACGGCGTCACGAACCCCATCGAGCCCCACTTCGGTGTCGCCGCGGACCTGCAGGCGCTCGTCAACGCCGCCCACCAGCACGGCATCCGGGTGCTGACCGACCTCGTCGTCAATCACGTCTTCGCCGACCCCAGCCCTCCGAGCGGGCAGGCGCCGCAGATCGCGCCGCTCTCGACGGTCCACGGGGCGGAGCTGGCCTGGTTCAACATCCCCTATGCCAGCGGCACCAACGACTGCGGCAACGAGAACCTCTGGGACACGCCGACCACCCAGACCTGGAACCGGGCCGACTGCTGGTTCGATCCCTACCTGCCGGATTTCAACACCACCAACCCGTCGGTCGACGACGCGATCGCCGACCACGCGATCTGGCTGATGGAGCAGTTCAACCTCGACGGCTTCCGCGTCGACGCGGTGAAGCAGGTGACCAATGATCTGTGCCTCGACATGCGCACCAAGATCAACGCGGCCATCTCGACCAACCTGCCCTTCTACATCGTCGGTGAGGCGCTCGGCGGGGTGGTGGCCAACGTGATGGATTGCGTCAATCCGAACATGTTCAACGGGTCCATGGACGACCCGCTCCACAACACCATCGTCGGCACCATCCTCCAGAGCGACTCCAACGCCGGCAACGACCTGGACAACGGCGTGCTCTACGACGAGGCGACCTGGACCGGGGTGACCCCGACCGCCCTCATGGGGCACTTCTTCGGCAGCCACGACACCCCGCGCGCGATCAGCCTCGCCAACGGCGACGACGTGGGCGATCCCTGGACCAACCCGCCGGCCGCGCAGGAGACCAACCCCGCGGCGTTCAGCCGCCTCTCGCTCGCGCACGCGTTCTTGCTCACCTACGACTCGATCCCCATCGTCTGGATGGGCGACGAGTTCGGTCAGCCCGGCGCCATCGACCCCGACTGCCGCCGCATGATGAGGTTCGACACCGCCCTCGGTAGCCAGGAGCAGAGCACCCTCGCCAACTTCCAGAAGCTCGGGATCGCCCGCTCTGCCCACTCCGCTCTCCGCCGGGGGACGCGCACGCGGCTGTGGGTCGATGGGTCGTTCTACGCCTACGGTCGGGTCGACGGCGGCGACATCGTCGTGGCGGCGTTCAACCTCGGCACGGCGGCGGCCAGTCGGACCATGACCGTGACCAACATCGGCCTGACGGGCACGGTGACGGACGCGCTCTCGGGCACCCCGGCGACGGTCTCCAGCGGGACGCTCACCATCAACCTGCCGCCGCTCACCGCGGGGGTCTTCACGCAGTGACCGTCGGGCGCTCGTCGAGGGGATGAGGGTCCTCGGGTCGGAGCCGCCCGGGTGGCGCCGGAATACGCAATCTTGAATCTTCGCGCCCGCCTGGGCACCGTACCGCGCACGCACCATGCCGACGCTCGCCCCCTCCTCGCCCGAAGCCCCCGCGCGCGAGCCCGGGAGCCGCTACCCGCTGCTGGATCCGCTCCGAGGCGTCGCGGCGACCGCGGTCGTGCTGGATCACATCGCCCTCTTGAAGTTCGGCTATTTCGCCGTCCTCGTCTTCTTCGTCATCAGCGGGTACTGCATCGTGGCCTCGGCCGAGGCGGGCCTGCGGCGGGGCATGACCATCGCCGAGTACATGCGGCGCAGACTCCGGCGCATCTATCCGCCCTACCTGATCTCGGTCGTCTTTTTCTTGATCACCCGCGCCATCAAGTGGCGGGAGACTGGCCGGTTCGATCTCGCGGATCGCCCGCCGATCCAGTGGATCCAGACCCTGACCCTGACCCAGTGGGTCGATCTTCTCGCGTCCACGGCACGTATCCGTACAACTCCCCGTCGCTGTTCGTCGCCGCCCACTGGTCGCTGAACTACGAGGAGCAGTTCTACCTCTTCGTCGGCCTCGCGATGGTGCTGTGCGCGCGCATCGGCGCCAGGCTCCGCACCATCCTCCTCCCCTTCACCGTGGCCACGCTGGGGCTGATGGCGGCGCGCCCCACGCTGTGCATCGGGCTCTTCGTCGACTACTGGCCGCTCTTCGGCGTGGGCGTGGCGGTGTACTACCGGCTGGTCCACGCCGATGAGCGCACGCTGCGGCGCGGCCTCGACGCCGCCCTGGGCGCGCTGTTTCTCGCGTCCCTGTGGCTCACTCTCCATCGCGTCCGGGTGCGTGACGAGCGCTACATCTGGGAGGATCTGCTGGTGGCCTCGTCGCTCGCCATCTTCCTGGTGCTGGTGCGGCCCTTCCAGGATCGGCTGATGACGCTCTTGCCGCTGCGCCTGCTGGGCAAGCTGGGGACGGTCTCGTACAGCCTCTACCTCATTCACCAGTTCAACGTGACCCTGATGGTGAGGATCGCCGGCAAGCTGATCCCCGCCGAGCGCTGGTCGGTGGCCAACCTGGGCCTCCAGCTGGCCTTGCACATCGCCCTCGCCAGCGGCTTCTGGTGGCTCTTCGAGCGGCCCTTCCTCAACAGGCCGGTCGGCGCGGTGGGCGCTCGGCCTGGAGCGGCGACCGTGCCGGCGCTGGAGCCGTAGCCACCGTCGCCGAGGTGGTCCGCGGTTTCGAGGCGCGGGTTGTCTCCCTGGGCACGCGGGGGCCGTTCTTGCGAAGATCGAGCTGGGCGACGAGGTGCGGATACTCGGCGAGGGTCGGCACGAGGGGCTTGTCGAAGGGCGATGCTCACGGCCGGACGTCCGCGGATATCTGGTAGCGTCGGATCGTGGAGCGCGCGCGCCGGTGGGTTACCTGGGCGCTGTCCGGCGGCCTCGTCGCCTGCGCCGTCCCCGATGCGCCGCGCGACGCCGAGCGAGCGCCGGCGCCCGCCGTCGCCACGAGCCCCGCGCCCCCGGCGCTCGCCGAGGTCGAGCCGGTGCCGGAGGAGCCGGACGCCCCCATGCCTCGCCCGGCCCGCGGGCGCCTGGGCGCGGCGGTCGCGCTCAACGCCGGGTGCGTCTCCTGCCACGAGCGCGAAGCCGCGGACTGGCGGGGCTCCCTCCACCAGCGCTCCGACCTCGATCCGGCCTACCAGCAGGCCTTTGCCATCGAGCCTGGCCCCTTCTGCCGCGGCTGCCACGCGCCCGAGGGCGACCCGGGGAGGCCGCCGCCCGCCGCCGTCCGCGCCCTCGGGGTCGGCTGTGTGACCTGCCACGTCACCGACGAGGGCATCGTGCTCGCCGCCGCTTCGCCCGTGGGGGCCTCCGCGGACGCGGAAGGTCGAGCTCCCCACCCGCTGCGGAGGTCTCGTGACTTCGCCGCCGGCGGCGCGTGCGCGGGGTGCCACGAGTTCCGTTTCCCGCTGGCGAGCGGCGATGACGAGGGAGCCTTCATGCAGACTACGGCGCGCGAGCACGGGAGCTCGGCCACGCCGTGCGCCGGCTGTCACATGCCGCCGGTGGAGGGGCGGCGGTCGCACGCCTTCGGCCAGGCTCGCGATCCTTCGTGGCTGCGGGAGCACCTCGAGGTGAGGGTGGAGCCGGTCGGCGATCGCCGCCTCCGGGTGACGCTCCGCCAGACGGCGCCGGGGCACGCCTTTCCCACCGGCGATCTCTTCCGCCGCCTGGAGATCGGCGCCGATCTCCGGAGCGCCGACGGCGAGGTGCTGGCGCGCTCGCGGCGCTACCTGGCGCGGCACTTCGAGAGGGTGCCGGGGAGGCGGGAACGGCAGCTCACCGGGGATGATCGCGTCGGGGGGGAGCCCGCGGTGGTGGAGCTGTCGTGGGAGTCGCCGGTGCCGCGAGCCGCCGTCGTGGCGTGGTGGGTCAGCTACCAGCGCGTGGCGACGGTGGGCGCGGGAACGGATCCGGCGCTCGCCCGGGTCGAGTCGGAGGTGAGGCTCCATTCCGGCGTGCTCGCCCTGGAACCCGGATACCCTCGCGGGCCATGACGTCAGGACGATCGGTTTTCCGGGCGGCGGTCCTCGGGGCGCTGCTCGCGGGCGCCGCGGCGTGCGGCACCAAGACGACGCCGAGGCCCGACGGGGAGAGGGTGCCCGTCGCGAGCGCGGCCCCGCGCGACGCCGGCGCGGAGGTGCCTGACCGGGTGAAGCCGGCGGGAGTGCCCGCGTTCGTCGCCGAGCCGTTGCTGCTCGACGGCGGCGCCGTGGGGCCGCTCTTCCCCGTGGAGGGCGCGATCATGGTGGCGCAGAGATCGCGCGTCGGCCGGCTGGTGGGCGATCACGTCGAGTGGCTCGCCCAGACCATCCCCCCGGAGACCCCGGGCGCCGGGAAGAATGACATCTACTCGGTCCGCGGGGTCTGGCCCGATGCCATCGACGCCCTCTACACGACCGAGAACGGGCGCTGGGCGCGGCCCACGCTGTTCCCGATCACCGGCAAGGGCCTGTCCCACATCGCGGCCGCGGGCGGCGGCACCGGCGAGATCGTCGACGTGGCGAGGGTGGGCGCGTCCAGCCTGGTGGTGGCGTGGGACTATGAGGGTACCCGGATCCTGACCACGCGGGGGCCGCCCCTCCTGCGCGTGCCGAAGACGCGCGTCGAGGCGGGCTGCAAGAAGGGCGAGGGCGTCGTGAACTACGCCGACCAGGCTCCGGTCGCCCTCCAGCCGCGCGCGGCCGAGGGGACGCCGGACGGCACGCTGGTGACCCTCGGGAAGCTCTGCGATTCCGGGGGACCGACCGCCGAGGTCTGGGAAAAGAAGCGCACCTCCCGCTTCGTCGACCTGAGCCCCTGGCTGAAGGACGCCAGCGGCAAGCTCCTCCGCGGCCACGGCGACGATCTCTGGCTCTTTCCCGGGGACTCGTTCAGCCCGCTGCTCCACTTCCACGGGGCCGAGGTCGCCCCGCTCCCCCGCCTGCCGCGGCCGCTCCGGGAGGCGTTCGTCTCCGCGAGCGGTCAGCTTCACACGAGCGACGGCCGCACGGTCCGCCGCTTCGAGGACGGCCGCTGGATCCCGGTGGGACGCCTCCCTGCCCCCGACGTCTTCAGCTCTCTCTTCTTCGCCGAGGACACCCTCTGGGCACGCGGACCGAACGGATACGTGAAGCTCCGCCCCGGCCCCGCCGGCGACGGGGACTCCGCCGACGAGACCATGGATACCTGCCCGACGCCCCTGGTGCTGCTCTACACGGTGAGCGGCAAGAACGACAAGAACTACACCTATCCAGCCACCCGCAAGGCACTGGCCACGTTCCCCGCCGTCGCCGACCTCGGCCTCGTGGAGTTCACCACCGGCCCGCGCCGCCTCGGCGTCACGGTGCGCAGCAGGGCCCAGGGAGAGGCGCTCCTCGCGCACCTGAAGGAGACGATGAAGGGTGAGGCTCCGCAGCTCGTCTGCCTCGAGCCGAAGGATCCGCGCACCATCGAGCTGGCGGGCGGGGAGGGGGATGCGGGGCCGCGCTGATCGGGCCGCCGTGGCTCAGCCGTCCGTCTTCTCGAGCACGTCCACCAGCGCCCACAGCGCGTCGAGATCGATCGAGAGCCCCTCGCAGCCAGGAACGGAATCGACGACCTGACCGCCCGGGGGGAGCGCTCGGGCTACTGGCAGGGGCTGCGGTTGCCGGCGTCGGGGAAGGCCGTATCGACGGCGCCGGGGCATTCGGGGAGCACGAGCGGGGGATTGGGTGTCTGCGTGAAATCGAATTCGCCGAGCAGGTCCCCGAGGACGGACACGTCCTCGCGCACGGTCGGGCGATTGTCCGGGCGCCCGTCGCTCTTGGGATCGAGCCGAGCGCCGTTCACGAAGATGTCTTCGATGAACCGCAGGTAAGCGTCGTGACTGTACACCGTGTGGTCGATGACGCCGGGCTTCACCCAAGGGCTGATGACGAGGCCGGGCACGCGGAAGCCGTAGCCGTTCTGGTCGACGACCGGGGGCGGCAGGTGATCGTAGAACCCGCCCCAGTCGTCCCACGTGAGGAAGATGACGGTGCTGTCCCAGAAGGTGCTGTTCATGACCGCGTTGATGACGCTCGTCACGTACGCCTGCCCGGTCGAGACGAGGGCGGTGGGGTGCTCGCTGAGCTCCTGGCTGGGGATGATCCAGTTGACGGCGGCGAGCTTGCCCCCCGCGATATCGGTGAAGAACGTGGTCGTGTCGGCGATGTTGCCGATCTCGCCGTCGGCCGCCACGTCGTCGAACCAGGGCAATACGTTCCAGTATCCGGGGTTCTGGTAGTGCTGCGTGCCGGCGTCGCAGGTCATCGCTCCGTCTTCGCAGTCGGGCTCGGTCCCCGAAGCGAGGAAGTACCGCCAGCTGACGCCGGACTTGTGGAGCAGGTAGGTGATGTCCGTCCACGCGAACTCGGGGTTCGGCGGCTCGGGCTTGTCGCAGCTCGTGCCGACGTGCGAGCCATTGCCGGGATTGACGAGGTCGCTGACGCAGTTGGTCGGGTCGTTCGCGGGCGTGCACGTGGCCGACCAGCCCGACACCATGTACAGGTGATCGGGCAGGCTGTACGAGTGGACCGGCTCGAACATGTGGTCCTGCAGCGTGAACGCCTTCGCGTACGCCCAGTAGTTGGGGATCTCCCGGTCGTCGTGATAGCCCATCACGTTCTCTGCGGCCCCCTGGACGCAGGCCGGATCCCCGGGCACCTTGCACGTCTTGCTGCCTGCCAGCGCGCTCGCGACGAACCCGTCCATCCCGCCGTCGGCAAAGCAGGTGGTGAATGCAGCCGCGCTGTGAGGGCCGCCGCCGTTCTTGTCCTCCAGCTCGTGGTACGGCGGCACGCAACCGCCGTCCGGCTCCAGCGAGCACACCGTGGGCACGCCGCCATCCATGGGGATGCCATCGGCGCCGGGGAACGTACCGAAGTAGTGGTCGAACGAGCGATTTTCCTGGTTGATGATGATGACGTGCTGGATCTTCGCGCGGGCGGCGGCGAGAGCGCTCCCGCCCCCGACCCCGCCGTCGCTCGAACCGCTGCTGGTCGAACCGCTGCTCGACGCCTGGCTCCCGGCGCCGGACGATCCACCCGCGCCCTGGCTCGTCGCGTGCGACGAGCCGCAGCCGTACACGAGACCGGCGCTCGCAAGCAGCGACGCCGTAGCTCCTACCGCCCAACGGAGCTGTGTCATGGGACCTCCTTCAAGGATCGCGCGATCGCGCGCCAGTCGGCGTGGAGAGTACGCAGGGGTTCGACGGACCGTCAACCACCGCCGCTTGGGCAAAAGGGTGCCCGCGCCCCGCGCGTGACTCGCGGGTGACCGACCCTCTACAGTGGAGCGCGATGCGCGACCGGTGCCGCGATGCCTGATCCCTTCGCGCTGGAGATCGTGGGCCTCGAGAAGCGCTACGGAGATCGCATCGCCGTGCGCGGGCTCGACCTGCGCCTCCGGCCAGGCGAGGTGCACGGGCTCCTGGGTCCGAACGGCGCGGGCAAGACCACGCTCATGCGCATGGTGCTCGGCCTCGTGCGCGCCGACGCAGGGACGGTGCGCGTGCTCGGTCGCCCGGGAGGAGCCGAGGCCGGCGCGGTGCCGGACGGCGTCGCGGGGTTCGTCGACACGCCGCAGTTCTATCCGTACCTGTCGGGCCGCGCGAACCTGCGCCTGGTGAGCCGGCTCGACGGGGGGCTCGCGCCGGCCGGCACCCCAGCGATCGCCGAGGCGCTGGATCAGGCCGGGCTGACCGCGCATGCGGACGCGAAGGTCCGGGGCTACTCGGCCGGGATGCGGCAGCGCCTGGGGCTCGCGGCGGCGCTCCTGCGCAACCCGAGGCTCCTCCTGCTCGACGAGCCGACCCACTCGCTCGACCCCGCGGGCGCGCGGGACCTTCGCGCGCGCGTGCGCACGCTGGCCGCCGAGGGGGTCGCGGTCCTGTGGAGCAGCCACGACCTGGCGGAGGTCGAGGAGCTGTGCAGCTCGCTCACCATCGTCCACGAGGGCCGCGTCGTCTTCGCCGGCGCGATGGCCGATCTGGCGGCCCAGGCGCCCGACGTCGTTCACCGGTTGCGCACGAGCGACGACGCGCGCGCGCTCGAGATCGAAGGCGCCACCGTCGCGCCCGCCGCGGACGGCGATGGCCTCGACGTGTCCGCGCCACCCGAGCTTGCCGGCTCGCTCGACGCGTACATGCTCGGCCTGGGTCGCGCGGGCATCGCCGTGCGCAGCCTGGAGAGGCGGAAGCGATCGCTCGAGACGCTGTTTCTGGAGCTCACGTCGGGCGAGGCCAGCAGGGCCGCCGACGTGACCCACGACGCCATCGTCACGAAGCGGGAGGCGGCCCGGGAGGGTACGAAGCCCGCCAAGGCCGCGTTTGCACCCGCCGACGGCGCGAGCCTGCGCGGCGCCATCGCCTGCGCCAAGCTCGAGACGGCAAAGCTCGCCGCGCAGCTGCGAACGTGGACGATCCTCTTCGCCTGCCTCGCGGGCCCGTTCGCGTTCGCCGCCGCGATGAGGCTGCAGAGCAGCCTGCCCGAGGACACCCTCTTCGGTCGCTCCGTGAAGGCGTCGGGCTTCGCCGTGCCCCTCGTGGTGCTGGGGTTCGCAGCGTCGTGGGCCGTCCCGGCGCTGGCGAGCGTGGCCTCCGGCGACCTGTTCGCCTCGGAGGACCGGTACGGCACGTGGCCCACGATCCTCGCTCGCTCGCGAACGCGAGGCGACGTATTCGCCGGCAAGCTGCTCGTCGCGATGGCCTTCTCGGCGGCCGCGGTGACGATGCTCGCGGCGGCGAGCGTGCTCGCAGGCGTCCTCGTGATCGGCACGCAGCCGCTGCTCGGCTTGTCCGGGGCCGAGCTCGCCCCCGCACGTGCGATGGCGCTCGTGGGGGCGGCGTGGGCCTCGGTCCTTCCGGCCGCGCTGGCGTTCACCGCGCTCGCCGTCGCGCTGTCGGTGGCGACGCGCAGCAGCGCCGCGGGCATCGGGCTGCCGGTGCTCGTGGGCTTCGCGATGCAGCTCGTGTCGATGCTCGACCTGCCCGGCGTCGCGCGCCAGCTGCTGCTCACCCCTCCCCTCGTCGCGTGGCACGGTCTGTTCGCCGAGCCGGCCTTCCACGGGCCGCTCATCGAGGGCTCCGCGATCAGCGGCGCGTACCTCGTCGCCTGCCTCGCAGCCGCCTCCCGCACGGTGCGCGCACGGGACGCCGGAGGCTGAGTGCGGCGCCTCGACCCGACCCTCACCCTCGCCGGCGCGGCCGTGATAGCGCTCGTCTTCGTGGCGGTCCGGCACCGCCCAGAGGGCGTGACGGCGGCGCGCATCGAGGAGGCGCTCGCGCCGACGTTCGGCAACCTGGTGAACCTCCAGCGCTCGCGGCTCGGGCTGCCGGAGATCGGTAGCGGCGTATTGCAGGCGGCCGCCCAGTGCCAGAAGGCGGGCGCGACCGCGCGCGCGTCGCGAGGCGCAGGCGAGTGGACATGCACCCTCCGATGGTCCTCGCCGGGGCAGCGCCTGGCACTGCGCGACACGTACGATCTCTCGGTCACGCCCGACGGTTGTTTCGCCGCCACGGCCGACGGCTCGGAGGCGCACCTCGGCGGGCCTACGATCAAGGCGCGCGACGGAACGAGCCTCACGAATCTGCTCTACCGGTTCGAGGGCTGCTTCGACACGACCGGCCGGTGACCCTCGCACTATCCAGCGAAGCACACTTCCGGCCCGCCGAGGCAACGAAGCTTGCAGGGCTGCACGCCGCGGGCGATGATGCGCCCCCCTACCATGAATCTTCGCTCCTTCTCCCTGGCGCTGCTCCTGTCGAGCGCCCTCCTCCCCCGCGTGGCAATGGCGCAGGAGGTCTCCGAAGGCGACAAGGCCACCGCTCGCGAGCTGGTGATCGAGGGCTTCTCGGCTCTCGATCGCAAGGACTACGCGACCGCCGCCGACCGGTTCACCCGCGCTGACACCGTCATCCATGCCCCCACCGTGACGCTTGGCCTCGCCCGCGCGCAGGTGGGCCTGGGCAAGCTGGTGAGCGCCCAGGAAAACTACAACCGTCTGGTCCGCGAGGCGCTGCCGCCCGGCGCCTCCGCCGCCTTCACCAAAGCGGTGGAGGATGCCCGCACCGAGCTCGCCGCGCTGCTGCCGCGCGTGCCCTCGCTGATCATCCGGGTGCAGGGCGACGGGGGCAAGGTCACCCTCGACGGGATCGTCGTGCCGACTGCGCTCCTCGGGGCCAAGCGGCCCGTGGATCCAGGCAAGCACACCGTCCGCGCCGCCTCGGGATCCCAGCCGCCGCGGGAGGCTTCGGTCACGGTGGCCGAGGGCCAGACCGAGACGATCACCCTCGACATGGGGGTCGCGGTCGCCGGTGCACCGCTCGCCGTCGGCGGGGCGCCCGTCCCGGGGGCTCCCCCGCCGGCTGCCGACGCGGGCAGCTCGGCCGGGTCCGGGCGTCGCCCCGTCGGGTTCGCGGTGCTCGGCGTGGGCGTCGCGGGGCTCGCCGTCGGTGCCATCACTGCCGGGCTCGCGGCGAGCAAGCACTCGAGTCTTCTCCAGCAGTGTCCCGGGGGGCACTGCTCACCGAGCCTCCAGCCGACGCTTCAGTCGGACGTGGACAGTTACCGCACCCTCGGGGGCATCGCGGTCGGCGGCCTGGTCGGGGGCGCAGTGCTCGCCGCAGCGGGGGTGGTCCTGGTGGTCAGCGCGCCGAAGGCGCAGACCGTGGGGGCAACCTGGACGCCGGTGATCGGGGCCGGTTTCGTGGGCGCGAAGGGGACGTTCTGATGAAGTGGCGAACGGTCTGGGTGGTGGTCGGTGCGGCGGCGGCGGTCCCGGCGTGCAGCTTGTTCGGGACGGTCGACTTCAACGGCAACGGCTCGGGCGGCGGCGGCGGCGGTACGACGCCGGGCACGGGAGGGGTGACGACGAGCTCGACCAGCTCGACGGCGAGCACCGGAGGGGCGTCGAGCACGAGCTCGACGACGAGCACCAGCTCCAGCACCACCAGCTCCAGCTCCAGCTCCAGCACCACCAGCTCGAGCGGGACCGGGGGCGGCTCGGTGAGCTCATGCACGGCGCTGCGGCTCGAAGTGTGTACGCAGATGAAAGCCTGCGCCCCCAGCCTCTACCTGCAGAACTGGGAGAACAATGATGCTCTCTGCCAGTCCGAGGCGGTCCGCCTCTGCACGGCGCTGCCGTCGGCCTACGACGACACCGTCTCGGGGGTGGTCGATCCCGTCGCCTGCAAGACTGCCCTCTCGGGGACCTGCGCCACGTATCTGGCGGCGATCGACCAGCCGCCCGCCGCCTGCCAGCCCGCGCTGGGCACCAAGACGGTCGACCAGGGCTGCCTCCTCACCACCCAGTGCGGAGCCGGGCTTGGCTGCTATGGAGGCGGCCCGGCCTCCTGCTCGGAGTACTGCGGCCCGGTGGGCACCGCGGGGAGGGCGTGCGCGCCGGGCGGCGCGCCCCTCGACGTGCTCTGCGACCCCCGCAACGGCTTGCACTGCTTGCAGGGGACGGCGGGCAACGGGAGCGACATGGAATTCCTCTGCCGCACGGTGACGTACGCAGCGGCGGGCGCCGCGTGTACCGTCAACGCGGACGCGCAGTGCCAGAGCGGCCTCACCTGCTCGACGTCGGGCACGGGCGTTCTCAAGGGCACCTGCGTCGCGCTGCTCCAGGCGGGCGCGGCGTGCACCACCACCATGCTGGGCGCCAACACCCAGGATCCCTGCGACACCCGCCTCGGCCTCCACTGCGAGGCGACCGACCTCAACCACCCGACGGCCGGCTCCACCTGCCAGCCCGCCTACGTGGTGCCCGACAACGCCACCTGCGGCATGGTCGTCGACGGGAGCGTGCTCCACAACCACGTCTGCGGGGACTACTCGTACTGCAACGGCAGCAGCCTGTGCCAGGCCAAGGTCATGCCGGGCCAGGGCTGCGTGGCCAACGGGTGCTATCCCCCCTACCAGTGCACCGTGGGCTCGTGCCAGGCTCCGGCGGTGCAGGTGGATCCGCCTTGCACCAAGGTGGGCGTCAATCAGATCGCCTGCGGCGAGACGCCGGGGGGGCTCTACCAGTCGTGCACGTCGGCGTGCTGCATGACGTACGACACCACGACGTTCACCTACGTGCCCGGGTGCGGGACGATCGGTGCGTGCCCGTCCGGGAGCGACGCCGAGCTCGATTGCGAGGACTCCAGTGCTTGCGCGGCCGGCAACAAGTGCTGCCTGAAATTCACCGCGTCCCCCAGCTTCGTCAAGGCCGTCTGCACGCCGACGGCCAGCTGCGATGGCTTCGAGGTCTGCCGGCTCGACGGTGCGACGCCCTGCGGAGGCGGCACCTGCACTCCTGGCGAGATGGACCAGAGCTCGGACTGGGTGGGCATCACGCCCGACAACGTCGGGTTCTGCTCCCCTCCGACCTGCACCGCTCCAGGCTACGGCTGCAACGCCAACTCCCAGTGCTGCAGCGGGAGCTGCGACATCGCGCAACAGGCCTGCAACTGAGCCGCGTCAGCCGGGTGTCGTCCGTGTGGCGGCTGGCAGCGGCCTGACGGTTTTCGGGGCATGTTGGCGCAAACGGTGCCGCGCCGCGCCGAAAAGGTGCGACATGCTCGCCGAAATCCCCTATGTTGCCGCGACCAAAAATTCGGAGGCAACCATGAAGAACGCAATTCTTATCGTCGGCGCGGTGTTCGGGTGTGTGATGGGCGCGTCGATGGGCGCATGCAGCTCCAGCAGCACCGGCGGGACCGGCGCCGGCACGACGACGTCGAGCTCGACCACCGGGGCGAGCAGCAGCAGCACCGGCTCCGCGACGACGAGCAGCAGCTCCAGCTCGAGCGGCAGCGCCGGCGGCGCGGGCGGCGGCACCTCGTCCAGCTCCACCTCCGGCTCGTCCAGCTCCGGCGAGTGCGGCACGGTGTCGAAGCTCCACCCGCCGAAGGCCGACGCCGGCCCGGGCACCATCTTCTGCCCCTTCAGCGCCACCACGGACGGCGGGCCCGAGGAGTACTGCACCCCGGAGACCCAGCACTGTTGCGAGACGCCTGAGGGCAACGCCACCGCTTCCGGGTGCCAGCCCAGCACCACCGCCTGCATGACCGGCACCGGCTTCACCGACTGGCAGTGCCAGGATCCGGTCACCGACTGCCCGGCGGCCAGCCCGGTGTGCTGCGCGCCCGGCGCGACGCTCGAGCTCGGGACCCCCGTTGGCACCTGCGGCAACTACGCCAGCAAGATGACCCACTCGACCTGCACGACGGCGGCTGCCTGCCCCGCCTCGGGCAACATCATCCTCTGCACCAGCGACAGCGAGTGCACGGCCCCCGCGGTCTGCACGGCCTTCGAGAAGGCCGGCGGTCAGGTCGGCGGCTGCATGTGATCCCCCGGCCTGCCGGTCATCCTGGGGAACGCCCGAGAGCGTTCTCCGGTCATCCTGGGGAACGCCCGAGAGCGTTCCCCGACCCGCGCAGGCCGTCCTCCCGCGGAACGCCCCACGGCGTTCCGCAACCGGGGCGCCGTCGCACGCCCCGTCCTGCCCCGCCGAACCAGCCACCGTCGCGCTCTCGCCGATGGTAGTGCTTGCGGCGTGAAGCTCCCGCTCCTCCTCCCCTCCCTGCTCCTGCTCGGCGCCGCCGGCTGCAAGCCGACGGCGAGCAAGCCCGGGCCCGTCGCGACCGACGCCGGCCGGGCTCCCGTCGTCGGGTCTGCGGCCGTCGCCGCTCCCGCGACCGTGCTCCGCGTCGCGCACACCACCGGCCCCATCAAGCCGGACGGCGAGCTCAACGAGCCCGACTGGAACGCCATCGCCGCCCGCACCTGGCATTTCAACGACGCCACCGGCGGCGAGGCCCGCCCGTACTCGGACGCGCGCTTCCTCTACGACGCCGACAACCTCTACATCGCACTCTACGCCTCCGACAACGACATCCGCGCCCAGGTGACCGCGCACGACGGCCCGGTGTGGATCGACGACTCGTTCGCGCTCCACCTCACGCCCGACCTGCCTGGCCCGGGCACGCCGACCTATGCGTTCGACATCTCGGCCACGGGCGTGGTCACGGACGTCAAGCGCGTGCCGGGAGCCAAGGACGACATCGGCTGGGAGAGCGGGATGAAGGTCGGCGTCGACAAGGACGGCAGCGTCAACGACGCCGGCGACGAGGACGAGGAGTGGGTGGTCGAGGCCGTCCTCCCCTTCCGCTCGATGGGCCTCGAGGGCAAGCCGGGCACGCGCCTGCTCGTCGACATCTCCCGCTGCGACACGCCGCGCCGGAGCAAGGAGAGGCGCTGCGGCAACTGGGGCAGCGCCAGGCAGCGGCAGGTGATCGAGCTCGCGCCCTGAGAGGCGCGTCCGTCTTCACTTCGGAGGATCCGACGTGCTCGTGCTCGAGGCGAGGACTAACCGCCCGACGAGGCGCTGGTGCCGCTGGCCACCACGGCATCGAGCTGGGCCAGCATCGGCGCCGCCTTCTCGGGATCGATCATGTGCAGATAGGCGATCTTGCCGCGCAGATACGCCTCGAAGTGGGGGAGGCCGTCGCGGTTCTGCGCCGCGAGCCCGGTGGTGGTGGCGTGGTGGAGGATGGAGCGGAGTCGCCGCACCTCCTCCCGCGGGACGGAGGGGCGGTCGTTGACGACGATGCCGGTCACCGTCTGCCGGCCGGCACCGCGCTGGATGCGGCCCTTCCGGGGATGGAGGACGAAGCCCTCCTCACCGACGATGTGGCGCACGCGCGCGAGCAGCATGGCGAGGTCGGAGGGGGTACGCTTGGCCGAGGAGAGCGTGAGATCGTCGGCGTACCGCGTGTAGGTGTAGCCGTGCTTCCGGCTCATGCCGAGGAGGCGGCGGTCGAGCTTCTTGGCCACCTGGTTGGAGAGGGCGGGGCTGGTGCAGGCGCCCTGGGGGAGGGCGCGGGGGCCGACGGCGGCCCAGGTGCGCTTGCCCTCGAACACGACGGCGGTGCGCGGCGCCTCGGTGCAGAGGAGCGCGAGGACGGTGGCCACCGCGGGCGAGTAGCCGAGGCCGCGGAAGACGCCGCGCACCCGGCCGAAGGTGATGGTGGGGAAGAAGTCCGAGAGGTCGAGGTTGACGACCAGGTCCTTGCCGACGTGGGGGAGGGCGCAGCTCAGGGTGGAGCGGCCCTTGATGAAGCCGTGCGCCGGGTCCTCGGTGGGGAGCTTCTCCAGCACGTGGTGGAGCACCCAGGCCTGGGCCTGCGCCAGGCGCGGCTGCGGCGCCGCGAGGAGGCGCTTGCCGCCCGAGCGCTTGGGGATCTCGAAGTAGGCGTAGTGGGGCTTGTCGGTGGCCTCGGCGTGGAAGCAGAGCCAGCGCAGCTCCGGGACGGGGATGCCCATGGCGCGGGCGACGTCGGCGGGCTCGGCGAGGACGGGGAGCCCGCGGCGCACCAGCTCCTCGACGTGGGCGCGGCGGTCGGCGAGGGCGCGGGAGACGCCCACGCCGAGGTAGACGATGTCCTCGTGGCGGCGGCGGAGGATCGCCTCGGCGCGGACGCGGGCGCGCTCGGCGGAGGCGCGCTTCTTCTCCGCGCGCTTCTCGGCGCGGGCGGCGGCGAGGTCGGCGACGGCGCGGTCGGCGGCGGCGGTGGCCACGGTGGCCGCCAGCTTGGCCGCCTCGTGGTGGCGGAGCCAGAGGTCGCCGACGCGGTGGATCTCGGCGAGCTGCGCCTCGGTGAGCAGGCCGCGGAGGATGAGCCCGCGGTCGATGATGGCGGTGCGCTCGTCGCTCTGCGGAGGGATGGTGTCGACGCGGCCGATCCAGGCGGTGCGATAGGGGTTGATGCGCAGCGCGCGCTTGCGCAGCTCGGCGGCGGAGAGGCCGAGGATGCCATCGGCGGCGGCATACGGGTTGCGGGGCCGCGCCGGAGCGGGGGGTCGAGGCGCGGCGCCGGGGACGGTGCGAGCCGGTGGGGTGGCGAGGGGCGGGCGCCCTGCCGCTCCGGGGGGAGGGGTCGGCGTCGAGACCGCGGGGCGCGAGGGGTTCACCACCGCGGCGGCGCGGTACGTCGAGAGGTCGTAGCCGCGCGGGTGGTAGAGCCAGTTCCCGCCGGCGAGCTTGGTGCGCTCGTAGCCGAGCGCGGCGAAGCGACCCTCGTCGTGGAGCCGCGCCACCACCGCCGACGCCTCCGCGAAGGCCTTCACCGTGTGGTCGGCCGGGTCCACGCAGACCTCGGCGGCGATGAGGATGGCCTCGAAGGCCTCCATCTTCGTCACGCGCCGCACGACGGCCGCCTCCACCCGGCGGGTGAGAGCGTCGTCCGCGGGCGGCGTGACGGGCGCGCCGCCGCCGCCCAGCATCGCCTTCAGCTTGTCCCAGAAGCCCATCGCTCGGAGCCGAGGCTAGCCGGGACGGAGCCGCCCGAGAACCCCCCAGCGGGGAGGCGGCTACTTGATGCTGATCAGCTCGATGTCGAAGACCAGCATGCCCGCCGGCGCGCCGGGCCGGGTGGGCTTGTCGCCGTAGGCGAGGGGGCCGGGGATCCAGAAGCGCATGGTGTCGCCCACCTTCATGAGCTGCACGCCCTCGGTCCAGCCCTTGATGACGCCCTTCAGGGGAAAGGTGGCCGGCTCGCCGCGGGTGACGGAGCTGTCGAACATCTTGCCGTCGGTCGTCCAGCCCGAGTAGTTCACCGTGACCTGGTCGGTGTCCTTGGGCGACGCGGTGCCGGCGCCCTTCTTGATGATGCGGTAGGCCAGCCCCGACGCGGTCTTCTTCGCGGTGGCAGGGGCAGCCTTGACGTCCTCGGGGACGGGCGGCGCCTTGGGAGCGGGGGTGACCGCGAGGAGCTCGACGTCGAAGACGAGATCGCCCGTCGGCGTGCCACCGCGGCTGGGGCCGTTGCCGTACGCGAGCGCGCCGGGGATCCAGAGGCGGCGCTTCTCGCCGGCGACCATGAGCTGGAGGCCCTCGGTCCAGCCCTTGATGACCTGGTTGAGGCGGAAGCTGGTCGGCTCGCCGCGGGTCACCGAGCTGTCGAACATCTTCCCGTCCTTGGTCCAGCCCGTGTAGTGGACCTTGACCATGTCCTCGGCCCCGGGGTGATCCTTGCCGGTGCCCTTGGTGAGGACGCGCGTCGCCAGGCCGGACGCCGTCTTCTTCGCGTCGGCGGGAGCCTCGGCCACGTCGGTCGGGGCGGGGAGGTCAGGCACCTTGGGCGGGGCGGGCGCTGCGCTGGCCGTCGCGGTCGGCGGCGGCGCCGTCATGGTCGCGGTCGCGGCCATGTCGATGGGCTTGGCCGAAGCGGTGCCGGCGGGCGAGACGGTCGGCTCGGCCGGGCAGGCGGTCAGCAGGGTGAGAGCGAGGAGGGGGAGGGCGCGAAGAGACGGCATACGCGCCGCCCTCTAGCACCGCGCCGCGGCCCCTTCATCCGAGATCGTGCAGGCCGCGGACGGTCGGGGAAGACGGGGTCACTGCAGTCCGATAGTGATCGAGTGGCTGCCGCTGTCGCCGCAGTCCCG
>Ga0302283_1001054_pt1 | contig 23344 bp, 12 predicted proteins | sample III_Fen_E1_4_FD_198770 | JGI IMG/M metagenome (GOLD analysis project Ga0302283, IMG submission 198770) | Peat permafrost microbial communities from Stordalen Mire near Abisko, Sweden - III_Fen_E1_4 | ecosystem: Environmental > Terrestrial > Soil > Wetlands > Permafrost | place: Sweden: Abisko... | reverse complement strand
GATGAGGATCGGCGTCTCCACCACCGCCTCCACTGAGCGTGACGTCCGCACGACCCGCGCCAGCCGCACCCCCTTGGCAGCCGCGCCCACCGCGCCTCCACCCGCCTTGCCAAGCCGGCTCGCCCAGTACCTCAGACCCCCTGGCTTGAACTCCTTGCCCACGCAGAACACAGGCGCGGTCTGCCCGCTCGCCCGCCACCCCGCGACCCTCGCCGCCCATTTCGATTCGGTCTCCGTCATGGCGTGCGATCTTGGGCTCGAGGCAACGTCAGATCCACGAGGGGGTCCGCGCAGCGGATACTGATCGACAGGCTCGGGGGGCGTTCCCGGGCTTCCCACGCCGGCCACGCCGGCGCGGACGCCGTGACGCGCCCGGCTGCCGGTGGTACGGCGCCCGGATGGTCTACCGCCCTGCGCGGGCCCTCACCGCTGCCCTCTCGCTCACGCTCGCGCTCGCGGGCGCCACGGCGTGCAAGCGGCCGCCCGCTCCAGCCGTGACGACGTCGGTGACGGCGCTCGACGCTCAGCACGAGCCGCTGCGCGCGCGCTTCGACGCCGACGCGGACGTGCCACGTCTCCTGGTCCTCGCCTCACCCACCTGAGGCGAGTGCATCCGCGGGGTCGCCGCGGTGATCGATGGGGTGGTGAGGCCCACCACAGCGCCTTCGCTGCGCACGCTGGTGGTGTGGCTACCGATCTTGCGCGGCGACGACGCCGCGGCGGCTGCGCGTGCGGTGCGGCGCTACGAGGTGCCCGGCGTGAGCCACTACTGGGACCCCGGTCTCGCGCTCGCCGAAGCGCTGGGCAAGGCCCTGGCGCTCCCCCCGCGGGAGGTGGGGCGCGAGAGCGGCCTGGCGTGGGACGTATACCTGCTCTTCGATCGAGGCGCGCGCTGGGGCGCGCCGCCGACGTTCTGGATGCACCAGCTCGACGGGGTGCCTGCGACCATCGCGCCGAGGCTCGATGTGGCCATCCTCCAGGCCAGGCTCGCGGAGCTCGTGCCGACGCACCGCCACTGACTGCCCCTCGAGCGCCCGACCCAAGGAGGCCCTTGTCATCTCCCCGGTCGTGGTTACCACTCCCGGTGCCATGAGACCGCACACCCTGCCTTCGTTGCTCCAGCCCGCGGCCCTGCGACGACGCAGTCCCGAGTGGAGTCAGGGTGTCATCCGAAGTGCCCAGAGGGGCACCGCCGCCGGAAGGTCTCATCGTGAAACGCAGCCAGAGAGAGGCCGCCAGGGCCCGTAACGAGCAGTTTGCGCAGAGGCGCGCGCAGGAGCGCAGCGCCGACGACCCCGCCAAGCGCGATGCGGCCGTTCAGGCGGCCCTCGCGCGGGCGGACGTCTCCGACACGGCGCGCCTCGATCGCCTCCTCGCCGATCTGGACGCAGAGAGGGTCAGCGGACGCCCTGTTCGGCGGTCCGCGGGCCTGGCGCAATCGGCCAGCGCTCCCTCGAGCGGCGCCGCCTTGCCGCCCGATCCGCTCTTCCGCGAGGTGCCCGACGCGCGGAGGCTACCCGAGTTCCTCGCGCTCGTGCGCAAGGTGGCGAAGGAGGCTCCGCGCCTCCTGGATGCGAGCTTTCTGGGTGCCCTCGGGTGGATCTCGACGCTGCCGCTCGTGCGACCCATCGAGGGATGGCGCCCGCGTGGCAAGGCGCGCGACACCATCTTCCGCTCGCTCGTCGACCACGTGCTCGCCAGGTACCCGGCTCCCGCCGTGCTGTGGGACGCGTTCTTCTCCGAACAAGCGTCCTCCTTGACGCCGCTCGTGGGGCACGTGGTCGCCGGTGGCTCACTCCACGAGTACGTCAAGGAGGCCTTTCCCGTCCCGCTGACGCGGAGGATGTGTCACGAGCTCCTGGCGACGCCGGCTTCGTACCGCTTCATGCACGCGGTCCGGCGGGTCCAGGTGCGGGCGGCCGGCGGCGACGCGCGCTTCCTCCAAGCGTGGATGGGGACCCGCCCGGCGCGGACGCTGGGGACCCGGGAGGAAGAAGGGTTCTGGGCAACGGTGGTCGAGTGGTTCGCGAAGATGGTGATGCTCGATCCCCACGACGTCGGCCCGATCGCCGACCACCTCGAGTACCGCCGCCGGCAGGACCCGAAGTTCACCATGAAGGGGCGCAGCGCGCTCGCGGTCCTCCGCGACGTGCGGGCCTGGCACGGCGCGCTCGCCGAGGAGAGGACGACGGTGGGGCCCGCCTTCCGGACCAGCGGGTTCCGCGAGGCCACGTACGACGACCTGGCGCGGCGCGCGCCGAACGGCGACATCATCAAAGAGCGCTGGCAGGTGGAGGAGGTCCTCACCCGAAAGGCCCTCGCCGACGAGGGCCGCCGGATGGGCCACTGCGTCTATTCCTATGCCTCGCGCATCGACCAGCAGCAGGTCTCCATCTGGACGGTGACCATGAGGGACGGCCTCGGCGAGACGGGACGGTGGGCCATGCTCACGGTGGAGGTGCGCAACGGTTCACGGCAGGTGGTCCAGGCACGCGGCCGCTCGAACCGGGCGGCGACTCCGCGCGAGACCGCCGTCCTCTCGCGCTGGGCGAGCCTCAACGGACTGCAGCTGGCCCTCGGGGTGTGAGGGAGCCGCTCGCTCAAGGACTACCACGCGACGGAGCGGTAGTCCTTGAGCAGCTTTCCGTGCGCGCTCACCCCTACCGAGACGCCGGTGAAGATGGGATCGCAGACCCGGGCAGCGGCGTCGATGGCGTCGAGCGGCAGAGAGAATCCGCGCCCAGCCATCGCCGCAGCGATCGAGGCCGGCTCGCCGTTGGAGAACCACCCCACGTCGACGCTGTTCATGTGGATGCGATCGCGCGCGTAGTCGTCGGCCGAGGTCCGGGTGAGCATGTTGAGCGCCGCCTTGGCCATGTCGAGGTGCGGGTGCCTGCCGTCCTTGTGGCGGCGCGAGAACTGCCCTTCGACGGCGGTCACGTTGACGATCCACTTGTCGGCCATCACGTCGCGCGCCATGAGCTCGCGCAGCCGCCCGGCCAGGATGAAGGGAGCAGCCGTGTTCACCAGCAGCACCTCCAAGCACTCTCCGGACGCCACGTCGCCGAGCCTCAGCGTCCAGCTGTTGCGGTCGCGCAGGTCGCGCGGCGCGGGACAGGTGCGATCGTCGCCAGGCACGGCGGAGCCGCCGAGGGCGGCGGCGAGCGCGAGCGGTGTGGAGTCTTCTGGCAACACGTTCACCTGCGAGAGCAGCGCTGACAGCGCGCCGCCCCGCCCCCCGCGCTCCGCGCAGAAGCCCTGCCCCTGCGCGAGCAGGGGGCGGAGGCGAGCGGCGACGTCGCGGAGGGGGGCGCACTCGAGCGGCACGAGGTGGGTGTAGAGAGGCGCGGGGCGACGCACGGTCTGCGCGGCGTTGTTGACCAGCACGTGCAGCCGCCCGAAGGTCGTGGCGAGGTGCTCGGCGAAGGCGTCGACCCACGCGGGCGACCGGAAGTCGAGGCCGTAGAGGTGGAGCCGCCCCGACCACGCGCCAAAGTCGTGCTCCCCCCCGAAGCGAGTGGCCGCCTCCCGTGGAAACCGGGTCGTCCCGATCACGGTCGCGCCGGCGCGCAGCAGCTTCAGGGCGGTGGCGTATCCCGACGTGATGCGCGCCCCCGTCACCACCGCGACGCGCCCGGTGAGATCGGCCGTCTGCGTGCGCTTGGCGAAGTTGAGCGCGGCGCAGGGCGGGCAGAGGCTGCCATAGAAGCAATGGGGCTGCGTGTACGCGCCCGAGCACACGTAGCAACGGCGCGCCCGACCCGCCCTTCTCCGTGAGGGCCTCGCCTCGGCCGCCTCGTCGGCGGGGCCGATGGGGCTGGACGTCGGGGCGCTACGGCGCTCTGCGGCGGGCCCGACCGCGGACGGCGCGACGCCGCGCCCCGACGCGCCCATCGCTCGCCGCCTGCGCAGCCGCTTCGCGGAGAGGACGAAGCGCGCCGCCGTTCGCGCGAGCGCCGAGAGGGCGGCCGGCGAGAGGCGCTCGATCTCCGCTGTCGCCGTCCTGAAGGACGCCACGCACGCGGCGATCTCGGTGTCGTCGAGGGGCGCTTCGAGCTCCATCTTCTTCCCTGTGGGACGGCCGCTGGCCACGTGCCGGCGAGCGGTCGCCCGGCGCTGCGCTACGACGCGCGAGACCGGCGGCGCTACACGCCTTCGGGCTCGACGTTGCCGGTCGTGTACTGGGCGAGGCGAGCCTGGTGCGCCGCGTCCAGCCGCTCGGCGAGCGTGCTGCGCAGCCGCGCGAGATCGAAGCGCATCGGGCGATCTCCCTCGAGGGCGATCTGGCGCATGATCGCGTCGGCGTGCTGACGCGGGGCCTCGGGCACGCCGAGCGCTTCGCCGAGCTTGGCGAGCACCGCCGCTTCTTTCTCGGAGACCTTGCCGTCGAGAGACGCGATCCACGACGCCACGGCGTAGACGTAGAGCCGATCCGCCTTCGACATCGCCATGCGGTCGACGACGCCGAGGTCGATGGGCGCCTTCGTCGCCTCCTCGATGTCCTTGATCTCGGCGAGCTCGATCCCTTCGTCCAGCGCCGTTCGCACGATCGCGTCGGCCCCTTCGGGCGTGAGCTGACCGTCGGCCCACCCCACGGCGGCGAGAGCGAGGAAGACGTCGCGTCCGAGAATCCCTTTCGTGACCATGCTCGCACCTCGCGCGACCGAACGAAAAGGACGGAGGCGCGGCGGGATGATCTCTCGCCCGCTCCAGGTCGTCAACGCCGGACGTTCGCGTGGACGCTGGGGCGTGACGACCTCCGCCGGCGCGACGCAAGGGAATCATCACCCCAGCGCGGCGCGCGCCGGCGGCAGCTCCCGCACCCGGATGCCGGTGAGCTCGAATACGGCGTTGGCGATGGCGGCCGCCACCGGAGGGACGCCGGGCTCGCCGATGCCACCTGGCGGTCCATCGCCGGCGACGATCTCCACGTGGATCACGCGCGGCGCCTCGCCGATGCGGACGACGGGGTAGTCGCGGAAGTTGGTCTGTTCGACGGCCCCGTCGCGAGCGGTGATCGCGCCGTGCAGCGCCAGGCTCATGCCGAAGATCACGGCGCCCCCCATCTGCGCCCTCACCCGGTCGAGGTTGAGCACGGTCCCGGCGTCGACGACCACCCAGGCCTCGTCGACGTGCACCTTGCCCCGCGCGTCGCGCGTCGCGGAGGCGACCACGGCGACGTAGGTGAGGAAGCTCCGGTGGGTCGCGAGGCCAAGCGCGCGACCCGCCCTCTTCCGCCCGTCCCAGGAGGCCAGGGCGGTGACGCGCTCGACGACGGCGCGGAGGCGGCCGGCGTCGACGGGGTGCTGCTCCAGCGTCTGACCGTAGTTGGGGAGCTTGTCGATCCCCAGCTCGGCGGGCGTCACCTTGCGCGCCGGCCCGATCACCTCGAGCAGCACGTCGCGCGGGTCCTCGCCGCGGGCGTGGGCGATCTCGTCGATGAAGCTCCCGATCGCGAACGCGTGGTGGATGTTGCACACCGAGCGCATCCAGCCGATGCGCAGGTGCGCGATCGCCTCCCCGTTCTCGGCGCGCACGTCGGGGATGGGGCAGGGGATCCGCAGCTCGCTGCCGGTGCTCATCGCCGACGAGCTCGGCGCCGACATGGCGCGCGTGAAGATCCTCCAGGGGGACGGCGATCCGGCCTACGGCGATCAGAACACTGACGGCTCGACGAGCGTGCGGCGCATCTACGAGGCGATGCGCCGGGTCGGGGCGACGGCGCGGGTGATGCTCGTGGCCGCGGCCGCGAAGAGCTGGCGCGTCGCCACGGCGACGTGCGAGGCGCGCGATCATGCAGTGTTCCGCGCGGCGAGCCGGCGGGCTCTCGGCTTCGGTGAGCTCGCGACCGACGCCGCCCGGCTGCCGGTGCCGGCGCCCGAGCAGGTGGCGCTCCGACCCCGGGCGGAGCTGCGCCACGTCGAGACCGCGCTGCCCCTGCTCGACGCGCCCGACATGGTCACGGGGCGGGCGGTCTACGGCGCCGACGTGCGGCTCCCGGGGATGCTCATCGCGGTGATCGCCCGGCCGCCCGTGGTAGGCGGCAAGGCGGCCCATCACGATGCCACGCGCGCCCTGGCGACCCCGGGCGTGAAGCGCGTCGTGGAGCTGCCGGCGCCGACGCGGCCGTACGGGTTCCAGCCGCTCGGCGGCGTGGCGGTGCTCGCGGAGACGACGTGGGCGGCGATGCGGGGGCGCGCCGCGCTCGACGTGACCTGGACGCCGGGCGACAACGTCTCGTACGAGTCGACGAAGTACCGCGAGGTGCTCACCGCGGCCGTGCGCATGCCGGGGCAGGTGGTGCGCAAGGTCGGCGACGCCGACGCCGCGCTGGCGAACGCCGCGCGCCGCGTCGAGGCCGAGTACCACGTGCCGCACCTGGCACACGCCGCGATGGAGCCACCGGCAGCGGTGGCGCGCGCCGAGGTTGCCCGCGCGCTGGGCATCGAGCCCTCCCGCGTCACCGTCCACGTGACGCTCCTCGGCGGCGGCTTCGGCCGCAAGTCCAAGCCCGACTACGTGGTGGAGGCGGCGCTCCTCTCGCGGGCTGCGGGCGTGCCGGTGCGGGTGCAGTGGACGCGGGAGGACGACATCCGTCACGGCTATTTCCACAGCACGAGCGCGCAACGGCTCGTCGCCGGGCTGGGCGCGGACGGCAAGGTCACGGCCTGGCTCCACCGGGCGGCGTTCCCGCCCATCTCGTCGACCTTCAAGCCCGGCGTGACCCACGCCGACGTGGGCGAGCTCCAGCAGGGCATGCTCGACTTCCCGCTCGCCATCTCGGAGCGGTGGCAGACGATGGTCACCAGGCCGTCCGGCGCGACGTGGATGAAGACGCTGGGAGTGAGACCGCCCTGCGGAAGCGGCGTGAGCGACGCCTCTGCCCGGAGGGGCGGGAGCCCCACGGCGAGGGTCGTGAACGTGAGACCGAGGCCCGCCAGAAACGAGCGCCGCGGGAGGGTCGTGGAGCTGCTCATCGCGTCCTCGTCACTCGCCCGGACTCCCGGTCGCCTTGCGCACGGCCGCGCGGATCCGGGTGTAGGTGCCGCAGCGACAGAGGTTGCCGGCGAGCGCCTGATCGATCTCCGCGTCGGTCGGCCTGGACCGCTTCCTCAGCAGCGCCGCGGCCGTCATGATCTGCCCGGACTGGCAGAAGCCGCACTGCGGGACGCCGAGCTCCACCCACGCGCGCTGCAGCGGGTGCTCACCGTCGGGCGAGAGGCCCTCGATGGTGGTCACGGACCGCCCCTCGGCGCGCCGCAGCGGCGTCACGCAGGCCCGCACCGCCTCGCCGTCGAGGTGCACGGTGCACGCGCCGCAGAGCGCCTCGCCGCACCCGTACTTGGTCCCGGTGAGGCCGAGCACGTCGCGCAGCGCCCAGGGGAGCGGCATCGAGGGTCACGAAAATCGGTCTGCCTCCTGAAGGCACCGCCACGGCGCAGGCGGTGAACGTTGCAGAGAGGGCAATTTTCGAGGCCGGCAACCGAGCACGAGGGAGGCAGAAGGTGCCCCGCCCGCCCCGTTCGAGGGCCACATCGGTGGCCCGCGCCCCTCGCCGCCACCCTCGAACCGGTCCTCGCCCGCGGCGAGCACCTGAACGTTCTCGTCGTTCCGGTGAGCCGTTTCGGGTCGTGCCTCCACCTCGAAGAGGTCGCGATCCTGCGGCCGTGGTGAAAGACTGTCCCCATGAAGCTCGCCTTGGAACCGCTCGCCGCCGTCGCCTCCGTGGTGCTCCTCGCTTCGTGCTCGGGCGGGGGGGCCGCCCCGTCGTCCTCGACCGGCTCCACTTCGTCCGCGTCGTCGTCGACCGCCGCGTCCTCCTCCAGCGGGGGCACCGGCGGCGCCGGCGGACAGAGCGCCACCGGCTCCGGCGGGGGCGCGGGTGGCTCGACCTCGATCCCGGGCTGGACCCTCGTCTGGTCGGACGAGTTCGACGGGCCCGACGGCTCGGCCGTCGATCCGACCAAGTGGGCCTACGGCGGCCCCCAGGACGGGCAGTACAACCAGGAGCTCGAGTACTACAACCCCACCACGGACAACGTCTTCGTGGCAGGCGGCAACCTCCACCTCGTCGCCAAGGCCCTGCCCGCAGGCGGCGCGGGCCTGACCTGCTGGAACGGCGCCTGCCAGTACACCTCGGGGAAGATCCAGTCGAAGGCGCCGGGGCAGCCGAGCCTCTACGCGAAGCAGTTCGGTCGCTTCTCGGCCCGCATGAAGATCCCCGCCGGCCAGGGCGTGTGGCCCGCCTTCTGGATGCTCGGCAGCAACGACGACACCGCGACGTGGCCCGTCTGCGGCGAGATCGACGCCATGGAGAACATCGGCAAGGATCCGGCCACCACCTACGGCACCGTCCACGGCCCGAACGCCAGCAATCAGAACGCTCAGCTCGGCGGCAGCAACGTGCTGGGCAGCGGCGCGCTCGCGGACGACTTCCACGTGTTCGCCGTGGAGTGGAAGATGGGCAGCGTCACCTTCCTCATCGACGAGGCCCCGTACTTCACGGCGACCCCGGCCCTGTTCCAGGCGCAGGGGGGGACCTGGGTGTTCGACGACCACGCCTTCTACATGATCTTGAACCTCGCCATCGGCGGAGGCTGGCCCGGCAGCCCCGACGCGAACACCACGTTCCCCATGGAGGTGCTCGTCGACTGGGTCCGCGTCTACGACGCGGCGCCCTGATCACGCCTCCCGAGGGGCGGTCCATGACCCGGGCGATCGCTCAGCCACGGCGCTGGCGGCGCCTCAGGGCCGCCAGTCCGAGGAGGCCGGCCAGAGCCCACAGCGCTGGCGAGCGGGACGCCGGGACCGAGCATCCGCACCCACTCGCCGGTACGGGGTCCTCCCCCACCGTCCCGCCGCCCGCGCCGCTCCCGGAGCCCGCCGCGCCGCCGGTCCCCGCGGTCGCGGTGCTCGAGCTCGAGCCGGAGCTGGCGCCGGACGCCGCGCTGGAGCTCGCCGAGGCGCTGGAGGTCCCGGCGTCGGACGCGGCGACGATCGAGATGTCCGCGCAATGGTGGTAGTAGCAACCGCCCGGGTTGTTGAGCGGGTGGTCCGACATGAACTGGATGACCTGGAGCGTGCACTTGGTGCAGGTCACGCCCGCGGGGAGCTGGATCTGGAAGGACTGCATCCCGGTGAACCCGGCGGTGCTGGGGAGCAGGTTGTCGCCGAGGACCGGGTAGACGGCAGGATCCTCGATCGCGGCGCTGCCACAGGGGGTGCTCCCTGCCGTGACGACGGGCTCGGCCGGCAAGCTGCCCGGGCCGGTGGCCCCGAGCGCGACGCGCCAGTGGCCGGCGTGCGGGATGATCCCATTGACCGTCACCGTGATCAGGTCGCCTTCCTGATAGGTGGTCACGACGCCGGTGGGCGTGGCGGGCGGCGAGGTCACCTCGTCACCGCAGGGGCCGAGCTTCTCGGGAGCTCCCAGGGCGTCCTGCGACATGTTCGAGGCCGGCGCCTCCAGCGCGAAGTGAGCGTGCGCAGGCAACGGCGCGAGGGCACCGATCGCCAGGAGGGTCAGCGCGGCGGCGCGGGCGGGACGAGAAGCACGGGGGCGAAGCTCGGGCATGGAAAGACCCTTAACCTTTCGCTCTCGGCCGAACAATCGTCACCGATCGAGGAGAACGATTGGTCCTCACCCGAACAATCGTCACCGGTCGAGGAGCAATCTTCACCGGTCGAGGACGAATTCTTCGTCTCCCCTGAACAATTTTCGCCGGTCGAGGAACAATCTTCACGGTCGAGGACGAATTCTTCGTCTCCCCTGAACAATTTTCACCGGTCGAGGAACGACCCTCGCCATCGTCCAAGAAATTTTCACTGGTCGAGGCGCAATCTTCGCCAGGCGAGGAGCAATCTTCGTCGTCCCTGAACTAGCTTCACCGGTCGAGGATCAATTTTGGTCGTCCCCTGAGCAATCTTCACCGGTCGAGGACCAATCTCGTTGGGGCTCTCGACGCTCCTTCCTCGCCTCCCGACCATCTCGCGTCCCCCTGGAACACGATTTTCCACCGTCGATGGAGGGAACACGGCCGGCGCGAGCCCTTCGCCGGCCGTGCGCGCGAGGCGGTCGACGACGAGGACGCTCAGTGGGCCTGCGCCTTCCATTTCTGGGCGCTGGTGCCGTTGCAGTCCCAGAGCTGGACGCTGGTGAGGTTGGCGGTGCCCGAGCTGGCGATGTCGAGGCACTTGCCGCTGTTGGGGTTGATGAAGGTCAGGTTCCCGGCCGCGTCCGTCGCGACGGCGAACTGCTGGGCCACGGTCCCGTTGCAGTCGTAGATCTCGACCTTGGTGCCGTCGGTGGTCCCGGCGGCGTAGAGGTCGACGCACCGACCGCTGCTCGCGTGGAGCAAGGTGACGAGGCCGTCGCCCGCGTCGACGACGGTGAACGCCTGGGCGGACGAGCTGTTGCACGCGTACTCCTCGACCTGGGTGAGGTTGGCCGGGCCGTCCTCGTAGACGTCCATGCACGAGGTGGGGTTCACCAGCGTGTGGAAGCCGTAGCTGCCGCCCACGGTCAGGCCGCCGGCGACGGGGTGCCACTTCTGGGCGCTGGTGCCGTTGCAGTCCCGGAGCTGGACCTGGGTGAGGTTGGCGGTGCCGGAGCCCGCCACGTCGAGGCACTTGCCGCTGTTCGGGTTCATGAAGGTCACGTAGCCGCCGCCATCGCTCTCCACGGCGAACTGCTGCGCCGCGGTGCCATTGCAGTCGTAGATCTCGACCTTGGTCCCGTCCGCGGTCCCGGCGGCGTAGAAATCGAGGCAGCGGCCGCTGCCGGGGTTGACGAGGCTGACCAGCCCGTTGCCCGCGTCGACGACGGTGAAGCTCTGCGCGGCCGACCCGTTGCACGTGTACTCCTCGACCTGGGTGAGGTTGGCCGGACCGTCGCCGTAGACGTCCATGCACGAGGTGGGGTCGACACCGGTCTCGAAGATGTAGGTGCCGCCGACCGCGAGCGCGGCGCTGCCTCCGCCACCGCCACCGCCGCCCTTGATCGCCGCGCCGTTGGGCGTGCCCAGGCCGGTCGGGCCGTCGTAGCCGACCTCGGCGTTGCAGAGGTAGGCGGCGCTGCCGCTGCACGTGCCGTTGCTCCCCGTGGTCACGTCGTAGAAGTCGGCGGTGTTGGCGTAGGGCCAGGCGTTGCTGACGCCCCCCTTCCCCGCTGCGACGAGGATCGAGGCGACGAGCGGCGAGGCGACGCTGGTGCCGCCGTACACCTGCCAGCCCGAGCCGCCGTAGGTGTCGTAGACCGCCACGCCGGTGCTGGGATCGGCGATGGCGGAGACGTCCGCGACCGTGCGGTTCCCGCAGCCAGCGTCCTTCTGGAAGCCGGGCTTGCCCTCGTAGGCGCTGCAGCCGCTGCCGGCCCCGCTCCAGGCCGCCTCGGCCCAGCCGCGCGCCGAGGTCGAGGCCGCGAGGCTGGTGCCGCCGACGGCGAGCACGAACTGGCCGGCGGCGGGGTACTCGACGCCGTAGCTGCCGTCGCCCGAGCTGGCCGTGATGAGGATGCCCGGGTGGTCGTAGTACTCCGTGTCGTAGCTGGTCTCGCCGCTGAACTCGCCGCCGCCGTAGCTGTTGGAGATGGCGCTGGCGCCCATCGCGGCCGCGGTGTTGACGGCCGCGCCGAGGTCGTCGTTGGTGGCGCTGCTGGCCTCGACGAGGAGGATCCTGCAGCCGGGGCAGGCGGCGCTGACCATGTCGAGGTCCAGGGAGATCTCGCCTCCCCAGCCGGTGTCGCCGCTCGGGAGCGGGCTCGTTTGCCCGTTCTGGTTGACCTTCCTGAAGCAGCCGTTCGCCGTGGTACACGCCGGCAGGCCGAACTGGGCGCGGTAGACCGCGAGGTCGCTCTCGGCGTTGGGGTCGTCCTGCGCGTCGACGATGGCCACCGTGCCGGTGCCGCCGGCCGGGATCTCGTACGCGGACTGCAAGCTCGCCGGGGTCAGGCCCTGCGGCGTCGCGCTGGAGACCACGGTCTCGCCGTCGGGCAGCGTGCGCACGTGGGCATGGCAGCGCGCGAAGCCGGCCGCCGCGACGCCGCAGACCGCCTTGTGCGGGCGCCTCTCGATGCTGGCCAGCGCCTCCTGGTCGGGAGACACGCCCGGATCCTCGGTGGTCTCGGGCGCGGGGGCGCAGGCGGAGGCGAGGGTCGCCAGGAGCGCGAGGACGAGAGCGGATCCGCGGGGCCGATGGTTCGCTGTGGTCATGGCGCCGTCGCAGAGCAACCGGCGGGCCGGCGCGCTCGGCGGGCTTTCGCGCGGAGATCTCGGGCCCGGCGTACAGCGTGCCGCGAATGCTCTGTCGGGACGTGGGCGCGGCGGCGACCCCGCGATCGGGTCGATCACCGCGGCGCGATCGGGTCGATCACGCCGAGCGTGGAGCGGGCGGCGCGCTACCACGACCGACGGTCGTCGGTCAACTGGGCCAAAGGGCCGGTTGACCCTGCGCTTTCGGGCGAATAACTCGGAAGGCGCGACCCGCGAGAGCGTCCTCTCCGGTAGCTCGCTCCCCGCAGTCGAGGACCTTCCAGATGTCACGGTACCGGATCGGCATCGCCGCCACGTTCACCGCCGAGCCCATCCTGGAGGTGATGGAGCTCTGGGGGGGCGAGCTCGCGCTCGATCTCGACGTCGTCGTCGCGCCGCACAATCAGGTCTTCCAGCAGCTCCTCGATCCAGGGAGCCTGCTCTCCGGCAATCGCACGGGGCTCAACGTCGTCCTGGTGCGCCTCGAGGACTGGGACGGCGGCGACGAGGCCGCGGCGACCGGGGCCGGGGATCTCGCCAAGGCCGTCGGGGGCGCGGCGGCCGCGTCCGGCACGCCTCACCTCCTCTGCTTCTGCCCTCCGTCGCCGGCGCTGCGGGGGACCGAGAGGGGGGCGCGCTACCAGCGCGCCGAGGAGGCCGTCGCCGCGGCTCTCCGCGACGTGCGGGGGACGCAGGTGGTGACCGCAAGGGCCCTGTCGGCGCGCTACCCCGTCCGGGACTACCACGACGCGCACAGCGAGCACGTCGGGCGCATCCCCTACACACCGACGCAGTTCGCGGCCCTGGGGACGCTGGTGGCACGCCACGTCCACGCGCTCACCGCCCCGCCTTGCAAGGTCGTCGTCGCGGACTGCGATCAGACGCTGTGGGCCGGCGTCGCCGGGGAGGACGGGCCGCTCGGGGTGGCGCTGGACCCTCCGCGCCGCGCCGTGCAGGAGCTGCTCGTCGAGCTCCACGACGCGGGCTTCCTCGTCTGCCTGTGCAGCAAGAACGACGGCGCCGACGTGAGCGCGGTGCTCGAGGCCCGTCCGGACATGCCCCTCCGGCCCGAGCACCTCGCGGCGCGGCGCGTCAACTGGCGGCCGAAGTCGGAGAACCTCCGCTCGCTGGCCGCCGAGCTCGGGCTCGGCCTCGACAGCTTCGTCTTCCTCGACGACGACCCGCTGGAGCGGGCCGAGGTCCGCGCCGCGTGCCCGGAGGTGATCACGGCCGAGCTCCCCACCGATCCGGCGAAGGTCCCCGAGTTCCTGCGCAATTTCTGGGCGTTTGATCGCCTGGGCGGCACCGGGGAGGACCGGGTCCGGACAGCGCTCTACCGCGAAGCGCGCCACCGCGACGAAGCGCGACGAGGCGCCGAGGACCTCGACGCGTTCCTCGACGGGCTCGGGCTGGAGGTCGCCGTCGCGCCGCTGACGATGGCCTCGCTGCCGCGGGCCGCCCAGCTCGTCCAGCGCACCAACCAGCTCAACGTCACCACCCGGCGCCGCAGCGAGGCCGAGCTGCTGGCGCTCTGGAGGGGCGGTGAGCTCGAGGCGCTCGTGGTCGACGTGCGCGACCGCTTCGGCGACTGCGGCACCGCAGGGCTCGTGCTCTTCTCGTGGACGACCGACGCCCTCGCGGTCGACACCTTCCTGCTGAGCTGCCGCGCGCTCGGCCGCGGCGTCGAAGAGCGGGTGCTCGCGCACCTCGGCCGCCTGGCGGACGGGCGCGGGCGCGGGCGCGTCGACGTACCGTTCCTCCCCAGCGCGAAGAACCAACCCGCGCTCCAGCTCCTCGGCGCGGTCGGTGCGGCGTCCCAGGTGCCGGTGGTGGCGACTCCCCTGCCCCCCGGCGCGGAGAGCGTGTTCCGCTTTCCCGCCTCCCACCTCGTCGCGTTGCGCCGCGTCTCCCGGTCGGAGGCGACGTCCGCCTCGGCGCCCGCGGCCACGACAGCACCGGCCCCCGCCCCCTCGGCGCACGCCGCCCTGCTGAATCGCATCGCCACCGAGCTCTCGGAGCCCGGGCAGATCGTCGCCGCGATCGCGGGCCGCCACGCGCCCCGCGTCGAGGCCGCCGTCCGGGCGCCGTTCCCGCGCGGGTCCGTCGAGGAGACGCTGGCCTCGATCTGGAGGGAGGTGCTCCACGTCGAGAAGGTGGGCCCCGACGAAAGCTTCTTCGAGGTCGGCGGGCAGTCCGTCGCCATGGTGCGGGTGATCTCGCGCATCCGCGACGCGCTCGGGGTGGACGTGTCCCCGCCGATGTTCTTCGCGGCACCGACGATCGACGGCCTCGCCCGCGCCGTCGCCGAGCTGTCCGCGAAGAGGGCCGCGCCCGGCGAGCTGACCGCCCTGCTCGACCTGGTCGAAGGGCTCTCGCCCGCGGAGATCGAGGCGCTCCTCCAGCAGACGGCGACGGCCACCTCCCTCGGGGCGGCGCCACCGACGGCACCCGGCCCCGGCGCCGTCATCTCCACGCTCGCGCTGGTGACCCACGAGCGCCCGGAGGCGCTGACGCGCGCGCTCTCGAGCTACCTCGACAACTGCGCGCGGCACGGCCGCACCGTCGACGTCGTGGTCCTGGACGACTCGCGGAGCCCCGGGGCCCGCGCCGCGAACCGGGACGCGCTCGCCGCGCTCGTGCGGACGCGGGACGCGGCCATCTCCTGCGCCGGCGTGGCCGAGAAGGCTGCGTTTGCGGAGGCGCTCGTCGCGCGCGGGCTGCCGCCCTCGGTGGTGCGCTTCGCGCTCTCTCCAGCGCGCGCCTCGACCGCGGGGGCGAACCGCAACGCGCTGCTGCTGCACGCGGTGGGGGACGCGGTCTTCACCGCCGACGACGACACGATCTGCCAGGTCGCGGCTCCCCCGGAGCCGAGGGATGGCCTCGCGGTCGCCTCGGGGGTCGATCCCGCCGAACACTGGTTCCTCCCCGACCAGGCCGCGGCCCTCGGCGCCGTCTCCTTCGTCGATCGCGACCTCCTCGGCGGGCACGAGGCGCTGCTCGGCCGCGATCTGCACGCTCTCCTCGAAGCGTTCCCCGACCGCGGCGACGGCGACCCGAAGCTCCGCGCGCGCCTGGCCGCGGGAGGAGGGCGGGTGCTCGCGACCTTCAACGGGCTCGTCGGCGATTCGGGGTGGGGCGCACCGTTCGGGAGCTGGCTCGCGCCGATGGGCTACCTGGCCATGCGCGGCCCTTCCCTGCGGCGGCTCTGCGCATCGGAGGCAGGCTATCGCGCGGCCGTCACCAGCCGCTCCATCGTCCGCGTCGTCGATCGCCTCCACGTCGGCGACCCGGCCTTCAGCATGATGGGGTTCGCCGGGCTCGACAACCGTGGGCTGCTTCCTCCCTTCCTCCCGATCGGCCGCGGCGAGGACAATGTCTTCGGCGCGCTGCTCGCGGCCTGCGCGCCGGAGTCGTGCGTCGGGCACCTGCCCTTCGCGCTCGTCCACGCGCCGCCCGAGCCGCGGCGTTTCTGGGCGGGAGAGATGAGCCGGACGGCTGGGAGCGCCGACCTGGGGCGGATCCTCATCGAGCTCACGCGAGGGTGCGCGCTCGGGGAGGAGCTGACCTCGCCGGCGGCGCGGATGCGGGCGCTCGGCGCCCACCTGCTCGATCTCGGGACCCGGCCCATGGGCGACTTCGAGGCCGTGGTCCGAGCGCGCCTCGCCGAGGCCAACCGCACCCTGGTCGAGTGGCTCGAGGGCAGCCTCGACGCGGCGCGCGGCGGTCCGGCCTGGTGGGCGAACGACGTCCGGGGCTACCTCGCCGAGGTGTCCGCCGCGGCGGCGCGCGACGACTACCCCGTCGCGCTCGATCTGGCCGACGGAGCCTCCCTCGAAGGTGCGCGCGCCCAGACCCGCGACGTCGTCGCCCGCTTCGGTGAGCTGCTGGTACACTGGCCGGCGATGGTGGACGAGGCGCGCGGCCTGCGGGCCCGGGGGATCCGACCGGCGACCCCCGTCGAGCGCTGATCGACCATGAGCCAGATCGAAGACCGCCTCGACCGGCTGACCCCCGAGCAGCGTGCGCTGCTCGGCGCGATGCTGCGCAGCAGGGGCAACCCGAGCGCGTCGCCGTCGCGGATCCAGCCACGAAAATCCGTCGATCGCCGGCCGCTCTCGTTCGCCCAGGAGCGGTTCTGGTTCCTGGATCGGCTCACCCCGGGCAGCGCCGTCTACACCTTCGGGGCCCACTTCCGGCTCGACGGGCCCGTCGACGCCAGGGCCCTCGAGCGGAGCCTCGTCCAGGTGCTCCGCCGCCACGAGGTGCTGCGCGCCCGCATCGAGGAGGTCGACGGCGAGCCCGTGCAGACCCTCGGTCCCGTCGAAGGCTGGGCGCTGGCGGAGGTCCACCTCGAAGCGCTGCCCGCTCCCGCGCGGGGCGAGGAGGCCGCTCGCCTCGTGGCCTGCGAGTCGCGGCGCCTCTTCGACCTGAGGCGGGATCCGCTGCTCTTTGCCACGCTGATCCACCTCGGCCCGTCGGCGCACCTGCTCCTCCTCACCGTCCACCACCTCGCCGCGGACGGCTGGTCGATGGGCGTCCTCGCGCGCGAGGTGTCCGACGAGTACCGCGCCCTGATCCGCGGGGAACCCTCGCCGGTGGCCCCGCTGGCCATCCAGTACGCCGACTTCGCCGCCTGGGAGCGCGATCGGCTCACCGGCACGGCCCTGCAAGCTCCCCTCGCGTACTGGCGCGGCCGGCTGGCCGGGGTACCACCGACCCTCGATCTGCCGCATGATCACCCGCGCCCGGCGGTCCCCTCGCTCAGGTCCGGGCACGCGCGGCTCGCCCTCGAAGCCCCCCTCCACGCGGCCGTGGTCGCGCTGGGAAAGGCGCACGGCGCCACGCTGTTCATGACGCTCCTGGCGGCGTTCATGGTGCTGCTGCACCGGTACTCCGCCGAGGAGGACATCGCGGTCGGCTGCCCGGTTGCGGGGCGGGGAGACGTCGAGACCGAGCGGCTGATCGGGCTCTTCATCAACACGGTCGTCCTGCGCGCCGACCTCTCCGGCGAGCCGAGCTTCGCGGAGACCCTGCGCCGCGTCCGCGGGCTGGTGATCGACGCCTTCGCCCACCAGGATCTCCCGTTCGCCAGGCTCGTCGAGGAGCTCCGGCCCACGCGCAGCGCGGGCGTGGCGCCGCTGTTCCAGGTGGCGTTCATCCTCCAGAACGCCATCGCCGAGACGCTCCAGCTGGAGGGCGCCTCGGTCACCGCGCTGCCGTTCGACAACGGCACCATCGACCTGGACCTCGCCTTCGAGCTGATCGAGCGCCCCGACGGCCTCGCCGGGACCTTGCGCTACGACGCCGCGCTCTTCGACGCCGCGACCGTGGAGCGCATGCTCGCCCACTACCGCGCCATCCTCGCGGAGGCGACCGCGGATCCTGCCACCGCGATCGGCCGCCTCCGCCTCCTCTCACCCGGTGAGCTGGCGACGCAGCTCGTGGAGTGGAACCGCACGGAGACCGCGTATCCGGCGCACCTCCGCGTCGACGCGCTGGTGCGCGCGCAGATCGCGCGCACGCCGGACGCGGTCGCGGTGAGCCACGCCGGTGAGCCCGTGACGTACGGCGCGCTCGGGGAAGCCGCCCGCAGCGTTGCCCAGCGCCTGATCGGGCTCGGCGCGGGCCCGGGCGCGCGGGTCGCCATCTACCTCGACCGGTCGCCCGCCATGGTGGCCGCGCTCCTCGGCGTGCTCTGGGCCGGCTGCGCGTACGTGCCCCTCGACCCGGAGTATCCGGCCGAAAGGACGGCCTTCGTCCTCGCCGACGCCGAGGTCGCGGTCGTCCTCACCGAGCGGCGCCTGGCCGCGTCCCTGCCGGGGGGCGAGGCCCGGATCCTGATCGTGGACGAGGCGCCCGATCCTCCGATCTCGCCCGGGGAGCCCGAGACGGCCCCCGCGTCCTCCGCGGGCATCGCCTACGTGATCTACACCTCCGGCTCGACCGGAAGGCCCAAGGGCGTCGCCGTCACGCACCGCAACGTCGTCAACTTCCTCACGCACATGGCGAGGAGCCCGGGAATCGGAGCCGCCGATGTCCTCGTCGCGGTGACGACCCTGTCGTTCGACATCGCCGGGCTGGAGCTGTGGCTGCCGCTCGTGACCGGCGCCCGGATCGAGCTGTGCGATCGCGCCACGGCCACGGACGGCGCCGCGCTCTGCGATCTGCTGGAGCGGTCGGGTTGCACCGTGATGCAGGCGACGCCCGCAACGTGGCGCCTGCTGGTCGAGGCGGGGTGGCGCGGCGGAGCGGCCTTCAAGGCGCTCTGCGGCGGCGAGGCGCTGCCCCCCGATCTGGCGCAGGCGCTGCTGGAGCGCGCCGGCAGCGTGTACAACCTCTACGGCCCGACCGAGACCACCATCTGGTCCACGCTGCAGCGGCTCGACGGCTCCGGGGTCACCATCGGCCGCCCCATCGCCAACACCCGGGTCTACGTGCTCGACCGGCACCGGGAGCCGGTGCCCCTCGGCGTGGCGGGCGAGCTCTACATCGGCGGCGCGGGCGTCGCGACGGGCTACCGGAACCGACCGGAGCTGACCCGCGAGCGCTTCGTGCCCGACCCGTTCGCGCCGGCCACCGGTCACGAGGGGGAAGAGCCCGCGGGCGCCCGGATGTATCGCACGGGCGACCGGGTCCGCCAGCGCGCCGACGGCGCGATCGAGCACCTGGGGCGGCTCGACGATCAGATCAAGCTGCGAGGGTTTCGCATCGAGCCCGGCGAGATCGAGGCGGTCCTGTGCAAGCACCCCCAGGTCCGCGACGCCGCCGTCACCGCGCGCGAGCACACCCCCGGCGACCTGCGCCTGTGCGCCTACGTGGTCGCCGAGGGTCCCCCCGTCGTCGCCGAGCTGCGCCGGGCGCTCGAGGCCGGGCTGCCGGCCCACATGATCCCCTCGGCGTTCGTGTTCCTCGAGCAGCTCCCGCGCACCCCCAACGGCAAGCTCGATCGTCGCGCGCTCCCGGCGCCGAGCCAGGCCCCGCGTGAGGCCGCTGCCGAGGCGGTCTCCCCCACCACGCCGTTCGAGCGGCAGCTCGCGGCGATCTGGACCGAGGTGCTGGGGACCACCCGGATCGGCGTCACCGACGACTTCTTCGAGCTCGGCGGGCACTCGCTGCTGGCGATGCGAGTGCTGGCGCGGGTCCGGGACGCCTTCAAGCTCGACCCCTCGCTGCAGAGCTTCTTCCGCGCGCCCACGATCCGCGCGCTGGCCCAGCACCTCGAGGGCCTGACCGCCGCGGTGGACGAGCTTCCGCTCGCTCGCAGAGGCGCCGCGGCGCCGGCGCTCTCGTTCGCGCAGGAGCGGTTCTGGTTCCTGGAGCGGTTCGAGCCGGGGAGCGCCGTCTACCACATCCCCGCGGCCCTGCGCCTGCGCGGCCCCCTCGATCGGGGCGCGCTGCAGCGCGCCCTCGACGCCATCGTCGCCCGCCACGAGGTGCTGCGCACCGCGCTCGTGTCGACCGCGGACGGAGGCATCCCCGTGGTGCGGCCCGCGGGGGCGGTGCCGCTGCGGGTGCGCTCGGCGCGGAGCCTGCCGGCGCGTGAGGCGATGCTCCAGCTGGAGGAGCACGCCCGCGTCCCCTTCGACTTCGCGGCGGGCATGATGCTGCGCGGGACCGTCGTGGAGCTCGGCGACGACGATCACGCGGTCCTCTTCCTGTTTCACCACATCGCCGCCGACGGCTGGTCGCTCGACGTCTTCTTCCGCGAGCTCGGGCCGCTCTACGACGCATTCGCGGCGGGCGAGCCGGCCCCCGCGCTGCCCCGCCTGCCCCTCCAGTACGCCGACTTCGCGGTCTGGCAGCGCCGCCTCGCCGGAGGGACGCTGGACGCCCAGCTGGCCTACTGGAAAAAGCAGCTCCACGGCGCCCCGACCTCGCTCGTCCTCCCGCTCGACGCGCCGCGGCCCGCGATCCTCTCCGTGCGCGGCGCGACCCGCAGCGCCGAGCTCCCGCGCGAGCTCCTGACGTCGCTGCACGCGCTCGGCCGTCACGCGGGCACGACCCTCTTCGTCACGCTCCTCGCCGCCCTCCAGGCGCTGCTCTTCCGCCTCTCCGGGCAGGACGATGTCTGCGTCGGCACGCCGGTCGCTGGCCGGACCCGCCTCGAGACCGAGGACCTCATCGGCCCCTTCGTCAACACGCTGGTGATCCGCGGCGACCTCTCCGGCGACCCCTCCTTCCTCGAGCTGAGCGCGCGCATCCGCGAGGCGACGTTCGCGGCGTACGCCCACCAGGACGTGCCCTTCGAGCGCCTCGTCGAGGAGCTCTCGCCGGTGCGCAGCACCAGCCATGGCCCGCTCTTCCAGGTCCTCTTCGTGCTGCAGAACGCCGAGCGCGCGCCGCTCTCGCTGCAGGGCCTCGCCATCGCGCCTCTCGCCATCGACACCGGCATCGCCAAGCACGATCTCACCCTGTGGATGCGCGAGCACCCGGGCGGCCTCCACGCCCTGCTCGAGTACAACACCGATCTCTTCCAGCCCGCGGCCGTGGATCGGATGCTCGGGCACCTCGAGCGCCTCCTCCGCGGCGCGGTGCTGCGTCCCGCGGCGCCCATCAGCACGCTGCCCCTGCTCCCGGGCGTCGAGGGGGCGACCGCCCCCGGTCCCGTGCCTCGGCTCTCCTCGCCCGCCCGCCCCGAGGCGCCGCGCCTGGTGCCGGGCAACGCGCTCGAGGCCGAGCTGGTCACGCTGTGGGAGCAGGTCCTCGCGGTCCGCCCGGTGGGGATCCAGGACGACTTCTTCGCGCTGGGCGGGCACTCGCTGCTGGCCGCCCGGCTCTTCGACCAGATCGAGCGGCGGATGGGGAAGAAGCTGCCCATCGCCATCCTCTTTCAGGCGCCGACGGTCGAGCGGCTCGCGGAGATCCTCTGCCGCAGGGGGTGGTCGGCCTCGTGGTCTTCGCTGGTGCCCATCCAGACCAGCGGCTCCAGGCCTCCGTTCTTCTGCGTGCACGCGGTCGGCGGCAACATCCTCAACTACCAGATCCTCTCGCGCCACCTGGGACCGGAGCAGCCGTTCTACGCGCTCCAGTCCCGGGGGCTCGACGGCGAGCAGCCCCCGCACGACACCGTCGAGGAGGCCGCCGCCCACTACCTGCGCGAGCTCCGCAGCGTCCAGCCGCGCGGGCCGTATCACCTGGGCGGGACCTCGTCCGGGGGCATCGTCGCCTTCGAGATGGCCCAGCAGCTCGCGGCGCAGGGGGAGCGGGTCGGGCTCCTGGCCCTCATCGACACGCAGATCCTCGGCGCGGTCCCGCTCGCCTCCGACTCGCCCCTGCAGGGGCGGGGCCGCCGGCTGGCGCTGCTCGCCGACTGGCACGTGGGCCAGCTCCTGGTGAGGCGTGCGCGCGACTGGCCGGCCTATCTCGCCGAGCGCGCCCGAGCGAAGAGCCGCCTGCTCCTGGGCCGCGCCCCCACCGACGCGCCGCCGACGACCGCGCTCCGGCACCTCTACGACCGCAATCGCCGCGCGCTGGAGGCGTACGTGCCCCGCCTGTATCCAGGCCAGGTCACCATGCTGCTCAGCCAGGACGAGCCGTTCCGTGCCTTCACCGATCTCCGGCTCGCCTGGAGCCGGTTCGCGGCGGGCGGCCTCGTGGTCCGCATCATCCCCGGCGACCACGAGCACACCCTGGAGGAGCCGATCGTCGCGCACGTCGCCGGCGAGCTCCGCGCCTTGCTGGGAGCCGCGCGCTCGTGAGCGGCCGCCTCGACCCGCTGAAATGGAGCGCCCCGCTGCGCGCGGGCTGGGAGCACGTCGCCACGCTGTTCCGGACGCGGAAGCTGCTCGTCGCGGCGTTCTTCGCCACCGCGTTCGGCCGCGCGGCCGCGCAGGTCGCGACCGTGCTCCTGATCCAGCGCTTCCTCTCCGGGGTGCTCGGCGGCAGCAAGGAGGGGTTCCTCGCCGGCCTGGTCGCGGCGCACGGGTACCGGCCGGTCCTCGCCGGCGTGGCCGCCGCCTTCCTCGTGATCCAGCTCTCGGCGAGCGCGCTCAACTACTCGAACACGATGATCCAGCTCCGCATCGGGGAGGTCGTCGAGCTGCGCCTCGCCGAGCGGATCATCCGGCACCTGCTCACGTTGAGCCTGTCGTTCTTCGACGGGCAGAGCCACGGCGACATCGTGCACGCGGTGCGCGACGACGTCGCCGAGATCCGGATGACGGTGCGCGCGCTCTGCCTCCTCCTCGTCGACGCGACCATCGCCGGTGGGCTCCTCGCCGGCATCATCTCGCTCTCGCCCCGCCTCGCGCTGTGGACGCTGCTCATCGTCCCGCTCGGCGTCCTGCCCATCCTGGTGGGCGCCAACCGCCTGCTCAAGAGCTCGTACGAGATCCGCGGGACGGGCTACGCGCTCTCGGACATCATCCTGCAGATCCTGCGGGGGATCCGGATCATCAAGGCCTACCGCGCCGAGGGGGCCCAGGCCGACCGGAGCGTGGTGCTCGGCAAGGAGTTCTTCCGCGCGGTGACCGAGGAGGTCTCCGCGCGCTCCCTCGGCAGCGTGATGAACGACGCGCTGGTGGGCCTGGTCCTCGTGGTGGTCATCCTCTTCGGCGGCCGGGAGGTGATCGAGGGTCAGCTCGCCTGGCCGTCCCTCCTGGCCTTCGTCATGGGGGTGCGCAACATGTACGGCCCGCTCAACAACGTGAGCACCTACTACCTCGATCTCCAGTCGCACGGCGCCTCCCTGGAGCGGGTCGCCGCCATCCTCGCGGCCGAGCCGCAGGTCAAGGAGCGCCCGGACGCGGTCCGGCTGCCCGCGGCGCCGGAGCGCATCCGCCTCGATCAGGTGAGCTTCGCGTACGGCGACAAGACGGTGCTCCGCAGCGTGAGCGCGGAGTTCGGCGCCGGCGAGACGATCGGGATCGTCGGGCCCTCCGGGAGCGGCAAGACGACGCTGCTCGGGATCCTCATGCGCTTCCACGACCCGACGTCGGGGCGGGTGCTCTTCGACGGGCACGACCTGCGGGACCTGAGGCTCTCGGACGTGACCGAGAAGATGGCGCTCGTCACCCAGGAGCCGTTCCTCTTCTCGGACAGCGCCCGCGAGAACATCCGCATCGGCCGCCCCGGCGCGACCGACGCCCAGGTCGAGG
>Ga0302283_1001052_pt1 | contig 23362 bp, 19 predicted proteins | sample III_Fen_E1_4_FD_198770 | JGI IMG/M metagenome (GOLD analysis project Ga0302283, IMG submission 198770) | Peat permafrost microbial communities from Stordalen Mire near Abisko, Sweden - III_Fen_E1_4 | ecosystem: Environmental > Terrestrial > Soil > Wetlands > Permafrost | place: Sweden: Abisko... | reverse complement strand
CACCAGGACCATGAGGGCATTGGTCAGCGCCCGGGGGATGTCGAACCCCAGGGAGGTGGTCAGGTCGAAGAGGAAGAAGCGGTGCAGGTTGTGCGCCAGCCCGGCCCCGGGCACATAGGAGAACGCGGTAGCCGTGCCGGCTCCGAACGGCCAGAACCACAGGTTGAGCAGCGCCCCGTAGAGGATCCCGGCGCCCGCCGCGTAGGCCGCCAGCATCCCGAGCTCGGCCCGGCCCTTGGCCGGCGGCAGGCACCCGGCCCCGAACCCCATCCAGGCCGCCCCGAACATCTGGAAGGGCAGCCACGGGCCCACTCCCCCGGTGATGAGGGCGGAGACCACGATGGTCAGCGCCCCCAGCACGAAGCCGAACCCCCGTCCGAGCACCCGCCCGGCCGGGATCAACAGGAAGAACACCGGTTCGAAGCCGGCCACCCCGGGGCTGGGCACCCGCAGGGCGGCACCACAGGCCGCCAGGATCCCGAGCAGGGCGATCGACTTGGCGTCGAGCGAGCCCTCCGCCAGCTCGCTCAGGACGACGGCCAACAGGAGCGGCAGCACGGCCAGGAAGATCCACGGCGCATCCGAGGAGTGGGCCTGGGCCGTGGCCGCGCCGCCCTGGATCAGCAGGGGCCAGCAGAAGCCGACGATCCCCACCAGAGACGTCACCACGAGCAGCAGCGACGCCCGCGGCCGGAGCCGCACGGCCGTCACGGCCCGCCCCCGGTCAGCCACGGACCGGCTCCCCCAGCAGTGCGGCGCGGACCTCGTCGACGGTGAGCCACGGATCGGGGCTGAGTACCTTGGCCACCTGGGGTGCGAAGACCGGCGAGTGGCACACCACGTCGCGGGCGGGACCGTCCCCCACGACCTCCCCCTCGGCGAGCACCACGGCCCGGGTGGCCACCCGGGCCACCAGCTCGACGTCATGGGTGGCCATGACCACGGCGTGCCCGTCCGCCGCCAACTCGGCCAGGAGGGCCACGAGCCGGGCCTTGCCCGGGTAGTCGAGTCCGCGGGTGGGCTCGTCGAGCAGGAGGAGCGGAGGGGCCGGTGCGAGGACGACGGCCAGCGCCAGCGCCAGACGCTGGCCCTCGGACAGGTCGCGGGGGTGGCGTTCGGGGTCCATCCCCGGGAGCACCCGCTCGAGCACGGTCGCCGTGGTGCCGGGGACCAGGCCGGTGTCACGATCGGCGGCCGAGCACTCCGCCCCGACCGACTCGCCGTAGAGCAGCACCCCGGCGTCCTGCGGCACCAGGCCCACCCGGGCCACCAGGTCCCGGGGAGCGAGGCCGGCGGGGTCGGCGCCGTCGACCCGCACCGTCCCCGAGGTCGGGGCACGCACGCCGGCCAGCTGGGCGAGCAGGGTCGATTTGCCCGACCCGTTGCGCCCCATGACGGCCACGATCTCGCCGGTGCCGACCGCCAGGCTGACCCGGTCGAGCGCGGTCACCTCCCCGTAGTGGACGGACACCGACGCCGCCGAGGCCAGGCGCGCCCCGGTGACCGGGGCCGACGCCGGCGGACGGGCGCCGTCCAGGCGGAGGCGCAGGCCGCCGGCCAGACGCCGAGCGTCCCGCACCGACAACGGCAGCGGATCCCAGCCGGCCAGGCGACCCAGCTCGATCAACGGCGGTGCCACCGGCGACTCGGCCATCACCTCGGCCGCCGGCCCGACCACCAATGGCGCCCCGCGGCCCGGCACCAGCACCACGGCATCGGCGAAGGGGAGGACCCGCTCGAGACGGTGCTCGGCCAGGAGCACGGTCAGCCCGAGGTCGTGGACGAGCCGGGTCAGCGACGCCAGCACCTCTTCGGCGGCGGCCGGGTCGAGTGCCGAGGTCGGCTCGTCCAGCACCAGCACCCGGGGCGAGGCCGTCAGCACGGCGCCGATGGCCACCCGCTGCTGCTGGCCACCGGACAGTGTGTCCAGCGGTCGGTCGCGCAGCTCGTGCAGGCCGAGCAGGTCGAGCGTGTCCTCCACCCGTCGACGCATGACGGTGGGATCGAGCCCGAGGTTCTCCATCGTGTACGCCAGCTCGTCCTCGACCGAGTCGGTCACGAAGCTGGCCGCCGGGTTCTGCCCGACCATGCCGACCACGTCGGCGAGCTCGCGGGGAGGGAAGTCCCGGGTCGAGCGCCCGTCCACGGTCACGTCCCCGGTGAGCCTCCCCCCGGTGAAGTGCGGGACCAACCCGTTGACGGCACGGAGCAGGGTCGACTTGCCCGATCCGGTGGGGCCCACCACCACGCACAGCTCGCCCTCGTGGACGGCCAAGTCCACCCGGTCGAGCGTGGGCCGGGCGGCGCCGTCGTAGGTGAAGGAGACCTGCTCGAAGCGGATCATGCGGCGCGTCCCCGGGTGCGCCCGACCGGCACGTCTGCCCCCGCCGGTTCGACGGCCACCACGGGCCGCGCCGACGGCGCCGCCGCCGGATGGCTCCCACGGCCCGGACCGTCGGTCGGACGGGGTCGGTCGGCGGCCGGGGAGGTCGACCGGCGCTCGACCGGGGCCACCCGTGCCGGCAGGAGGCCGACCAGGATCCCCGCTGCGGCCAGCCACGGAAGCGTGGGGAGGGCGAGCGGGTAGACGGAGAACTGCAGGCCGGCGACCCCGAGGACCCCGGCGGCGACCAGCGCACCGACGGCCACCACCCCGGATGCCGACACCAGCCATTCCGGAGCACCCCACGGGTCCGGTCGGTACCGGGTGCGGTTGGTCCGACGCCCGCCGGCGGCCAGACCCGCGCCGACCAGGACGGCGCCGACGGCGACGAAGGGGATCCCACCGCCGGGGAGCGAGCCGGCGACCAGCACACCGTAGACGCCCCCGATCACGAGGAGCAGTCCGAGGAACGTCCCGCCGGTGGCCCATCGACGGGCGCCTCTCGACACGGGGACCCGACGGCCGTACCCCCGGGCGTCCATCGACGACGCCAGCTGCAACGACCGGTCGAAGGCACTCTCCAGCACCGGGACCGCCATTCCCCGCAGGCCGGCGAACCCACGGACCGGTCGGCCCCGCAGCCGCCGGGCGTCGCGGACGTCACCGATCGAGATCACCAGTTCGGGGGCGAATGCTAGGGACACCGTGATGGCCACTCCGGCCTCGTACAGCACGGCGGGCAGACACCGGAGCAGCCGGTAGGGACTGGCCAACGAGTTGGCGGCCCCGAAGCAGAGCAGCACCACGGCGAGGCGCAGGCCCTGCACGAATGCCTGGAGGAGCGCCTCGGCGGTGACCGGGCCACCGATGCTGACACCCTCCGCCCACGAGGGCAGCGGCACGTGGGGCAGCGTGAACAGCACGTGGCCGGGCAGGCGGTTGCCGAACAGCACCACCAGGGCCATCCGCAGCACGATGACCACCAGCCCGAGCCGGAGGAAGACCACCAGCGAGCGGGACCACGGTGCGCTGGTGCGCCGGGCTGCGACCACGAAGGCGACCACGCCGCCGATCAGGAGCAGCAGGATGGGGTTGGTCGTGCGTGAGGCCGCCCCGGCCATGCAGGCCGCCCACAGCCACCAGGCGCCCGGGTGGAGGCCCCGTCGGCCCGACGGTGCCGGGGAGCGGCGGGTCATGGCCGGTCGCGCCTCACGGCGTGCGGGGGCGCCGGCGCCAGCGTGCCCACGCGGCGACCGCCAGGCCGGCGACGAGGACGCCCCCCACGATCAGTGGGTCCGGCCCACCTCCGGGAGTCACGTGGTGCGTGGCGACCACGCCCACTTCGGGGTCGGGCGGGATGCTGATCGGCGGATAGGACCCGGATCCGTCCGACGAGCCGGAGTTGCCGCTGGCGGCCACGGTGCCCGAGCCCGAGGCGTACCCCGACCCGGACCCGGACCCGGACCCGATCAGGCTGTCGGACTGCCCCCCCTTGCCCTTCTTGGACGTGCCGGCAAGACCGGACGCGGCCGCCGTTTGCGGCTGCGCCGTGCCGCCCCCGGCCGCGGACCGGCCCCCGGGGCCCACCGCCGCTGTCGTGGCGGTCGTGGTGGGGGTCGGCGTCGGCCGCACGGTCGCGCAGTGGAGTCGGTAGACCCCCGCTGAACGGGGCGCGGGGTCGTTTGGGCGTCCGCTCCCCGGGTCCTGGAAGCGCCAGCCCTCCACGTCGTTCGGGGTCACCGTGCCGGAGGCGCCGGTGCTCGAGTACGACCAGCCGCCCCGGCCACCCGTGAAGTAGGACCAGTAGATGTAGCCGCCGGGAACGGTCTGGCCGCAGCCCGATGCCGGCACCCCGTTGATGGAGCAGAGCAGCCCGCTCGCCGCGTACGAGGCCGGAGCCAGGCCCCTCGAGGCGATGAAGGCGCTCAGCGCGTCGTAGCGCGTGTCGGTGTCGGGGACGCTCACACAGCCGGTCACCAGCGTGGCCGGCGTCCCTCCGAAGTCGAGCACGAAGGCGACACTCACCGAGCCGGCCGTACCGGCCGCCCCGGCCACGTCGACGAAGGGCCGGAGGGCGAACGGGCCGGCCAGCGAGAGGGCGGCGGTCCCGGCGGCGACCACCAGCGCGCCCCGGACCAACCGGCGCACCGGGCCGACCGGGCGGGCGGTGCCGGTACGGCCGGCGCCGGCTCGCGGCGGTCCCCCATCGGTTGCAACCGGTGTCCGGCGGCGGATGAGGGACATGGACCTGCTCACTTCCGGGGCCCCGACCCGGGTGCACCGGGGAGACGGACCGCCCCCGATGACCGAGTCCGAGCCGCTGTTCTCGACGGTGGGACTCATCAAGCACCCAGGCGGTATCCCGACTCGCTGCACGGCCATCCGACTGCGATGGCCGTGCCGCCTACGGTTGCGGACCAGCGCCGGACTCCGACCGGCTTCCCCGCCTGGGGACTTCATGATGCGCCTCCGACTCTAGCAGCACACCCTCGGGTGATCCCGGGCGGCCGCCGCAACCGGTGGTGCCCACAGGTACCCGACGGCGCCGGGGCGCAGCAGGTGGGTGGCCTCAGCCCCTGGGACGCCCCAACCAGTCCGCGGTGGCCTCTTCCACGCAGTCCAGGGTCGCCGCGAACGCCCGTCCGGTCCCGAACCGCCCCACCAGGGACACCACCGTGCACCCGTCGCCCTCCGCCCGCGACGAGGCGTCGACCGACGCCCGGCCGACCACCACCAGGGTGGGGATCCCCCGGGCCCGGGCGTCGCCCATGACCCCGCCGACCACCTTCCCGGCGAAGGACCCGGCGTCGAGCGCCCCCTCTCCGGTGACGGCACGGTCGGCCGTGTCGAGCGCGGCGGTCAGGCCCACCAGCCCGGCCACCAGGCCGTAGCCCGACCGCAGGCTCCCTCCGAGCACCGCCACCGCGCCTCCCGCCCCTCCTGCGGCACCGGTACCCGGGATGGACCGGACATCGGTCCCGAGGTCCCGGGCCCATGCCTCGGCCTGCTCCTCGAGACGCCGGGTGAGCAGCGCCACCTGGCCGGGGCCGGCGCCCTTCTGGGGCCCGAACAGCACCGCCGCGTCGGTGTACGAGGTGTCGACGTCGTACGCCCCGATGAGTTCGACCCCCGCCAGCCCACCCGACCGGACGACGGCGTCCCGGATTCCCGTCCCCCCGTCCGTGGTGGCCGAGCCGCCGAGCCCGAGGATGACCGTCCCGCCGGGGCCGAGGCGCTCCACCGCGGCGACGACCAGCTCTCCCGTCCCCCGCGAGGTCGCCTCCACCGGATCGTTGCGCCCCGGGCCGCCGGCCAGCTCGAGTCCCGAGGCCCGGGCCATCTCGATCACGGCCACCCCGTCGCCCATGCGCCACTCCGCCTCCACCGGCGAGCCGTCGGGCCCGGTCACCCGGCTGACGACGACCTCGGGGCAGAGTGCGGCACAGGCGTCGAGCAACCCCTCTCCGCCGTCGGAGAGGGGCAGCAGGACGGCGTCCCAGCCGCGGTCGGTGGCCGCCGTCGCCATCGCCCCGGCCACCGCGGCGGCACTCGCCGTTCCCCGGAACTTGTCGGGCGCGATCACGACACGGGGCACGCACCGACCCTACCGAGCTCCGGCCCCCGGGGCGGCACCGGAGGACCGACCGGCGCTCAGCCCCGCAGCGCCGCGTACGCCTCGCGAACGGCCGCGGCGTCCACCGAGGTGTCGGGCTCGACGAGCACGCCCGCGCCCAGTCCCCATGCCGACCGGACCTCGCCCAACGTCCGCCCGGTCAGAACGGCGGCGGCCTGCACCGCGGCACCGGTGGCGACGACCTCATCGTCGTCGGGTACGAGCAGCAGCCGGCCCGACAGGTCGGCCAGGACCCGCAGATAGGCCGGGGACCGGGCGCCGCCACCCACCACGACCAGCGGTCCGTCGTACGACGGGGCCACCAGGGCGAGGGCGTCGACGGCGTCGAGCAGCCCGCACACCACGCCCTCGACGGCGGCACGGGCCAGGGACACGCGGCTGACGTCGGACCGGATCCCGGCGAGGACGCCCGTGGCCCCCGGGCGGTCGGGCGTGCGCTCGCCGTCGAAGTAGGGCAGGAGGGTGACGCCCGACGCCCCCGACGGTGCGCCCAGGGCCAGCTCGTCGAGGCCCGCAGGCGTCACCCCCAGCAGCCGGGCGACGGCGCCGGTCACCCGGGTGGCATTGAGGGTGCAGACGAGGGGCAGATACCCTCCGGCGGCGTCCGCGAAGCCGGCCACCGCCCCGGTCGGGTCGTGGACCGGAACCGGGCTGGGGGCGTACGCCGTGCCGGAGGTGCCGATGGAGACGCACGTCTGCCCGGTGGCCAGCCCCAGGCCCAGCGCGGCGGCCATGTTGTCGCCGGTGCCCGGGCCGACGATCCCGACGGGTCCGACGTCGAGCCCGGCCGACCCGTCCGCACCCACCGGCCCGACCGTTTCGGTGGACCCGAGCACCTCGGGGAGCAGTGCGGGCCACTCGGCGGGACCGACCACCTGCTCGAGCAGGTCCGGCAGCCACGAGGTGTGCTCGGGGTCGAAGTAGCCGGTCCCCGAGGCGTCGCCGCGGTCGGTGACCCGTCGGCCGGTCAGGCGGAAGGTGAGGTAGTCGTGGGGCAGGAGGACCGACCGCACCGACCGGGCGATGTCCGGCTCGTGACGGGCCAGCCACGCCAGTTTGGTGACCGTGAACGCGGCGACCGGCACCGACCCGGTGCGGGCCGCCCACGCCGCCGCTCCGAACTCGGCGACCATGGACGCCGCCTCGGGTGCGGACTCGGTGTCGTTCCACAGCTTGGCGGGTCGCAGCGGCCGACCGGCCCCGTCCAGGACCACCAGGCCGTGCTGCTGCGCCGCCACCGACACGGCGGCCACCGGGTAGGCGCCGTCGGCGGTGACCTCGGCCGCCGCCAGGCACAGGGCCTCCCACCACACGTCGGGGTCCTGTTCCGAGCGGGGCGGGTGGACATCGGGGTGCGGCGCTCGCGCCGAGCGCACCAGGGAGCCGTCGTCGGCGTCCCGCAGCTCCACCTTCGTCGACTGGGTGGAGCAGTCCACTCCCAGGACCAGCGGCACGCTCAGGTCTCCCCCGGGACGGTGGACACGCCCGCCCGGGATCGGTACGGAGGCGTCCCCGGCCGCGGTGCCATCAGCCCGTCACCGGCAGCTCGACCGCCACCGAGACCAGCGGCCGACCGGCGTCGGTGCCCACCTCGAGCAGGTAGCGGCCCGGCTCCTGGTGCCACCGACCATCCCGTCGGACGGCCAGTTCGGCGAGGTCGAACGGGAGCGGGACCGTCACCTGCCCGCCGGCCTCGAGCGCGACCCGGCGGAAGGCGACCAGTCGGCGCAGCGGGCGGTCCACCGCAGACCCGGGGAGCCCGGCGAACACGAACAGCACGGTGGATCCGGCACGGGCGCCGGTGTTGGCCACGGCTACGTCGATCGACCCCACAGTCGAACCCGCTGGGCCCACGTGCAGGTGCAGCGACTCCGGATCGACGACGAACGTGGTGTAGCCGAGCCCGGCACCGAACGGACGGTGCGGGGCGACGCCGTCGCGGTCGAGCTTCCACTGGCCGTGGAAGAGGCCGTACACGACGGCATCGGCGTCCGGCTCCCAGGGGACCAGGTCGGCTTCGTCGTGCGGGAGGGCGAAGGGCAGCCGCCCACCGGGCTCGCGGGCACCGGTCAGGACGTCGCCGAGGGCCGCGCCCCCTTCCATGCCCGGGTACCAGACCTGGAGCGTGGCACCCACCTCGTCGAGCCACGGCATCACCACGGCCGAACCGCCCATGACGGCGACCACCGTGCGGTCGCACGCCGCCGCCGTGGCCCGTACCAGCGCCTCGTCCGCCGGGGACAGCCGCAGGGTCCGCCGGTCACCACCGGGCGCGAATGTGGCCGGCGGCCCGGCGTCACCGGACGGGTCGGGGCCCGGTACGGTCGCCGGTGGAGGAACCTCGACGGAGGCCGCGGGCCCCTCGTGGACCACGACGGCCGGCGCCGTAACCGGCGCCTCAGGGGGCGCGGGTGGTGGGGGGAACATGGTCATCATCGACCGGCTGGTCCCGACGTCGATGAACTCACCCTCGTCCTCCTTCGTGCAACCCACCACGACGACGGCGAGGTCGGCACCGACGGCAACCGACGCATCCGAGTCGTGGTGCACCACGTCGGCCGAGGCGAACGCCGACCGCACGCCGTCGAGCAGGGTCGACCGGTCCGGAGGGAGGACGTCGCTCGACCCGCCGTCGCCGAGGTTGGGCACGGCAGCCAGGCGACCGAGCACCGCGACCCGACCGACACCGGGCCCCACCGGCAGCAGCCCGCCCGGGTCGGCCAGCAGCACCATCGACGCGGCGGCGGCCTCCCGGGCCAGCGCCCGGTGATCCGGCGCGGCCAGCACCGACGGGTCCTGGCTGGCCGTGAACACGTCGGCGAACCGGAGCAGCGTCGCCAACGTGGCCTCCACCCGGGCCTCGACGTCGGCCAGGTCGAGCCGGCCTGCGGCGAGTGCGGCGGGCAGGTGCCCGGCCCGCTGCTGGCGGAAGGGCATCTCGATCTCGAGACCGGCCGTCACCGACAGCACCGGGTCGTGCAGCCCGGCGATGAAATCCGACGTCACGAAGCCGTCCCACCCCCACTCCCCACGCAGGACATCGGTGAGCAGCACCGTGTTCTCGCCGCACCAGTTCCCGTTGACCGAGTTGTAGGCGGACATGACCGACGCCACGCCCTCGTCGGCCACCCGCCGGAAGTGCGGGAGGTACACCTCGTGGAGCGCCCGCTCGTCGACCGTCACGTCGACCCGGAACCGTGCCTCCTCCATCGAATTGCAGGCGAAGTGCTTCATGCAGGCGAGGACCCGGGTCTGGAGCCCCCGGGTGAGCGCGGCGGCCATCTCCCCCACGTGGTGCGGGTCCTCGCCGTAGGTCTCCTGGGCACGGCCCCACCCCGGATGGCGCAGCAGGTTCATGCACACCGCCCCCGTGTAGGTGGCCCCGACGGCCCGAAGCTCGGTCCCGATGACCTGCCCGATCCGCTCCTCGAGGTCCGGGTCGAACGTCGCCCCCCGGGCCATCGACACGGGGAAGCAGGTGGCCGGCCCCACGACGCAGCCCCTCGGCCCGTCGGCGAAGTGGATCCCGGGGATCCCGAGACGCTCGACGACGGCCGCCGGCCAGGTGTGGGCGTGGTATCCGCCGGCCACCATGTCCACGATCCCCGGCCAGAACTCGGTGTCCCCGTCGAGGCAGCCCAGCTTCTCCTCCTCGGTCATGGCCGCCACCAGGGCCCGGGCCTCGGCGTGATGGTCGCCTCCGGCCCGGACCCGGTCTGCGGCCGCCCCGAACGGGGTGGGCCCGACCGTCGCTCCGGTGTCGGCCGGACCGGAGCCGGGGGTCACCGGGCCCGCTCGATGTGCCGGTTGACGAGGTTCTCCAGGAGCTCCTGACGCCCCGACACCGGGCGGGGGTCGAGGTCCTCGTCGTGCACCATCCGGTACAGGTCGGCCAGCGAGGAGCCCCCGTCGAGGATCCCGGCGCCGAGCGGCGCGTCCCACCCGGCGTAGCGCCCCGCCCTCCGGTCGGCGAGTTCCCCCGACTCCAGGAGCGACGCCGCCGCCAGCAGGGCCCGGGCCATGGTGTCGACGGCGCCGACGTGCCCGTGGAAGAGATCGTCCCGGGCGATCGACTGCCGCCGAAGCTTGGTGTCGAAATTGATCCCCCCGGTGGTGAACCCGCCGGCGGCCAGGATCTCGTACAGGGCGAGCGTGCACTCCTCCACCGAGTTCGGGAACTGGTCGGTGTCCCAGCCGTTCTGCGGATCGCCGCGGTTGGCGTCCACCGAGCCGAGGATGCCGCACGACACCGCCGTGGCCACCTCGTGGGTGAAGCTGTGACCGGCCAGTGTGGCGTGGTTCGCCTCCAGGTTCAGCTGCACCTCGCCGTCGAGTCCGTGCCGGACGAGGAAACCGGCCACCGTCGCCGCGTCGTGGTCGTACTGGTGCTTGGCCGGCTCGGCCGGCTTGGGCTCGATCAGGATCGCCCCGGTGAACCCGATCCGGTACTTGTGCTCGACCACCAGGTGGAGGAACCGGGCGAGTTGGGCCTCCTCGCGGGCGAGGTCGGTGTTGAGCAGCGTGTCGTAGCCCTCGCGTCCACCCCACAGCACATAGTTGGCCCCACCCATGCGATGGGTCGCCTCCAACACGTGACAGACCTGGGCGGCGGCGTGGGCGAAGACGGCCGGGTCCGGATTGGTCGCCGCCCCCGCGGCAAAGCGGGGGTGGGCGAACAGGTTGGCCGTACCCCACAGCAACCGGACCCCGGACTGCTCCATGTACCCGATCGCCTCGTCGACCATGGCATCCAGGTGGGCGCACGACTCGGCGAAGGTGTCGCCGGCCGGGGCGATGTCCCGGTCGTGGAAGCAGTAGAACGGTGTGCCCAGCTTGGTGAGGAACTCGAACGCGGCCGCCATCTTCTGGCGCGCCGCCTCCATCGGGTCGAGGCCGGGGGCGTTCCACGGTCGGTCGAGCGTCCCGTCGCCGAAGATGTCCGACCCCGGCCAGACGAAGCTGTGCCAGTAGCAGACGGCCATCCGCAGGTGGTCCTCCATCCGGCGCCCGGCCACCACCCGGTCCGCGTCGTACCACCGGAAGGTGAGCGGGTCGTCGCTGTCCGGTCCCGCATACCGGACGGGGCCGACCCCCTCGAAGAATTCCTGCTGGGCCGTCACGTCGCGGCCGGCCTCGTTCGGTAGCTGTGCACCCCGGCATCATCGCGTCGGCCACACCGGTGCGCCACCGTGACGGTCGGACCCCTGCGGTCGGCCAGTGTGTAGGGTCGGGCCGATGGTCCCGAACACGCCGGAGCCCACCGAGGGCGACGTCCGCACCTTCGACGCCCTACTTCCGACCAGCTTCCGCGGGGCGTTCCGGGCCGAATGGTCACGGGTGCTGCGCCCGCCCTTCGAGACGCCCCTGACCGTGGCCATCAATGCCGCACTGATGAGCTCGGCCTGGTTCTTCCTCCCGACGAAGCTCAAGGATGCCGTCTTCACCCTCCACGGTAGCGTGGCCTTCGCCTTCGTCCTGTCGAGCTGGATGTACTCGGACGTGCCGGCGACCAACGTCCTCGCCCCCGACGGGCTGCGGATCCTGTCCGCCATCGACCAGCCGGCCATGGTGCGGCGCCTGCTGCTGGCCAAGAGCTCCGTGCTGTGGTGCTTCGTGGCCCCGATCTGCCTGCTGGTCTCCTTCATCACCGGTGCCGGGCAGTCGGACAAGATCACCGCCGTCTACTCGGCGGTCGCCATCGGAGTCGTGCCGTTCGGCGTCCTGGCCGTGTCGGCCTGGCTGGGGATCCGCTTCCCCTACCACCCGGTCCCCATCGGCTACCGGTGGAGCCGACGCAAGGAGTGGAAGCCGATGCTGCTCCGGTGGGGGACCCTCGTCCTGCTGCCCTACGCCGTGGTCCCCGGGCTGACCGTGGTGTTCCTCGGCCCGTCCCTGCTGATCTGGGGCGTCACGTCGACCACCGGGCTCACCCACAAGCTGCCCGACAACGACTTCGGACTCGGCATCGGGCTGGCGTGTCTCATCGCCGTGATCGCCGTCCTGGTCGGGCACCGGGTGTCCCTGCGCATGATCGCCCGCCGCCGGGACGCGCTGGTGGCCTACCTGTCGGATCCCCTGCGGGGCTGACCGACCACCACCCGGGCGCTGACCGACCGGATCCCGGAGCCTGACCGGTCATCATCCAGGGTCCGTCCGTCGGGAACCGTGGCCTGACAGGCTTGGCCGGTGGCCACCACATCCGTCCTCGGCATCGGTGACGTCGAACGTCGCGAGCTCCTGGCCACCGGGCTGCGGGCGGGGCTGAGCACCGGGTTGCTCCTCGCCGTGTACTTCCTGATGCCGATCAACGGAAGGCACAACGTCCACAGCCTGGTCCGGGACGTCGCCGTCATGGCCCGGCTGGGCGTGGCCGTCGCCGTGTTCCTCTCCGTCCTGCTGCTCGAGATCCGGGGCATCACCAAGGCCAAGCACCCGATGCTGCGGGCCACCGTGGCCATGGCCGTGGTCATCCCCCTGTTCCTCATCTTCTTCGCCTGGATCTACCTCAACATGTCGAACTCGGATCCGCACACGTTCGGCGGCACCATGAGCCACATGACGGCCCTCTACTTCACGGTCACCGTCTTCTCGACCGTCGGCTTCGGGGACATCACCCCCCACACGGACCTGGCCAGGTTGGTCACGACGGTGCAGATGCTCGCCGACCTGGCCGTCATCGCCATCGTCGTGCGACTCATCTTCGGTGTCGCCGGACGGACGGCCGACGAACGGGCGGCCGGACCGAGCGGGACCACGACCGCACCGGACTCCCCCGCCGCCACCTGACCCGACGGATCCGGAGGCTGTCCGGAGGAGGCGAGCCCGGGCGGTCACCTGCGGGGCAGGCTCGGCGGAGTCGCCCGCATGCCACAATGCCCGGATGCTCACCAACCGTGTGACCCGGCTCCTCGGCGTCGACATCCCGATCGTCCAGGCCCCCATGGGGTGGATCGCCCGGTCGGCGCTGGCCTCCGCCGTCTCCAACGCCGGCGCCATGGGGATCATCGAGACGTCCTCGGGGGAGCTCGACGCCGTACGGGACGAGATCGCCAAGATGAAGGACCTCACCGACAAGCCGTTCGGGGTCAACATCGCGCAGGCCTTCGTGGCCGACCCCACGGCCATCGTGAACTTCGTCATCGCCCAGGGCGTCCGCTTCGTGACCACCTCGGCCGGCAGCCCCACCAAGTACACGGCCCAGCTCAAGGACGCCGGACTGACCGTGTTCCACGTGGTCCCGACACTTCGGGCCGCGGCTTCGGCCGTCGAGGCCGGGGTGGACGGGCTCATCGTCGAGGGCGGCGAGGGCGGCGGGTTCAAGAACCCCCGCCCCGTGTCGACGATGGTCCTCCTCCCTTCGGTCACGTCGGCCTTCGACCTCCCGGTCATCGCCGCCGGGGGGTTCCTCGACGGCAGGTCGATGGCCGCCGCGCTGGCCCTCGGCGCCGAAGGCGTGCAGCTCGGCACGGTCATGCTCGCCGCAGCGGAGTCGCCCGTCCACCCCAACTGGAAGCAGGCGGTGGTCGACGCGGCGGCGACCGACACCGTCTTTCTCAACCAGCACGCCTCGCCGGCGCTGAGGGCCCTGCGCACGCCGCGCTCCGAGGCCCTCGAATTCGACCACGGGCGCAATGCCATGGCCTCGTTCGGCAACGTGTCCGACCTGTACTTCGGCGGGGATCTCGAGGCCGGGATCGCCCTCGGGGGGCAGGTCGCCGGACGCATCGACGCCGTCCGTCCGGTCTCCGAGATCATCGGGTCGTGTGTCGAGGGGTGCGAGGCCAGGCTGGCCGGGCTCAGCGCCCGCTACGTCACCCCGTGAGCCCGGACCGGTCCTGAGGCCAGCCGTCAGCGGCCGTGGCAGACCTTCGACTTGCGGCCACTGCCGCACGGGCACGGATCGTTCCGCCCGGCCGCGGCGAAGACCTCCCGGATCTCGTCGGCGTACCGGCCGCTGCGCAGGAGCTGGGCCATGAGCCGCATCGGTCCGTCGATGTGGGTGAAGAACGACTTGTAGCCGGCGCACAGGTAGTTGAGTCCCGGCTCGCCGTCGGGGGCGAGGGTGAACCGGTTGCGGGGGCACTCGCCGTTGCAGGCGAACCGGACCTCGCAACTTCGGCAGTAGGCCGGCAGGGTCTCGGCCTTGGCCTGCCCGAACGCCCGTTGCCGGGGTGAGGTCGCCAGCTCCACCATGGTCGTGGTGGCGATGTTCCCCAGCAGGTGGTCGGGCTCCACGAAGTGGTCACACGAGTAGAGGTCGCCGTTGTGCTCGAGGGCGAGGGCGTCGCCGCAGGTCTTACGGAAGATGCACAGCGTCGAGGGGAGATCGCACCAGGAGGCGAGGGCCGCGTCGAACAGCTGGACGAACACCGTGCCGACGTCGCGGGTCACCCATTCGTCGAACACCGCCCCGAGGAACGTGCCCCACGTCGTCGGGTCCACCGAGCGGTCGGTGACCGTGTCGCCCTCCTGGAACCCGGTGTCGTTCTCCCGCTCGACGATGGGGATGAACTGGATGAACTCGATCCCGAGGTCGTCACGGAAGTACCGGTAGACGTCGAGGGGCCGGTCCTGGTTGGCGGCATGCACAGTGCACAGCACGTTTACGTCGACCCCGTGTGCCTGCAGCAGTCCGAGCCCCCGCAGGACCTTGTCCGACGTGGGCCCGCCCCGCTTGTCCACGCGGTAGCGGTCGTGGACGGCGGGCGGGCCGTCGATGCTGATCCCGACCAGGAACCGGTGTCGGGCCAGCAGCTCGCACCACTCGTCGGTCAGGAGGGTGCCGTTGGTCTGGATCGTGTGCTGGAGCTGCTGGCCGGGTCGGCGGACCGACTCGGCGACGGCGACGACCCGGCGGAAGAAGTCGACTCCCATCAGAGTGGGCTCGCCGCCCTGCCACGCCACGGTGACGTCGCCATCGGGCTGGGACCCGATGTACTGGCGCAGGTACTCGGCCATGAGGTCGTCGGACATCCGGAAACGGTCGCCGGGATAGAGCGCCTCCTTCGCCAGGAAGAAGCAGTACTCGCAGTCGAGGTTGCAGATCGGTCCGGTCGGCTTGGCCAGGACGTGGAACGGGACCCGCAGGGTGCTCGGGGGTACTGGCGGTGCCGCGGTAGCGCCGGCCTGCTTCCGGGTCAGGCCGATGGGCGCGGCGACCCCCGTGGCCGCCGGCGGCTCACCCGCCGACGTGGGCACGGATGACCCCGAGTACGTCGTCGGGGGCGTCGGTCTGTACGAAGTGGCCGGCGTCCGCGATCCGGTCGAGCGTGGCGCCCTCGATCTCGGCGGCCCACCGTTCGGCCCACTCCCACACGAAGATCGGGTCGTCGTCACCGAAGGCCACGTGGACGGGCAAGCCGACGGTGCGCAGGCGGGCCCGGGTCTCGGCCTGGAGGGCGGCATCGCCCAGCTCCGGCTCGGCGAAGGGGATGCAGAAGGGGAACCGGCGGGCACCTGCCTTGGAGGCCTCGCCCATGAACGGTGCGTCGAAGGCCCGCACGATGGCGTCGGTGTCGTGGCCGGGACGGCGCATGACACCGGCGACGATCTGGCCGGTGGGCATGTCACCACCGAGCTGCAGCGGATCCACGGCCATCTGCCGCCACAGGCGCACCCCTTCGGAGTACTCGAAGGTGTCATCGTGGAGCCACGTGTTGAGGATGAAGATCCGCGCGTACCGGCCCAGGTCGGCCATCGCCGTGCACAGCCCGATGGGTCCGGCCCAGTCCTGGACCACCAGGTGGACGTCGGTCAGGTCGAGATCCCGGACCAGGCGGTCGAGGGCCTGCCGGTGGCGGGCGATCGTGTACCACCCGTCGGCGGTCGGCTTGTCCGACCGCCCGAACCCGAGGTGGTCCGGCGCCACCACCCGGAAACCGAGGTCGACCAGGGGTCGGATCATGTCCCGGTAGAGGTAGGCCCAGGTGGGCTCGCCATGGAGGAGCAGGAACGTTCCCCGCGGCCGGCCCGACGGCCGCTCGTCGACGTAGTGCTGGCGCAGCCCGTCGGGATGGGTCAGGTACCGGGGGGCGAACGGCCAGTCCAGGGCGTCGAACCGCTCATCGGGGGTGCGCACCAGGTCGGTCATCGGAGTTCCTCTCGGGCTGGGCCGCCGGTCGACGCGTGGTGGCGGTCCCATGGGTCAAACTAGCGATGTTCCGACGCCGCGGTGCCATCGCGCCCCACCGAACCAGACGACTCCTGAACGACCGAGGACGACCATGGACCCCGACTCCCTCCCCACGATCTCCTACGGCACCATCGACGAGGAGTACGCGGCCCGCCTCTCCGCCACCACGCCGGACGACGACGGCCCGGTGTGGATGGTCAACCTGATGCGGTACCGGGAACGGGCCGTCTATGCCGACGGCCGCGCCACCGACCTGACCGGGCGCCAGGCCGACGACCGGTACGCGCCCTTCGGACCGTTCCGCACGGTGGGAGCCGAACTCGTGTTCCTCTCCGACGTCGAGGTCCAGCTCGTGGGGGAGGACCAGGAGTGGGACCGCATCGCCGTGGTGCGGTACCCGACCCGGCGGTCCTTCCTGGAGATGCAGGAGCTGCCCGAGTACGTGGCGCTCCACGAGCACAAGGAGGCCGGCATGGCCTCGACCTTCGTCATCTGCTGCCGGCCGGCCGACTGGCCCGAAGTGCCTGCAGGGGCCCCGCCGCTCGACTCGGTACCCCATCCTTCGACGCCGGAAGACGGTCCGGTCGTGCTCCTCCACGTCCTCCGCTACCACGAGGGTCGGCGGTCCGACGACATGGAGCTCTACCAGGAGGCGGCCGGGAGCGTGGCACTCCCCCACGGAGTCCGGATCGGTGCCTGGCTCGAGGTCGAAGGAACGATCGTCGGCGACGGACGGACATGGGACGAGGTCCGGTTCAACGTCTTTCCGTCACGGGCGGCGTTCGAGGCCGTCGCCTTCGACCCCGGGCGGATCGCCGCTCAGGCCGACCGCCGCGAGCCGGCCATCGCCGATACCTACACCCTGATGCTCCGCCCGTTGATCGACCGTCTGGCCGATTCGATCCGGGCCTGATCCGCCGAACCGTCACCGTCCACCAGCACCCGAGGAGTCCCGTGCAGCCGTCGCCCGCCATCCGCTTCTTCGTCCAGATCCAGGTCCACGACATCGAGCGGTTCAAGACGATCGCCGCGCGGTGCGCCGAGGTGAGCGCCACCGAGCCCGGCACCCTCCACTACGACTGGTTCCTCGACGAGGCCACCGGCGCCGCCCGGCTGGTCGAGGCGTACGACTCCGTCGAATCAGTTCTGGCCCACGCCCGTGGACCCGTGTTCACCGAAGTCGGCCCGGCGATGCTCGAGACGTGCACGTTCGTCCACATGGACGCGTTCGGCGATACCGGCGCACTGTCCGAAGGCGCCCAATTCTGGCCGTCGACCTACTGGGGAACGCCGTTCGCCGAGCTGGCGGGCTGACGGCCTCACGGCTCCCTACGAAGCGGCCTTCCTGGCCGGTGCCTTCCTGGCCGGTGCCTTCCTGGCCGGCGCCTTCTTGACGACGGTGCGCCGTGCCGTGCGCCGGACGCCACCCACTGCCACCGGGGCCCGCTTGGCGGCATCGGTCCCCACCTCGACGAGCCGGTGGGCGAATTCGTTCGACGACCCCACCAGTTCGTCCGTCATCCGGAACGCCGAGTCGATGATGCGCTGGCGCGCCCCGCCGTCGGAACCGACGTCCGGGAACGCGTTGTTTACGGCATCGAGGAATCGATGTACCGCCTCGAGCGCCGTGCGCTCCGCCTCCGCCACCGAATCGATGATCCGATCGGCCCCGTCACCACGTGACCTGCTCTGACCTACTGCCATCTCGACCTCCTCGGTGTCGCCCGCTGTCCGTCTCCGGGGCCACGTCCATGGTGCTCGCGTGGGTCAGGCGCGACCAGAGGCCTCCGTCACCTGTTGCACGGACCGGACGGCCCGGGCGGTCCGGTCCGAGATCAGGCCGGGCTGTGGCAGACGAACTCGACGTTGTTGCCGTCGGGGTCGCGCACGAACCCCCCGAAGTAGTCCGGGTGGTACTCCGGCCACAGCCGCGGCGCGTGCAGCACGACCGCACCGGCGGCGACGGCCGCGTCGAAGCCGGCCCGCACCGCGGTCCGGTCCTCGGCCCGGAAGGCGATGTGCGCCTCGCGGAAACCGTCGCCGGTCACCGCCGGCCCGATCCAGAAGTCGGGGTTCGGCGGGGTCCCGTAGCCGATGACGTCGCCGAAGTCCATGACGCGCACGGCCCCCACGGGGGCGAGCGCGTCGTCGTAGAAGGCGGCGCTGGCTTCTACGTCGGCACACTGGATGCTCAGGTGGTCGATCACAACCCCATCATCGCGCTGACCGGTCCCCGGCGTCGTGCCCCCTCGGCGTCGGTTCAGCGTCGGGGGGCTTACGAGGCGTACTTGCCGAGCTCCGCCCGGGCGAGCTGGCGACGGTGTACCTCGTCGGGACCGTCGGCGAAGCGCAGTGTCCGTAGGCCGGCGTACATGCGGGCGAGCGGGAAGTCGTCGGACACTCCGCCGCCGCCGTGGGCCTGGATCGCCCGGTCGACCACCCGGAGCGCCATGTTGGGCGCCACGACCTTGATGGCCGAGATCTCGGTGGCGGCCCCCTTGTGGCCCACCGTGTCCATCAGGAAGGCGGCCTTGAGGGTGAGCAGGCGTGCCTGCTCGATCTCGATGCGCGAGTCGGCGATCCACTCGCGGATGACCCCCTGGGCGGCGAGCGGCTGCCCGAAGGCCACGCGCCCGAGCACCCGTCGGCACATCAGCTCGAGCGCCCGCTCGGCCATTCCGATGCACCGCATGCAGTGGTGGATCCGACCCGGCCCGAGCCGGGCCTGGGCGATGGCGAAGCCCATCCCCTCTTCGGCGATGAGGTTCGTCGCCGGCACCCGGACGTCCTCGAACCGGAGCTCGCAGTGTCCTTCCCGGTCGGTGTAGCCGAACACCGGCAGGTTCCGCACGATGGTGAGCCCCGGAGTCCCCCGGGGCACCAGGATCATCGACTGCTGCTGGTGACGGGCGGCGGAGGGATCGGTCTTGCCCATCACGATGAAGATCTCGCACCGCGACGAGGCCGCTCCCGAGATCCACCACTTCTTTCCGTTGAGGACGTAGTCGTTGCCGTCACGGACGATCGACAGCTGGATGTTGGTAGCGTCGGACGAGGCGACGTCGGGCTCGGTCATGGCGAAGGCCGACCGGATCCGGCCCTCGAGCAGCGGCACCAGCCACTCGTCCTTCTGCTGGTCGCTGCCGAAGAGGGCGAGGACCTCCATGTTGCCGGTGTCCGGGGCCGAGCAGTTCATCGCCTCGGACGCCAGATGGCTGCGTCCGGCCAGCTCGGCCAGATAGGCGTAGTCGAGGTTCGGGACCGGGTCCGGCGTCCACGGGGTGACGTGGGGCATGAACAGGTTCCAGAGGCCACGCTCCTTGGCCTCGGACTTCAGGTCCTCGATCACGTGGGGGTGGGCGTGGGGGTCCCCGGCCGCCTGCATCTGCTCCTCATAGAGCGGTTCGGCCGGGATCACGACGGTCTCCAGGAACTCGGTGACCCGCTGACGGAGGTCGACCCCCCGTGGGCTCGGCTCGAAACTCATGGCGCTCTCCTCTGTCGGACGGTCGGGTGCCGGAGGCCGCCCGGGGGGAGCCGTCCGCGGCCGGGACCGGGACGGCGAGACGGGCGGCCGTCCTGCGTAGACCGAGGGTAGCCAACCCGGGACGCCCCGCGGTGCCGGCCCTCCGTCGCACCAGGGGTTACAGGGACTTCGCGCCAGCGCAGGCGCGGCACCGGACCTCACGGAGGGTGACCGAACCAGGGGGTGCAGCGCGCGGCACGCGGTGACTTCCCGGAATCCTCAGAGTCGAACGTCCCGACCTGCATCGGTGTCGTCAAGTTGCGTCGCGGCACCACCGAATGCACCTCCATGGGAACAGCCGGGACCCGGCCGAAGGGATCGACCGGACTCCGCGTCGGGTCCGTCCCGGCTTGCCACCACCATCTTCGCGGCGGACCGCCCCGTAAGTGACAGCACGATCTGGCGCATCCATCAGGTGATCCACCAACGCAAGGAGAGTCGCATGAAGCATCAACTCAACAGGAAGGTGGTCGCGGCGGCGCTCACCGCCGGACTCGTGTTCGGAGGCAGCGGCATCGCCGTCGCCTGGTTCACCGAGGGCGGCTCCGGCACGGGCAGTGCGCACGTCGGAACCGGCACCACCACTGCCTTCACGATCACGACAACGGGCCCATCCACCGATCTCACCCCCGGTGGTGGACCCCAGTCGTTCGACATCTCGATCCAGAACTCATCCGGGGCAGACGCACACATCGGCACCATCTTCATGGCGCTCGACTCGAACGGCAGCGACGCCGCCACGTCGCCCGGCAGCGTCGACATCCCCGGGTGCCTGGTCGACTGGTTCACCCTCACCCCGAGTGTCACGGTCGACCAGACCATCGCGGCCGGAACCACGGTGCACCTGTCGGACTACCCGATCACCGAGCCGACAATTGCGATGACGGCCTTCGGCGGCAGCCAGGACAGCTGTCAGGACAGCAGCCCCGGAATCCTGTTCACCACCAGCGGCTTCTAGGCGTCATCCGAACGGCCCGGCTCGACGGGCCCCGATCCCCCTCCCTTCGCTGACCGGAAGGTCGACATGGCACGAGACGAGACCGCCGACAGCACCACTGCCGAACACCACCCACCCGCCGGGCGCCGACCGGCCGTCGCCATCCTGGGCACGGCCGTCCTCCTGATCGTCGCCACCACGTCGGCCCTGGCGGCAACGGAGCCGTCCGTACCGTCGCGCTCCCCCGCCACACCGGCCCCCGGCGCCCACACCCGGCTCGCCTCCGACCGTGCTCCCGACGGCTACTGGCTGGTCGGCGCCGACGGCGGGATCTTCGCCTACGGCGGGGCCGCCTTCTACGGCTCCGCCGGTGGCATGGTTCTCAACCAGCCCGTCGTGGGGATGGCCGCCACGCCGAACTCGAAGGGCTACTGGCTGGTCGCCGCCGATGGCGGCATCTTCGCCTTCGGCGACGCCCGGTTCTTCGGCTCGACCGGCGACCAGCACCTGAACCGGCCCATCGTGGGCATGGCCGCAACGACCGACGGGCGCGGCTACTGGCTGGTGGCCGGTGACGGTGGTGTCTTTGCGTTCGGCGATGCCGCCTTCTACGGTTCGACAGGCGACATGGTGCTCCCCCATCCGGTCGTCGGGATGACACCGACGCCCGACGGGCGCGGCTATTGGGAGGCCGCGTCGGACGGTGGCGTATTCGCCTTCGGCGACGCCCCCTTCGCCGGGTCGGCGGGTGGCCTCCCGCTGGCCAGCCCGGTGACCGCGGTCCGCGCCGTGCCGACCGGTCCGGGTTACTGGCTGGCGGCCGGCGACGGCGGGGTCTTCGCCTACGGAGTGGCGGGGTTCCTCGGCTCTGCGGTGGGTCTGACCGGGGCCGGCACAGCGGTGGACCTCGAGCCGACACCGGACGGCGCCGGCTACTGGATGTCCGATTCCGACGGCGGCGTGTTCGCGTTCGGCGACGCCGCCTTCTTCGGGTCGGCGGGCGGAATCCGCATGAGGGGCCCGGTCGTCGGGATGGCGCCGTCCACCGCACCCGCGTTCTCCCCGCAGGACTACACCCTCACCGGCGATGTCTCCGGTTCCCTGCTACCCGGGTCCACCGGGGCCGTCGATCTCCGCATCACCAACCCCAACCCGGTGCCGATCACCGTGGTGTCCGACACCACGACGATCACGACGTCGAGGGGGTCGTGCCCCCCGTCGAACTTCGCGTCACTCCAGGATCTCCGCGTGCCAGTCGTCGTCCCGGCCGGGTCGTCGGTGACCCTGTCCCAGGCCGGCGTCCCGCCCGCCGACTGGCCCACCGTCACCATGGTGGACACCCCATCGGACCAGGACGCCTGCGCCGGTGCCGTCCTGACCCTGCACTACCGGGGGGAGGCGATCGGATGAAGTACCGGCCGGCCGTCATCGCCCTGGCTGTCGTGGCACCGGCGGTGCTGGTGGCCTCCGCCGCGTGGGCCTACTTCACCGAGGGAGGGTCGGGATCCGGAGCCGTCGTGGTCGGGACCCTGGCCGCGCCGACCATGGTGACCGGCGACGTGACCGCTGCCGATGTGGTCCTCACCTGGACCGGCACCACCGCGCCGGGCACCGGCACGGTGACCTACCTCGTGGCCCGCACCGCGTCACCGTCCGGCACTCCGGTCGACGTCTGCGGCACCGCATCGACGCCGGTGGCCACGACCTCGTGCCTCGACGCGTCGGTCCCCGCCGGCACGTACTCCTACACCGTCACCGCCCGCTGGCGGTCCTGGAGTTCGGCGAGCCCGGCCAGCCCGGCCGTGGACGTGGGCCGGCAGTCGACCGCCACGTCACTCACCCTGGGGTCGGCCTCGACCACCTACGGATCCGAGCACCTGGTGACCTTCACGGTCGCCGTCTCGGCCGCACCGACCTTGGCACCGACAGGCGAGGTCACCGTGGCCACCGGAGACGTGGCCCTGTGCACCGTGACCCTCCCGGCCACGACCTGCTCAGCGCCCGCCGCCGACACGGCGCTGGCGGCATCCACGACGCCCTACAGCGTGACCGCCTCCTATCCCGGCGACCTCGAGTACATCGGGTCGACCTCGACCGACCAGGACCTCACCGTCGCCCGGGACACGACCACCACCACCGTGGGTGCCGAGCCGGACACCGTGACCACCGGCTTCGAGCAGACGACCGCGCTAGTGGTAACCGTGGCCACCGGCAACGGCGAGGCACTGCCATCCGGTACCGAGGAGGTGACCGTCGCCGTAGGGTCCGCGGGTGCCGGCCCGGCCTCATGCGTGGCCCCGCTCCTGGCGACGATCGGCGGCGGCCAGGGCACCTGCACGATCGGATCGACGGCGCTCGACGTCAGCACCACCGCCTACGCACTGGCCACCACCTACAACGGGGACACCGACCTGATCGGGTCCACCAGCACACCCGGTCCGACCCTGACGATATCCGCCTCACCGGACATCACCGACACCTCCCTGCCCGATGCCACCCGCACCCAGGACGGGTACGCCGAGGCGCTCACCGTCGACGGCGGCAGCGCGCCGTTCACCTGGTCGCTGGTGTCCGGCAATCTGCCGGCCGGCCTGACCCTGGACCCGGGCGGAACCGTCACCGGCGCCGTCGACCCGGCGGCGACCAGCGCCACCTTCACCGTCCAGGTCGTGGACGGGTCGGGCGCGTCGTCGACGGCGACGGTCACCCTCGCCGTCGACGACCCCCCGGTCATCGACGCCACCCCGCTG
>Ga0302283_1001047_pt1 | contig 23430 bp, 20 predicted proteins | sample III_Fen_E1_4_FD_198770 | JGI IMG/M metagenome (GOLD analysis project Ga0302283, IMG submission 198770) | Peat permafrost microbial communities from Stordalen Mire near Abisko, Sweden - III_Fen_E1_4 | ecosystem: Environmental > Terrestrial > Soil > Wetlands > Permafrost | place: Sweden: Abisko... | reverse complement strand
TTGAAGCCGCGCCAGATCGCCGTGAAGGCAGGCTAGACGCGGAGCTGGATGCGGCGCGGCCAGGCTCGTGGCATCGCGAGGAGCTTGACGGAGGGAACTCCGCGCAGGTATCCGGATGGCGAAGCTTCGAAGCATGGTCGCGCCCCCTCTTTCTCTGGAGCCTCGGGGCGATCATTCCGGCGACGAGCCCTCTGGCGCCCCGCCGCTCGTTCCTGGACCGGAAGACTCTCCGACCGCGGCCGTCACGGCGCCGCTCGCGCCGGAGCTCGTCGACACGCTCCCGCGGCAATGGTTCGCCCTGCTCCGCGCCCACGGGCCGATCGCTGCGCTCGTCGTCATCGGGGCCGCGCTGCGAGGCTTTGCGCTGAGCGAGTCGAAGGGGAGCCTGATCGGCGACGAGGCTTACTACGTACAGGCCGCGCGCGTGATCGTCGGCCTGCCTGTGCTCGCCACTCACCTCCACATGGCCGTCGCACGCAGCTTCGTCGACCCGAACCGCGAGCATCCGCCCCTCGCGAAGGTGATCATGGCCGAGATGATCCGGCTCATGGGCAACCGGGAGGTCGCCTTTCGCCTGCCGAGCGTCATCCTCGGGACGCTCACCATCTGGCTCATCTACGCCATCGTCCTCAAGCTACGCGGCACGCGCTCCCAGGCGCTCCTCGCGGCGTGCGTGCTCACCTTCGAGAACCTGTGCCTCGTCCACGGGCGCATCGCCACGCTCGACATCTACTTCGTCGCCTTCATCCTCGTCGGCACGCTGCTCTACCTGAGCTCCTACCTCGAGGTGGCGGCCCTCGCGTTCGCGATCGCGACGCTCTGCAAGACCAACGCGATCCTCGGGCTCTTCGCCGTCCTCCTCTACGACGCCTTCATGGGGCGGTCCTACTGGCGCACGCCGGTGTGGCCGACCGTGGGTCGACGCGTCCTGGTCGTGGGGCTGTACCTCGGCTTCTTCCTGATCGGTCTCGGCACGCTCGACTGCTTCTTCACCGAGTTCACCGGCCCCATCGCGCACCTGAAACACATGGCGTCGTTCCACGCCGGCCTGAAGAGCCAGGGCTCCTCGGGCACGCACAGCACGCCGTTCCTCTGGTGGAACGACGAGGGCACGTTCAACTATCTGTCGGTGAGGAGCACCAGGCACGGTGTGGTCACCAAGCGGCTCCTCTTCCAGGCCGTGATGACGGGGTACGTCATCTTCCTCGCGCCGCTCGGCCTGCTCTACGCCGCCATGAAGGCCTGGACCCTCCGCTCGCCGCTGGCGACCTTCGCGCTCGCGTCGTTCCTCGGCAACTTCGTCCCCATCTTCATGGCGTGGGCCGTCATGTCCCGCACCTCGTACATCTATTACATGCTCCCCATCATCCCCTCGTTCGCGCTCGCGTTCGCGTTCGCGTCGGGCGCCGTGCCCACCAAGGTGCGTTGGGGGTTCGTCGCGGTCATGCTCTACGCGTGCGCGCTGCAGTACCCGATCAGGGTGCTCTGAATGCGTCGCCTCGCTGCTCTCGTGCTCGCGGCATGCCTGACGCTCGCGCTCGCCCCCGCGCAGGCGAGCGCGTTCGACCTCCGGCCGCTGAAGGGGCACGTCTCGGATCCCGACCACCTCCTCAGCAACCACGACCGGTCGGACATCGACGACAAGCTCACCAAGCTGCAGAAGGACACCTGGGTCGCCGTCACCATCCTCGTGATGGATCTCCCGGAGGATACGGACTTCGCGGAGCTCGGCCACGAGGCGTTCGCGAAGTGGAAGATCGGCGCCGGCGTCGACAACAGCCTCCTCGTCGTCATCCCCCGCACCGGGCACTCGCACGTTCACCAGGAGCACGCACCCCCGCAGTTCACGAAGAAGGAGGCGATCAGCGTCGCGTCGGCCGAGAAGCCGAACACCTCGGTCGCCGACCGGGCGCAGGCGATCGTCACGGCCACCTCCGACCTCCTGCGCTTGAGGGCCATGCACCGACGTCCACGCGGCACGATCCACAAGGCCCGGGGCATCAAGTTCCTGAGCGCCTTCGCGGCGCTGCTCGCGCTGATGGTGCTGCTGACCATCCGGGCGAACAAGCCGCAGCCGACGTTCGGCTGACGTGTCGCCCGGGATCGAGCTGCTCTTCGTCGACGCCGACATTGTCGTTGCGAACAAGCCCTCGGGCCTCTCCGTTCATCGCGGGTGGGACGACGACCGCGACGTCGCGCTCTTCCGCGTCCGCGACGCCCTCGGGCAGCATGTCTTCCCGGTGCACCGGCTCGACAAGGGGACGAGCGGCGCGCTCCTCTTCGCCCGCTCGTCGCTGGTCGCGTCGGTCCTGGCCCGCGCGTTCGAGGGGGGCCTCGTCGACAAGCAGTACCTCGCGCTCGTGAGGGGCACGCCGCCCGACGACGGGGTCATCGACTACGCCATCCAGAAGAGCGAGGGGGGCCCGCGGGTGGCCGCCGTCACCCGCTTTCGCACGCTCGGCCGCTCGACGGTCGACCGCTGCTCCCTCGTCCTCGCGATGCCCGAGACCGGTCGGCTCCACCAGGTCCGCAGGCACCTGCGCCACATCGACCACCCGCTCGTCGGCGACGTCAAGCACGGCTCCGGCGTCATCAACCGCCACTACCGCACGACCTACGAGCTCCACCGCCTCGCGCTCCACGCGAGCTCGATCGCCTTCGCGCACCCGACTCGCCCGGACGAGCGCGTGGTCGTCACCGCCCCGCTGCCCGACGATCTGCTGACCCCGCTCCGCCGCCTCGGTCTGGCGGCCGCGTGAGCCGCCGCGACAACGCCGCCCACCGGTGCAAGGGATGCCGCATGCACGCGAGCCTCTGCGTCTGCTCGCTCATCCCGCGGCTCGTCACGCGGACCCGTCTCGTGCTGGTGATTCATCGCATCGAGGACCGGAAGCCGACCAACACGGGCCGCCTCGCCGCGCAGTGCCTCGCGACGAGCGAGGTCGTCGTGCGCGGTCACGAGGCGTCCCACAACGACGCGATCGTCTTCGCCCCCGGGACTCGCCCCGTCCTGCTCTTCCCGCACGAGGGAGCGCGGGACCTCCGCGAGGCGCTCTCGTCTGACCCCTCGAGCGACCCTGTGACGCTCGTGGTCCCGGACGGCACCTGGCGCCAGGCCTCCAAGGTGCGCCAGCGCGTCCGCGGCCTCGACGACCTCCCCTGCTTCACCCTGCCCAAGGGGCTCCCTTCGCGCTACCGGCTCCGCGCCGAGTCGCACGACGACGGCCTCGCCACCCTCGAGGCCATCGCGCGCGCGTTCGGCATCCTCGAGGGGCCGCACATCGAGGAGGCGATGCTCGAGGTCTTCGGCGCGATGGTCGACCGCACGCTCTGGGCACGCGGGGAGATCGCGGCGTCCGACGTCGCGCTCGGCATCCCCGAGGGGGCCCAGCGGCATGACCCGCGCGCGCCCGTCGCCCGACCCGTCACGCTCTGATGCGGTCGAGCTCCTCGATGAACCGGTGCATCTCCTCGTCGGTCGTATAGAAGTGCGGGCTCACCCTGAGACCGCACCGCGGCCTGTAGTCGTGGAAGAAGCGCTTCTCGTTCAGCGCCCTCGAGACCACGTCGGCCCCCGGGAAGTCGAAGCACACCGTCCCCCCTCGGGCCGCGTCGTCGCGCGGGGTGTTGACCGTGAACCCTCGCTTCTCGACCAGCGAGCGCAGCAGGGTCGTCTGGCGGAGTGACTTCGCGCGGATGCTCTCGACCCCGAGCCTCCGCACCACGTCCCAGCCCGCGCGTGCCGTGAACACCGCGGGGATGGCCGGCGTCCCGCCGATCATGCGCCACGTGTTCTCCGCGTAGCGCATCGGCCCCATGTCGAACGCGAACGGCTCCGCGTGCGAGAACCACCCGGTCGACGTCGGGCACAGCTTCGGCAGCAGGTCCGGGCGCACGTAGACGTACGACGCTCCAGGCCCTCCGCAGGCCCACTTGACCGAGCCTCCGCACGCGAGGTCCACGTTCCACTCCTTGAGAGCGAGCGGCACCGTCCCCGCCGACTGGTAACAGTCGAGCAGCACCATCGCCCCCACCTCGTGGGCGCGGTCGATGACCCGCTTGGCGTCGTACATGGCGCTCGAGCGGAAGAGCACGTGGCTGATGGGGACGATGAGCGTCTGCTCGTCGATGGCCGCGAGCAGCTCCTCGACGGGGGGGTGGATGCCGTCCTTCGAGCGCACCAGCACCAGCTCGGCCCCGCGACGCTGCTGCTCCTGCCAGACGTAGTGGACCGTCGAGAAGTTGAGGTCGTCGTAGACGATCTTCTTGCGGTCGCCCCGGGGCCCGCTGAAGGGGGACTTGGCGTCGTAGGTGAAGCAGGACGCCACGACCGCCTGCACCGTCGAGACGTTCGGCAGGATGGTGACGGTGCCTTCGTCGACGCCGAGCACGTCACCGATCGTGTTCGACAGCGACTTCACCGCAGGGAGCCACTTGTTCCAGGAGTTGATCGAGTCGTTCTCCCAGTCGTCCAGGAAGGCCGTCGCGTGCGCGCGCGCCGCCTTGGGCATGGCCCCGAGGGAGTGGCTGATGAGGTGGATGCCTCCGTGCGAGGCGACCGAGGGGAACTCGGCGCGGGTCGCGAGGAGCGCGGTCTCGTCTGTGTGCGTGGTGGTCATAGGGGTCAGGCGCCGTTCAGGTCTTGAGCGGTCCGGGGGCGAAGTCCTGGAACAGGAGCTCGCGGGCGGCCCAGAGGGTGGGGAAGAACTCCTTCTTGAAGTTGCGCTCGAGCAGCTCGATGGCGTTCCCCTTCAGGCTCGGGGTGCCGCTGCCGATGATGCGCTTCACCAGGGCGTAGTGGCGGTAGCGGAACTCCTGGAACGACGCGTCGATGTCGATGAGCGCCTCGGCGATGGCGTAGAGGGGGCGGTCCCGGTCGGGCTCGCGCAAGAGGTCGATGACCTCGAGCTCCCGGTTCACGCACGCCAGCGTGAACACCTCGTCGATGCGCTTGGACTCCTTGATGACGCGGTTGAAGCCGGGCGACTCGAGGCCGGACCCGTGCCCGAGGCCTGCGCGGATGTGGAAGTACGCCACCGACGAGAGGGTATCCAGCAGCCGCAGCTGCTCGCTCATCAGCTTCTCGAGCAGGAAAATGCGGTGCAGCCCGGCGCGCGCCGCCTCCAGGTGACCGCTCTCGATGGCAGGGACGATGCGTCCGATCTCGTCGATCGCGACCTTCATCCAGAGCTCCTCGACCTGGTGCACGGCCTGGAAGAGGAGCTCGTCGGGATGGGTACGCGTCTCCTCGGGCTTCTGGAGGGCCAGCAGCTCGGGGACGCGGAGGTACTTCTCGTACTCGGTCAGGGTCGGCACGGGCGCATGGTGGGGCAATCGCAGCCCCGTTGGCAAGGGCGCCAGCCTCCCCCACGGGCCTGTGCGTGTCCTCGGCGGTGCCTGTGAACCGGCCCGTGAACGTACTCGCGTCTTGCCAGGGGTGAGGGTGGGTCTTGTCAGGGGTGATGACGCGTCCGCCAGGGGTGAGGGTGGGTCTTGTCAGGGGTGATGACCCGTCCGCCAGGGGTGAGGGTGGGTCTTGTCAGGGGTGATGACGCGTCCGCCAGGGGTGATGACACGTCCGCCAGGGGTGATGCTGCGTCTTCCCCGGCGTGCGACGCCGCGGCTCAGGCATACTGGTCGCGAGTGAAGCTCGACGCCTTCGAACGCCTGGCCACCGAAGGGGAGGTGGTCCCCCTGGTGCGCCGCATCGCCCTGCCGGGAGGCCCGGGGGCTGCGCGTGCGTTGCCGCGTGCGCTCCAGGCGAGAGGCTCGGCGTTCGTCCTCGAGTCCGCGCGCCCTGCACGGGACGCCGACTCGCGGGACGACGGCTGGGAGGCGGGGCAGGTGACGCTCCTCGGTGTGCGCCCGCGCGGGGTGTGGCGCGCGTGGGGGAACCGCGTGGAGGTGACGGAGCAGGGCCAGGCGACCGTGACGACGCACGAGGAGCGGCCGCTCGACAGCCTGTTCAAGCGTGTCGGAAGGCGACCGACGCTGGCGGGGGTGCCGCGCTTCTCGGGAGGGCTGGTCGGGTACCTGGGATGGGGAGCCGCGCGGTGGTTCGAGCCGAAGGTGCCGGCGCGCCTGGGGGCGGACCCGAGCTTCCCGGACGCGGAGTTCCTGCTGGTCGACGACCTCGCGGCGATCGACTGGAGGGCAGGGACGGCGCAGCTCATCGCCAACGTCGAGCCCGCGAGGTTCGCGGACGTGCGGTCTGCGTTCGTCGCGGCCACCCTTCGCCTCGACGCGCTGGAGTCGACGCTCGCGCTCGGTGAGCTGGGGAGCGAGGCTGCCTCGGACCCGGTGACGGGCCTGGCGACGGGCCTGGGCGAAGCGACCGACGCGTGGGGAGGGGCGGGGTTCGAGGCGGCGGTCGAGACCGTGCTCGGTCACCTGCGGGCGGGGGACTGCATGCAGGCGGTCCTGTCGCGACGTCTCACCGCACCCTTCGGCGGCGACCCGCTCGACCTCTACGAGCGCCTGCGCCGCGCCTCCCCGGTGCCGTATCACTTCCTGCTCCGCTTCGAGGAGGGGGCGGACGAGCGGCGTGCGGTGATCGGGGCCTCGCCCGAGCTGCTCGTGCGCGTGCGTGAAGGAGAGGTCACCGTGCGCCCCATCGCAGGGACACGCCCGCGCGGGGCGACGCCGGAGGAGGACGACCGTCGCGAGGTGGAGCTGCGCGGAGACCCCAAGGAGCTGGCCGAGCACGTGATGCTCGTCGACCTCGGGAGGAACGACGTCGGGCGTGTCGCGACGCCGGGCTCGGTGCGCGTGGACGAGCGAGAGAAGCTGCTGCGGTTCTCGCACGTGATGCACCTGATCTCCCAGGTCGCGGGGACGCTGCGCGACGACCTCACGCCGCTCGACGCGCTGGCCGCCGCCTTCCCTGCAGGGACGGTGAGCGGTGCGCCGAAGCTGCGCGCCCTCGAGATCATCGACGCCCTCGAGCCCGTCCCGCGAGGCCCGTATGGTGGCGCGGTCGGGACCGTGTGCTATGACGGATCTCTCGTGATGGCGATCCACCTGCGCTCACTGGCCCTTGCAGGGCAAGAGCTCCGCCTCCAGGCGGGTGCGGGGATCGTGTCCGACAGCCAGCCGGCCCAAGAGCTCGCGGAGACCGAGGCCAAGCTGGCCGGGGTCCGTGCGGCGCTTGGCCTGGCAACTGGCCGCTGGCGACGCTGGTAAAGCGCCGGCCCGCTACGACATAGGCCGAGGACCACCGCCGCGTTACCCGGGCGGCGAGTCCTGGAACCGCGCCCGGCGTTCGCTCCCCCTGACCCCGGACCTTTCCCCCGAGATCGGGGGCAAGGGAGATCGCGAGGGACGTGGGCTCCTTTCCTCCGAGATCGCGGGAAAGGCCGGGACAGGGGGCTTCGCAATGGGCGTCACGAGAGCAGCCATCCATGATCCTCCTCATCGACAACTACGACTCCTTCACCTTCAACCTCGCCCAGGCCTTCTGGTCCCTCGGCGCGGAGCTCACCGTGCTGCGCAACGACGCGATCACCCTCGCCGACATCCTGCGCCTCCGTCCTCAGGCCCTCGTCGTCTCTCCCGGACCCGGGAGGCCCTCGAGCGCCGGCGTCTCGGTCGCGGCGATCCGCGCGCTGTCGGGGCGCATCCCGATCCTCGGCGTGTGCCTCGGTCACCAGGCGATAGGGGAGGTGTTCGGGGCCACGCTCGACTTCGCGGCGCGCGTGCTTCACGGGAAGGCGTCCTCGGTCGCGCACAGCGGGACGGGGCTCTTCGCCGGCCTCCCTTCCTCCATCGACGTGGGTCGCTACCACTCGCTCAGCCTCCGCAGGGACTCGCTCCCCGAGAGCCTCGAGGCGACCGCGTTCAGCGAGGACGACGGCGAGGTCATGGCCATCCGGCACCGCTCCCACCCGACGGTGGGGGTCCAGTTCCACCCCGAGTCCGTGCTCACGCCGCACGGGCCCGGGCTCCTCAAGAACTTCCTGGGCTGCATCACCGAGACCGCGGGGGCGACATGCTGAAGGAAGCGATTCACGACGTGAGCGAGCGACGAGACCTCACCCGCCTTCGCATCTCGGAAGTGTTCGAGGAGATCTTCGCGGGGCGGGCGACGGCGGCGCAGGTCGGGGCGCTGCTCCTCGCGCTGCGCATGAAGGGGGAGACGGTGGAGGAGGTGACGGGGGCGGCGCTGTCGCTGCGCGCGCGGGCGAGACCGATGAGGACGCCACGGGGCCGCGTCGTGATGGACACGTGCGGGACCGGCGGAGACGGAGCGGGGACCTTCAACGTCTCCACCGCGGTGGCGTTCGTCGTCGCAGCGGCAGGGGTGACGGTGGCGAAGCACGGCAACGTGCGGGTGTCGTCCTCGTGCGGGAGCGCAGACGTGCTCGCGGCGGCGGGGGTGAACATCCATGCGTCGCTCGAGTGCGTGGAGCGGTGCCTCGAGGAGGTCGGCATCGCGTTCGTCCTCGCGCCGCTGTTCCACCCGGTCATGAGGGAGGTCGCCGCCGTGAGACGGGACCTCGGCGTGCGCTCTATCTTCAACGTGCTCGGACCGCTGGTGAACCCGGCCCGCGCGCAGCGGCAGCTGCTCGGGGTCTATGACCGCGCCCTCGTCCCCATCGTCGCGGGGTCGCTCCTTGCGCTGGGGACGGAGCGGAGCCTGGTCGTGCACGGAACGCATGGCGACAAGGGGCTCGACGAGGTCTCGCCGTCGGGGCCGACGCACGCGAGCCTCATAGAGGAGGGGCGCGTGACCGAGATGACGATTCATCCCGAGGACGCCGGCGTCGAGAGGCAGGGCGCGGCGGGGGGATGCGAGGCGGCCCTCCAGGGAGGAGACGCGGAGCAGAACGCGCGGATGCTGCGTGACGTGCTCGGAGGGGCGACGGGGGCGCTGCGCGAGGTCGTCGTGCTCAACGCCGCTGCGGCGCTGTGGGTCTCCGGGACGGCGGGCGACCTCCGCGAGGGGGCGACGAGGGCGCGGGCTCTCCTGGACGACGGGTCGGCCGCGAGGAAGCTCGAGGCGCTCGCGCGCATGACGCAGGCCCATGCTGCGCGTGAGCCGGAGTTGACCGCGCGTCTCGCCGAAGGGAGCGTGGCGTCATGAGCTTCGTTTCCCCCCGCGGTGTCCTTGGCGAGCTGGTTGCTGCTGCCCACGAGCGTGTTCGCACGAGCCGCTCTCAAGCCCGCCCCCTCCCTCCACCCACGCAGCTGAGGCCGCCGTCGGCGTTCCACGACGCGCTCACGCAGCCAGGGCGCTTCCCGCTCATCTGCGAGGTGAAGCGCGCGTCCCCCTCGGCCGGCATGCTGCGCTCGGGGCTGGAGGTGGACGCTCAGGCTCGCGTCTACGAGGCGGCGGGCGCCGCAGCCGTGAGCGTGCTCACGGAGCCGTCGCGGTTCCTCGGCAGCCTCGCCGACCTGGGGCGGGTGCGCGACACGGTGGCGGTGCCCCTCCTGCGGAAGGACTTCATCGTCGATCCGCGCATGGTCGACGAGGCGTTCGCGTACGGAGCGGACGCGGTGCTCCTCATCGCAGCGGCCATCCCGCCCGAGCTGCTCCTCGCGTGCGCCACGCGCGCCGACGACCTCGGGATGGACTGCCTGCTCGAGCTCATCTACCCGCGCGACCTCGAGGTCCTGCCCCTGCGGCCGTGGCCCATCGTGGGGGTGAATGCGCGCGACCTCGAGACCCTCGAGATGGATCTGGGTCGCTTCAAGGAGCTCGCCTCCCAGGCGAAGGCCCCAGGGCGCGTGCTCGTGGCAGAGAGCGGCCTCGCGTCGCTGTCGGCCGTGAAGAGCGTGAGGGCGGACGGAGCCCAGGCAGCGCTGGTCGGAGAGGCGCTGCTGCGGTCCGAGCGGCCTCACCAGCTGATCACCTCGTGGAGCGCGCAGTGATGGGCACTCGCACACGCGTGAAGGTCTGTGGGCTACGTCGGCGCGAAGACGTCGAGCGATGCGTCGAGCTCGGGGTCGAGATGCTGGGCTTCAACTGCTGGGAGGGGAGCCCGCGGTACGTCGCGCCGCTGGCGCTCACGTCGCTCGTACGCGCGGCGCGTTCGCAGGAGGTCGTGCTGGTGTTCGTGAGAGCGGAGCCCGACGAGGTGGGAGCGGTGCTGTCGGCGATCGACATCCCGCGAGACCGCCTCTCCATCCAGCTGCACGGCGACGAGGACCCGGCGCGCTACTCCTCGCTCGGCGTGCGCATCGTCCAGGTGCTTCGCCTCGCCAGGCCGGGCGAGCCAGTGCGGCCCGTGCTCACGTCGCGAGTGCTGCTCGACGCGCACACACCGGGCTTCGGAGGGACGGGGCGTCGCATCGATCCCGAGACGGTCCTCCGGCTGCTGCCCGTGCTTCCGGAGGAGTGGATGCTCGCCGGGGGGCTCGACGCCGCCTGTGTGAGAGAGCTCGTGGAGCGGTTCCGGCCGTGGGCGGTCGACGTGGCGAGCGGCGTCGAGGTGTCTCCGGGGGTGAAGGATCACGGGAAGCTCGCGGCCTTCGTGGCGAGCGTGCGTAGCGAACGGGAGAGCGAGACGGTGACAAAGCCATGCTGAACAGGGATCTACAGAGACCGAGCGTTGGTGCCTTCGGCGCGTACGGGGGTAGGTACGTCCCGGAGACCCTCATCCCTGCGCTGGAGGAGCTGGAGGCCGGGTTCGCCCTGGCGAGGGCGGATGCGGGCTATCTGCGGGAGCTCGCGGAGCTGCTGCGTGACTTCGGGGGACGACCGACGCCGCTGATGTTCGCCTCCACGCTGTCCGCTCGCTCGGGAGCTCGCGTGTACCTGAAGCGCGAGGACCTCGTGCACACCGGGGCGCACAAGCTGAACAACACGCTGGGGCAGTGCCTGCTCGCGCGGCGCATGGGGAAGTCACGCGTGATCGCGGAGACGGGCGCGGGGCAGCACGGGGTGGCGACGGCGGCGGCGTGTGCGCGGCTCGGGCTCCGGTGCGAGGTGTTCATGGGCGCGGTCGATGTCGAGCGGCAGGCACCGAACGTCCAGCGGATGAAGCTGCTCGGCGCGACCGTCCACCCGGTCGAGAGCGGCACGCGCACCCTGAAGGACGCGATGAACGAGGCGCTGCGCGACTGGGTGACGCACGTGCGAACGACCTTCTACTGCCTGGGCAGCGTCGCGGGGCCGCACCCGTATCCGACGCTGGTGCGGGACCTCCAGCGGGTCATCGGGGACGAGGCGCGCGCGCAGGTGCTCGAGCGGGAAGGGCGGCTGCCCGATGCGGTGGTGGCGTGCGTCGGCGGAGGGTCGAACGCGATGGGGCTCTTCACGGCGTTCCTCGGCGACGCGGGGGTGAAGCTGTGGGGCGTGGAGGCGGCGGGGGACGGGCTCACCACGCGGCGGCACGGGGCATCGCTCGCGCTCGGGCGTCCGGCGATCCTGCACGGGTCGCGGAGCTCGGTGCTGCAGGACGACGACGGGCAGATCGCGCATGCCCACTCGATCAGCGCGGGCCTCGACTACCCGGGCGTCGGGCCCGAGCTCGCGGCGCTCCGTGATTCAGGTCGCCTCTCTCTGGCGAGCGCGACGGACACCGAGGCCGTGCAGGCCTTCGCGCGGCTGTGTCGCGACGAGGGGATCCTGCCGGCGCTCGAGAGCTCACACGCGCTGGCCCGGACGGTGGACATCGCGAAGCAGCATGCCGCTGTCGAGGGCGGAGCGCTCCTCGTCGTGAACCTGTCGGGGCGCGGGGACAAGGATCTGACGCAGGCGCAGGCGGCGCTGGACGCGCTGGCAGGAGAGACATCATGAGCGGGTCACGGATCACCGGCGCGTTCGAGCGGGCCAGGAGCGAGGGGCGCGCGGCGCTCATCGTGTACGTCTGCGCGGGGGACCCGAGCCTGGAGGCCACGGCCGCCCTGGTTCCCGAGCTCGCCCGCGCCGGTGCGGACATCATCGAGCTGGGGGTTCCGTTCTCCGACCCGATGGCGGACGGCCCCGTCATCCAGGCCGCGTCGGAGCGTGCGCTCGCGAGCGGGACGACGCTGCGCGGGATCCTGACGATGGTCGAGGCGCTCCGGCGCGCGGGCACGGACGTCCCGCTCGCGCTCATGAGCTACCTGAACCCGATCCACGCCCTCGGCGACCTCCCGTCGATCGCGAGTGCCGGGGTCGACGCGCTCATCCTCCCGGATCTCCCCTACGACGAGGCGGCTCCGTGGCGAACGGCGATCGAGGCGTGCGCGATGGATCTCATCCCGCTCGCGGCACCGACGACCGCACCCGAGCGCCTCGCGGCCATCGGAGCCGTCGCGCGCGGCTTCCTCTACTTCGTCAGCAGGACCGGCGTCACCGGGGCACAGAAGGGCCTTCCGCCGGAGCTCCCGTCGCAGCTCCTCGCAGCCCGAGCCGTCTCACGCGCTCCGGTGGCCGTGGGTTTCGGCGTCGACTCCCCCGCCCACGCAAGCGCCCTCGCGCGGCATGCGGACGGTGTGATCGTCGGGAGCGCCCTCATCGAGCGCCTCCACTCGCTCCCAGGCCCCGCAGGCGCCGCAGCCGCGATCGCCTTCGTACGCGCCCTCGCCGACGCCCTTCGAAGCACTCCGTCCGCCCCTCGCCCGTCCGCGAGCTCTCCGTCTCCGCTGCCTACAACGTCCACCGAGGTCTCCCCATGCTGATCGTCCTTCGTCCCGATGTCACCGCCGCCCAGCAGGAGGCGCTCGAGCAGCTCATTCGAAGCCGGGGCCTCGTTCCCCACGCGATCCCGGGCGTCGCCCGGACGGCCATCGGCATCACCGGCAACCCTGGCGCGCTCGATCCGGAGCCGTACCGCGACCTGCCCGGTGTCGCGGACGCGATCGCCGTCTCGCAGCCCTACAAGCTCGTCTCGCGGGAGTGGAAGCCCGACCAGACCGTCGTGATGGTCCGCGGCGTCCCCATCGGCGGGCCGCGCGTGATCGTGATGGCGGGGCCGTGCTCGGTGGAATCGAGGGAGCAGGTCCACGAGGCCGGTCGCGGGGTCTCGCGCGCCGGCGCCCGGATGCTGCGTGGAGGGGCGTTCAAGCCGAGGACGTCGCCCTACGAGTTCCAGGGGCTCAAGGAGGAGGGGCTGCGGTTGCTCGCGGAGGTGCGTGCGGAGACGGGGCTCCCGATCGTCACCGAGGTGAAGGACACGGCGACGCTGCCGGCCGTGGCCGAGGTGGCCGACCTCCTCCAGATCGGCGCTCGGAACATGCAGAACTTCTCGCTGCTCGAGGCGGTGGGCGACCTCCGGATCCCCGTGCTGCTCAAGCGAGGGATGAGCGCGACGCTGAAGGAGCTGCTGATGGCGGCGGAGTACATCGTCTCGCGCGGCAACCCCAACGTCATCCTGTGCGAGCGCGGCATTCGCACCTTCGAGACGATGACCCGCAACACCTTCGACATCAACGCCATCCCGATGCTCAAGGAGCGCAGCCATCTCCCTGTCATCGCGGACCCGTCGCACGGCGTCGGCGTCCGGAGCGCGGTCGGCCCCGTCGCGAAGGCGGCGATCGCTGCCGGCGCCGACGGTGTCATCATCGAGGTGCACCCGCGCCCGAGCGAGGCGCTCTCCGACGGCGCGCAGTCCCTGGACATCGCCCAGTTCACCGAGCTGATGGCAGGGCTCTCGAAGATCGCCGAGGCGGTGGGCCGCTCGCTCTAGTCGAGCAGAGCGCCGTCACCCGCACCTCTGCGCTCGACTACGGGCCGGGCGCGAAGCGGGCGAAGACGGCGAGGCCGGCGAGCAGGATGACGAGGGTGACGCCGAACGCGATGAGCATGACCTTCTTCGGGTTCGCCGCCGGAGGAGGCATGCTCGCCGAGAGCAGGGGGCGCGGACTCCGCCCGGCGCCCGTCGGCGCAAGTGAGCTCAAGGCGGGTGAAGGCGCTCGCGCTGGTGCTGCCAGGGGAGCGGTGTTCGCCGCGGGGCTGCCGTTCTCGAACGATCCGAGCGGCGCGGTCGCCTCGTGAGGCGCCGTCGATACGGGATCGGGGGGCGGCGGCCTGGAGGTCGGGTGGCGTCGTGTGAGGGGGATGCTCTGCATCTCCGGGGACGACTCCGGGTCGGTCACGATCACCCGCACCGCAGGCGCAGGCTCGCTCTCGCCGAGCGGTGACCCGTGCGCCGCGAGGAGGGGGCTCATTCCGCCCGGAAGCACGAAGCCCGGAGAGCCCGGTCCCACCTGCGTCACCATGCTCGGCGCCGACTCGGGCCCGTTGTAGGTCGCCGGGACCCTGACCTTGATGCCCTCCTCCTTGACCACGCGCTTGATCTGGCCCCAGAGCGCGTGCATGTCCGGCGGCCGCTTCGTCTTGTCGACGCGCACCGCGCGGTAGAGGAGGTCCTCGATCTTCTCGGGCAGCTCGATCCCGAGCGCCGTTGCCGACAGGTCCGCCTTCTCGTCGAACGCCTTGCGGGCGGCGTCGACCATCGTCTCGGCCGGGCGCACCTTCTTGTCCATCAGCACTTCGAGGATGACGAACGCGAAGCTGTACACGTCGGTCCACGGACCGATCGGGCCGCGCTTCGGGTCGAACTGCTCCGGCGCGCCGTACGACAGCGAGCAGAAGATGCCTTGCGACATCGTGTGCTGCGCGGGGCCCAGGCCGATGCCGTCGTCCGTCAGCACCTTGGCGAGGCCGAAGTCGAGCACCTTGCTGCGGGTGCCGTCGCGCGTCTCGGCGAGGAACAGGTTCCCCGGCTTCAGGTCACGATGGACCACCCCCTGGGCGTGGGCATAGTCGAGCGCCATCGCCGCGGGGTCGAGGAGGCGGATGGTCTCCTGGAGCGTGCGTCCGAGCATGCGGCGCGAGCGACGATCCTTGAGGTCCTGGAAGAGGGAGACCCCCTCGAGCCACTCGAGGACCATGTACGGCACGAGCACGCCCGTCACCTTCGACTCGACGGTGCCGCTCGAGATGCTGCGCACGATGTTGAGGTTGCCCTGCGAGAGCCGGTACATGATGCGGCTCTCGGCCTGGAAACGCTCGACGACGGCGTCGATCATGTTCGGCGTGAGGCCGGCGGGGATCTTCAGGCACTTGATGGCGACGGGCTCGTCGAGCCCCAGGTGGTGCGCGCGGTAGACGACGCTGAAGCCGCCTTCGCCGATGACGTCGTCGACCCTGTAGTGGGACTCGATGTTCTCGCCGACAAAGCCAAAAAAGTCCCGCGCAGCTGCCATCCCTCCACCTATCTATCACGCATCAACGCGCGCGGGGGGTGCGCGTACGGGGCGCCGCTCGCGGTTCAGCCGCAGTTTCTTTCGCCGCCTCGCCTTGAGCTCGAAGCCGGCGCGGGCGACGCTCGTCCTCCATCACGCTGTCTCGAGTGCCAGGCCTGCCGTTTCGCTGCTTCCTGCGCTCGGCGTACTTCTCGGCCTGCTCGATGATGGCCCCTGCCACGTCGATGCCGCTCGCCCGCTCGATGCCCTCGAGCCCGGGTGAGCTGTTGATCTCGAGGATCTTCGGGCCGGTCTTCGCCTCCAGCATGTCGACGCCCGCCACCTCCAGCCCCATGACCTTCGTCGCTGCGATGGCCGCGATGCGGTAGCGACGGTCGAGCTCGACGGCGACTCCGTGCCCCCCTCGGTGCAGGTTCGACCGGAACTCCCCCTTCTTGGCCTGCCGTCGCATGGCCGCGATGACGCGCCCTCCGACGACGATCGCCCGGTAGTCCCGACCCTTCGACTCGGCGATGTACTCCTGAAGGATGATGTCCTGCCCCATCGCCCACAGCGTCTCGAGCAGGCTCGTCACCGCCTGAGGAGTCTCGGCGATCATCGTCCCGATCCCCTGCGCTCCCTGCTGCAGCTTCACGATGGCGGGGGTGCCTCCCACGAACGACAGCGCGAGCTCGACCGAGTCGGGCGTGCGGGCGCAGACCGTCTTCGGGACGTCGATGTCCTTCTTGGTCAGCAGCTGGATGGAGCGCAGCTTGTCCCGCGAGCGCGCGATGGCGACCGAGGTGTTGAGGACCGGCACCCCCATCATGTCGAACTGGCGCACGACGGCGAGGCCGTAGTTGGTGATCGAGGCGCCGATCCTCGGGATGATGATGTCCGCCTCGGGGACGACCTGGCTCCCGAGGAACATCGAGGGGCGGCCACGGGAGACGACGATGTGGAAATCCAGCGGGTCTGCCACCGTCGCGACGTGCCCGCGGGCGCGTGCGGCGAGGACGAGGCGGCTGGTCGAGTAGAGCGCGGGGCTCCGCGAGAGAATGAGGATACGCATCCGGGGACGGCGAAGGTACGGGGGCGCGACCGGCCCCGCAACGCCTCCGGTGTTACCGCGTCGCGACGACGTCGGCGGACGGTGTGGCGACCACGACCACCGTGGCGGGCATGCTCGCACCCGCGGCGTCGGGCGAGACGGCCTTCATCGGAGCGGAGCGAGGGTACGCAGCCTCGACAACGAGCACGGCAATCGCCGCGGCTCGGAGGAGGAAGTGTGTCCGCGTTCCCATGATGCGTGGAGGTAATGCATCGTGCGTGCCGTCGCTGAGCGAAGGAGCGCGACGCTGCGCTCGCGATGTCGATCGTGTCGTGGCCGCCGCGACAGGGAGCTCCGCCTCCGTTGCCTATGACATTCGCGTCGTAGCGGCTCCGGAAGACCGTATCGATTCGAGGACACTCGTGTGTCCGAGGAGACACCTGTCTGCTCGGCGACAGTCCGTGAACGTCGGGGTCATCATGGACTCGGGGCGCTACGCGCGCCGGAGCTCGCCTGCAGGCGCCCAGCAGGAGTGAGTCCCGCTCGAGATTCGCTCGGGCAGTCGGGCTCGCGCGATGGGCCCCCGTGCGAGGTCGCGCGCGTCGAAGACCTGGCACTCGGAGGTGTCGTTGCGGAGGTCGCTCACGAACGTCACGAGGTAGCCATCGTCCTCGGCGGTGCTCCCCGTGCGAGGCGCGAACGGAGACTCGCTCGCGAACACCCCGTCCGGGAACGCGTACCGCTGCTGCTCCCCCGTCGCGCCGTCGTAGCGGACGAGCCCCGAGAACAGGAACCCACCGGGCGCTCCGACCATCGCGTAGGTGAACCGGTGCCGCACCCCCGTGAACGCCGCATGAATCATCGGGAACTCCGCGCAGCGGTCGTCGAGGCGCTCCTCGCGCGTCGTCCCGGTCCGCAGGTCGAACGTCCACCGGTGGAGCCGGGAGCCGAACTCGTGCATGTCGATGCTCCGGTTCAGGATGTCGTACTTCCCGTCGCCGGCGCGCGGCGCCACGTTCGGGTTCGACTGGTGGAAGCCTTCGAGCACGACGAGGTCGCCGTCGTCGTAGGCGTTGACCCAGTGAAGGACGTAGGTCGGGTCGGCCTCGAACCAGCGGACCGTGCCCTGAGCCTGGCCTGGACGGCGGTCCACGAGGCCGAAGCGCGAGGGGAGCTCCTTCGCGAACCGCGCACGGTATGCGCCGCGGGCGAGGAGGGCGGGATCCCAGAAGAGAGGGAGGTCGTTGACGATGACGAAGCGCTCGGTGAACGCGATGTCGTGCGGGAGGCGCGGGCCGGGGAGGGGGACCGGGATGTGCTGGGTGAGCTTTCCCTGCCGATCGAGGACGCCGAGGTGGAAGAACGGAGCGGTCGTCCCGTAGTTGAAGAAGAGGAGCTCACCCGTGCGCGGGTCGGTCTTGAGGTGCGCCGACACCCCCAGGCCGTCGAGCGCGGCGGGTCGCGCCCACGGTGCCGGACCGCGGTCCTCGAGCGTGACAGGGTCGAGCTGGTAGGCGTCTCCGCACTGGTAGAACGTCGAGAGGGCGACCCCGCCGTGGACGGCCACGTCGGTGCTGGAGGCGTCCTTCATGCGGGTGCGAGCGCCCCAGCCGTCGCGCTTCGAGAGCGCAGGCGAGTCGACGATGCCCGCCCAGAGCGGCTCGCCCGCCTCGAGCTCGGCCGCCAGCCCTTCGGTGCGGACGACGCGGTTCCGGTAGTCGGCGACTCCGTCGTGGAAGTGCGCGGCGTGAATCATCCCGTCCCCGTCGAACGGGTGGTAGCGGCCGAGGGCCGGGAGAATCGGGTTCTCGGTGTTGCGGAGGTAGACGCCTTCGAGGTCCTCCGGGATCTCGCCGGCGACGACGGTGAGGTCCGTGGCGTCGACCTCGGTGAGGTTCGGCCGGTGAGCGCCCGTCCGGTAGGGATGGTCGTCGTCGGCAGGCAGGAGGCCGGGGAACGTCTTCACGACACGGACGTGCATGGGACGACGAGGTTAACAGGTCCCGGGGAAATCGACGTCGGTCGAGGAGGGATGAGGTCCGGTCTCCGGTGGACGGACATCGGTCTGGGCACCCATGCCCGCCCCCCTCGGTCCCACGGACGCGGGTGTCGACACCCATGCCCATCCCCCTCGGTCCCCATGGACGTCGGTCTCGACACCCATGCCCATCCCCCTCGGCCCCATGGACGTCGGTCTCGACACCCATGCCCGTCCCCCTCGGTCCCATGGCCGTGGGTCTCGACACCCATGCCGGTCCCCCCTGGGTCCGACGGACGCAGGTCTCGACACCCATGCCCGCCCCCCTCGGTCCGACGGACGCAGGTCTCGACACCCATGCCCGTCCCCCTCGGTCCGACGGACGCAGGTCTCGACACCCATGCCCGCCCCCCTCGGTCCGACGGTCGTCAGCCTCGCCCGACCACGAAGGACACCACGGTCGCCGCGCTCCCCCCGAGGTTCAGCGTCGCGAACGTCCGCGCCCCCTCCACCTGGTTCGCCTCCGCACGCCCGGTCACCTGCCTCGCAGCGTCGAGCACCATCCGCACTCCGGTCGCCCCGACCGGGTGGCCCACACCCACGAGCCCGCCGCTCGGATTCACCGGCAGGCGACCGCCGAGCTGCACGGTGCCGTCCTCGATGGCGCGCCAGCTCTCGCCCGGAGCCGTGATGCCGAAGTGGTCGATGGCCATGTACTCGCTCACCGTGAAGCAGTCGTGCGTCTCGATGCCGTGGAGCGCCGCGAGGTCGACGCCGGCGCGACCGAACGCATCGGTGATCGCCCGTCGCACGGCCGGGAAGACGTACGCCTCCCCGCGGCTCGCGGTCAGCTTGGGCTCGAGAGGGAGGCCGCTCGTCGTGTGCCCCCATCCGAGCATCCGGGCGACCGCCGACATCGGCAGCCCGCGACGCTTCGTGTACTCCGCCGCGAAGTCGCCGGAGCAGAGGACGACCGCGGCCGCACCGTCGGTCACCTGGCTGCAGTCCTGACGGCGGATGCGCCCCTCGATGACGGGGTTCGCCGCGTCGTCCTCGGAGAAGCTCGCGGCGGTGAAGGCCCATCCGCGCGTCTGCGCCTTCGGGTTCCTGCGAGCGCTGGCGAACGCCTTCTCGGCGAGGCTCGCGAGGTGGGCGTGGTCGAAGCCGTAGCGACGCGCGTACTCGTCCGCGACCCGCGCGAACATGTGCGGCCAGAGGTAGCGGCAGCCCTCGCCCTCGTGCCCCACCCATCCGGCCGCCGCGAGGTGCTTCGCCGCCATGTCTCCAGGGACGTTTCGCTCCTGCTCCACCCCCAGCACGAGCGCGGCCTCGTAGCGCCCCGCCTCGATCTCGCTCATCGCGGCGAGCAGCGCGACGCCCCCCGACGCGCACGCGGCCTCGTGCCGTGACGCGGGGACCCCCGTGAGCTCGGGAACGACGGTCGCGGGCATGGCGCCGAGGTGCCCCTGGCCGTTGAACAGCTCTCCGAAGGCGTTGCCGACGTGGATCGTCCCGATGGACGTCGGCGGAAGCTGCAAGCCACCGAGGGCGTCGAGGGTCACGTCACGTACGAGGTCGGCCACCTCCTTTCCTTCGCGCGCGTAGCTGCGCGCGAAGTCGGTCTGGGCGCCACCGAGGATGAAGACGGGTCGGGTCATGGGGCTCTTGAGTGGAGCGCGGTCACCCGCACCTTTACGCTGGGCACTCCGACCTCCTTCAGGTGCAGGCGCCTGCGCTCGGACGACGCTTCGCGTGGTTCACGTTCTTCTTGCAGACTACCTGACTAGAGCATGAGGCGCGCGAGGGCGAGCGCCTGCACGGAGATCTCGGGGACGGAGGTCGTGTCCCAGGCCGACGCGCGGCGGAGAGCGCCAAGAGCGAAGATGCGAGGTGCAGTCGCGCCGTCCGGTGGCACCACCCGTCCGTCGTCATCGGTGACGAGCCCGAGACCCGCCGGGTCCTCCATGGCGCGGCCGGAGGCGATGAGACTCCGTACGAGCGGATCGTCGGCGTCGCCCCGCACGAGCGCAGGTCCCGTGCAGCGGACGAGGGCGTCGTACGTGCCTCGAGCCCGCGTGCCTCCCGCGAGCCGGAGCTCGATGTCGAGCGCGCCGCCCGTGCTCGTGCATCGGACCATCGAGCCAGCGAGCAGCTCGAGCCGCCCCGCGTTCCTCCAGGCATCCACGAGCGCGAGCGCATCGACCGGGGCCCGGTGGCGGAGCACGTCCCAGTAGGGTCGCACGGAGCGTACGAAGCGCGCGCGGTCCCCGGGTGACAGCCGCCGCCAGAGGGCAGGGATGTGCGGCCGGACACTGTCGATCGCGAGCTGCCACGGCTCGCCGCGCGCCTCGGTCTCGCGCACGACGGCGCGGACCCAGGCGATGAGCGGACGGAGACCCTCCGGCAGTCGGGTCATGGGCTGCGCGGACAGGGGCGACGCGGGGCGAAGGGGCGACAGGTGCGGACGAGGGAGCAGGGCGCGCCGAGAGACCACCGTGACGTGGCCGGTGAAGCCGTGGGCGTCGAGGAACGCGAGGGCATCGAGCGCCGTGAGCCCGGCTCCGAGGATGAGGAGTCTGCCTGCGCGTGGCAGCGTCGCGAGCGCGCGCTCGTCCCACGCGTTGACCTCTCGATGCCTGTCACGGTCGACGTCTGTCGCTGCAGGGCTGAGCCCGGTGGCAAGCACGACGTCGTCGGCAAGGAGCCTGGTGCCGTCCTCGAGCGTGACCCCCTCGTCGTCGACGCTCACCGCACGTCCTCGCACCACCCGCAGGCTCGCGCGGCTCTCTCGGACGGCCTCCGCGAACCGCTCCTCGACGTAGGCCCCGTAGACCGTGCGCGGCAGGAACGCGGTCGGTGTCGCGCGCTCGGTGAGCTGCGCCCAGGTCACGAAGTCCTCGGGGTGCTCCGGGTCGAGGCTCATCTTCGACGCAGGGACGTTCAGGCGGAACACGCGGCTCTCCACGCCGTAAGCGATCCCGCGCCCGAGCGCCCGCTGACCGTCGCGCTCGACGACCACGAGCTCGAGACCCGGACCCCCGCGACGCAGCAAGTGAATCGCGACCGCGACGCCCGACACGCCGCCGCCCACGATGACGACGCGTCCGCGCGTGGTGGCGCGCGACGTCTCGCGGGCCGTTGCCGCAAGAGCTCCCGCCCTGGGGAGCTCTTGCGGAGGGAGGCCCGCGCACGAGACAGCCTCAGGGGACGTAGCGCTTCTCCTTGAGATGGCGCACGACCTCGGCGGCGACGTCGGCAGGATCTCTGTCGACCGTCGAGAGCGTCACCTCGGCGTGCTCGGGTCGCTCGTACGGGCTGTCGATGCCGGTGAAGCGCGGGATCATCCCCGCCCGCGCGCGCGCATACAGCCCCTTCGGATCGCGGACCTCGCAGACCTCGAGGGGCGTATCCACGAACACCTCCACGAAGGGGAACGGGCGAAGCAGCTCGCGCGCCATGCGCCGCTCGGCGCGGAACGGCGAGATGAACGACGCGAGCACGATGATGCCGGCGTCCACGAAGAGCTTCGCGACCTCGGCGACCCGGCGAATGTTCTCGACGCGGTCGTCGTCGGAGAACCCCAGGTCGCGGCACAGGCCGCTTCGCACGTTGTCGCCGTCGAGCAGGTACGTGTGCCTCCCCTCGGCCGTCAGGGTGCGCTCGACGAGGTTGGCGATGGTCGACTTGCCCGACCCGGAGAGCCCCGTGAGCCACACGACGGCGGGCGTCTGCCCTTTCAGCTCCGCGCGGGTGCTCGCGTCCACGAGCAGCGTCTGGCGGTGGACGTTCGACGCGCGTGGCAGAGCGCCGCGGATGACGCCGGCGCCGACGGTGCGGTTGGTGAACCGGTCGATGAGGATGAAGCTCCCCGTGTCGCGGCAGTCGTGGAAGGTGTCGAAGGCGAGCGGGGCACCGAGCGTGAGCGTCGCGTGTCCGATGTCGTTCATGCGGAGCGTCTCGGCCGGGTGCCTGCCGAACGTCGCGACGTCGAGCTTGTGGTCGAGCGTCGTCACGGCGGCAGTGACGGTCTTCGCGTTGCTCTTCAGCAGGTACTGGCGGCCCGGGACGAGGTCGTCCGGGTCCATCCAGAGCAGGTGCGCGGCGAGTCGGTCGGAGACGTGGACGCGCGCGTCGGGCGTCACGAGCAGGTCGCCCGACGAGACGTCGATCTCGTCGGCGAGCACGAGAGTGACGGCGTCGCCCGCGTGCGCGAGGGGGAGATCTCCGTCGCTCGTGACGATGCGGGAGACCGTGCTCGCGCGCGCGGACCCTGCGACGACGAGCGCATCCCCGGGCGCGATGCGGCCTGCCGAGAGTGTCCCCGAGAAGCCTCTGAAGTCGGAATCCGGGCGGTTGACCCACTGCACGGGCATGCGGAACGCGCCGGCCGCGGTGCGCTCGTCGCGCGAGGTCACATCGATGGTCTCGAGGTGATCGAGGAGCGTCGGCCCTGTGTACCAGGGGGTGCGCTCGCTCCTGCGGCACACGTTGTCGCCGAAGCGCGCGCTGATCGGGACCGCGACGCTGGTCTCGTTCTCGAGCTGCCCGACGAGCGCGGAGAAGTCGCTCACGATGCGCGCGTAGGTCTCCTGCGCGTCGGGGACGAGGTCGATCTTGTTGACCGCCAGGATGACGTGACGAACGCCGAAGAGGCTCGCGATGAAGCCGTGGCGCCGCGTCTGCGCGAGCACCCCCTTGCGCGCGTCGACGAGCAGGACGGCGAGGTCCGACGTCGACGCGGCCGTCGCCATGTTGCGCGTGTACTGCTCGTGCCCGGGCGAGTCCGCGACGATGAACCTGCGGCGCGGCGTGGAGAAGAAGCGGTAGGCGACGTCGATGGTGATGCCCTGCTCGCGCTCGGCGTCGAGGCCGTCGACGAGCAGGGCGAAGTCGAGCTCTCCACCCGTGGTGCCGAAGCGTCGCGAGTCCTTCTCGAGCGCGCCGAGGTGGTCGTCCTTCACGAGCCCCGCGTCGTAGAGGAGCCGGCCGATGAGCGTGGACTTGCCGTCGTCGACGCTGCCGCACGTGAGGAAGCGAAGGAGCGACACTTCGTGCTGTTCTGCGCTGGCGACGCTGCCCATCAGAAGTAGCCCTCGCGCTTCTTCTTCTCCATCGACGACGCTTCGTCGGCGTCGATGATGCGCCCCTCTCGCTCGCTCGAGCGCGCACCCCGCGTCTCGTCGATGATCTTGTCGAGCGTGTCGGCCGACGACTCGATGGCTCCGGTCAGCGGGTAGCAGCCGAGCGTCCGGAAGCGCACGAGGCGCGTCTCCGGCCTCTCGCCCGG